>Ga0307374_10002757_pt1 | contig 30804 bp, 20 predicted proteins | sample OX3MG_FD_202532 | JGI IMG/M metagenome (GOLD analysis project Ga0307374, IMG submission 202532) | Soil microbial communities from Risofladan, Vaasa, Finland - OX-3 | ecosystem: Environmental > Terrestrial > Soil > Coastal area > Acid sulfate soil | place: Finland: Risofladan, Vaasa | collected... | reverse complement strand
TCTTTTACTCTTTTTTATAGAAAGATCACCAATCTGTTAATCCTTTTTTCCTTTCAGTTCTAACCCAATTTTATACAGAGCTCTTTTCTTTCATCCATTTGCAATTCATGATAGAGACAATTTTATTTCCTTCTCAAAGCGAAACATTTTTCGCAGAAATTGACTAAGGGATTGCTTAGTTACCAAGAAAAAGCCAATTAATAAATAGGATTCCGCCAAATGATTAAACGCTAAATTGGCGGAAACATATCAATAATAGATATTTTCCCCCAATTTACAAAAGACTAAATTGGCGGAATCTCTTTTTTTACCCGAATCCAACAAGTTCGTCAAATTTATGTTGGCGGAATCTCTGTTTTTTTATTTGTTCAATAACCTTATCATGCATTCAACGTTTCGTCTTTGAATGGGGAATCTTTAATTACAACGGATAAACCGGCGATTAATCAAGTTTATTTTTGATTCAGCAGCAAGATTCCTGTAGAATTAAGAAAAAGCAATCATTAACCGGATTAACATTATCCTTTAAGACGGGAATCAGGTATTCATCTATGGATTGATGATATTTTATAGGGGGGTAATGCGAAGGGAATATTTATATAAATGGGGAAAACCCCTGACTGGAGTTGTTTTATATGATATTTGCACATTTTATTTTAGGATTGAACTTCTTTTTTGTGGACGAGACATACCCTCATTTTTCCAGATATAGGTTGCCACTGCTCCCTGTTCCAATGAACTGATGACCGTTTTTCCATGGAACAGAATATTGAATGACTGGGTTGTCACTCCGGAGTTTTCCACAATCAGTACTATCTGGTCTGAGGGTGTCCGGAAAGCCACATTATATAGGGAATCAGGCATATTGGAAGCAATCCGGACTGAACCTGGCCGGACAAATTTGGACCCGTGGGCAATGATATAATATCCCGGGTTCCGGGTAATAGAATCCCCCTGGATGGTTATCCCACCCAGGCAGCGATTACAGCCTCCGGGAGTATGGGGTTCCTGGCTGGAATCTGAGGCCAGGTTCCATTCCAGGACATTTTTGCACCAGTTGCGGGGGGCCCCGATGATCAGGTTTTTCACATGCCATCCCAGTTCCTGGCCGAAATTAGCAGGATAACCTACCCACTGTTCCGTAAAATAGAGGTTTTTATCCGGCCATGCATCATGGACTGCAGTCAATGCATTGATGGAACCTCCATAAAGATGAAAGGCTGACCCATCTATGTATTTCCTGGCCTGCGGATCATTGAGTATGCGGATGGGATAATCCACCCGGTCTGCATTATGGTCATAGAGGATGATTTTGGTTCGGATACGGGCTGCCTGAAAAGCAGGTCCCAGGTCATTTCGGATAAAAGTATCCTGCTGGCCGGGGAGCATCACCATGCTGGGATTGTTGCCGGGATTCAGGGGTTCGTTCTGTATGGTCACTGCGCTAATGGGGATTCCTTCCTGCTGCATGGACCGGATATAATGAATGAAATACCGGGCATACGCGCCATAAAAATTTCTTTTCAAACTTCCACCGACGGATCGATGATTGTCCTTCATCCACAGAGGAGCAGACCAGGGGGAACCCAATATCTTCATCCCCGGGTCAATCCTCAGGATCTCCTTCAGTACCGGGACCAGATCCACTGTGTCAGGTCCCAGGCTGAACTTCTGCATATATGGGTCTGTTTCTCCGTCAGGCAGGTCATCATAGGAAAATACCCGGTCACTCAGGTCCGAAGCTCCGATGCTGATACGCAGGTAACTGATGCCGATATCATTTTCCCCCGTGCCAAACAATTCATTCAATAATGCATTCCTGGCAGGAGAACTCATCCGGTGGATCAACATTGCACTTCCATCGGTCAGCGCGAATCCGAATCCGTCCATGGTTTGGTAAACCTGGTGGTCATTTATGGCGATGATAGGACCCGGGCCCAGGGAATCAGTGAATACCGGATGCTGTTTTTGCAGCCTGAACAGGGCTGACCGGTCCGGGTTGGTCAGCCATACACTAACTGAAGGACTATCCTGGGCCCGGGTCAGCACAGGATAAATAGTCAGCAGAATCCAACCTATGTATTGCCTGATATGGTGGAAATTTCCCAAGAAATGATTTTGAAGAACCCGAATTTCGGGGGCCTAATCCGGCGGAAGCCCGATGAATTATTTACCTTTGTACTCCGCTCAGGGGGATGTAGTCTGACAAAAGTATCATAAAACATTGAAATTTAATTAAGTTCCATGTCAGGACAACTTAAGGAGGTTCGCAACCGGATCAGTACCGTGCAGTCCATTCAAAAGACCACCAAGGCCATGAAAATGGTGAGTGCTGCTGAACTTCGCCGGGCCCAGGATGCCATCCTGCAGATGCGACCCTATGCCTTAAAGTTACAGGAAATGCTTCAGGGGATCGCAGCTTCTGGGGATAATGACCTGGAAACAGGGCTGGGTGAAAACCGTCCGGTGAAAAAGGTGCTGATGGTGGTCATCACTTCGGACCGGGGACTTTGCGGAGGATATAATTCCAACCTCATCAAGCTGGCCCGTCAGGTTATCCGGGACAAATATGCTGACTTATTTTCCAGAGGTCAGGTGGAGATCATGCCCATCGGCAAAAAAGGGTATGAATATTTTGTGAAGTCCGGGTATCCCGTCAACGGAAAATTCCGGCAGCTTTTCTCCGGCCTTAGTTTTGTGCATGTGCGGGAAGCGGCGGAATTGGTGGTCCGGGGCTTCCTCAGCAGGGAATATGATGTGGTGGAGATTGTCTACAGCGAATTCCGAAATGCTGGCTTGCAACAGTTCCGCCATGAGGTTTTTCTGCCCTTGCCAAGGGCCTCCCACAAAGGAAACGGGGTGAAGCATCGGGCGGATTTTATTTATGAACCAGGCAAACCGGAGATACTTACTGTACTGCTGCCCAGGATCCTGAATACCCAGTTTTATAAAACCGTGCTCGATGCCCATGCTTCAGAGCATGGCGCCCGCATGACAGCCATGGACAAGGCAACGGAAAACGCCAATGAGTTTTTACGCAACTTGAAAATTTCCTACAACAGGGCCCGCCAGGCAGCCATCACCACAGAGCTGACGGAAATTGTCAGTGGGGCAGCAGCCCAGGGCGGGTAGTAATGCACAATTAATCCACAGCCTTAAAACATTTTCTTCCGGATCAATGGCAAAGGCTGTACTTTCGGATGCGCCTACAATTTCCCTGTCTTTTAATATTTGCTATGGAAATAACCCAGATCATCCCCCATATTGAAGCCCTGATCTTTGCCACTGACCGCCCCCTCACTTTAATGGAGATCACGGATCTGGTCAACCAGGCGTTGGGGTTTATGGAAGACAAGGTGCATATGGAACAGGTGGCTACTGCCCTGGAGGCCATCCGGGAAAAATATGACTCTGCCTTTTATGCATTTTCCATCGTGGAAAGCGGTGGAGGATATCAGTTCCTGACTAAGAAGGAGTACCATCCTACAGTGGCCCAGCTAAATGGAGATAAATTCCGCAAACGGTTGTCTACTGCTGCCCTGGAGACCCTGGCCATTATTGCCTACAGGCAGCCCGCGACGCGGGCAGACATTGATCATATCCGGGGGGTAAATTCGGAGTATTCGGTCCAGAAACTGCTGGAAAAGGAACTGATCATTATTTCCGGAAGAAATGAAGAATCTCCAGGGAAACCATTGCTGTATACCGTGTCCAGGACTTTCATGGATTATTTTGGCATCAATTCCACAGATGATATGCCGGACATTAGAGAGATCTTCTCTGCCGATCTGGTCATGCCTACCCCGATCATTCCACAACAGGGCCGGGAGGGGGAACTGCTGGAAATTTCCCGGGAGGGAGAACTCACTATCGCCCAGGACAATGAGGCAACCGAAAGCGGGGCAGACCAGGAACATTCCGGGTGATGCCTGGCATTATCTTTTACCCGTATATGCCCATTTAAGATAAATGGCTCCCCAGGTGAAGCCTCCGCCGAATGAAGCGATTACAAGGTTATCTCCTTTTTTGAGCTGATCTTCCCATTCCATAAAGCAAAGGGGTACGGTGGCTGCCGTCGTGTTGCCATAGCGCTGGATATTCACCATCACTTTTTCCTGGGGCAGTCCCATACGGTGCGCAGTGGCATCAATGATCCGCTTGTTGGCCTGATGGGGAACCAGCCAGGCCACATCCTCCGGGGACAGGTGATTGCGTTTCATGATCTCAAATGCAGCATCTGCCATGCTGGACACGGCAAATTTGAAAACCGTCTTGCCTTCCTGGTACACATAATGCTCCTTGGCGGCCACAGTTTCCACAGATGCCGGCCTTACTGAACCACCCGCCTTCATATACAGATATTCCCTTCCCGAACCATCGGTCTTCAGCAGACTATCCAGCACCCCAAAGCCCTCTGTGCTGGGTTCCAGCAGGACAGCTCCTGCTGCATCTCCGAAAAGAATGCAGGTGGACCGGTCTGTATAATCCACTATGGAACTCATTTTATCTGCCCCCACCACGACGACCTTTTTATGCATGCCTGAGGCGATGAACTGTGCCCCGGTGGTCAGGCCGAACAGAAATCCTGAACAGGCAGCCTGCAGGTCAAAACTCCAGGCATTGCGCGCTCCTGCCTTGTCACAGATAATATTGGCAGTTGCCGGAAAAACAAAATCCGGTGTCGTTGTACAGCAGATCAGCAAGTCTATTTCCATCGGGTCAATGCCTCTTTTCCTGCATAGGTCAACTACGGCAGGAGCTCCCAGATCAGAGGTACCCAGACCTTCTCCTTTCAATATCCTGCGTTCCTCCACTCCGGTGCGGGTCCGGATCCATTCATCGGTGGTGTCCACCATCATCTCCAATTCGTGGTTCGTCAGGATATAATCCGGTACAAATGCACCCACCGCGGTAACTGCAGCCTTAATGTTGTTCATTCAGTCAGATTTTAAAATAACGCAAAATACATCAATCAGGGCATATAAGGTATGGACCCCCGAACTGTGGGATATCGCCTTTTTTATTATTATTTTGCGGCCTGGATGAACAGCAGCTTATGATCGCTTACATTGAAGGGAAACTTACTTATAAATCTCCTGCCCTCGTGCACCTGGATGTGCAGGGTCTTGGCTATGAAGTCCAGATCAGCCTGAACACCTATTCCCGGATCCGGAACTTGGAATCCTGCAAGCTTCAGACTTACCTGCATATCAAGGAAGATGCGCATACCCTTTATGGTTTCTTTGATGAAGGGGAAAAAGCTGTGTTTCTTCTCCTCATTTCCGTGGCCGGCGTGGGGGCAGCCACAGCCAGGATGATGCTATCCTCCCTGCAGCCGGATGAAATCCGAAGGGCGATATTAATGGAGAATGAAAAGGTCCTGGAAAGCATTAAAGGCATCGGGGCCAAAACGGCTAAGCGGCTAATCCTGGAATTAAAGGATAAAATATTCAGACAAAGAGATGATAATCAAATATCTGCCTTCACAAACAATACAATCCAATCCGATGCGTTAAATGCACTAATAGCTCTCGGTATTTCCCGGAGCGCGGCAGAAGCTGCCGTGCAGCAGGTGATCAAAACCGAAACTCCCATCCCCGGCCTGGAAGAACTGATCAAAAAATCATTGAAAAATTTGTAGCATGAGGGAATTTTAAGTTTTGGACAACTGCCGGTTTCCTTTGGAGAAGCAATCATTTCCTCCGGGATACTGGCCCGTCCCGGATGGCATGCATTTAACTCCTAAAACCTGAATTCATTTTGGCTAGGAAGATCATTTTCAGCTTGCTTTCCGTGCTTTTGCTTGCCTGGATCTTTTTCACCAGTTCCTTAGCCAGCGGAAGAAAACCCTCACCACCGAGCCCCCCCAGGGCGAACCGGACAATCCCCGAAGATCCATGGCATAAACCTGAATTTTCCGGTCAGCATTTGACCGGACCTGTGTTACATCTGCAAGGGAAAACCCCTAAAGCGATCCTGCCCGTCCGGGATACTACGGGTACCGGATCAGGGGACACCCTGATCTTCCCGATCCAGGACCGGCGGGGCGATTTCATCAGTAATAAAGAAAGGAGCACCATCGATCTGGCAGATCCTCCGAATATCCAAAAATCAGTGCGGTTTGATCCGGTTACCGGCCTGTATGATGTGAGGCAGCGGCTGGATAGCATAAATTACCGGGATCCCCAGTTTCTGACCATGGGCCAGTACCTCCAGCTGCAATCCCGCCAGGACGAAGACCAGTATTTTGAACAAAGGGGCTCCACCATGGACCTGCTTAACCGTAAAACCAGCGGACCGCTGATGTACCGGGGGCCCGAGCTCTATAACCGTATTTTCGGAGGCACGCAGTCCGTGATTCAGCCCCAGGGCAATCTGGATCTGACCTTTGGTTATCAGGGTCAGAATTATGACAACCCTACACTGCCTGAAGCAGCCCGAAGGACGGGAGGCTTTAATTTCAACATGAACATCAACATGAACGTGATCGGTAAGATCGGCACAAAGCTGAAACTGATCACAGATTATAACACCCAGTCTGTGTTTGATTTTGAAAAGCAGATCAAGCTGGTATATACCGGAGATCCCGATGAGATCATCCGGAAGATCGAGGCAGGCAATGTCAGCTTTCCGCTACATAGTTCCCTGATCACCGGGATACAGTCTTTATTCGGGGTCAAGACAGTGCTTCAGTTCGGCCGCCTGACCATGACCAGTGTGGTTTCCAACCAAAAATCCCAGCAGCAGAACATGACGATTCAGGGAGGTGCCCAGCAGCAGCAGTTTTCCATTCCGGTAGACCAATATGAGGATAACCGGCATTTCCTGTTGGCCCAGTATTTCCATGATAATTTTGACAATGCGGTAAGTAAGTTACCCATAATCCAGTCCAAAGTGTATATCAAACGCATTGAGGTATGGGTCACTAACCAGACTGGAGCTACCGTCAATGTGCGGAATGTCGTGGGCCTGATGGATCTGGGAGAAAGCAATCCCTATAATCCGATTATTCATTCCCGGACCAGTTCCCCACTGCCCCAGAACGGAGCCAATGATGAATATTCCAATATCATCTCCAATTCCGCATCCCGGAATTCGGCGACGGTGATCAGTGAACTGACGTCCATGGGCCTTCAGCCTGTGCAGGATTTTGAAAAAACCTTTGCGCGTAAACTGGATTCCACGGAGTATACTTTTGATCCCCAGCTCGGCTATATTTCGCTGAACCAGCAACTGCAACCGGACCAGGTGCTTGCCGTTGCTTACCAGTATACCTTTAACGGCAGGGTATACCAGGTGGGGGAATTTTCCACCGATGTACCCCCAGATTCTTCGGGATCCAATCCCCAGATCCTGTTCCTCAAACTGCTGAAAGCTACGGCAGCCCGCCCCAAACTGCCCATCTGGAAGCTGATGATGAAGAACATCTATTCCCTCGGAGGTTACCAGGTCAGCCGGGATGGATTCCAGCTGAATATATTTTACCAGGATCCTGCCGGTGCCCAACTCAGGTATCTCCCGGTAGGCGCATCGGAAGGCATTCCCCTGCTCACCTTGCTGAACCTGGACCGGTTGAACAGCAATAATGACCCCCAACCGGATGGCCAGTTCGATTATATAGAAGGGTATACCATTAAGTCCCCGACAGGCAGGATTATGTTCCCTGAATTGGAACCATTCGGTGCAGACCTGGCTAAGGCATTCCAGGGTGACAGTGCCACGGCATCCAAATATGTATATCAGGTCCTTTATGATTCCACAAAGACGATAGCCCAGCAGTTTCCCCAGCTGGACCGGTACCTCATCCAGGGGACCTATAAATCAAATTCAGGATCCAGTATTTTTTTAGGAGGCTACAATATCCCGCCGGGTTCGGTGACTGTGACTGCAGGAGGTCAGCGGTTGACTGAAAATATAGACTATACTATTGATTATTCCCTGGGGAGACTGACCATCATCAATGCAGGCATCCTCAATTCCGGACTTCCTATCAGTGTGCAGTTTGAGAATAATGCCTCATACGGGTTGCAGACCCGGAATTATTTTGGTAACCGGTTGGAATATTCCGTCAACAAACACCTGACCCTGGGATCCACCGTTGTCCGGATGAGTGAAAAGCCCTATTTCACCACAGTGAATTATGGACAGGATCCGATCAAGAACACCATCCTGGGATTTGATGCCGATTACCGGTCGGAACTCCCGGGGGTGACCAACTGGCTCAACAGGTTACCCAATTATACCACCAATACCATGAGCAGTATCATGGCCACAGCCGAAGTGGCCAGGCTTTATCCGGGTCATTCCAACCTGATTGGGAACGGCAACAACGGGGCGGTTTATATTGATGATTTTGAGGGTACCCAGAATGACTATGACCTGATGTTCCCCACTACCATATGGGCGCTAGCCTCCACTCCGGCCGGGGCGACAGACAGGCAGGGCAATGTCCTGTTCCCGGAGGCCACGCTCACGGATTCCCTGCCTTATGGATACAACCGGGCCAAGCTGGCCTGGTATACCATTGACCAGTCCCTGGTGGACGGCGGACCCGGCACTCCGGCATACCTGACTGCCAATAAAAATCTGCTTTCAGATCCCTATACCCGGTCCATTTTACAGACTGAAGTGTTTCCCAATATCAGCGTGGATTTTGGACAAAGCTACCTGAGCACTTTTGACCTGGCCTTTTATCCCACAGAAAAAGGTCCCTACAACTTGGAATACAGGCCGGGCGAAATGGATGCCAGTGGTCATTTGCTCAATCCCCAGCAACGCTGGGGCGGCATCATGCGCGCCCTGGATGTGACTGATTTCGAGGCGGCCAATGTGGCGTATATTGAATTCTGGATTCTGGATCCCTATATCAACAACCCGACTGATCCGGGCGGAGAAATGTATATTGACCTCGGGGATGTTTCCGAAGATATTCTCCGGGACGGCCTCCAGTCTTTTGAAAATGGCCTTCCTTACCCTCCAAATGCAGCAGCCCTGGATTCTTCGGTCTGGGGATATGTGCCTAAATTCCAGCAGGAAATTACCTATGCCTTTGATAATGATCCGGCAGCCAGGCCATATCAGGATGTAGGCTATGACGGGATGAGCGATGTCCAGGAAAGGGTTTACCGGGCACAGTACCTTCAACAGCTGATGGCCAATTTTGGGGCCGGATCGGTGGCATACCAGCAGGCCCTAAATGACCCTGACAATGATGATTACCATTATTACCGGGGCGCAGATTATGATGCAGAAAAACTGTCTGTCCGGGAACGGTACAAGAATTTCAATAACCCCGAGGGGGATTCCCCGATTTCGGGACCCTCATCGCAATATTCCACGGCAGCCACCAATTCCCCGGAAACGGAAGACATCAACCACGACAATACCCTAAATGAAAATGAAGCCTATTTCCAATACCAGGTGGACATCAAACCCAATATGCAGGTGGGAACCAACTTCATCGTCGATGAACAGCATTCCCGGGTCGTCCTTGCCAACGGGCAACCCCTGGATGAGACCTGGTATCAGTTCAAGATACCCATTCAAAGCTATACTGCCAATGTCGGAGGCATTCCGGATTTCCGGTCGATCCGGTTCATCCGGATGTTTCTGACGGGGTTCACTGACAGTGTGGATATCCGTTTCGCCAAGCTTGACCTCGTCCGGGATCAATGGAGAAGCTATAATTATTCGCTGGAGACACCGGGGCAGTATGTTCCCATCGATCCAAACAGTCCTACGCATGTGGATGTTTCCGCAGTGAACATTGAAGAAAATGCCACCAGGTATCCCGTTCCTTATCTGAGCCCGCCAGGTATCCTGCGTCAGACCCAGACCAGTGCGAACAATGTCAACCTGCAGCTCAATGAACAATCCCTTTCCCTGAAAGTGACCGATCTCCAGGACGGGGATTCCCGGGCTGTATTCAAGTCATTGGGCATGGACCTCAGGCAGTACGGACAATTGCAGATGTTCATTCATGCGGAAGCGGTCACTGATCCCAGTTCGCTGAAGGATGGCGATGTGCAGGCCTTCATCCGCCTGGGCAGCGATTTCGTCAACAATTATTATGAATACCGTATCCCGCTGCACGTCACTGCTTTCGGGGCAACCCTGGCAGACAGTATCTGGCCGGCACTGAACAATTTGGACATCAACCTTGCCCTGCTGCCCAAGCTCAAGGTGGACCGCAATATCCAGGGCATACCCATCACGGTTCCTTATTCAGAAAAGGATCAGTATGGCAATACCATCACCGTGGTGGGTAACCCGAACCTTGGGGATGTCTCCACTGCCATGCTGGGCATTCTCAACCCTAAAAAAGACAGCATCACCAATCCGAACGATGATGGGCTGCCTAAAAGCACGGAGGTTTGGTTTGATGAGCTCAGGCTGACGGGGATCAATGAGCAGGGCGGTTCGGCGGCCGTGGGATCAGTGAATATGCAACTGGCTGATCTGGGCACTTTGTCTGCCTCGGCTGCCATGCATACCCAGGGATTCGGGAGTGTGGATCAAAGCGTAAATCAGCGATTCCTGGATAATTACCTGCAGTATAACGCTGCAGCCAGCCTGCAATTGGGGAAGCTGTTGCCCCGGTCCCTGGGACTTTCCCTACCCCTGTATGCCGGATATACCCAAAATGCAAGCACTCCGCAGTATGATCCCTATAATCAGGATGTGGAGCTGAATGCTGAGCTGGCCCTGGCAAAGACCAGGGCTCAGCGGGATTCCATCCGCGCGCAGGCCGTCACTTTCCAATCCATTAAAAGCCTGAACTTCACGAATGTGCGGATCATGCGGCCTGGTAGGACCACGCACCATCTCTGGGATATTTCCAACTTTAACCTGAGCTATGCCTTTTCGCAGACCCTGGTGCATAACCCCCTGTTGCAAAATGACCTATTGACCCATCATGAGCTGGTCATCGGCTATAATTTTATCGGGCAAAGTAAATTTATCACCCCATTCAGCAAGCTGATCAGGTCAAAATCCCATTATTTTGACCTGATCCGGGATTTCAACATCAATTTCATCCCTTCCTCGATCTCCATCCGGGGTGATTTCAGCCGGCTTTTTGAAGCCACTACGGTGCGCAATGTGGGCGGAGGCCCATTCACCATACCACCGACTTTTAACAAGTACTTTACCGTTGGCAGGTTCTACGCATTGAAGTGGGATTTCACCAGGTCCCTGATCTTTGATTTTAACGCCAATGCGAATGCGACTGTGGATGAACCCTTTGGTTATATCAATACCCCATCCAAGAAAGATACGGTCATCAATAACCTGCTGCACCTGGGGCGGACCACATTGTACAACCAGACTGCTGACCTGAACTATAACCTGCCCTTAAATCATTTTCCCCTGCTGGACTGGATTACAGCAAGAGCAGGGTATTCTGTCACCTATTCCTGGCAGACCGCTTCGCAGCTGGCCATGTACCTGGGAAATACCCTGCAAAACACCTACCAGGATCAGATCAATGCGGAGTTTAATTTCATCGGCCTGTATAACAAATCAGGGTTCCTGCGCAGGATCACCGGGGCTGGGGGGCCCAATTCCCGGGGAAGGCCCGGACAGAAGAAAGACCAGAAATCCAGCCTACCGGTTTCCCCTTTATTGAAAGCGATTATCCGGCCGGTACTGATGCTCAAGCAGGTGACGGTCAACTATAGTGAAAACGGGCAAACCATTATCCCCGGCTATATGGACAGTACCAAGTTCCTGGGTGAGGACTGGAAGATGATGTCCCCGGGTCTGCGGTTCATTTCCGGATACCAGCCGGATTCCCTCTGGTTAAACAACCTGGCTCGCAGGGGTCTTTTATCCGCGGACAGCACCTTCAACTCCCAATTACTTCAGACTTTTAACCAGCAACTCAGCATACAGGCAGCCCTGGAGCCTTTCCCGAACATGCGGATAGACATCAGCCTCAATAAATCCTTTTCCAAGACCCATACTGAACTTTTCCTCGATACGGCCAGTGGTACCCCTTTCGCCCACCTGAATCCATCGGATGCCGGAGGATTCAATATCAGCTTTATAGCCCTGAAGACCCTTTTTGAAAAAACGGATGCCCAAACCGGACTCTCCCAGACTTTCCTGAATTTTGAAAATGACCGGCAGGCTATTTCAGCCAGGCTCGGATACCTGAATCCCTATACCAATGGGCAGCGGGACTCGAAGGATCCCAATTACTACCAGGGATATGGACGTTTTGCGCAGGACGTACTCATCCCGGCCTTTGTGGCAGCCTATACCGGTACATCTCCCGGCCAGGTCGGGTTGCTCAAAACAGCCAACAGTAATCCCCGGTCCGATCCTTTCAGCAATTATATTCCCAGGCCCAACTGGAGGTTTACCTATACTGGGCTCAGCCAATTGCCTTTTTTTAAGAATTTTGTGACCAACCTCACCATAACGGATGCCTATTCAGGTACCCTGAGTATGAATAGTTTTTCCTCCAACCTGCTTTATACAGATCCGTTGCATACCGGGTTCCCTTCCTTCATTGATACCTTGTCGGGAGATTATATCCCTTATTTCCTGATCCCCAATATCACGGTATCAGAACAACTAGAACCTTTGCTGGGCATTGATGCCACTTTCAAAAACAATATCAACTTCAAGTTGGAATACAACCTCAGCAGGACCTTGAGCCTGAGCCTGATCGATTACCAGCTGACCGAACTGAGATCTTCAGAAATTACGGTGGGTGGAGGGTTTCGGGTGAAGAATGTAGGTTTGCCGTTTAATCTGGGAAGTGGTAAGAAGCAGCATAATGACCTGAACTGCCGGCTGGATCTCAGTTTTGCCAATAACAAAACGGTAAATAATCAATTGGATGCCAACCTTGTGATTCCAACCAGTGGGGAGGAAGTGATCCTGATCTCCCCTTCAATAGATTATGTGGTGAATAACAAGCTGAACCTGCATTTCTTTTATACCCGGCAGCAGACTATACCCGCGATTTCCACCAGCTACCCGATCTCCAATACACAGGGAGGAGTGACCCTTCGGTTCCTGCTGGGGCAGTGATCAGCCCTTCGGATTACTTCGGGTGTCCAGATTTTGTTGAGATTCAAGGGCAAATATCCACCTGCAGGTATTGCATTCAGCAACTATATTTGGAGTAACTTCAGTTTTGGTAAACACACCGTTATCGTATGTCTGATGAATTTATCTGTGATTTAAACGATCAACCTGCTCCGCTCCTGCATTTTTGGGAACATACCATTGGGAGTGGCCATGCCACTTTAGCTTTAAGAGCTGACTGGCAAAAGCAATTATTGAAATGTCATATTGAATTAGGGTTCAGGCATGTTCGTTTTCATGGAATACTGTCAGATGACATGGGGACACTGGTTTGTGAAAATGAACAGCTGATCTATTCCTTTTTCAATGCGGATCAGATCTGCGATTTCCTGCTTTCCATTGGAATGAGTCCATTTGTAGAGTTTTCATTTATGCCTTTAACTATTTCCTCAGGGGCTGATATAGTATTTCATTATAAAGGAAATATAACCCCTCCGAAGGATTATTCTGCCTGGGAAACCCTAATCTATAAACTGGTTGGCCATTGGGTATCCCGGTATGGAATCGAAAAGGTAAGCCAATGGTTTTTTGAGATTTGGAATGAACCTAATTTAACTTCATTCTGGACAGGCACCCAGCAAGATTATTTCCTTTTATATAAGCATGCAGCAAAAGCCATTAAAGCGGTAAATCCGGTGTTACAGGTAGGAGGTCCTGCAACTGCCGCAAATGCATGGATAACCAATTTCAGGGATTTTTGTGAAGAAAATCAGGTGCCTTATGATTTCATTTCCACCCATCATTATCCGACAGATGCCTTCGGTAAGCCAGGGGACGATACGATCACACAACTTGCGGACAGCCAAAGAAGCATACTCAGGGAACAAGTGGAATCAACCAGGAAAAACTCGGGTGACAAACCGGTGTATTATACGGAATGGAGCACTTCCTCAAATCCTTTTGATGAATTGCATGATCTTCCTTACGCTGCAGCTTACATAGTTAAAACAATCCTGGAAGCCCGCGGCCTGATTCAGGGGTATAGCTACTGGACTTTTTCGGATATTTTTGAGGAGAATTATTTTTCATCGATTCCCTTTCACGGTGGTTTTGGCCTTTTAACTATTTATGGCATACCCAAGCCCGCTTATCGTGCCTATGAAATATTACATCGACTGGGCAAGGAAATATTTCCTGTAAAGGGAACTCATCCTACTGTTGATTTGTGGGTTATTCGCAAGCCGGGAATTATTCAGGTGGTCCTGACTAATTCCGCCCTACCCACTCATCCGGTAAAAACTGAATTAATAAAGATCCGCTTAATCCACCTTGCTCAGGTAAAGAAGGCGTATATAGAAAGAATTGATGACACGCATGCCAATGCTACCGCAATCTGGGCAGCAATGGGTAGGCCGGAAAGTCTTTCTTCCATGCAGGTGAACGCGCTGGAATCAGCTTCCGGGCTTATCAAGGAACCGATTTTTTGCTCCTTTGAGGATCATTCAGTTGTTTTTGCCCTTGAATTGCCTCCCCAGGGCACTGCATTAGTAACATTAGTAACCGAATGACCCCGCAAAAAGATAAGGGACTTCCCGTAGTAAACCCTCAGGGCACTGATACAGAAATGCTCAATAGTTTGCAGCGGGAAACCTTTGATTATTTCCTCAAGGAAGTGGACCCGGAGACCGGTTTGATTGCGGATAAGACCCAACCCGGATTTCCTTCAAGCATTGCCGTGGTCGGCATGGGAATTTGCACCTATATTATTGGCCTGGAAAAAAGATTCATTTCCCGCCATGAGGCGATGAAGAGGATACTTCAGATCCTGAGATTTTTTTATCATTCCCATCAGGGCACGGAATTAGATGCCACCGGATTTAAAGGATTTTATTATCACTTTTTAACCATGAATACAGGCAAAAGAGCCTGGGAATGTGAATTATCCACCATTGATACCACTTTTTTTATCGCCGGAGTCTTAACTGCTTCGTCTTTTTTTACAGGAAATGATGAAGGTGAACGGGAGATCAGGCAACTGGGGGATGAACTTTACCACCGTGTAGATTGGGTTTGGGCTTTAAACGGGGGAATAACCATCACCCATGGATGGAAGCCTGAATCCGGCTTTTTGCCTTACAGATGGGAGGATGATTACAGCGAGGCTCATTTGATGTACACCCTGGCCCTTGGTTCACCCACTTTTCCTATTTCAACGGAAGGCTATTTAAAATGGGCTTCCACATTTAAGTTAACCAAGGAGTACAATTTCTCCTATTTATATGCAGGGCCCCTGTTTATACATCAGTTTTCCCATATGTGGATAGATTTTCGGGGTATTCTGGATGCGTTTAATCAATCGATAGGGTTTGATTATTTTGAAAATAGTAAACGGGCTACTTATGTACATCGGCAATATGCCATTGAAAATCCCGGCAAATTTGCCCATTACGGGACGTTTTGCTGGGGGCTGACTGCCAGTGACGGCCCAGGGAATTGTTTCCTGAATGTCCAGGGAGAGCCAAGGGAATTTTATGATTATATCGCCAGGGGTGCCCCTTTTGGACCGGATGATGGCACCGTTTCACCCTGGGCTGTGGTGGCTTCGCTTCCCTTTGCGCCTGAAATAGTCCTGGATACTATTCGCCATGCTATTGAAAGGCTTAATTTAAAGGATCACAGATTATATGGATTTGATGCCAGTTTTAATCCGACTTATCCGGAAAAAGGGACTAACCCAAATGGGTGGGTCTCTCCGTGGAGGTTCGGATTGAACCAGGGCCCAATAGTGATTATGATTGAGAATTATCACTCGGGATTAATCTGGAAATTAATGCGGCAATGCCCGTATATTATTAAAGGACTTCGTTTGGCAGGATTTTCCGGGGGGTGGCTGGAAAAAAGCCCGTTTTAATTTGGACTATTGGGGGATTCTACAAGATTGTTTACCCTGTCCGGTTTTTCCCCCGGTTCATTGTTTGTAAAAATAATTGGCATCGGCCTGGCTGAGTGGGGTAACCACTAGGTCATTGATACATACATTCCCGGGACGGGAAGCACAGAAAAAGATGATCTCCGCTAAGTCTTCCGGTTTCAGGGGTTCATACCCCTTATATACCTCTTTTGCCTGCTGTTCATTTCCCCTGAATCGAACGAGAGCAAATTCCGTTTCTGCTGCACCTGGATGAATCGCCGTCACCCGGATCCGGTCGCTGAGCAGGTCAATGCGCATGGCTTTGGACAATGCATCCACGGCCTGTTTGGTCGCGCAATAGACATTTCCCTTGGGGTAAACATTTTTACCTGCCGTAGATCCGATGTTGATGATGTGCCCGGTCTTCCTGGTCCGCATGAAAGGGATGACCGCACGGGAAACATAGAGTAATCCCTTGACATTGGTATCAATCATGGTATCCCAGTCATCGGGATCTCCTTCCCCGATCGTGGAAAACCCCATGGCAAGTCCGGCATTATTCAAAAGCACGGAAATACCCTGCCATTGGTCCGGCAAACTGCCGATTGACCGGGATACGGCTTCCCGGTCCCGGACATCACAGGTCAGTATGGTGACCTGGATCGGGTAAGTTTTTTCCAGCCTGTCCTTTATCAAGGTCAGCCGGTCCTTTCTGCGGGCCAGCAGGATCAGGGGAAAGCCGGCTGCAGCAAATTTTTCCGCACAGGCTTTGCCGATTCCGGAACTGGCTCCTGTAATGAATACGATATTTTCCACAAAAAATGTTTTATCGGATCAGTATCACCGTCCCTTTCTTGAAAATGGTTTTCCCGGTATAATCCACACCTTCAGCTTCCCAGACATAGGTTCCCATATCGGCTTTTTTGCCTCCATACATTCCATCCCATCCCTGCATATAGCCCCTACCCTGGTAAACTAGCTGGCCCCATCGATTAAATACCCGGAAAAAGTTCATCCGAAGGATACCAACCGGTATGGGGCGGAAGATATCATTTTTGCCATCACCGTTCGGGGTAAAGGCATCAGGTACATAAATATTGGGTCCATCTACATACCGGATTTTGAGGGTATCATACCCGATACATCCTGCAGGAGTTTGCACGGTCAATAGGTAGGAAATATCCTGATCCATGTTCACTACTGGATCGGCAATGGCCGGATTGCTGAGCCCCTGGGCAGGGGACCACGCATACTGTGTTCCCCCGCTGGCATGCAATTGAAAGTTTTGACCCCTGGAGATAATGGTATCATTCCCGGCAAAAGCAAGGACGGGTGGGTAAACCCCGACCATAACCGAATCTTCCATGGGTTTAGGGCAGCCCAGGGTATCAGTCACGGTCACCAGATAGGAAGTACTTTTCCGGGGAAATGCTTCCGGGTTTGCTGTGGCAGTATTGCTCAGGCCAATTGCAGGAGACCAGGAATATATTGATCCGCCTGATGCCAGTAAAGCAATAGTGTCTCCGTAGCAAATAGAGGTATCCGGATTGACCATCACCTGGGGCGGAGGAACTACCCGCACCTGAACGGTTGAAGATGCACTGCAACTGCCCAGGCTGGCTATGACAGTGTAAGTGTCAGTTTTTACCGGATTGAGCAGGATATCCTGTCCGGAACCCACCAGGGCGCTGCTGGAATTATACCAGCTATATCCATATTCACCATCACTGGTGGCATGCAGGTGCATCATATCCCCGAGACAAATCGTGGTATCTGTTCCTGCATTGACTTCCAGGACAGATTTGACTGTAATACCCACTGAATCTATATTGGTGCAACCGCTGATATCAGTGAAAGATACATTATAAGTGGTGTCCTGGCGGGGAAATACCGTGGGATCAGCCGTATTACTCCCCAGGATATTATAAGGCGGGCCCCAGGCAAAATTGCCTGTTACCAGACTTGACGCAGAGATGATCAGGCTATCCCGGATACACATATCGGTGTCATTTGATGCCATGAGGGGAGGGGATGAATAGACATTCACCTGCTGGGTATCCGATCGCACGCAGCCTTTGGAATTTCCGATGGTCAGTATAACCGGGTAATTGCCGGATTGTGGGTATTTATAGGTGGTATCCCGCACATTTGCCGTATCAGCGGATATGTTGGAAGGATCTCCGAAATTCCAATGCCAGTAATCAATTACTCCTGAAGTGGAATTAGACCCGTCCTGAAACAGCACCGGTCGGGTATAGCAAGCTCCGGTCACAGAAAAAGTATCCTGAAGTACAGGATAAACCAACACGGTGGTGGTGGCACTGTCCCCACAGCTGGAGCCTGGATCCACGGCCAGACTGACCAAATAAGTACCGGTATCCCGGTAAGTATGCACCGGAGTGTAGTCTGTAGAAGTATCCCCGTCCCCGAAATGCCATAGATTGACCTTGGTAGGCGTGCTGCCATTGGTGAATGGAATAGTGAAGCTGGTGCAGGTATTGAACTGTGGCGGGATGGAGGCTACCGATTCCCGGTTACAGTCTGTCACGGTAATATGGAAATCTTTCCGGTCGGATCCCACCGGCACTCCATGGCTGAACTCAATGACGCAAACGGTGATCACATAGATACCCTGAACCGGAGCAATTCCGGAAATCAGGCCGGTATTGGGATTGATGGTTACCTGGGAACCCATGGGGGAGGCGGAACTGTATGGAGGCACATAGTCCAAGGAAGGATAAGGTGGAGGATCAGCGGGAACAGGAACATCATTATTGGCTGACCCTCCGGCATAAGCTTCACAAAAAGAATAGGATGCCGAATCCCCGGCAGGAACGGTTGCGGAATAATCGTAGGAAAACCGGGAGCCTGCACAGATCAGTACCGCTTGTTCATGACTGAAATAGGGACCATCCTGTAAGGGGATTCCCGTTGCTGCCCCTGGAATAGTGGTGGTATAGGTTGCCCCGATATTGTAGGTGGTGTTAGCGTTGGTGAGCAGGTCGGTGCGGCAACAGCGCTGGTAGGTAATGGTATAACCCGCCATGTTGGCAGGAAGGTCAACCGTAGCCTGATACAGGGCCATTTCATAGCAGGATTGCGGGGGATTAATGATACAGGGATCATTGCTGGAGGCACTGATCGTGGTCCGGCTATTCATATTGACCATTACCGGATTGTTGAATAATTCAGAATGGGTATTATCATAAATGGTAAAATAAACAGAAGGGTCAAAGTCAGCATGGTTATTATCCACTGGCTCACAACCCCGGTATAGCTTAAGGACGATGATGTATTTCTGACCGCCTGAACCATCCGGTCCGGAATATTTATAGGACATTTCCCCGCCAATAATATGATGGGCTGACGCCTGAATGATAAAAACCGGAATCAGGCAAATCAGGAGAAATAACCTTTTCACTGTATAAATTTAAACGCTTTGTGATCAATTTGCGGTAAAACTACCTACCGGATGATCCGTGACTGGATAAGCTAGACCAGATAAACGGGGAATTTCACCAGAATATACCTCCGGCTGGATTAATTTCACTTTAAAACAGATCATTATTACCCCTATGAATTGGGATTAATTTTTAAATCAGGAGGCAGGCTCATTTTAAGTAATAACGCCATTAAAAATCAAAGAGTTGCGTTTTGAAAGCATATTCCGTAGTCAATGACCCTTTTTTTGAATGGGCCACTTGATGACAGTCTATTACAATGGGGAGCAAAAAGTTCCTTTAGAAATCCTGGACTTGATCTGGGCTTAAGGTTCAAAAACAGCATTGTACCTTGATTCCACCCAAAATAATAATGCGAAGGCCCAGGATCAATAAAAAGGATCCATTCAGATCCTGGAGTCTGGAAGGGGGGAAAGATCAAGGTTCTACCCGGTCAAAGGGAAATTGGCCAACTAGGTTTAAAAAAATCCAAAAAACAGGGATAACATTTTCAGAACGTTTATTTTTGCAACTTCAAATGCCGAATTTCATCCGAAAAGCTAACTGTACTTTACCTGGTAAAATCAAATCTGCGATATGAGTAACCCATTATTTGTGAAAAACAACATCACCATTCAGGCTCCTGCTTCCCGGGTCTGGGATGCACTGACAAACCCCTTGATGACCAAAAAATATATGTTTGGCTGTGAAACTGTTTCCGACTGGAAACCGGGCAGTCCATTACTGTGGAAACTTATTCATGAAGGCAGGGAAATGATTGCAGTAAAAGGTAAAGTCGTGGATATCATACCCGGGAAACATCTGGCGTATACCACGATTGATCCAAATGCAGCCATGGAAGATATACCGGAGAACTATCTCACCGTAACCTATGACTTAAATGCTGAAAACGGACAAACTGTATTTGTGGTTACCCAGGGAGATTATGCCATTGTGGGGAACGGGGAAAAAAGGTATCTGGAAGCCATTGCCAGTGGAGGGTGGGCTTCCATTTTGATGGAAATCAAGAAATTGGTTGAAGCAGGTTGAATCGGAAATATCCGGAACCTGCCCCGGACGGACACCGGAATTGATCCCCGCTGAGGAATTCATGCACAAAATCCGGATCCTGAATGTATTTCAGGTAATGAGGTGATTAAAGCAAAAACCGGCAAAATCGGCAATCACCTGGCTGAGTTCCTGCGGCGCTTCCAGCATTCCCATATGAGCTGTCTCTTCCAGGATATAAAAACTGGAAACCCGGGGAAGTTGTGCCAATGCCTCCAGTTGATCAGGGGGACTGATCATATCCTTTCTCCCGGCAATGAACAACACGGGGACAGGAGACTGCTGAAGCATTAAGGTCCGGTCCGGCCGATCCATCATGGCCTGGTAATAATTGACCAGGGTTTGAGGTTCCAGATCTGCGGCATGATCCAGGAGGGATGCCATGATAGCCGGATTTTCTTTCCGGTACTTTTCCGTAAACAGGCCGGGGAGAATGCGTCCAAGGAAGGGAGCTGAGCCATTTTTCTCCATATCAGCGATTGCTTCCAGGCGGGAGGAGATCTTTTCGGCATTATCCGGCCATGAACCTGCATGAAGAAGACCCAATCCCCGTACCATTTCAGGGTATTTATCCATCAAAGCCAGGCTGATGTAGCCTCCCATGGAATGCCCGATGATCACACAGCTTGTCACCTGCAGGTCCCCCAGGATGTCATGAAGAAAACCGGCCATGGCTTCGAACGAGCCGGAACCTGTCGGTGAGAGTGACCTACCGCTGCCCGGCAGGTCGGGTACGATCACCTGAAATCCGCTTTCCAGTGCCCTGCTTTGAATGTCCCATACGGAACCATCCAGGGGGAAACCATGCACCAGCAAAACCGGGGATCCATGGCCACTTACCTGGTAATATCCGCCCTGGTATGGGCCTTGCAATATCCGGTGTTCCCTAGCCATGGGTTAAAGGGGTTTTACTGCCGGCCGGTGGTTCAGGATAAATATCCGCGAACTCCTGATCACCAGGGCCAGTATAAGGGGGATGATGGCAACAGGGAGTTGCTGTGGGATCCAGAACCATCCGGCAATCAGTAAAATACCAATTAAAGCGGTGATTGCCGCATACCATTTTACCCGGTTATTCCGACGGTCCAGGAAGACACTGAACAGGCAATGGGAGGGCAGCGCCCATAAAAGGTTCAAATTCCAGGCGAACTGTGTATGCTCGGTGGCCAGCCATAGCAGCAGGAGTAACCACCCCAGCAATCCGGTGAGAAAAAAAAGGATCACATCTGTCCAATGCTGAAATCCGGCGGAAAAGGGCAGTTTCCCGGAACTTATCGTTACGATGAAGATCAACAATGCAGTAAATATCAGCAGGGGAGTGAATGGGGTAGGTTGATTATTTTCCGTTCCGGCCTGCAGCAGGACCTGGTTAGTAGTATCCAGGGGATGCCCGTCGAGCGTGGCCAGGCTTACTGCTTTTTCAAGGAAATCAGGCAGAAAGGTGATCCCCCGGTTACCGGCAGGGGTATCCGTGGTCATGCCGATCATGAGGTTGATGCCCAGGGAAGTCCAGGGCTTATCTTTCAGGTAAAGATTACAGGCATTCCGATAGGTCATGCCGGGCTGAGATAATATCTTTCCCCTGAATTTCAACCGGTTACCTAACAGCTGGTATAGTAAACCCAGGATCCGGGTGGAACAATTGTCGTAAAGGAAATCATACCGGTAGTATCGCTTGTCCGGCATATAATTATTGATCAGGTACTGATAAATCCTTTCCTTATCCGCGCAGTTCAGATCAAGCACCTGCTCGCTAAGCTGCCTGTTTTCCTCCCGATCGTCTTCCCTGAAATAATCGTAAGGTTCATAGGATAAATAGTACATCAAATTCCCCCGCAATAATTTGAGGTAGAAATGGGGGGTATCGTAGTCAAACGTGCCGTAATTGAACACCAGGTCCATATAACGGGCGGAGTCGATGATGCGGATGGCACTATGGCCCCAGGTCGCATACAATGCATCGCCGGGTCCCGATGTCAGCAGGCTGATCCGCAGCCCACACCTGCTTTGCTGGGCATTCCCTTGATGATATGCCAAAAGCAAGCCCAGCATCATCCAGAGGAAAAAACACTTCAGGGAAATCAGTTTACGGTTAATGGGACGCAAATGGTTCAACGGCTGTAGTTGGGCGCTTCCTTGGTGATGATGACATCATGGGGATGGTTTTCCTTTACAGTGGCCGCAGTGATCCGGATCAGCTGGGCCATCTGCAAGGATTTGATATCCCTGGCTCCGCAATATCCCATGCCAGCCCGAAGTCCGCCGGTGAACATCTGGATCACTTCGGAAAGCATCCCCTTATAAGGCACACGACCCACGATACCTTCCGGCACCAGCTTGCGGATATCTTCTTCCACATCCTGGAAATAGCGATCCCGGCTGCCCTCGGTCATGGCTTCAATGGAACCCATGCCCCGGTATGATTTGAATTTCCGGCCTTCGAATATGATGGTCTCTCCGGGACTTTCCTCCACGCCCGCAAAAATGGAACCTGCCATGACACAGCTGGCGCCTGCAGCAATAGCCTTCACCAAATCGCCAGTATACCGGATGCCTCCATCTGCAATCACCGGGATACCCGTTTTGCCGAGGGCGGCTGAAGCCTCCATGATGGCCGTAAGCTGTGGCATGCCTACCCCGGTCACGACCCGGGTAGTGCAGATTGAACCAGGGCCTACACCCACTTTAACGGCATCGGCTCCGGCATCGGCCAGGGCCTTGGCCCCGCTGCCGGTGGCTACATTGCCTGCAATGACCTGCAAGCCAGGAAATGCTTTTTTCACTTTTTTCAGGGCGCTGATCACCCCGGTATGATGGCCATGTGCACTGTCCAGGCAGATGATATCCACTCCAACGCTTACCAATGCGCTGACCCGGTCCAGGATATCCTCCGTGATGCCTATTGCCGCACCCACCAGTAATCGTCCGAAATTATCCTTCACCCCAAGGGGAAAACTTTTCAGCTGCAGGATGTCCCGGTAAGTAATCAGCCCGATCAATCTGCCCTGCTTATCCACGACTGGAAGCTTTTCGATTTTATACTGCTGGAGGATCTTTTCTGCTTTTTTCAGGTCCGTGCCTTCCGGGGCGGTGATCAGGTGTTCCCTGGTCATTACCTCACTGACGGAACGCTTATTGTTCTTTTCAAACCGGAGATCCCGGTTGGTGAGTATTCCCACTAATTTCCTGTCTGGACTAACGATAGGAATGCCCCCGATACGGTTATCCCTCATTAAACGAACCGCTTCCCCGATCGTGGCATTTTCCGGCAGGGTGACCGGGTCCAGGATCATCCCGCTCTCGGATCTTTTTACCTTCCTGACCTGTTCCGCCTGCTTATCTATGCTCATGTTCTTGTGAAGGATACCAATACCGCCTTCCCTGGCCAGGGCAATGGCTAGCGTAGCCTCTGTCACCGTATCCATGGCGGCACTCATTAGTGGGATGTTGAGCCCGATTTCCCGGGTCAGCCAGGTAGAGGTGTTCACCTGCCGGGGCAAAACTTCGGAATAGGCTGGCACCAGCAGCACATCATCGAAGGTCAGGCCATCAGGGAAAAACTTTGATTTTGCAATGGGAGAAGGCATGGGCAATTATTTTGCGGATAGGAAATAATTGCATACAAAACTAAGGTTAATTCACTGAAAACAGGAATTTAGCTCATTTATTAAATTTAATGGATATGAGCCCAAGGATCAGCCCGGGATTCAAAACGGAGGTTTGAAAGTTTTTCAGCCATCCGATGTGGCAGAGTCAAATCAATATTGCATTTTGCGTTGAATTGGGTTCGCAATTCCCAAAAATAACCTGTTGATTATTATCCCATTCATGGCCTGTGGCATGCTTCCATATGGAATTTGGACCAGGGAACCTTTGATATGCAGTACTTACTCTTTTAGGCTTTGAAGGGGTTCATTGGGGAATGAGCGGTCTATACAGAATTTATCATTGATTATCTGAACGACTTTGAAAACTGGAGCTAAAACAAGAATATGTAATAACCAAAATTGGGATCTATATGCATTCAGAAAGAACTATTTTTAAGATTGCCAATGAATACAGTATCATTAAACCGGAAAATTTCTTTTCGACTGGTGCAGATACCAGATTTCGATTTTCTGCAAAATTTAAAAAATTGCATTCACAGGAGATTGTTTCCAATATCTATGATGATGAACAGGTTTGCAAACAGGAAAAATGGGCCAATGGATTTTCTCCGATTTAACCGTGATGATGAATCCCCTTTATTGATTGCCAAGGGAAGGATTAATTTGCGCTAAAGGTGGTATAATTTTGAATCGGTAGAAACACGCTGGACCTGACTCACACCGGGAGTCAGGGGGAAGGACCGAATTCATCAAGTACTCTTTAGGCCATACCAACAACCTCCCTAATTGAAATAACCCGATGACTTTGAATAAGAAGTGAAAAAAGGAATTTGTGGGAAATCTTACCCCAGCAAGTAGAAAACGATTGCATAGCTTCATAAATACTGCACATGATTCAGCCCCGTCTGAATAGTTGTAATATATTGATTTTCATATGTATATATTAGTCCTGGTGGATAGGCTTGTCACCGATGTATAAAAAATGGGGAAAGACAAGCTAAAATGATGATCTAGAAGAATCATATTTTTTCCGATTTGATTGAAAAAGCAATCATTAATTTATAATTTGATAAGTAATGATCGTAAATTCAATCATAAATAATAACTATCTTTGTCTGACTATTTAATCATTAACATAATAAATACACATTAGTGATTGATAATACAAACATAAATTGGTATGCTATGAGTGATAAAGCTTTATTAGAAATGATTGGACAATTCATTAAAGAAACCCGATTACAAAGGAATAAAACGCAACAGGAATTAGCTGCCACTTCAGGTATTGCCAGATCTACATTAGTGCAAACAGAAAAAGGAGGGGGTAGTACACTTTTATCCTTTATCCAGATTATGCGCTCACTGGAACAATTGCATCTTTTCGGTTATTTCGAAATTAAAAAACAAATCAGCCCACTTGAGCTAGCTAAAATGGAAAAGGCAAAACGCCAAAGAGCTCGTCGAAAAAAAAATAATAATCAAAAAAAGGAAAGTGACTTGTAATGGGTACAACAGCATATATCAATCTATGGCAAAAACGCGTCGGCGCCATCGCATGGGATATAGATGATCAGGTTGGTAGTTTTCAGTTTGAACCATCATTTGTAAAACATAATTGGGATATTGCGCCGATTAAAATGCCCCTTGCTGAGGCAGAAAGAATATTCTCGTTTCCGGAACTCAGGGCTTATAAAACTTTTAAAGGATTGCCTGGACTTCTTGCAGATGTATTGCCAGATAAATATGGGAACACTTTGATCAATGCTTGGCTTGCACAACATGGTCGTCCAGCGGATAGCCTGAATCCTGTGGAAATGCTGTGTTTCATTGGTAAGCGCGGTATTGGGGCGCTAGAGTTTGAACCAGAAGAGCCAAAGGTTAATCATAGAGCAACAAAGGTTGAAATAGACAGCCTTGTTCAAATAACTCAGGAAATACTTACAGGAAGGCAGGATTTTCATACCGATTTGGCTAACGAGAAAAAAGCACTATTTGACATTTTGAAGATTGGATCATCGGCTGGTGGTGCAAGAGCTAAGGCTTTTATTGCTTATAATATTAACACTGGAGAAGTGAAATCTGGACAGGCTGTCGCTCCCAAGGGGTTTACTCATTGGCTGATCAAATTTGATGGGGTGAAAGATGATCAATTAAGTGCTGGTAGTGGCCCATTAAGTACTTCAAGCGGATATGGACGGGTAGAAATGGCTTACCATCTTATGGCCGTGGATTGCGGGATAGAAATGATGGAGAGCCGATTATTGGAAGAAAATGGAAGAGCCCATTTTATGACAAAACGTTTTGACAGGATTTCAGGTAAAGAAAAATTACATGTTCAAAGTTTTTGTGCAATGCAGCATTATGATTTTGCCCAAATAAATTCCTTTAGTTATGAGCAACTGTTTCAAACAATGCGGATGCTTCATTTCCCATATCCTCAGTCAGAACAATTATTTATTAGGATGGTATTCAATGTGATGGCACGTAATTGTGACGATCATACAAAGAACTTTGCATTTATAATGGATAAAACAGGTGCGTGGAAATTATCTCCGGCTTATGATCTTTGCCATGCGTATAGGCCTGGAAGTCCCTGGGTAAGCCGTCAGTCATTAAGCGTAAATGGGAAACGCCAGGATATTAGCACCAAGGACTTGCTGGAAGTAGCGAAACAAATGAATGTTAAAAATGCATCGTTACTCATAGAAAAGGTCATTAAAATTATAGGAAAATGGATGGTATATGCAGACAAACAAAAGGTGCCGGATGATCTTGCAAAAGCAATAAAGAGTACCTTACTCACATAAATACGAAAGGATTTTATCAACCATTTAATTCAGCGGAACAGATTGGCCATTTATAATCATGCGGAAATTGGGTATAAATTTAATGGTGGGGATGGCTATATAAATGAGAATCTCGTGGGCATTATAAGCAACTCTGGCTTACTGGCCAACAGGTGTTCAGCCTCAAAAACCAGGAACAGAAAAACGAATACGTGCAGCAGATCTGAATCAAGTGCGGCAATGAACGTAATGTTGCCAGGATTTTCATGCCAGCATTGTTGTGGATTGGGGAGGTATTCCCATATCGGCAAATTGGGTTATATCCCAGATGATATACTTGAACTGTCCAGTATAGTTTATTTTCCGGATTGAAAGCAGTTAATTAAATGGGAGGGAATCCCGGAGGCAGGAGAAAATATGTTTCATATTTGAATCCATACTGAAAGGATCACTAAAGTATTCAACGGTTCAGTCTGCCAAACCATTGTTCCCCCTGGTCGCGCAGGTTTTTAGCATCCCCGATGGGGGCTTCCAGCAAATCGAGTTTAATGGCCTGCATAGCTTCCCGGATAAATTCATTAACCGGCATCCCCCCATGTGAGCTGGATTTATCCGGCCTTCGGTCATGCCCAAGTTCGGTATCCACTGAGGGAGGAATAACTTCAAAGACCTTTACCGGAGTATTGCGTAACTGATAACGGAGGGACAAAGTCAGGGAATGGATAGCTGCCTTCGTTGCACAGTATACAGGCATGAAGGAGATTGGTACGAATGCCAGGCCGGATGATATATTGATGATCGCTGCAGATTCTTTTGCGGATAGAGTGGGAGCCAGCAGAGAGACCAGGTGGATAGGGGCCACCAGATTGGTTTCCACCTCGGAGGAAATCCTGCCGGAATCCAGGGGTCTGGTGAGGTCTCCCATGAGCTGGATTCCCGCATTGTTGATCAGCATATTGAGAGCGGGGTGTCTGGACAATACCCAGTCACAAAGGGTGATTCGCTCGGTGGCGGACTGAAGGTCCGATTTCCGGGTGATTATCGCCGGATACTGATGACTGATTTCCTGCAGCCTGTCCGCCCGCCTGCCACAGATGATCACCGTATTGCCTGAAAGGATAAGCTGTTCTGCAAAGCCCAGTCCGATGCCCGAAGTCCCTCCGGTGATCAGTATGGTATTTCCTGAAAGGTTCATCGTATCAATTTTAGTTTCCCTTTTATTTGCCTGTAATGACCAGCTCGGTCCTTCGGTTTTGTGCCCGTCCCTGGTCCGTGTCATTGGAAGCGACAGGATGGGTATCCCCGAAACCCTTTGCCTTCAGCCTGGCGGGAGGAATTCCCCGGGATACCAGGTAACTGACCACAGATTGAGCCCTGTTCCGGGATAATGCCAGGTTATGCGGAACAGTTCCTGCATTATCCGTATATCCATTGATCTGTATGGTGACTCCCGGATTCTGCTGCATCAGCAGCACGATCTGATCCAGCTCAGTCAGGGACTGGGGCTTTAGGTCGTACCGGTCCACATCGAAAAAGATATTCTTCAGCACCATGCTGTCATTCACTGCTATGGGTTGCAAGCCAATATTGATATAATAAGGTTTTTCCGGGGACTTCCCTTTCAGGGAAAAATTATCCGAATAAAACAGGTATCCCGGACGGGTGACATGGAAGGCGTAGTTTTTGCCCACCGGCAGCGCTACCAGGTAATTGCCCTGCTGATCACAGTAGATACGGGTCACGGTCCTGCCATTTTCCAGGTTGATCAAATCAATCGCAGAAGCAAGCCGATTTCCGGTGACGGCATCAAATACATATCCTTTCACGAACAAAGTCCTCAACGGCCTGGCTTTGGGATACAGCGTGAAGGAATATAGGTCCAGTTGTCCGTAACCATCGGTTCGGTCTGAAGCGAAATAGGCAGTTTTCCCATCGGCAGCGACAAACAGGCTTCCGTCATGATCAATGGTATTGATGGGATAGCCCAGATTGACCGGTTTACCCCAGCTGCCATCAGGGTTCCTTCGGGAATAGAATATATCCACATCCCCGATACCCGGCCAGCCGTCAGAAGCAAAAAACAGGGTCTGATTATCTGCATGAATGAATGGACTGCTTTCATCTCCTGCAGAATTGATATTCGGGCCAAGGTTCTCCGGCTGGCCCCAATGGCCATCTGCAAGCAGGTGGCTGACATAGATATCACTTCCTCCGTAACCCCCGGGCCGGTTGCTGACAAAATACAGGTCTTTGTTATCTGCAGACAAGCAGGGCTGCGTATCCCAATACGGTGAATTGACCGGTTCGCCGATATTTTTGGGGGTGGTCCACCTCCCTTGGGCATGCATGGAATAATAGATATCACAGCTTCCAAAGCCGCCTGGGAAATTGCAACCTGCATAGAGCAGGAATTGTCCATCCTGGGAGATATGCCCGGAACCTTCGTTGTATGGGGTATTTACCGGGGGGCCAATATTGGCGGCAAGGCTCCATTTGCCGTCGCTGTCCAAATGACTGATATAAAAATCTTCATTGTGACCGCCGAGAAGCCGGGTAAAGATCAGGGTTTTCTGATCAATGGTGAGGCTTGGCGCATATTCCGGCATATCAGTATTGATACTGTCTCCAAGATTGACCGGGTTAAACCCCGTGGCCCTGTTTAAAGTATGCAGGGCAAACTGATAATGCTGCAGCCAGACGAGGGCATTGCGTCGCTCCGGGCTGTCCAGTCCGGAAGATTGCAAATAGCGGTCAATTTCTAGTACTGCTTTTTCAAAATGCCCTTCCCCTGCCAGGGCTTTGGCACAGGAATAAAGCAAGGATCTTGCATAGACAGAATCTATATCCAGGGCCCTGGTGAAATTGTAGGCAGCAATACTGTATCGGTGCGTGCTGAGATAAATGCTGCCTAGCTGGGCATAGGCATCCAGATAGCCGGAATCATCCTTTACCGCACGTTCCAGAAAGCCAGCTGCAAGCGTATAATTATCCTGCGTAATCGCATCCTGGGCCTGCTGGTATAGGTACCTGGCTTTTTTGCTGATCATAGTTACCTGATAGGTTTGGGCAGAAGAAACCAGCCAGTAAAGCATACCAGGGAGGATAAAAAAAATCCGTTTCATAAATATTGTAAACCCTGCATTTGATTTAAAGGGTCCCGCCCGGACATGAAATTAACGTATTCCGCCTGTTTTCAGCAGGGCCAACGGAGATAAAGGGCTGGAATTTTTGCGTGCAGGAAAATAACTTCCACCTGCATTCAGGGGACCTGGATATATTTATGGATTTGCAGGGATAGCTCCCAGCGGGGATGATCCCGGATATAATCCACCAGCATGGGAATCACCTTAGCGGCCCGGCTCCATTCCGGCTGAAGGTATAACCGGCAGGCAGGACCGACCAGGGAGGCGTGCTTTTCAGCCCAGGCAAAATCGGAGGTATTATAAATGATGATCTTCAGTTCATGGGCCAGATTGAAGATTCCCGGCAGCGGGGGCCTGAATTTTTTTGGAGAAAGGCAGATCCAGTCCCAGGTGCCACTCATTGGCCAGGAACCCGAAGTTTCCAGGTGGGTGCGGGAACCTGATTTGCGCAGGGAAGCCGTCAATCCATCCAGGCTGTGCATCAGGGGTTCCCCGCCGGTGATCACCACAATACCGGATGGAAATTTGCCCGCTTCCCGGGTCATTTCATGCACATCAATCCGGGGATGGGCTTCTGCATTCCAGCTTTCTTTCACATCACACCAGGTACATCCCACATCGCATCCTGCCAGCCGGATAAAATAAGCCGCTTTTCCCTGATGGTACCCTTCCCCCTGGATGCTGTAAAAACATTCCATTACCGGCAGCAGTTCAGGGACATTAAGGATTGGGGCCATATGGTGTTTATTGGATGTTTAATCCGCTTTTTTGCTGATGATGGCTTACTGCAGCCTGGAAAGTGTTCTTCAG
>Ga0307374_10002756_pt1 | contig 30809 bp, 25 predicted proteins | sample OX3MG_FD_202532 | JGI IMG/M metagenome (GOLD analysis project Ga0307374, IMG submission 202532) | Soil microbial communities from Risofladan, Vaasa, Finland - OX-3 | ecosystem: Environmental > Terrestrial > Soil > Coastal area > Acid sulfate soil | place: Finland: Risofladan, Vaasa | collected... | reverse complement strand
AACCCCGTGCCTTCGAACCCCGTGCCATCGAACACCGTGCTCACGCCGGTGCTCACGGCCCACTGGGACGAGCCTGACTCGTTTACCCTGGCCGGCTACCGCCGGGCCGGCGGCTACCAGGCGCTGCCCAGGGCACTGGCGATGCCGCCAGACGACATCATCGCGATGGTCAAGGAGTCCGGGCTGCGCGGCCGCGGCGGGGCCGGCTTCCCGACCGGGATGAAGTGGGGCTTCATCCCGCAGGGCGACGGCAAGCCGCACTACCTCGTCGTCAACGCCGACGAGTCGGAGCCCGGCACCTGCAAGGACATCCCGACCATGCTGGCGAGCCCGCACTCGCTGGTGGAAGGCGCGATCATCGCCGCCTGCGCGATCAGGGCGAACCAGGCGTTCATCTACGTGCGCGGTGAGGTGCTGCACGTGATCAGGCGCCTGCATCACGCGGTCGCCGAGGCATACGAGGCGGGTTACCTGGGCGCGAACATCCTCGGGTCCGGTTTCGACTTGGACATCGTGGTGCACGCCGGGGCCGGCGCCTACGAGTGCGGCGAGGAGACCGCGCTGCTCGACTCGCTCGAGGGCTACCGCGGCCAGCCCAGGCTGAAGCCGCCGTTCCCCGCGATCGAGGGCCTGTATGCCTGCCCGACCGTCGTCAACAACGTCGAGTCGATCGCCAGCGTGCCCTACATCGTCGCGCACGGGGCGGCCGCGTTCGCCGCGCTCGGCACGGAGAAGTCCAAGGGCTTCGGCATCTTCTCGCTCTCCGGGCACGTGACGACGCCCGGTCAGTACGAGGCGCCGCTCGGCGTGACGCTGCGCGAGCTGCTCTCGCTGGCCGGCGGCGTGCGGGCCGGTCACCAGCTGAAGTTCTGGACACCGGGCGGATCGTCGACCCCGATCTTCACCGACGAGCATCTCGACGTGCGGCTGGACTTCGAGTCCGTCGGCGCCGCGGGTTCCATGCTCGGCACCAGGGCGCTGCAGATTTTCGACGAGACGACCTGTGTCGTCCGCGCGACCCTGCGCTGGATGGAGTTCTACAAGCACGAGTCCTGCGGCAAGTGCACGCCCTGCCGGGAGGGCACGTACTGGATCGTCCAGCTGCTCGACTCGCTCGAGCGCGGCGAGGGCAGCGAAGCCGACCTGGACAAGCTGCTCGATATCTGCGACAACATACTCGGCCGTGCGTTCTGCCCGTTCGGCGACGGCGCGGTGAGCCCGGTCGTCTCGTCGATCAAGTACTTCAGGGACGAGTTCATCGAGCATTCCAAGCGCGGCGGCTGCCCGTTCGACCCGGCCGCCTCTACCCTCCGCGGGGGATCCCAGGGGTCGTCCCCCGGGGCTAACACTGCCGGGGGATCCTGGAGGTCCTCAGCGCGATGACGGTGCAGCCCCCATCCAATTCCTCACCGGGCTCCGGGGGGTCGTCCCCCCGGGCCAGCACAGCCGAGGTTGCCAGGCCCGCCGACGGCGTGCGCGTGACGATCGACGGATTCGAGATCGTGGTCCCGAAGGGGACGCTGATCATCAGAGCCGCCGAGCAGCTTGGCATCCAGATCCCGCGGTTCTGCGATCATCCGCTGCTCGCCCCGGTAGGCGCCTGCCGCCAGTGCCTGGTGCAGGTGGAAGGGCAGCCCAAGCCGCCAGCCTCGTGCACCACGGTCTGCACGGACGGCATGGTCGTGCATACCCAGCTCACCTCGCCGGTCGCTGAGAAGGCACAGCGCGGCGTGATGGAACTGCTGCTGGTGAACCACCCGCTCGACTGCCCGATGTGCGACAAGGGCGGCGAGTGCCCGCTGCAGAATCAGGCCATGACGGCGGGAGCCGGCGAGACCAGGTTCGACGGCAAGAAGCGGACGTTCGCCAAGCCGATCGCGCTCTCCGCCCAGGTCCTGCTCGACCGCGAGCGCTGCATCCAGTGCGCCAGGTGCACGCGGTTCGCCGACCAGATCGCGGGCGATCCGCTGATCGACCTGATCGAGCGCGGACCGGAAGAGCAGGTCGGAGTGGCCGAGGGAGTCCCGTTCGACTCCTACTTCTCCGGCAACACGGTGCAGATCTGCCCGGTCGGCGCTCTCACCGGCACGGCCTACCGGTTCCGCGCGCGCCCCTATGACCTGGTCTCGACGCCGAGCGTCTGCGAGCACTGCGCGTCAGGCTGCAGGCAGCGGACCGACCGCCGCCGCGGGGCCGTCACCCGCAGGCTGGCGGGCAGCGCGCCCGAGGTCAACGAGGAGTGGAACTGCGACAAGGGGCGCTGGGCCTTTACCTACGCCACCATGCCGGACCGGCTGGTCGCGCCCCTGGTCAGGGACACCGATGGCGTGCTGAAGACCGCTTCGTGGCCGGAGGCGCTCGACGCTGCGGCCCGCGGCCTGGCCGCGGCCCGCGGCCGGGCCGGCGTGCTGACCGGCGGCAGGCTCACCCTCGAGGATGCCTACGCCTACGCCAAGTTCGCCAGGGTTGCCCTGGCCACCAACGACATCGACATGCGGGCCAGGCCGCACAGCGCCGAGGAGACCGAGTTCCTGGCCGCCGCGGTGGCCGGGTCCGGACCCGCCAGCGACACCGGCGTCAGCTACTCGAGCCTGCAGCAGGCTCCCGCGGTGCTGCTCGCGGGCTTCGAGCCGCAGGATGAGTCGCCGATCGTCTTCCTGCGGCTGCGCAAGGCGGTCCGGTCGGGCCGCACCGCCGTCTACTCGGTAGCGGCACTGTCCAGTCCCGGCCTCGCCCGGCTATCGGGGACGCTGCTGCCCGCGCCGCCGGGAACCGAGGCCGAGGTGCTCAGCCAGCTCGCTGACCCGTCCGGCCTGGCGGCCGCGCCGGCCGCCGACGATGCCGTCGCCGTCGCCGCCGCCCAGGCGCTCGCCCAGCCGGGAGCGGTGATCCTGGTCGGCGAGCGGCTCGCTGAGGTACCTGGTGCGCTGACCGCGGCCGCCGCTCTCGCCGAGCTGACCGGCGCGCGGCTGGCCTGGATGCCGCGCCGGGCCGGTGAGCGCGGGGCGATCGAGGCCGGAGCGCTGCCGGTCCTGCTGCCCGGCGGACGCCTGGTAACCGACGACGCGGCTCGCGCCGACGTGGCCAGGGCATGGGGAGTCGGCTCGCTGCCCGGCGAACCCGGCCGGGACACCGGGCAGATACTCGACGCGGTGGCGGCCGGCGAGATCGAGGCCCTTGTCGTGGGCGGGGTCGACCCGGACGACCTGCCCGGCCCGCAGGCCGCGCTCGCCGCGATCGAGCGCGCGGGCTTCGTCGTCAGCCTCGAGCTGCGCGCCAGCGCCGTCACCGACCGGGCCGACGTGGTGCTGCCGGTCGCCGCCGTCGCCGAGAAGCCGGGCACCTTCGTGAACTGGGAGGGCAGGCCCGGCGAGTTCGGTGCCGCGCTAGCCGTTCCCGTGGTCCGCGGCGATCTGCAGGTGCTCGCGGGAATCGCCGACGAGATGGATGTCCACCTGGGTCTTCCCGACGCGGCGGCGGCGCGCAGGGAGCTGGCGGCCCTCGGAGCGCTCGGGACGGGTCAGGCCGCCGGCCAGGGCGGATTGCGGCCCGCGCCGGATCGCCGCGCGCCGGGCAGCGGTGATCGCGGGCGCGCCGTTCCCGGGGCCGGCGAAGCGGTGCTCGCAACCTGGCATAATCTGCTCGACGTCGGCCGGATGCAAGATGGCGAGCCGCATCTCGCCGGGACCGCTCGTCCGGCGGTGGCGAAGATGTCGGCGGCGACGGCGGCCGAGGCCGGCGTCGGCACTGGCGCGAAGGTCAGCGTGGCGACCAGCCGCGGCGAGATCCGCGTGCCCGTCGAGATTACGGCGATGCCCGACCGGGTGGTCTGGCTGCCGACGAATTCCGCGGGCTGCTCGGTACGGCGCGACCTCGGCGCCGGTCACGGCAGCCTGGTGACGGTGAGGAGCGCGGAATGACTGCCCGGTCCGGTCTGGTGCACCTGGCCAGCGGAAGCGCGTCGACATCGGCGCTGATCGACCACGACCCGTGGTGGCTGACGGCGCTGAAGGTCCTGTTCGTCTTCCTGTTCCTCATGCTGGGGACCTTGCTGATGATCTGGGCTGAGCGCCGGATCATCGGCCGGATGCAGCAGCGCCCCGGGCCGAACCGGGCGGGCAAGTTCGGCCTGCTGCAGTCCCTGATGGACGGCATCAAGCTGCCGCTGAAGGAGGACATCATCCCGCGCGGCGTCGACAAGATCCTCTTCGTCCTCGCCCCCGCGATCGCATCGATCCCCGCCTTCATCAGCTTCGCGATCATTCCGGTCGGCCCGGTCGTGTCGATCTTCGGGCACCGCACCCCGCTCCAGCTCGCGAACCTTCCCGTCGCCGTGCTCCTCGTGCTCGCGATGAGCTCGATGGGCGTCTACGGGATCGTCCTGGCCGGCTGGGCCTCCACCTCGCCCTACTCACTGCTCGGCGGGCTCCGGTCGTCGGCCCAGGTGATCAGCTACGAGATCGCGATGGGTATCTCGTTCGTGCCGGTCTTCCTGTACGCCGGCTCGCTGTCGACCTCGCAGATCGTCGCGGCCCAGGCTCACGGCGCGCCGTTCCACCTGTTCGGCGCCACGCTGCACTATCCGTCCTGGTTCGCCGTCCTGCTGCTGCCGTCGTTCGTGATCTACGTGATCACGATGATCGGCGAGACCAACCGGCTGCCCTTCGACCTGCCGGAAGGCGAGGGCGAACTGGTGGCCGGCTTCCATACCGAATACTCCTCGCTGAAGTTCGCGCTGTTCTACCTGGCTGAGTACGTGAGCATGTTCACGGTGTCGGCGCTGGCGACCACGCTCTTCCTCGGTGGCTGGCACGCGATCTGGCCCATATCGGCCTGGTCGGGCGCCAACAGCGGCTGGTGGCCGGTTCTGTGGTTCCTCGCCAAGCTGAGCGCCTTCATGTTCTTCTTCATCTGGCTGCGCGGATCGCTGCCCCGGATCAGGTACGACCAGCTGATGCAGCTGGGCTGGAAGATCCTGATCCCCGCGGCCCTGGCCTGGACCCTGCTGATCGCCACGCTGCGGGTCTGGCGCCGCCACGGCGGCAGCACCGGGGTCTACCTGGTGGGCGGCGGGATCGTGCTCGTCCTGCTCGCGCTGGCGTTCGCGTGGGATTCCACCGCCGAGCGGGCTGCCGAACGGCGCATGGCCATGGAGGAGGAAGCGGCCGAGCGGGATGCCGGCAGCTTCCCCGTGCCGCCGATGGACCTGCCGCACTACCACGGCATGTCGTCCGGGCTGCCCGCGCTGACCGACCAGGCAGCGCCAGATTCCGGGATAAAGGAGGTCACGGGTGCTTGATTTCCTCAACCCGGTCAAGGGCTTCGGCGTTACCTTCCGGCAGATGTTCCGCAAGGTCGACACCGTCCAGTACCCGGAGGAGAAGAAGCCGACCGCGCCGCGGTTCCACGGCAGGCACCAGCTCAACCGGTGGCCCGATGGCCTGGAGAAGTGCATCGGCTGCGAGCTGTGCGCCTGGGCCTGCCCCGCCGACGCCATCTATGTCGAGGGCGGCAGCAATACCGAGTCCGAGCGCTACTCGCCGGGCGAGCGGTACGGTCCCGTCTACCAGATCAACTACCTGCGCTGCATTCTGTGCGGTCTGTGTGTCGAGGCCTGCCCGACCAGGGCGCTGACGATGACCAACGACTACGAGCTGGCCGACGACAGCAGGGAGAGCCTGATCTGGACCAAGGAGCAGCTGCTCGCGCCGGTCCAGCCGGGCATGGAGGCACCGCCGCACCCGATGCGACTCGGAGATTCCGAAGAGGACTACTACCGGCTCGGGCCCTCGTTCGCCGCCGCGCAGCCGACGGACTTGCTGAGCATGCTCGCGCGGAGCCACGGGGCTGCCCCGGCTGACGCGGATCAGGCCGCGGAGCCGGCCGCCGAGGGCAGCGAGCCACGAGCCGACGCGGGAGGCACGTGATGACTCACTCGATGATCCTGGCGGGCAGCGCGGCCAGCAACACCGAGGTCGTGACGTTCTGGGCGCTCGCCGTCGTGGCCGTCGGCGCCGCCCTCGGCATGATCCTGACCAGGCGGGCCGTTCACTGCGCCGTGCTGCTCGCGGTCGTCATGCTGATCCTCGCGGCGATGTACGCCATGCAGGGCGCGCCGTTCCTGGCGTTCGTCCAGGTGATCGTGTACACCGGCGCGGTGCTCATGCTCTTCCTCTTCGTGATGATGATCGTGGGCATTACCGCGTCCGATTCGATCGTCGAGACGATCAAGGGACAGCGGCTGTTCGCCGGGCTCGCGGGCATCGCCCTGCTCGTGCTGCTGATCCTGGTCGTCGGGCACGCGACCATCGGAGCGGCCGCGCCCTCGGGGCCGCGCAACAGCTCGCTGAACGTTAACGGCCTGGCCAGGCTCGTCTTCACGACCTACGTGTTCCCCTTCGAGATCACCAGCGCGCTGCTGATCACGGCGGCACTCGGTGCCATGGTGCTGGCGCACCGCGAGCGGACCAGCCCGAAGCCCACGCAGCGGATGCTGTCCACGCGCCGGGTCGCCAGCGGCCGCCCAGCGCCGCTACCCGGGCCCGGCACGTACGCGCAACATAACGCGGTCGACATGCCCGCCCTGCTGCCAGACGGCACGCAGTCGCGCCTGTCCGTCAGCAGCGCGCTGGCCGGCCCGGCCGGACCGGAGCGCGGGGCCGGCCGGACCCCGATCGGCGGTCAGGTCATCGCGGCCGAGCCGCAGTCCGGCGGTGGTGCGCAGACCGCAGGCGACGAGCAGGAGGAGGAACAGTGATCAGCCCGGCCAACTACGTCGCGCTGGCGGCGATCCTCTTCGTGATCGGCGGCGTCGGCGTCCTCGTCCGCAGGAACGCGCTGGTCGTGTTCATGTGCGTGGAGCTGATGCTGAACGCGGTGAACCTGGCGTTCATCGCCTTCGCTAGGCTGCACGGCGACCTCAACGGCCAGGTGATCGCGTTCTTCGTGATGGTTGTCGCGGCCGCCGAGGTCGTTGTGGGCCTGGCCATCCTGACCTCGATCTTCCGCGCCCGCAAGTCGGCGTCGGTCGACGATGCCAGCCTGCTGAAGTACTGAGCAGGCAGAACGACCCTTGTCAGCACAGAACCACGTGGAGGGTAGGCAGTGACTGGCTCTCTTGCCGGCACGCTCGCCGGGCCGGGCGCGGCCGTGGCCACGCTGCCGGCCACCGGCGCGGCGGACCTGGCGTGGCTGCTGCTCGCATTCCCCGCGGCCGGGGCGGCCATTCTGCTGCTCGGCGGCAAGCGCACGAACTCCTGGGGACACCTGCTCGGCTGCGCGACCTCGCTCGCGGCCTTCTGCTACGGCGTGATCGCGTTCGTGGCCATGCTCGGCTATCCCGCCGGTCAGCGCAGCAGGGAAGTGCGGGTGTACGACTGGATCCCGGCTATCGGCCGGTTCCACGTCCCGCTCGGCCTGCGGCTCGACCAGCTGTCGATCTGCTTCGTCCTGCTGATCACCGGCGTGGGATCGCTGATCCTCATCTACGCGATCGGCTACATGTCGCACGACCCGGAGCGGCGCCGGTTCTTCGGCTACCTGAACCTCTTCATCACCGCGATGCTGCTGCTGGTGCTCGCCGACAACTACGTGGCCCTGTACGCGGGCTGGGAGGGCGTCGGCCTCGCCTCCTACCTGCTGATCGGCTTCTGGCAGTTCAAGCCGTCCGCTGCCGTCGCCGCCAAGAAGGCGTTCATCGCGAACCGCGTCGGTGACGTCGGGCTGTCGCTGGCGATCATGCTGATGTTCTTCACCTTCGGCTCGGTCAGCTTCTCCGGCGTCTTCAGCGCCGTGCACACCGCGAGCGCCGGCACCATCACGGCCATCGGCCTGCTGCTGCTGCTCGGCGCGTGCGGAAAGTCCGCCCAGCTGCCGCTGCAGTCCTGGCTGCTCGACGCGATGGAAGGCCCGACGCCGGTCTCCGCGCTGATCCACGCCGCGACGATGGTCACGGCCGGCGTCTACCTGATCGTCAGGTCTGCGCCCATCTTCAACCTGTCGTCCGACGCCCGGCTGGCTGTCACGATCGTGGGCGCCGCCACGCTGCTGTTCGGCGCCATCATCGGGTGTGCCAAGGACGACATCAAGAAGGCGCTCGCCGGGTCGACGATGAGCCAGATCGGCTACATGATGCTCGCCGCCGGCCTGGGCCCGGTCGGCTACGCGCTGGCGATCGCCCACCTGCTCTCGCACGGCTTCTTCAAGGCCGGGCTGTTCCTCGGCGCCGGGTCCGTCAAGCACGGGATGAACGACGAAGTTGACATGCGCCGGTTCGGCGGCCTGGCCACGGTCATGAAGATCACCTTCGTCACGTTCACGTTCGGCTACCTGGCGATCATCGGCATTCCGCCGTTCTCCGGGTTCTTCACCAAGGACCCGATCATCGACGCCGCCTACTCCAAGGGCGGCACCTCGGGCGCGATCCTCGGCACGGCAGCGCTGCTCGGAGCGGGCATCACCGCCTTCTACATGACGCGGGTGATGCTCATGACGTTCGGCGGGAAGCGGCGCTGGGACGACGGCATGCACCCGCACGAGGTGACGCCGGTGATGACATCGCCGATGGTTATCCTGGCCATCGGCTCGCTCTGCGCCGGCGGCTTCCTGATGCTGTCGAACAGGCTGATCGACTTCCTGCGCCCCGTGGTCGGAACGACCCCGCTGTCGCACGGGTTCTTCACCCCGATCAGCGACATCTCGCTGGCGGTCGTCGTCGTAGGAGCGGCTCTGGGCTGGCTGATGTACGGACGGCGCGAGGTGCCGGTCACCGCGCCGCGCGGCAGCTTCGTGACGGTCGCGGCCCGTAAGGACCTGTACGGCGACGCGCTGAACGAGTCCGTGCTGATGCGGCCCGGTCAGTGGCTGGCCAGGCTGTCCGTGTACTTCGACAACCGCGGCATCGACGGCCTGGTCAACACCGTCGCCGCCGCCATGGGCGGAAGCTCGGGCCGGATGCGCAGGGTACAGACCGGCTTCGTTCGCTCGTACGCCCTGTCCATGCTCATCGGCGCCCTGCTGCTCGTCGGCGCCCTGCTGCTGGTCCGACTTTAGGGGATTCTCGTGACACCCCACGCTGCGATGAGGCGCTGATCTCCCATGAGCAACTTTCCCTGGCTGACTGTCTCGGGAGCCATCCCGCTCGTCGGGACGATTGTCATCGGCCTGACTCCTGGCCGATCCGCCCCGGGCAGCGATGCCGACCGGCGCTCGCGGGATCTGCTCGTGAAGCGGATCGCGCTGGTCTTCACATTGGTCACGCTCGGCGTCACCATCGTGATGGCGGTGGCCTTCAAGCCGGGTGGCCCGCGGTTCCAGTTCACCCAGGTCTATCAGTGGATTCCGCAGTTCGGCGTGCACTACGCGGTGGGCGCGGACGGCATCGCGCTGGTGCTCATCCTGATGACGACGGTCCTGATGCCGGTGGTGGTCCTCGCGTCGTGGAACGACGCCGACGGATCGGCAAGCCCGGCGGGCGAGGCGCCACCGAAGCGGAGCGTCAAGACCTACTTCACGCTGCTCCTGGTACTCGAGACCATGATGATCGGCGTCTTCGCGGCAACGGACGTGTTCCTCTTCTACGTCTTCTTCGAAGCCATGCTGATCCCGATGTACTTCATGATCGGCAGCTACGGAGTCGGCCAGCGCCAGTACGCGGCGGTGAAGTTCCTGCTCTACAGCCTGCTCGGCGGGCTGCTCATGCTGGTCGCGGTGATCGCGCTGTACGTCATCTCGGCCCAGAGCGCGGTGCTGCACCACCAGGGCTCGTTCCTGTTCACCGATCTGTCCCAGGTGGTCTTCGACCCGACCGCGCAGAAGTGGCTGTTCCTCGGATTCTTCGTCGCGTTCGCGATCAAGGCACCGCTGTGGCCGTTCCATACCTGGCTGCCCGACGCGGCGACCGCGGCACAGCCGGGAGCGGCGGTGCTGCTGGTCGGCGTGCTCGACAAGGTCGGTACCTTCGGCATGATCAGGTACTGCCTCGATCTCTTCCCGTCCGCTTCGCACTACTTCACGCCGCTGGTGATCGCGCTATCGGTGATCGGGATCCTGTACGCGGCGATCGTCGCGATCGGCCAGGCTGACCTGAAGCGGCTGATCGCCTATACCTCGGTCTCCCACTTCGGCCTGATCACGCTCGGGATCTTCGCGATGACCAGCCAGGGCCAGGTGGGCGCCACGCTCTACATGGTCAACCACGGATTCGCGACCGGAGCGCTGTTCCTGATCGCCGGATTCATGATCGCCCGCCGGCGCTCGCAGCAGATCGCCGACTACGGCGGCGTGCAGAAGGTCGCTCCCGTGCTGGCCGGCCTCTTCCTCGTCGCCGGCCTGGCCGGGCTGGCCATGCCCGGGCTGTCCACCTTCGTCAGCGAGTTCCTCGTGCTGATCGGCACCTTCACGAGGTACGAGGTGCCTGCCGCGCTGGCCACCGTCGGGATCATCCTGGCCGCGATCTACATCCTGTGGATGTACCAGCGGACCATGACGGGGCCGGTCCGCGAGGACGTCGCCGCGATGCCTGACCTGCGGGCGCGCGAACTGTGGGCGGTCGGCCCGCTGATCGCGCTGATCATCGTCCTCGGCGTATATCCGAAGCCGGTCATCGACATGATCAATCCGGCCGTCCACGAGACGCTGGTGCAGGCGCACTCGACCGACCCTGTCCCGCCGCATCCGGCGAAGGCCATCGGCGTGGTCAGCAGTGCCGCAGCCGGGCACAAGAACAGGAGCAAGCCGTGACCGGGTCCATCACCGCGATCGCGCCGGCCATTCCCGCGCCGCAGATCCAGTACGGCCAGCTCTCGCCGATGCTGCTCGTCTTCGGGGCGGCCGTAGCAGGCGTGCTGGTCGAGGCGTTCGCGCCGCGGCCGCTGCGCCGCACGCTGCACCTGGCCGTGACGCTCGGCAGCCTGGCCGGCGCGTTCATTCTCACCATCTTCCTCGCCGGCGATAGCAGCCTGTTCGGCGGCGGCAAGGCCGGCAACGTGGCCGCCGTCGGCGCGGTGGCGATCGACCGGCCGACCCTGTTCATCCAGGGCACGATCCTGGTCCTCGCGTTCATCAGCGTGCTGCTGATCGCCGAGTCCTCGCACGAGGTCAGCGCGTTCGCCGCGCAGGCGGCCGCGGTGCCGGGCAGCGCCGAGGAGCGCGAGGGGCTGCTGGCCGGAATCAGCCACACCGAGGTCTACCCGCTCACCCTCTTCGCGGTCGGCGGCATGCTCCTGTTCCCCGCGGCGAACGACCTGCTCACGATGTTCGTGGCGCTCGAGGTGCTCTCGCTCCCGCTCTACCTGCTCTGCGGGCTGGCCAGGCGGCGCCGGCTGCTCTCGCAGGAAGCGGCGATGAAGTACTTCCTGCTCGGGTCGTTCTCCTCGGCGTTCTTCCTGTTCGGCGTGGCGATGCTGTACGGCTTCTCGGACTCGGTCCGGCTCTCGGCGATCGCGGCGGCGGCCGGCGGGAACACGCAGAGCTCGGTCCTGCTCTACGCCGGCATCGCGCTGCTCGGAGTGGGCCTGCTGTTCAAGATCGGCGCCGTGCCGTTCCAGGCCTGGAAGCCCGACGTCTACCAGGGCGCTCCGACCCCGGTCACCGCGCTGATGGCTTCCTGCACGCTGGTCAGCGCCTTCGGCGCGGTGCTGCGCATCTTCTATGTCGCCTTCGGCCAGCTGACCTGGGACTGGCGCCCGATGATGTGGGGCATCGCGATCCTCACGATGCTGGGGGGGTCGATCATCGCGATCACCCAGACCGACGTGAAGCGCCTGCTCGCCTACTCCTCGATCGCCCAGGCCGGCTACATCCTGACCGGCGTGGTGGCCGCCAGCACGGCCGGACTGTCCAGCAGCATGTTCTACCTGGCCGCCTACGGGCTGGCGACCGTCGGGGCGTTCGCGGTGGTGACCCTGATCCGCGACCAGAGCGGCGAGGCGGGTCACCTGTCCCGCTGGGCCGGGCTCGGCAAGCGTTCCCCGCTGGTCGCCGGAGTCTTCGCGTTCTTCCTGATCGCGTTCGCCGGGATCCCGCTGACAAGCGGGTTCACCGGCAAGTTTGCGGTGTTCCAGGCCGCGATCGCCGGCGGAGCGCTGCCGCTCGTCATCGTCGGCGTGGTGAGCAGCGCGATCCTCGCGTTCCCCTACGTCCGGGTCATCGTCCTGATGTTCTTCAGCGAGCCCGCGCTCGATGGTCCCGCCGTCGTCAGGCCGAGCGCGTTCACCTCGGTCGCGGTCGGTATCGGCGTGCTGGCGACCCTGGTGCTCGGCGTCGCGCCCGAGCCGCTGCTCAGGCTGGCCCACGATGCCGCCACGCAGCTGTTCGTCCGGTGACGCCGCCGCTGCGCGCAGTCCGGCGACCCGAGCTGACCCGCGCGGCACCGCGGTGTGCTTATCTTGGGAATGGCCCGGCAACTGGCCCGCTGGCCGCAGTTCAGCCGCGAAAGCCGTACGGATAGGGGATCCAGTGATCACCGTCGTTCCCGTGGAGCTGTCGGACGCCGCTCTCGCGGCCGACGTGTCCGACGGACTCGCGCTGGTCGAGGACGGCCTGCGGAAGGCCGCCAGCGCGCCGCAGTACGACCTCCTCCACCAGGCGTCCGCCTACCTGATCGACGCGGGCGGCAAGCGGTTCAGAGCGACCCTGGTCCTGCTCGCGGCCCAGTTCGGCAACCCGCAGGACGATCGGGTGGTGCCGGCCGCCGTGGCGATCGAGCTGACTCACCTGGCCACGCTCTACCACGACGACGTGATGGACGAGGCGGACGTCAGACGAGGAACCCCGAGCGCGAACTCGCGCTGGGACAACTCGGTGGCCATCCTGACCGGCGATTACCTGTTCGCCTGTGCCTCGAAGATCCTGGCCGACCTCGGTCCTGACGCCGTCAGGATCCAGGCTGAGACCTTCAGCCGGCTGGTCACCGGTCAGATCGCCGAGACCGTCGGCCCGCGTCCGGGCCAGGATCCGCTCGAGCATTACATGGGCGTCGTCACTGAGAAGACCGCCTCGCTGATCGCCGCCTCCGGGCAGTTCGGAGCCCTGTTCTCTGGCGCTCCCGCCCGTGTCACCGCGCGGATCGCCCCAGCCTGCGCCGCACTCGGCGTGGCCTTCCAGCTGTCCGACGACATGCTCGACGTCGCCAGCGAGTCCGACCAGTCGGGAAAGACGCCAGGAACCGACCTTCGCGAAGGGGTGAAGACGCTGCCAGTGCTGCACGCGCTGCGGTCGGCCGGCCCCGGTGATGCGAGGCTGGTCGAGCTGCTGAACGGCGGCGACCTTACCGACCCGGGGGCACGTGCGGAGACGCTCGCGCTGCTGAGGGCGCACCCCGCGATGGAGATGGCAAGGGCCGACACCCGGCACTGGGCGGACCTGGCCAGGCGGGAGATCTTGCTGCTGCCAGAGGTCCCGGCCAGGGCCGCGTTCGAGATGATGTGCGACTTCGTGGTCGAGCGAACCAGCTGAGGCCGGCCGGCCGGCCTGAAGCTCGCCGCGTTCCTGATCAGCGGCGCTCTCGTCGGGGTGCCAGATCGTCAGCGGGGGAAGCCTGGGCATTCGCCACGCTTGCGGCCAGCAGGCGGCCCGACGCCCGGCCGGTCCCGGCTGCCCGGCTGCCCGGCTGCGACAACTTAGGGCGAACAGCGGCATGCGGCCGGGATTGCCGCGCCGCCCGGGGTGCTAACGCTCAGGATGCTGACAAGACGGTCATGAAAATGACCGGGAGGTCGAGCCTCAGCTTCGCGGCGGGAATGCAGCGGCGGTGCGCGGCGCTACTACGGCTACCGGCGCCTGATGGGGAGGTACAGGGTGGAAATGTTCGGCACGCACAAGTCGCGCATTGTTACCGCCGACGAGGCAGTTCCCGGCCGGGCGCAGGCCACGAGGGTGCCCGCGGCGCACGAGGTGCTCGGGACGCCGCTTCAGCCGCCTTATCCGGACGGCAGCGAGGTCGCCGAGTTCGCGCTGGGCTGCTTCTGGGGAGCGGAGAAGAACCTCTGGCAGACCAGGGGCGTGATCTCCACCTCCGTCGGCTACGAGGGCGGCTTCACGCCGAATCCCAGCTACGAGGAAGTGTGCAGTGGCCGGACCGGCCACGCGGAGTCCGTGCGAGTGGTGTTCGACCCGAACGTGGTCTCTTACGGCGAGCTGGTGCGGGTGTTCTGGGAGTCGCATGACCCGACGCAGGGCCTGCGGCAGGGCAACGACATCGGCAGCCAGTATCGTTCCGCGATCTTCTGGCACTCCGCCGACCAGAAGGCGGCGGCCGAGGAGTCGGCAGCTGCCTACCAGCTGCGGCTGACGGATGCGGGCTACGGCGCCATCACGACCGAGATCCGCCCGGCATCAGAGTTCTACTTCGCCGAGGATTACCACCAGCAGTATCTTTCAAGCACGAAAAACCCATATGGGTACTGCCCCGATCACGGGACCGGCGTGTCCTGCCCGATTGGGGTTGTCCGGGCTGACAGCTGAGACGGTCGGCAGCCCAGGTACGGGAATCTACATTCCGTCGTCGCGGACCCCAGGCGGCCACCGGCTCTTCGACCTGGCGGCCGTGCGGGTAGCCGTGGCGCGGCGGAGTCTGGTCGATAACCTGGTGACGGGACGCGGGTGCTAGAGGTCGCGATCGCGGCGAAGCCGTTCAATGACCTCGTCTGGGCTCTCCGTGGTGACTCTGATCATTGCGCGCACCGCGTCCGCCAGCGCGAGGCGCGGCACATCTAGCTCGATCGCGGCCGAGTATGCCCACTGTGTCAGCTGCCGGTAGAGTTCCGGGCTCAGGTCGAGGGTGATCCTTACCGGCTTTGACCGGATTGCCGTTCCACCAGCCGCCCGGGCAGCAGGTTCCGCGCGGCTCGCAGCGGCCGCGGTCATCTGCGCCTTGCGTCGTTCCTGTTCTGTTGTCATAACTGGACCTTCCCGAGGGGAACGCACCGTTCGATGAGGTCGCCGGCCACGCCGCGCCACACGTCGCGGCCTATCTCGGAAATCGGCAGTCCGAAGCTCTGAGCGTAGACTTCCAGCCTCGGCACGGCCGTCCGCAGAACGTCATAGCCCAGGCCCGCCAGGGCCTCTCTGGCGTTGGCAGTCGAGTGCGCGCGGGTAATACACCGGTTCAGCAGCACCACCGATCGGGCGGGCTTGTCCCGGACCGCTTCAAAGAGCTCCGTGGCAATCGCCGAGTCTGCAGAGCGGTCCAGCAGCCCGACCCAATCCCGGTCTAGCAGGGCCGCGGCGACGCCTTCGGTGTTGAGTGCGTCGCTGATCACGTTCGGCGCGCCCAGAATCTCGGCGCCCGCTGGAACTGAGTGCCTGCTCCCGCTGGCCAGCGCCCGCACGGCGTCCTCGGACAGGGGGCCAGGCCGATTCGCCTCGTCGACCGGTGCCTGGCCAGCTCTCCCAGCGCGAACACATTCAGGCTGCTGACCGAGCAGGACCTGCCCTTCTACCAAGCACGGCGGCTATTACGACCATGTGCCGCCGCCGGCTCAGGAACCGGCGGTTCGGGAACGTTGGGCCCAGGTTCGAGGAGAAGTGGAATCTGCCCGCACTCACCTGAACCCGCCGTCGCTGCCCGAGCCGGCCGTGACGTGGGGCACCTGGTAGCGAAGGACTAACGGTGCCACTGCGGTGATCACGCCGGGATAGATTGAGCCATGGGTGCCGACCGGCCGATCTTCGTTCTTGGCTGTCCCCGTTCCGGGACGACGCTGCTGCAGCTCATGCTGCATGCCCATCGGCGGATCGCGATCCCGCCCGAGACCCGCTTCGTGCTCACCACCTACGAGGCCCGGAACACGTTCGGCGACCTGCGCGAGGAGCCCAGGCGGCGGGCGCTGGCCAGCTCGATCGCGCACCAGCGGCAGACGCTCTTCTACGATCTCGGCCTCGACTCCGAGAAGGTCTTCGATGAGATCGTGGATGGGCCGCCGACTCTCGGATCGGCGATCGGGATCGTCTTCCGCGCGTACGCCAGGCGGTTCGACAAGCCGCGCTGGGGTGACAAGCGGCCAGGCTATTACCAGTACATCCCGGCGCTGCTCCGGATGTTTCCCGATGCCCAGATCGTGCACCTGATCAGGGACGGCAGGGACTGCGTGGCCTCGCTGAAGACCATGCCCTGGTTCACCCAGGACGTCTACGCCGCCGTCTGCAGCTGGGTCGAGGCGATCGACAGCGGCCGCTGGGCGGCACGCCACCTGCCGTCTGACACGTACGTCGAGCTCAGGTACGAAGATCTCGTCGCGGACCCGGCGGCACGCCTCACCGAGCTGTGCGACTTTCTGGGCGAGGAGTACGACCCGGCCATGGCCGAGCCGCACAAGATCGCCGGCAGCACCATTCCCGACCGCAAGAGCTGGCACGCCGACACCCAGAAGAAGGTCACGCGGGCGCCCTCGGGGACCTGGCAGGAGCGGCTCCAGCCATGGGAGATCACGCTCTGCGAGGCGGCCATGGGCAGCCGCCTGCGAGCACTCGGCTACGAGGTCGCGGGCAGCGGCCGGCCGCCGGTCAGCGTTCTCGCCCGTTATGCCCGCGCCGCCGCGCTGCACCGCGGCGCGGCCCGCAAGCGCCGGCTACGCGACCGGGTGCAGCGGTTCAGGGAACCCGGGCCGGTGGAGTGCCAGCTCTGAGACTCCCTTGACTCCCTCGTCACCGGCAGGTGACCATGACGAGGTAACGCGGCGGGGGACGCGAGCACGAAGATCCGGATGAGGTGGCATGAAGTTATCTCCCAGGCTGCTCATCGCGGGTACGGGGGTACTTGCGCTGGCCGCGGTCGGCTGCTCATCCTCGGCCGGCCCGCAATCGGGACACTCAGACTCGTCACCGGCTGCGTCGGCTCCGGCCGGGTCGCGGCCGGCCGGGTCGCCGTCGGCGCGGCCGGTGGGCTGGTCAGCCGCCACATCGGCGGCGGCGGGTGGCGGAATGACCGCGCTGATCGCAGCGGCCAGGAAAGAAGGCACGCTGAACGTCATCGGGCTGCCGGCGAGCTGGGCGAACTATGGCGCGATCATGAAGACATTCAGCAAGCGGTACGGGATCAGGATTCACTCGATCGCTCCCGGCGACCGAAGCCCGCAGGAGATCACCGAGATCAGGCAGGACAACGGCACGGCCGGTGCCGCGGACGTGCTGGACATCGAGATGTCGGTCGCCGTCGCCGACAGCAAGCTCTTCGCGCCGTATCAGGTCGCCACCTGGCAGGCTATCCCGGCCAGCCAGAAGGCGCCGGACGGCGCGTGGGTTCAGGACTACGGCGGCTTCATGTCGGTCGGCTACAACTCGGCCAGGTTCGGCAGGCTCACCTCCCTCCGCCAGCTGCTCGGGCACCGGTTCTCCCGCGCGGTCGCGCTGGACGGAAACCCGGCGCAAGCCAACGCCGCACTGTACGGGGTCATGATGGCCAATCTCGCGCTCGGCGGGACGGCGAACAGCATCGCGAGCGGCGTGGCCTTCTTCCGCAAGCTGAAGTCGGCCGGCAACTTTGTTCCCGTGCTGGCCACGACGCCGCTGACGATCGAGGCAGGCAGCACGCCTGTCGTCTTCAACTGGGACTACCTGAACACCGCGGCGATCGTCGGGCAGCCGGCGAGGAGCTGGAAGGTATTCATCCCGGCCGGCGCCGCCGTGGGTGAATTCCACGCCCAGGCGATCAACAAGGATGCCCCGCATCCCGCCGCCGCCCGGCTCTGGGAGGAGTTCCTCTACTCGCAGACCAGGCGCGGAGGTCAGAATCTGTGGCTGGAAGGCGGGGTCAGGCCGGTCGAGCAGGCAGCGATGATCGCCAACGGCAGCATCGACGCGGCCGCCTCGCACGCGCTGCCGCCCGGGCCAGCGGCCGCGGTGTTCCTGACGCCGGGCCAGGCCGCCAGCGCGGCCGCGTACCTGCACGCGCACTGGTCCCGTGCCGTCGGCTAGCACCGTGCCGTCGGCCAGCACCGTGCCGTCGGCCAGCACGGGCTTTGGCTATCCGTTCTTCGCCGGGATCGGCTCGTCCGGTATCCCCCAGGACGGGTTCGGCCTGGACTCAGGAATCACGCTGTGCTGGCCGGGGTTAAGGTCGCGGTGGATGACCACAGCGGCGCCCTCGATCGTCTCGATGCCGTAGGCCATCGACGGATTGGCGTGGGTCAGCATGGCGATCAGGTACACCCGGTACGGGTGCCTGCTGGTGAAGAACCCGATGCTGTTGATCTCCCAGTCTGAGCTGACCGGGTAGGGCAGCCAGCCGTTCTTGACGTGCACCTTGACGGTGCGCGGGGCACCCGCCGGGACGCCCCAGCGCTGCGAGGCGACAACGTGGGACATCAGGTACTGGGCATAGACCCTCGACGCCTCGGACAGGATCCGGTTCGGCCCGGAGAGCAGCGTGAGCAGCAGCGCCTCGTCGTGCGCCGTGAGCAGGCTCAGGCCCCAGGCCTGGGCGAGCTTGGTCTGGCTCATTTTCGCGAGGTTCAGGAAGTGCTGCATATGGCTGAAGCCGACGTCGTTCCACAGCGCCGTCGCGGCGTCGTTGTCGGACTGGGTGATCATCAGCCAGGCGAGACTCTTCTCCGAGGCCGTCAGCTGCCTGTGCTGTTCTTGCGCCTTGCGGAGCAGCGCCGCCAGGATGGTGGCCTTGATGGCGCTCGCCGCGTAGAAATGCCAGGCCGCGTGGTAGGTGCAGGTGATGCCGGTCCCGGTGTCGGTCTCCTCCAGGCCGACGACTGACGTCCGGCCGGTCAGGCGGGCGTCGATATCGTGAGCCATCTTCGTGGCGAGCTTGTCGTTGCTGTGGCTAGCAGCCACGCAGCTGACGTGGGGGGCAGACTGGCGGGCGGCGGCTGACGCGGCGCTCGCTCTCCCCACCCCCGCAGCACTCGCAGCCGAGCTGACGAGCAGCGTGAGAACAACACCCAGTGCAAGCTTCGCGGGCAAGCGCGAGATCAGCCGATGACTCATTAGTTTCGTTCCATCCCAGGTCGGCCGGTTTATTGTCAACTACTCAGACGGTCATATGACGGCTGAGGTTGTCACCGAATTCTGGTGCTTACCGTGACGACTCGTGCGCGATCTGTGCGCGCACCCGAGATGTCGCTCGTCGTTCACCAATCATTCATATTCAAGTCGGTGTTGGTTTGCCTGACTCTCCTACCTTCGCAAGCGCGGGGCACAGACCTCGCGGCGAGGCGAGGTCCTCGTGGCGGCCGTCTAGATCCGAGGGGAACGAACGTTGGCGCAGGCCGGGGACGACCTGATTGGCGCATTGGATGGCGCGGCACTGAGCAGGTTCCACCTGCGGGCCGCGGTGGTGTCGGGGATGGGCTTTTTCACCGACGCCTATGACCTGTTCGTCATCGGAGTCGCCTCCGCGCTGATCACGCTGGATTGGCATCTCGGAACGAGCCAGCTCGCCCTGCTGAACGCGACCATGCTGGGCGCGGCTTTCCTGGGAGCGCTGGTCTTCGGGCGGGTCGCGGATCTGATCGGACGCAAGCGCGTGTACTGGATCGTGGCCGCGATCATGGCCGTCGCCGCGATCGGCTCGGCCCTCGCGCCGTCATTCTGGGTGCTGATCGCGTTCCGGTTCCTGCTTGGTTTTGGCGTGGGCGGCGACTACCCGGTCAGTGCCGTGCTGATGAGCGAGTACGCCAACTCGCGCGATCGCGGCCGGCTGGTCGGCCTGGTGTTCTCGACCCAGGCCCTCGGCCTGATCGTCGGGCCGCTCATCGCTCTCGGCCTGCTGGGCGCCGGAACCTCCACCGACCTGACCTGGCGGCTGCTGCTGGGCATCGGCGCTATCCCCGCCGCCGCGGTGATCTACCTGCGGCGCACCATGCCTGAGTCGCCGCGGTACCAGGTGCAGGTGCTCGGTCGCGGGGTCGAGGCCGAAGCACAGATACACGAGCTCACTCGCGGCGTGGTGCGGGCGAGCGGAACCGCCGGCGAGCAGCGCCGGATGGGCCTGCGCGCGTTCCTCACCGACCGCAGGCTGCTCGTGCTGCTGGCGGGGACGGCTGGAAGCTGGTTCCTGCTCGACTACGCCTACTACGGGAACACGATCTCCACGCCGCAGATCCTGGCGCTGATCTCGCCGACCGCGTCCACCATGACCAAGATCGGCATTCAGCTCGCCATTTTCGTCGTCGCCGCCGTGCCCGGCTACATTCTCGGCATCGCGCGGATCGACCACATCGGCCACCGGCGGCTGCAGCTCTGGGGCTTCGTGATGATGGCCGTCTGCTTCGGCTTCATCGCGATCGTGCCGGGGATGACGACTCTGGTGCTGCCTTTCCTGGCTGTGTACGGCCTCAGCTACTTCTTCACCGAGTTCGGCCCGAACATGACCACGTTCGTCATGCCGAGCGAGCTGTTCCCGGTCTCCGTACGGGCCACCGGCCACGGCATCTCGGCCGGGATCGGCAAGTTCGGCGCGTTCATCGGCGTCTTCTTGTTCCCGATCCTGCAGACCTCGCTCGGGCTGCGCGGCACGCTCCTGCTCACTGCCGGCGTGTCCGTCGCCGGCGCGCTGCTGACCCTGGTCCTCCCCGAGCCATCGGGCCGGACCCTGGAAGAGATCTCCGGCCACGTCGATCAGGAAACCGCCACCACGGGCACCGTCCTGGCCACCGGCGCAGCCTGAGCCCGGCTAGGGCGGCGCCCCGCCCCGCCCGGCACCATCCCGGAACCTCGAGACGCCCGCGATCAGCGCCGGGTCGGACAGGCTGGCCATGCCGTGGGCGAACTCGCCAGCCATCGCCGCGTCGTGATCGACACTGACGGACTCGATCGCCGACATCCGGTCATGGCGCAGGCACGCCTGCGGCAGCGCGGCCAGCTCGCCTGCTAGCTGTTCAGCTTCGTGCCGCGCGGCGCCGCGCGGCACGACCCGGCTGACCAGCCCGATTTCCAGCGCTTCGGAGGCGTGCACCGCGCGCCCGGTGAGGATCAGGTCGAGCGCCCGGCCGAGCCCGACGAGCCGCGGCAGCCTGACCGTGCCGCCGTCGATCAGCGGCACGCCCCACCGGCGGCAGAACACGCCGAAGACCGCATCTTCCTCCGCGACGCGCAAGTCGCACCAGATCGCGAGCTCAAGTCCGCCGGCGACGGCGTGACCGGCCACCGCGGCGATCACGGGCTTGGACAGCTTCAGCCTGGTCGGCCCCATCGGCCCGTCCCCGTCAGCCGACGTCCGGTTCCCGTTCGCGGTCCCTACCGCGCGCAGATCGGCCCCTGCGCAGAACGTCCCGCCCTCCCCGTACAGCACGGCAATGGCGGCATCGGAATCCGCGTCGAATTCCCGAAACGCACCAGCCAGCGCAACGGCAGTCGGCCCGTCGACGGCATTCCGCACCTCCGGCCGATCCAGGATGACCGTCGTCACCGGCCCCGACCGCTCCACCCGCACGCTCATCGCGCCTTCCAGCTATGTGACCCGCGTTCACATTATGTCGCGCACTGAGGGCTGGCGGAACGACGGCACGGTGCGCGAGCGGGCGTGCGGACGGCTGGCGGCGGCGTGCAGCCGCACCAAGGCTCACCGCGGATTCAGGCCACCCGCCAGGTGTCGGCGCCGGCGAGCAGCGCCGACAGGTCACCCTCACCCTGCCGCTCCCGCGCCGCGTCGATCTGCGCCGACATCGCGTCGTCGTAGGTCGACCGCTGCACGTCCCTGAAGATGCCGATCGGCGTGTGCGTGAAGTCGATGCTGTCCAGCCTGCTGAGCGCGAACGCGTAGGACGGGTCGGCCGCGTGCGCGTCATGCACGAGCAGCGAGCCGTCCGCTGGCGTCTCCGCCCCGCCGGCCGGCACCACCTCGAGCGATCCGAGCGGCCCGAACCGCAGGCCGTGCTCACCGCCGGCCCCGAACCTGACCGGCTGCCCGTGCGCCAGCCTGATCACGTGCTCGTCGCGCGCGCCTGGCTCGGTCACCGGGGCGAACGCGTCGTCGTTGAAGATCGGGCAGTTCTGGTAGATCTCGACGAATGCGGTGCCGCGATGGTCGGCTGCGGCGCGCAGCACGCTGGTCAGGTGCTTGCGGTCGGAGTCGATGGTCCGGGCCACGAAGCTGGCCTCGGCGCCCAGCGCGAGCGACAGCGGGTTGAACGGGGTGTCGAGCGAGCCATACGGCGTCGACTTAGTCACCTTTCCCTGTTCCGACGTAGGCGAGTACTGACCCTTGGTGAGCCCGTAGATCCGGTTGTTGAACAGCAGGATCTTGACGTTCACGTTGCGGCGCAGCGCGTGGATCAGGTGGTTGCCGCCGATCGACAGCGCGTCGCCGTCGCCGGTGATCACCCAGACCGACAGGTCCTGCCGGGACGCGGCCAGGCCGGTCGCGATCGCCGGGGCACGGCCGTGGATCGAGTGCAGCCCGTAGCTGTTCACGTAGTACGGCAGCCTGGACGAGCAGCCGATGCCCGAGACGATCACGAGGTTCTCCCTCGGCACCTCAAGTTCGGGCAGGAACGACTGGATCGCCGCCAGGATGGCGTAGTCGCCGCAGCCGGGACACCAGCGGACTTCCTGGTCGGACTTGAAGTCCTTCATGGACAGCTTCTGGTCCGCGTGCGGGACCAGGGTCAGCGAAGCCAGGCGGTCGGCGCCGCTGCTGGGCCCGGCGTGTCCCGCGCCGGCCTCGGCCCCGTCGGTCGGATTAGACATTGGAGATCACATCCTGGATCACGCCGCTCAGCTCGGCCGCCCGGAACGGCAGCCCGCGAACGCGGTTGTAGGAGATAACGTCGCACAGGTACCTGCCGCGCAGGACGAGCGCGAGCTGCCCGGTGTTGATCTCCGGGACCAGCACCTTGTCGTACTGCTTCAGCACGTCGGCCAGGTTGGCCGGGAACGGCGACAGGTGCCGCAGGTGGGCCTGGGCGACCGAGCCGCCGGCCAGCCGGATCCGCCGGACCGCCGCGCCGATCGAGCCGAACGTCGAGCCCCAGCCGAGAACGAGCACCCGGGCGTTGCCGTCAGGGTCGTCCACCTCGAGCGGCGGGATGTCGGCCGCGATCCCGTCGATCTTCGCCTGCCGGAGCCTGACCATCTTGTCGTGGTTGTCTGGGTCGTAGGAGATGTCGCCCGAGCCGTCGGCCTTCTCGATCCCGCCGACCCTGTGCTCGAGCCCGGGCGTGCCGGGGATCGCCCACGGCCTGGCCAGCGTCCGCGGGTCGCGCTGGAACGGCAGGAACGGCGGCCGGCCGGCTTCCTCGTCGCCGGCTGGCCGAGCCGTGGCGAACGAGAACTCGGCCCGCAGGTCAGGCAGTGCCGCCAGCTCGGGGATCCGCCAGGGCTCCGATCCGTTCGCCAGGTAGCCGTCGGAGAGGATGATCACCGGCGTCCGGTATTTCACCGCGATCCTGGTCGCCTCGAGCGCTGTCGTGAAGCAGTCGCCGGGAGTCGCCGGGGCGAGCACGACCAGCGGCGACTCGCCGTTGCGGCCGTAGAGGGCCATCAGCAAGTCGGCCTGCTCGGTCTTGGTCGGCATGCCCGTGGACGGGCCGGCTCGCTGGATGTCACAGACGATGAGCGGAAGCTCCACGGCGACGGCCAGACCGATGGTCTCGGCCTTTAGGCACATGCCGGGCCCGGAGGTGGTAGTGACGCCGAGCGCCCCGCCGAACGCGGCGCCAAGCGCCGCACCCACGCCGCTGATCTCGTCCTCAGCCTGGAACGTGCGGATGCCGAACCGCTTGTACTTCGACAGCTCATGCAGGATGTCGGAGGCCGGCGTGATCGGATAAGACCCGAGGAACATCGGCAGCCCGGCCAGCTGAGCCGCCGTGACCAGGCCATTCGCCAGTGCGGTGTTACCGGTGATGTTGCGGTACTGGCCGGGCGGCAGGGTGGCGGGCTTGATCTCGTACTGGACCGAGAACTCCTCGGTCGTCTCGCCGTAATTCCAGCCGGCCTGAAAGGCCGCGATATTGGCCTTCATGATCTCGGGCTTATTCGCGAACTTGGTCTCCAGGAAGCGCAGCGTCCCCTCAGCGGGCCGGTTGTAGAGCCAGCACAGCATGCCGAGGGAGAACATGTTCTTCGCGCGCTCGGCATCCTTCTTACTGATGTCGTAGCCCTCGAGCGCCTTGACCGTCACCGAGGTGATCGGAATCGGGTGCAGCTGGTAGCCGGACAGCGAGCCGTCGTCGAGCGGGTTGGTCTCGTAGCCGACCTTGACCAGGTTCCGCTTGGTGAACTCGTCGGTGTTGGCGATGATGTCGGCGCCGCGCGGCAGGTCGCTGAGGTTCGCCTTCAGCGCGGCCGGGTTCATCGCCACGAGCACGTCGGGCGCGTCGCCGGGGGTGAGGATGTCGTGGTCGGCGAAGTGCAGCTGGAAGCTCGATACGCCCGGCAGGGTGCCGGCCGGAGCGCGGATCTCAGCCGGGAAGTTGGGCAGCGTCGACAGGTCGTTGCCGAACGACGCCGTCTCCTGGGTGAATCTGTCACCTGCGAGCTGCATGCCGTCACCGGAGTCACCAGCGAACCTGATGATTACCCGGTCAAGCTGCTGGACTTGCTTGGTCACAGTGGAGTGCCTCCTCTGTGCGCCGAAGCCGCGCACGCGGTGCGGTGACGGCGTATCCGTTCAGGCGCGATACCCCTGCGGGGGCGGGCGCGTGTGATTGTGAACAGCTGTCTACATATCGCTCACGACAACACGCCGCGGGCGCAATCTAATCCGCCAGCTAGCAGCCGAAGCCTGCCTGCCGACCGGCTTGTGATGGTGTCGTTCCGAGGTCTCGCCGGAACGGCGGACGGGGGGCGTGCACCTCAGTGCATCCTATTACTCCCTGGCGCCAGTTAGTGCGACCCCTGTCACATGCGACCGGCGCGCCATCTCAAGATGAGGTTACCTAACTGACCGTAGTGTTACGACTCGACTTCGATTACGCAGCGTGTCAACCACTCGGCTCCGCGGCGCGTCATACTCGCGTCATCCGAGTTTGCACTCAAGGAGGCCGCGGTCACATGACTGATCTCGCTCAGGGGCAAGCAGCCAGCGCAGGCATCGCGGTGCCTAGTCCGTTGAGCATCCGCCCGCGGGTGCGGTGCGCCACGGCAGACTCCGGGCGGGCGATGGCCAGGGCAGTGCTCGACGACGCGCTGAGCGGAGTCGAGCTGACCGCCGTCGACCGGCGGTTCCTGTCCAGGCTCAGTCAGTGGGACAAGCGGAACGCGACCACGGTCGCTTCGCTGATCGCCCGGGCCAGGCAGGCCGGCCGCTGCGAGGCCCTGACCGGCGAGCAGCTGGAGACGGTCCTCTGCGCGCTGATCGACGCGTTCGCCTACCGGACGTCGGGCGCGGCGCCGGAGGGCTGCTGGGACTGCGCGAACAGGGCCAGCGGGCTGTGCGCCGAGCACGCCAAGGACGCCGACCGCGCGCATGCCTTCGCTGAGCTGGCAGCAGTTCTGTCAGGCGCGGCTACGCGCCCGACACTGCCAGGCCACGACGCGGTCGCCGGTTTCCGGCACCAGGCAGCCGTCGCCTCGTAGCTGCTGGCCTTTCATGATCGTGGCGGGTTGCCGTGGTACAGCGGACCAGCCCGTATAGCACGGTCAACCCACCACGATCATGAGGACTGGGGCGGTGCGCCATGGCATCGCTTCCATTTGCGGTCGCTGCCGCAGCTGCACGGGTCGTTACGGCCGCGGCGGGAGTCGGCGCTCGCATAGCTGGCCATCAGGTCGGCGGGCGGCCTGCCCGCGCGCAGCAGCTCCGACATCGCCCGCATCGGCTCGCTGACGTGGCCGAAGAAGTCCTTGTAGCCCGGGCACAGGTAATGCAGCCCTGGCTCGCCGTCCGGGGTCGTCGCGAACCTGTCCTTCGGGCACCCGCCGTTGCAGGCGAACCGCACCTCGCAATTCAGGCAGTACCTGGTCAGCGTGTCGCGCTTGGCCTGGCCGAACTCCTGCTGCTGCGGAAGGACGATGAGCTCCAACAAAGGCCGCTCGTTAATGTTGCCCAGCAGGTAACCGGGCTCGACGTAATGGTCGCACGAGTACAGGTCGCCGGTGTGCTCGAGCGCTAGCTGCTGGCCACAGGTCTCGGCGTGCACGCACATCCCGCCGGGCTCGCCGTGGAAATTGGCCAGCGCGGTGTCGAACATCTGGACATAGACGGTGCCGATGTCGCGGCGCACCCACTCCTCGAACACGTCGATCATGAAACGGCCGTACTGATCGGGCAGGACCGAGCGGTGGGTGACCAGGTTCCCGTCCTGGATGTAGAGCGGCCGGCCCGTGACGCCGTGGCCCCAGCCCGCATCCGCCACGGGCAGGGACTGCTCGGTGGCCCGCTCGACGATCGGGATGAACTGGATGAACGTGGCCCCCAGCTCGTCGCGCAGGAAGGTGTAGACGGCCCGGCCGTGGTCGCCGTTGGCCGCGTGGATGGTGGTCAGCACATTCCAGTCCACGCCGTGCCGCTTCAGCACGTCCAGGCCGCGGATGACCCGGTCGTAGGTCGGCTTGCCGCCCTTGTCGACGCGGTAGGTGTCGTGCAGCTCGCGCGGCCCGTCGATCGAGATCCCGACCAGGAAATCGTTCTCGCGCAGGAACGCGCCCCACTCGTCATCCAGCAGCGTGCCGTTGGTCTGGATCGTGTTGAGCACCCGCTGGCCCGGCCGGGCGCAGGCGCGCTCGATCTCGATCGACCGCCGGAAGAAGTCCAGGCCCATCATCGTCGGCTCGCCGCCCTGCCAGGCGACGATCACTTCCGGTGCTCGCGCGTGCGCCTGCATCAGCTGGCGGATGTAGGTCTCCTGGAGCTCGGCGGCCATCCGGAACCTGCTGCCCGGATACAGCATCTCCTTGGACAGGAAGAAGCAGTACTCGCAGTCCAGGTTGCAGATCGCGCCGGTCGGCTTGGCCATCACGTGGAACGCCACCGGTGCGCTAGGCATCGTCAGCACCGGGCCGTCCGTGATCGTCACCTGTCCGAGTCTAGGCCGGCGGAGCGAAGTGACTGGTGAACCAGTCGCGGGCGAGCCGGGTCACGGTCTGCAGCGCGCCTGGTTCCTCGAACAGGTGGGTGGCGCCGGGGACGATCGCCAGGCGGCTCTCGCACCGCAGTTGCTGCTGTGCCTGCTTGTTCAGGCCGAGCACCACCTCGTCACGGCTGCCCACGATGAGCAGGGTGGGCGAGTCCACCTCGGCGAGCCTGGGGTCGGCGAGGTCGGGGCGGCCGCCCCTGGAGACCACCGCGTCGATATGCGCGCCGGGCTCGGCGGCGGCCCAGAGCGCCGCGGCGGCCCCGGTGCTCGCGCCGAAGTAGCCGAGCGCCTTGTGCAGCTCACCCGGCTGCTCGCGCAGCCACCTGGTGACGTCGGCCAGCCGGGCCGCGAGCGCCTGAATGTCGAACACGTTAGCCCGCTCGAGTTCCTCGTCGGGCGTGAGCAGGTCGAACAGCAGCGTTCCGAGCCCGGCGTCGTTCAGCCGCTCGGCCACGAACCGGTTCCGCGGGCTGTGCCTGCTGCTGCCGCTGCCGTGCACGAAGACCACGGTGCCGATGGCGTTCGCCGGAAGGGTGAGATGGCCGGCCAGGGTGATCGCCCCGTCGGCGACGTGCAGGTCCACGTGCTCGTCGCGCTGCGGCGGGCCGGCGGTCTCCGGCGGGCTCCTCGTTGCGAACCCAGGTCCCTGGTTTTCGCGGTCTGACCCCGGCCCGCTGCCTGCTGCCGGCGTGGTGCCCGGGCCGGCCGGGCGGCCGCGGGGGGTGGCTGTGGTCGTCGCGGCGGTCACCTGCACGGCGTCGGACGCCCGCGCGAGCAGATCGATGACCTCGCTGTCCGACACGTGCCGGAAGTCGTCGTAGAACGTGCCGACCGCGATGAAGAATTCGGGCGAATACAGGCAGACGACCTCGTCGCAGACATTCGTCAGCGACTCGATGGACTCCGGCGCGCCGACCGGCACGGCGAGGATGACCTCCTTGGCGCCCATCTGCCTGGCCACCTGGCAGGCGGCGCTGGCGGTCGAGCCAGTCGCGATCCCGTCGTCGACGACGACCGCGGTCCGGCCGGCGACGTCCACGTGCGGCCGGCCGGCCCGGAACGTGCTGGCCTGCTGGCCGAGATCCGCGCGCTCGCGTTCCTCCACGGCGGCGATCTCCTGCGTCGTGATGCCGCCCCGCCGGATCACCTCGTCGTTAGTGACCCTGATCCCGCCTTCGCCGATCGCGCCCATCGCGAGTTCTGGCTGGTAGGGCACCCCTAGCTTGCGCACCACGATGACGTCGAGCGGCGCTCCCAGCGACCTGGCCACCTCGAACGCGACCGGGACGCCGCCGCGGGGAAGCCCGAGTACGACCACGTCGCTGCCGCGCAGGCGCTCGAGTGACCTGGCCAGGTGTCGCCCGGCATCGGTCCGGTCCGAGAATCGCACCAGCTACCCCTTCGCAAGGATCTTTAGAAGGGTCTTTGGTCAGTCTGAGACATACCCAGGATCGCCCGGGGGATTACCTGACGGGGGGGCTGACGTGGGTGCAGACAGGGTGGCAATGCCGGGGGGACGAAGCGACCGGGTGGCTGGGACCTTCGCCTCTTGGGTGGTACCTGCGTGACGCGAGCGAATAGATATCGGAGATGGAGGGCTCGCGATGATCAGCTACGCGGACGTGGAGCGGCTGCTGGCTGTCCGGCTGCCTGCTGTCCGGGTGCATGCGGACCAGGTCATCGAGCTCGAGCACGACCACTTCCGCGGGACTGTCGCGCTGCTCGAGCGGGTGATGCAGCCCGGCGGCCAGGAGCCGGTCGTCGTCGGAGGCCAGGCGGAGGCCATCGGCCAGTTCACGGCCATGCTGCCGAGCGGCCCGCGGGACCGGGTCGCGGGCAGCTTCGTTGCGGACCCGAACACGATGGCGGCTGCCACGGTCAGAGACCTCGCCCGCCCGATCATCGACGACTGGGTCAGCATGCGCGAGAAGTGGCTGGCGGTGCAGACCCGGCTGGGCGAGGGCCCGTACGACCCGCTGATCGTGTCCGGCCTGTTCCGTTGCCTCGATGCGGTGAACCAGCGCGCGGTCCAGCTGCTGGTCGTGCCGGTCAGCGGGATTGCCGGCGGGTACGTTTGTACCCGGTGCGGCGCGCTGAGCCGGGCCGGGACCGACTGCCCCGACGGCCCGGAGATGTCTCGCTGGCTGCCCGACCTCTTCGAGCAGATGGTCACGCGAACGCTCGACGACGGCGGCCGGGTGGAGTCACTCGCCGATCCGCCCGGCCAGGTCGCGGCACATCTCCGATTTCCTGTCACTGAAGTCAACGGGAGGTAGTCGCCATGGCTGACACGCAGACCCTGCAAGTTCAGACTCACGCCCAGGGCGCGGTGCCCGAGGATGCGATGGATCTGGCGGTCATGCGAGTGCGAGCGGTGCTGCGGCTCGCGGCCGAGCCCGTGCTCTTCGCCCGGGTGAAGCTGACGATGTCCGCCGACCCGGCGGTCGAGCGGCCCGCGATCGCGCAGGCCAACATCGACCTGAACGGCCGTCCGGTCCGTGCCCAGGCGGCCGCCGCGACCATGCGGGACGCGATCGAGATGCTGTCGGACAAGCTCAGGATCCAGGTCGAGCGGGCGGCGCGGAACTGGGCCAAGCTGCGCGGCAGCCAGCCCGTCACCGAACCTGGCGAGTGGCGGCACGATAGCGTTCCCGCCCAGCGGCTGCCCTACTTCCCGCGCCCGATGGACGAGCGGAGTGTGGTCAGGCACAAGTCATATGGCCTGGCCAGGATGACGCCGGACGAGGCGGCCGCCGACATGGAGCTGCTCGACTACGACTTCCACCTGTTCACCGAGCTCTCGACCAGCCAGGACAGCGTGGTGTACCGGACCGACCACGGATACCGGATGGCCCAGATGCACCCGAAGGCTGACCGGCTCGGGCTGATGGACAGCGATTTCACGGTCAGTGAAGTACCCGCGCCGAAGCTCGACGTGGCCGAGGCGGAGAACCGGCTGGAGGCGTTCGGTCAGCCGTTCCTGTTCTTCGTGAACGCTCAGACGCGGCGCGGGAACCTCATCTACCACCGCTACGACGGCGACTACGGCCTCATCACGCCGGCGGACGGGTAAGCGCTCGTGGCCGGACGGCCGAGCGCGGGTCGCTGCTGACTGACGACCTGCGGGTCGGCCCTGGCTACCGGTAGTTGACAAACTGCAGGGCGACGTCGAGTTCCTTGCCCTTGAGCAGGCTCTGGATGTCCTGCAGTTCGTCCTTCTTCTTGGATGAGACCCGGAGCTCGTCGCCCTGAATCTGAGCCCGGACGCCCTTGGGACCCTCGTCCCTGATGATCTTGGAGATCTTCTTCGCGTCCTCCTGCGAGATGCCCTCTTTGAGGTTGGTCAGCAGGCGGTACTCCTTGCCCGACAGCTTGGGGTCGCCCGCGTCCAGCACCTTGAGCGAGACGCCCCGCCTGATCAGCTTGTCCTTGAACAGGTCAAGGACGGCCTTCGCCCGCTCCTCGCTGTTAGCCCGGATTTCCACGGCCTTGTCGCCGGACCAGGAGATGGACGCACCGACGCCGCGGAAGTCAAACCTGGTGCTGACCTCCTTGGCTGCCTGGTTCAGCGCGTTGTCGACTTCCTGACGATTGATCTTCGACACGATGTCGAAGGAAGATTCTGCTGCCACGGGATCAAGGTTAGACTGCCGGGTGCTGACGCATCCGGTAGGTTCCGCTATCCTTCAACGTGCCGTCCCTGGCGGACGGCGGACGGCAGGTTGCCCGAGTGGCCAAAGGGAGCGGTCTGTAAAACCGTCGGCTCAGCCTACGTTGGTTCGAACCCAACACCTGCCACCACCTGCGAAAACAACCCCTGACCTGCGTGTTTGCGGTCAG
>Ga0307374_10002754_pt1 | contig 30826 bp, 27 predicted proteins | sample OX3MG_FD_202532 | JGI IMG/M metagenome (GOLD analysis project Ga0307374, IMG submission 202532) | Soil microbial communities from Risofladan, Vaasa, Finland - OX-3 | ecosystem: Environmental > Terrestrial > Soil > Coastal area > Acid sulfate soil | place: Finland: Risofladan, Vaasa | collected... | reverse complement strand
CCACCACCCGCGTCTTCCCCGCCCCGGTCGGCCCCAGAAACAGCAGATTCCCCACCGGCCGCCCCGGTGAATTCAGCCCCGCGCGAAACACCTGGTACAGGTCCACCACCGCCTGCACCGCTTCGTCCTGCCCCACGATCTTTCGCCGCAGCCCCAACTCAAAATCCTGCGATTCCACGCTGCGCAGGTTTGGGTTTAGTTGTAACGCTTGCGCGCCCATGGTTATGCTCCCCCCTACCGGAAACTTCTTGCACCTTCCCGATTGCGCGGCCCGGATCGCTCGAATTGATCCAGCTTGACGTCGAGCGTCGAACGCAGCAACCGCAATTGGGTAACCAGTTCCCGGCTTGAATTGGCCCGGTCCGTCACCAACAGCATCGGCGGCGATAGATCGGCCAGGTCCAGGTTTAAGTTTCGTAACGAATGCATCAAGTTCTGCACATAGGGCGAGCGGCCGTCGAACAGCTCAACGCGGCCGTTGACCTCTTCGCGAAGCCGCGACCAGTCCAGATCGAGGAACGGGTGGTGCCGGGAAACTTTACGGACCACGTCGTCCGTTATGCGCGGCCGCTCGCCGAGCCGCGCCAGGTGAAGCTGTTGAACTTTCCCTCCGCGGCGCACATTGTGCACCAGGTAGTACGTGTTGCCTTTGCGCCGGACAAAAGCCACAACCGTCTCCTTTTTGGCTGGAGCGTCCGTAGTGTAAGTACTCTCCACTACAGCGTCAATGGTACGATGCAACGGACTGCTAAAGGTTGCTTCGAATCGGTTATTACCCTTGAAGAACGATTCAAGACCGCGCTGGAGTATGACGGCCGCCACTACGAGGGAAATGTCAATGAAATTCTCCTTGTTTAATTAGATGCAAAAGTTTGCCTCCGCGTCTATCTCGTGGCGGCGCATTTATTGACTCACCGGTTAGCTCGAATAGATACGATAACAAGCGCCTCTTGAAAACATCCGGGGAGATGACGATGTCCTGGGAAGCCGTTTACCGTTTCGTGAAAAAAATCCCTCGTGGGTGCGTTACGACCTACGGAGAAATCGCGCGGTCGCTTCGGCTGCCGGGAGGGGCGAGAGTCGTGGGTTATGCCATGGCGGCGTGCCCTGGTGGCCGGGGCATCCCTTGGCATCGAGTGGTCGGGGCCGGAGGACGGTTGTTGATTCGCGAGCCGCACGCGGGTCTGCAGCGGCGCCTGCTCGAAAGCGAAGGCATCGCCATTGGCTCGGGGAAGATCGACATGAAAATCCACGCGTGGCCGGCCTCGAAGAGAAAAACTTGCGGGAAAATCGGCAAGAGAAAAAGGGATGCGCGGCGGCGATTCGCAACCAGGACGCGATTGTGATAGAAGTATTCTTCACATCGTAAAGGATTTATTTCGTGGGCCAGCCAATCATCCAGGTCGAGAACCTCTACAAGAATTACGGCGCTGTCGAAGCATTACGCGGCGTGAGCTTTGCCGTGGAAGAGGGAGAAGCCTTCGGTCTGCTTGGGCCCAATGGCGCCGGCAAGACCACCACGGTCGAAATTCTGGAGGGGATGCGGGTGCCGGACCGCGGATTGGTCCGCGTCTGCGGCCTGGATCCTGAAAAATCGGGCCGGGAATTCAAGGAAAAGATTGGAGCGGTTCTCCAATCCACGGCTCTCCCGAATAAATTGCGCGTGAAGGAAGCCATCGAGCTGTTCGCGCGCTTCTACCGCAAACATGTCGACACCGACGAACTCTTGAGCCGCTTCCAGCTCGATGAAAAGCGCGCCGCATTTTACAGCCAGCTGTCCGGCGGCCAAAAGCAGCGGCTGGCTCTGGCGATGGCCCTGGTGAACGATCCTCAGGTCGTCTTTTTGGACGAGCCAACGGCTGGCCTCGACCCGCAAGTGCGCCGGGAAATTTACGACATCATCGAGGAGCTCAAGCGCACCAAGAAAACCGTCCTTATAACCACGCATTACATCGAGGAAGCGGAGCGCTTGTGCGACCGCGTCGCCATTGTGGACCACGGCCAGGTAATCGCGCTCGGAACGCCCCGCGAACTGAAGCATAGCTCCGCGGGACAAACACGCATCGAGGTGCGCCTCTCCCAGCCTCTGCTGAACGGCAGCCTCTTGGGCTTGGAGGGTGTATCCGGCTGCCGCGAATTCGATGGGACTTACATACTGCACTCGGCCCGGCCGCCCCAGACCATTGTCGCGCTGGTCAAGCAACTCGAGGCCGAAAATAACGAACTGCAGAGTCTGGAAATGTTTTCGCCGACTCTCGAGGACGTTTTTATCGAACTGACAGGCCGCCGCTTGCGCGATTGACGAAGGAGGAGTCGTTTTGGGTCATACCTGGACATTGACGAAGGCGCGCATTCGCCTGGCCATGCGCAATCGTGCGTTCTTTTTCTTCAGCATCGTGATGCCGCTCATTTTTCTTTTCGGCGCCGTCTTTATTTTCGGCAAGAGTGCGGGAAGCTGGATCGGCTACATTCTCGGAGCGGTTCTGACGCTCACCGTAATGGGCAGCTTCTGGGGGCTGAGCGTGCAACTCGTCACATTTCGCGAGCAAGGGATCCTTCGCCGGTTTCGGCTCGCTCCCATCGGCGCCGGACCGATGCTTGCGTCCAGTATCCTCTCGAACTATTTCCTCATGCTTCCCACCGTCGTCATTGAAATCGTTGTCTGCCGCTGGGCATTCCACATGCAGACGTGGGGGAACCTGTGGGCCATTTTCCTGCTCGTCACGATTGGATCGGCTACCTTTTCCGCTTTCGGGTTGATTGTCGCCAGCGTGACAAACACGATGCAGGAGACTCAGATCATCAATAATTTGATCTGGATGGGATTCCTCTTCCTTTCGGGTGCGACGGTGCCTCTCGCCATCTTCCCGCTGTGGATCCAGCGGATTTCGCTTTTTTTGCCGGCCACGTATCTGGCAACGGGTCTGGAATCTGCCGCCACCAATCTCGCGAGCGGTAGAGAAGTGATTACAGACTTCATTGCGCTTGCGATCGGTCTTTGGATGTCCTTTGAAATTTCCCGGCTGCTTTTCCGCTGGGAGCCGGAAGCCAAGGTGCCGGGCCGTGCCAAGCTGTGGGTGGTGGCAGCGATGATTCCCTTCTTGGTTTTTGGCGCGTGGGAGAACGTGACGGGCGGCCGCCTCCGCCGGATCCAGCAGGACTATCAGGCAATCAGCGGGCATATAATGCCTCGGCAGATGCTCCCTCCGTCACAGTAGCTGCAAGTGCGTTTTTGACTGTGCCATCGGCCATATCGTTCCGGACCAAATTTCAACTCGTCAGGAATCGAAATCCGTGAAGAAGTCATCATGCAATCATCCGCGGTCGACGGCTCAACGGCTCCTGTGGGGTTAAGGGTGTTCGCCAAGGCTGGCATGACGGACAAATTTCTTTAGCTGATTGGGAGGAAACGTGAAAGCCATCCGTATAAAAGAATTTGGCGGCCCAGAAGTGCTGCGTCTCGAGGATGTCCCTGATCCAAAGCCTGAGCCGGGACAGGTCGTGGTCCGTATCCAAGCGGCGGGAGTCAACCCCGTTGACGCCTATATCCGGTCTGGAACCTATGCCAAGAAGCCTTCCCTTCCCTACACGCCGGGAACAGACGGGGCTGGCACGATCGAGTCCGTCGGAAAGGACGTTAAGAAATTTTCGCCGGGTGACCGGGTCTACGTGGCAGGCAGCATAAGCGGCACGTATGCTGAAAAAGCCCTCTGTGAGGAATGGCTGGTGTTTCCGCTCCCGGCGCACGTTTCGTTCGCTCAAGGCGCTGCCGTGCATGTCCCCTACGCAACCGCCTATCGAGCGCTATTTCAACGGGCTCGTGCGCGAGCCGGCGAAACGGTCCTGGTGCACGGTGCGAGTGGCGGAGTAGGAATCGCCGCCGTCCAGTTGGCGCGCGCCGCCGGCTTGCGGGTCATCGGAACGGCGGGGAGCGACCGCGGAATCAAGCTCGTCACTTCCGAGGGCGCCCACGAAGCGATCAGCCACAAATCGCCGGACCACTTCGATAAGGCGCTGGCGCTAACGGAGGGGAAGGGCTACGACATCATCCTGGAAATGCTTGCAAACGTGAATCTGGGCCGCGATCTTCCCATTCTGGCCAGAGGCGGGCGCGTTGTTATCGTTGGCAGCCGTGGCCCGGTGGAAGTGAATCCGCGCGACGCAATGTCGCGTGAGGCCGCGATCCTGGGCATGGCCTTGCTGATTATCACTCCCGAGGATATGAAAAGCGCCCATGCCGCGGTTATGGCAGGACTCGAAAATAAGACTCTGCGTCCTATAATCGGCCAGGAGATCCCGCTTGCGGAGGCGGCGCGCGCTCACGCCGCCGTCATGGAGTCTGGCGCATACGGCAAGATCGTTCTGGTTGTGTAGCTGGTACTGAGCGGCCAAGCGAAAGCGATTGATGCCATTTGGTCGAAAATGTTTGTGCAACAGCTTCTAGGTAACCAGGAGCATTCCCGACCTTAAAAATGGGCCCAACGGTTATCTCCAAACGCTACCTACCAGGAGGAAACTATGGAACGAGCAGCTACCGCAGTTTGGAACGGTGCACTGAAAGATGGCAAGGGAACGATTTCCACGCAGAGCGGTGTTCTCTCCGAGGCGCCCTATTCGTTCGTTACGCGGTTCGAAAATGCCAAAGGGACGAATCCCGAAGAGCTCATCGCTGCCGCGCATGCCGGCTGCTTCACGATGGCCCTCGCGGCGCAGCTCGGGACAATGAACTTCACGCCGGAGAGCCTGCACACGACGGCCACCGTCACACTCGAAAAGCTTGATGCCGGCTGGACGATTTCCAAAATCCATCTTGACGTTGCGGCGCGATTGAGGGGCATCTCTTCCGCCGATTTCGAATCGGCGGCCGCCGGCGCAAAACAGAATTGCCCGGTTTCTCGCCTCCTAAAGGCGGAAATTACGATGACGGCGAGGCTGGAGCAAGCTGCATGACGCTTCCGGCCGTCATTGGCCTGATTATCATTGCGGCAATCCTCTGGGAAGCGTTTGAGACGGTCGTTCTCCCTCGCCGCGTCATGCGCCGTCTCAGGCTGACAGTGTTGTTTTACCGCCTGACGTGGATTCCCTGGCGAGCGATCGCCCGGGTTTTGCAAAAAGCAAAAAAACGAGAATCGTTTCTAAGCTACTATGGGCCTCTTTCGCTGCTGTTTCTCTTCGTATTTTGGGCCATTGCGCTGATTGTAGGCTTCGGCCTCTTGTATTACAGTTCCTCGACGGCGGATTCGACGCATCCCACTTTTCTCAAGTGTTTGTATTTGAGCGGGACCACGTTTTTCACGCTGGGAATAGGGGATGTTGTCCCACACACACCCGTCGAGCGGATCCTTGCCGTCGTCGAGAGCGGGCTCGGCTTCGGCTTTCTGGCTTTGGTGCTGAGCTACCTGCCCGTAATTTATCAGGCTTTCTCGCGGCGCGAAGTAAACATCGTCCTTCTCGACGCGCGCGCCGGCTCGCCTCCGACGGCCACCGAACTTCTGCTTCGGCACAGCGGCCCCTCTGGTCTCGTAGAGCTCCAGCAGCTCTTTCACGAATGGGAACGCTGGTCGGCGGAAATCCTCGAAAGCCATGTCTCTTATCCTGTCGTCAGCTATTTCCGTTCCCAACACAACAACGAGTCGTGGCTCGGGGCTCTCGCGGCCATTCTGGACGCCTGCGCTCTGCTGATCGCATGTTTCGAAGACGCCGGCTCGCGCCAGGCCCGCCTTACCTTCGCCATCTGCCGGCACACCGTCGTGGACCTGGCACAAGTGTTTTACGCGGCGCCTCGCAGTCCCGCCGCCGACCGGTTGTCGTCAGCGGAACTGCGCCGTATGCATGCCGCTCTGGCAAAAGCCGGATGGCGGCTTTCCGATACCTCGGCTGCCAATGCGAAGCTCGCGGAGCTGCGTGAGATGTATGAGCCATATTTGCAGGCCCTCGCCGCGCATCTTTTTGTCGAACTGCCTCCGTGGATTCTGGCCACGGAAATCACCGACAACTGGCGGACGAGTGCCTGGGGCCGCATTTCAGGATTCAAAGCGATTCTCGATAAGAATCCGGCCTTGGACGATCACTCGGATTAACGCCGGATCGTCGGCCCGAATTGCTGTAGCTGTGGCAATTCGGCCCCTTCCAAATTGGACGCGTCCGGCTCTTTTCACGCTTCCCGCCTTTCCTTCCCATGAGAAACCGTGTGTTATAATTTTCGTTGCATGGGCGCTTAAATACTTTTTATGCGATGCGGAGAGATTCAATGACCCTCCCCAAGACGGAAAAGATCTGGCACAACGGCAAGTTCATCGACTGGGATGATGCAAATATTCATGTGCTCTCCCATGTGGTGAATTATGGCTCCGCGGTTTTCGAAGGCATTCGCTCTTACGAAACGGCTCAGGGGCCTGCCGTCTTTCGCCTGCGCGAACACATCCAGCGCCTTTTGAACTCCGCTCATATCTATCGGATGGATAGTCCCTTCACGCTCGACGAACTTTGCCAGGCCAGCCTGGATTTAGTCCGCGTGAATAAGCTGAGCGCCTGCTACGTTCGGCCGATCGTCTTGCGCGGGTACAACGACGCGGGGGTGGATCCCGCGAATTGTCCCATCGAGGTTTACATCGCCTGTTGGGAGTGGGGAAAGTATCTCGGAGAAGAAGCTTTGCGATCCGGCGTGGACGTTTGCGTTAGTTCCTGGAACCGTCCCGCCCCCAATACATTGCCGCAGATGGCCAAGGCTGCCGCAAATTATATGAACTCGCAGCTCATCCGCATGGAAGCTAAGATTAATGGCTATGCGGAAGGCATTGCGCTGGATGTGAACGGGCACGTGAGCGAGGGTTCCGGCGAAAATATTTTTGTAGTCGCAAATGGCTCCTTGATCACTCCACCATTTGCAAATTCCGCCCTGCCCGGTATTACTCGCCATTCCGTCATGACACTCTGCAATGACCTCAATATTCCGGTCGCGGAGCAAATGATTCCGCGCGAGATGCTGTACATCGCCGATGAAGTGTTTCTGTGTGGCACAGCCGCCGAGATTACACCGCTCCGATCGATCGACCGTGTCAAAGTCGGGGCGGGTTCCCGTGGGCCGCTTACAAAGCGCATCCAAGAGGAGTTTTTCGCGATCACAAGCGGCTCCAAGCCCGACCGGCATGGCTGGCTCTCGCCAATCGGCGTTTCTGCCGGCGCGCTTCGATAACCTGTCCGGCCAGCCCGGAATTCTCGGCGAACGGCGACTCGCTTTTTGACTCACGTTTCCAGTTCTATTAGAATCCGCGCGTTCGTGACGATTTCAACCCATCGGCGTGCAGCTCACTCGCGGAGGGCATCTCTTGTATAGTCTCTCGCAAAAGCTCCTGGCCGAATTTATCGGGACGTTCACGCTCGTTTTCATTGCGGCGGGGTCCATCTGTGCCGGCCAATATGCGCGCGTCGCGGGACAACCCATCGCTGGTCCTCTCGGCTACGCCTTGGCCTACGGCTTGGCAGCCGCCGTCATGGTAAGCGCCCTCGGCCATATCTCCGGCGGCCATCTGAATCCCGCCATTACAATTAGTTTTTGGGTCACAAAGCGGATGGGTACGATTCAGACCCTCCTCTACTGGGCCGTGCAGCTTCTTGGCGCGGCGGCTGCGGCGTATCTTCTTTCCAGTGTCGTTCCGGAGCCTGTTTGGCGCGCAGTGGCATTAGGCGCAACGGACCTCACGCCCGATTTCACGCGCATGCACGGTATGCTGCTCGAAGGGCTGATGACCTTTTTCCTCGTGTTCGTATATTTTGCCTGCGCCGTGGATGCCAAGGGAATGTTCCACAAAGCCGCCGGCTTCGCTGTTGGCCTCTCCATCACGATGGACGTACTCGTTGGACAGCCGTTCACGGGCGCCTCCATGAACCCAGCCCGCACATTCGGCCCGGCCCTTGCCGCTCACCAATGGGTCAATCACGGCGTGTATTGGGTGGGTCCCCTTTTGGGCGGCGTTCTTGCGGGAGTGATTTACGATCGATTTTTCCTCCGCGGCCAAGCTACAGCCTGACGCCTTTCGCTTTTCCTTCTTGGCTTTGCGGGGTGACGCCCTTCCTGGGCCAAATCTGCCCTCCAAGGCGCACGTTGCCGCCTTAGAAATCCTCCTTTTCGGCGTCCTTGCTGGTCCCCAGGCTGCATGCTAGCGTGGTTTGAAACTACTCTGTCGGGGACTTGATTCTATGGCTCTGAACGTTGACGATTTGTTGCGGCGCGCGGTCGATAGCCGCGCCTCCGACCTGCACCTCAAAGTCGGCAACCATCCTTACCTTCGCGTGGATGGCTCGCTGAACGCTCTCAACGACGTGCCGCGCGTTACCCCGGAAGAGATGCTCTCCATGGCCTTCAGCATGATGACCAACCGGCAAAAGCAAAAATTCAAGGAAACGGCCGAGTTGGACATGGCTTACGGCGTCGCCGGCCTTGGCCGGTTCCGCGTCAACGTGTTTCAGCAGCGCGGCAACGTCGGCATGGTCCTGCGCGTCATCCCGACCAAAATCCGCACCGTCGAGGAGCTCGAACTGCCCCGCATCCTCACACAGATTTGCGAGGAACAACGAGGTCTGGTGCTGATCACCGGCACAACCGGCTCCGGCAAGTCCACGACGCTTGCGGCCATGGTCGACCGCATCAATTCCCTGCGCGCCGAGCACATCATCACCATTGAGGATCCTATCGAATATCTGCACCGCGACAAGAAGGGATTTATCAACCAGCGCGAAGTCGAAGTGGACACTTCTTCGTTCTCGACCGCCCTGCGCGCCGCGCTGCGCCAAGACCCCGACGTCGTTCTGGTCGGCGAAATGCGCGATCTGGAAACCATCTCCACGGCGCTTCTCGCGGCCGAAACGGGCCACCTGGTTTTTTCGACTCTGCACACGCTCGACGCGACCGAAACGATTCAGCGCATCATCGCCGTGTTTCCGCCTCCCGAGCAGAAACAGATTCGCTTGCAGCTCGCTTCCACTCTGAAGGCGGTCGTCAGCCAGCGCCTGGTGCGCCGCGGCGACGGCCAGGGCCGCGTTCCCGCCGTCGAAGTGATGATCGCCACCGGCTACATCCGCGACTGCATTATCAACCCGGATAAAACACGTTTGATTCGTGATGCCATTGCCGCCGGCACCAGCCAGTACGGCATGCAGACGTTCGATCAGTCGCTTTTCGATCTCTACTCCCGCAACCTGATTACTCTCGAAGAAGCGCTCATGCGCGCATCGAATCCGGACGATTTCCGCTTGCGCGTCCAGGGCGTTCGCTCCTCGTCCGATTCCGCTCGCGAGGAAATGGAAAGGGCCATGACCGAATTCGAGCGCCTCGGCCAACGCTAGAATCCTGCCGCTGCCCTGCTGGCGCTAAATACTTGAACTCTTCGCCCTGCCGGGATCGTTCCGATGCGTCATCCACCGCTCAATTTACTCCATTTAGATGTGGAATAGCCTTCCCGCATTGCCTCTCAGAATCAAGTCGCGATCGCGCGCGGCTAGATTGATTTGCTCGACGAGCGCATTGGGATCTTCCACATCCATGGGAGCGAAATCGTCCGTGCCGACCACCACGCGATCGGCTCCCACGAGCGTGATCAGGAAACGAAGCGTCTCCGGATAATAGGTGAGCGTGTCGTAATGAAATCGACGGATGTATTCTCTGAATGGGCGCTGTAGCTTGAACTTCTTGGCGACCAGGCCACGCTCGATTCGTCCGGCATCGTAGGGAAAGCCGCCGCCGGAATGCGGCAGCACAATTTCCAGTTTCGGAAACCTGTCGAGCGTGCCGGTAATAATGAACTTGGCCGCGGTCGTCGCGCTTTCAAACATGAAGCCGAGCGAATTGTTGAGATTCGCCGATAGCTCCAGCGCGCCCCCAAGCCTCGTATTTCCTCCATAGAAGTTCGCTTCCCCGTCGAGCGGGTGAAACAGTACCGGGTACCCGAGTTCCTCGCACCTCGCCAGCAATGGGTGGTAGGAAGGGCCGAATAAATAATCGCTATCCCCGATGGAATTCGGCAAGTGAACAGCCCGCAGGCCAGGCTTCCCAGCGACCCGATTGATTTCCTCCAGGGCGAGTTGCGGATCTCGGATCGACACCTCAATGCCCGCGATAAAGCGGTCGGGGTATGCTTTGTTAGCCTCAATCGCGGCGTCGTTCACGAGTTGCGCGAGATGCGCGCCTTGTTCCGGAGCAATCCACTGCCAGGGCATGCCCCCATCGAGAGTCAGGACGTGCATCTGAATCCCGTGCTCGTCCATCCATTTGACCCGTTTTCCCAAATCGACTTCCAGCGGACTGTGAATGCTTCCCGTGGGGTGCCCCATATCGGACAAAGCCCTTGAATACGCCTCCGGCACCCAATGGGCATGGACATCAATCGTGCCGGGACGGACGGCCCCGTTCTGTGCCGACGCCGTGCGGGCCGTCATTGCCATCGCCACCGCGCTTGCGCTCGCGCCCAACTTCATAAACTCCCGGCGATTGAGTTCGGGCACTCGGCCGCTCATATCGAAAGTTTTCATCCGCTTTCCTTCCAAAGGGTAAGATGCTTGGCCCTCTCGCTGGACTTTATTACGCTTGGCTTTAGGATCAGTATCATGTTCCTGCGGTCCTGGCGGCGCAACCATTTCCGCCCGATCCAGGAGCCTCCGCGGTGCGGCCTTCCCAAGGCAAACCTGTTAGGCGTCTTGCTTGTTGCCTTTCCGTCAGCCGGCCATTATTCTTCGCGGACAGGGGGGTTACACTAAGCTGATACAATGCGACGCGGAACGCAAAGCCTACACAATTTTCACAGCGTTTCGACAAATTTGTCCCGCGTTTCCCGCGCCAAGCGTCTCGCCTTCGGACTCGCCGCCGTCTTTGCAAGCTGCTTTTTTATTTTCGGCACGACCGCCGCAGCCCAGTCGGAAAGTCAGGTCCTGCGAGTAAAGGTCGATCTCCAGCCGATCGATGTACAGGTGAAAGACGCCCAGGGGAATAATGTGTCCGGGCTTTCGGCCGGCGATTTCACTCTTCTTGAGAACGGCAAGCCGCAAAAGATCGCCTTCTTTGGCGTCGGAAACGATCCGGTCAGCCTGAGCGTGCTGGTCGATTCTTCCAGTTCGATGAATCCCAACGACCGGCTGGGTTCGGCGCAGGCGATTGCAGCCCAATTTATGCGAACCGCCCGCCCTGGCGACGAGATTTCGGCCATGGACTTCACCGATCAGATGGGACCGTTCCGGCAGCTCAGCCGGGAACAAGCCCTGAGCCCTTCTGCTGCTGCGCTTCCCTCGGTTCCGAGCGGTGGGTCGGCTCTCTACGACGCGATCGCTACCGCTTTATGCCATCTCCAAGCCTCTAAGAATCTGCGGCAGGCCGTGGTCGTCATTACCGACGGCATCGACCAGCACAGCCGGATTACTCTCGAACAGTTGATCGGCCTCGTCCGCTCGTCGCGTGCCCAGCTTTTCATGATCGGCCTGGAGAGCCGGCCGGAGCTCGATTTTGAAGGTCATGTCGAACCAAGGCTCACCCTTGTCAGCGGGCGCGATATCGATAACCCCGTCGTCGTGTTTGACCGGCTCATGAAGGAATCGGGAGCCGAATCTTTCATTCCTAATTCCGAGCGAAGTCTGGAAGATGCCTTGAAGGCGGTGTCGGACACGCTGCAGGCGCAATATACGCTCGCCTATTATCCTGAGGGCACTTCTAAAAAGGTCCGGCGGATCACGGTAGAAGTAAAGCGCAAGGGCGTCCGGGTAATGGCTCGCGGTTTTGTTGGTTCGGACCCGGAAGCAGGCGAGTCTGTCCATTTTGAGAAGGGTACGTGCTCCGTTTCTCCCGAGCTCCATCCTTATCCCTACGAATCCGAGCTGACTCACGGCCCTGGCGGGCTAGTCTATAAGGAAGATTTTTCAAATCCTCTCAGCGGGTGGCCTGACCACGAGAATTCCCGCTATGTCTCCGGAGGATACGAACTCTCAAACCCTAAGCCAAAGCTTCGAAGCCCTAGCCTGCCCATGAAGGCAGGTTCGATGGTAGGGGAGGCCATGTCGATTGAACTTCAAGAAAACGCCATCGCCGCCTATGGGCCGTGGTGGAGCGATTTTCGCGCATCCGTCAACGTGAATGCAGCGATACCGGCTCCCAACGGAGCGGAAGCGCAGGCTCCTTACGAACATCAACCTGCTGTCGGCCTCGTCTTCCGCCTGAATCAGCAGGGGTATTACGCTTTGCTCCTCACCGGTTCTCGCGGAGCAAAGGAGTCGGCGGTGAAACTTGTGAAAAGGGAGTTCCGAAATAGCGCGGAAATGGAAATCCTCCCCTGGACCCGCATCGTCAATCAAGCCACGACATCGGGAACGGAACTTTCCGTGGAAGCTGTCGGAGACCAGATCACCCTGTTCGTGAACGGCCAGAGGGTAAAACAATTGAAAGACGATAGTTACTATCAGGGATACGTGGGATTTACAGTCTCGGGGCCCGCGCGCGCCGTTTTTCAGGATTTAGTCGTCGAGCAAAAATAAATGGCCGTCCGATTTCCCCGCCGCATTTCAGCCGAAGAGCCGAGTGAGCGCGCCTTGACGCTCACCTCACAACGCCCGCCAGCGGACTCGAAGCCGTCGCATAAAGCCGCTTCTCGATTCGTCCCGCCAGAAATGCCTTCCGGCCGGCTTCCACCGCGGCCCGCATGGCTTCCGCCATCAGCACCGCATCCTGCGCGCCCGCAATGGCGGTGTTCATCAGAACGCCGTCAGCGCCCAGCTCCATGGCAATCGCGGCATCGGAAGCGGTGCCCACGCCTGCGTCCACGATGAGCGGTACCTCCGTGATCCTTTCACGCAGGATGCGCAGGTTCGCAAGATTTTGAATGCCCATCCCGGATCCGATCGGCGCACCGAGCGGCATGACGGCGGACGCTCCCGCATCCACCAATTTGCGCGCCACGATCAGGTCGTCGCTGGTATAGGGCAGGACGACGAAGCCCTCCTTGACCAATATCTTCGTCGCGCGGATCAGTTCCTCTGTTTCCGGAAAAAGGGTCTGCTCGTCGCCGATTACCTCGAGCTTGATCCATTCCGACAGTCCCACTTCGCGACCCAGGCGCGCCGTGCGAACGGCTTCATCCGTCGAGTAGCATCCCGCCGTGTTCGGCAAGATAAAGAATTTCTTCCGGTCGACGTAATCGAGCAGCGATTCCTTCGTGCGATCGGTCAGATTCACTCGCCGGACCGCAAGCGTCACCATCTCGGCGCCCGACGCCTCGTGTGCTCGCGCCATCTCCTGAAAACTGCGATATTTCCCCGTGCCCACGATCAGCCGCGATCCAAACGCGCGGCCGGCAATCACAAGTTGATCGGTCATGATCCTCTCCCCGTCACATTGTAACTCGGCACGACTGTTTGTTGCAGCGCGCTCTTGTGTGGTGTCTTGTGTGGGCCGGTTTCCGGTTACCACATTAAATCGAGCGATGGGGAAACCGTCTGAAATTGTTATATCATCATGATCTGTCACTCTAAGATTGCTCGAATGAATGGAAGGCTTATGGCCAAGTTTGTCATACAGCCGCATTTCCGGCTTCAAGAATGGGTCGCCGAGGAAAAGGGATATTTCGCCCTCGAAGGACTGGATTATGAATTCCGCGAACGGATGAATTCCAAGGAGGGCAAGAACCATAACCTTGGAGATAAAGTAGGCGCATATCAGCTATATGAACGGAGCAACCCCTCCAATGTAAGCTGCGCTTGCCATTGGACCGTAAACGTTGCAGCCTCGAACGGTCGCGGCAAGCTTTACGCCGATGCTTACTCCGTCTCGCCGTCCGGTATTTTTGTGCCGCCCGAATCGAACATCCGGGAACCTTCCGAACTTGCGGGTGTCCCGATCTCTGTGGGATACCAATCCGGCAGCCACTATTCGACGATCCAGTCGCTTGAACAGTATCTCAATCCGTCCGGCATCAATTTGTCGTTTGCTGATGGAATGATATTCAGTCGAATGGAGCTGCTGATCGATCGCAAGGTTCCCGCGGCAGCGCTCTTCAGCGCGCCATACTACTTCGTCGAACAACTTGGCTTCCGGAAGATAATCGACACGACCTTTATGATGGCCTCGATGGTGGCGTCTGATTCGTCCCCGGCCGACGTCCAGAAATACTTCCGTGCGTTGAGGAAAGCTCAGCGTGAAATCGATCTCCGTCCCGATCTCTATACTCATTACTACAAGAAGGAGTTTCCCACTCGATTCCACGATCAAATGGACGCGCGTCGCTGGGGGCCGGGAGAAAGAATCGTTTTCGAGCCTTATACCAGGGAGATGTTCGAGGAATCGTTCAAATGGATCGCTCGGCACTCTATTTTTCCGGAAACTGAGATGGGATCGGGGAGATATGACGAGTCGGTGATGTCGTGTGGCCTGGGCTGAATCCGTAAGCTTGCGAGCGTCGAATCGTGATGGACAACGAATCAAAATGTCCGGTCAGCGGGAAACGGAAGCATGCAAGCGAAGGGGAAGCTCTGGCGACAGCCGCGCACCAGATCGCAACCGCCAATGCGCCGAAGGGGCTTCGAGCCTATTTATGCTCTTGGTGTGACGCTTGGCATCTGACGAAAAATTCGGGAAGGACCGGGAAGAATCATGGATAAGCGGCTGGCACTCCTCTTTTCCGATGAGCGCATGAATCCCAAGCTCTCTCACCTCCCCGGAGATTTGTGGCCCAGAAAGATCGTGTGGCGGGGACCGCCTTTTTTCAGGCGGCCGCGCACGCGCTCCACCTCAACGGCGAACCTCCCATGCCGCAAGCGTTGCTCGAATTTCCGATCCTCTCGGGCCGACCAGACGGCCAGCACCCCGTTCATTTTGAGAGCCGCGAATGCGGTGGAGATTCCGCGGTCGTCGTAGAGCCCCGCATTGTTCGAGGCGGTAAAAGCGGCCGGGCCGTTGTCCACGTCAAGCAGCACGGCATCGAACTGGCCGAGCCGTGAACTCAGTGTGACGGCGACGTCGTCGATCTCGACCCGCACGCGCGTATCCTTCAGCGGCTCTCCTGCCAGCAGTCCGAGCGGACCGCGGTTCCAGTCGACTACCGCCGGCGCCAGTTCGGCCACGACAACCATCGCGTCCGGAGGAAGCAGATCGAGCGTCGCGCGCAGCGTGAAACCCATCCCGAGCCCGCCTATGAGCACGCTAGGCTGCTCCAGCGCCCGTGCCTCCCGGCAGGCGAACGTCGCCAGAGCCTCCTCCGAACCGTGCATCCGGCTCGACATAAGGCTCTTGCCGTTGGCGAGGATGATGTACTCGTCGCTGCGGCGGATCAGCTTCAGGACGGTGCCGTCTCGAGAGCGTGCCTGGCCGAGCAACTCCAAGGGCTTCACGAGTGAGATGTTACAGGAGAGGAAAACGTAAGTAAAAATGCGCCGCTCACCACCAGGTCGCCAGGACGGCGAGCAGCGAGGATGGCAGTCGGCAAATGAAACCAGCCGCCATCCGCTCGATGCGATATGTCCGCATTCTATCTCGGCGGACGCCACATCCCTGGAAGTCGCCTTGTGGGAAGCAAACAATCCCTTCAATCCCCGCACGGCGCCGCTTGCGAAAATTTGGCTCTCCTCCGGCTTCGATGATCCGCTTCCACTAAGATGGTTACACCGATAATCGGAAACCGCCTCCCTAACCGTGCCTGTCCATTAACCGATTAGGTAGCCCATGATTGCTGGCTGATTGACGCGGAATGCGCCCGTGATAACGTTCTCGCATGCCTCCAGTCCATATTGCCTTCGTCGGTTGGTATGACTACCGCCTTGTGGCTCTTTCCGTTGTGATCGCCATTTTTGCGTCTTATGCGGCACTCGATCTGGCGGGACGAGTGACGGCGGCGCGGGGCGGCGTCCGGGCCCTTTGGTTGATGGGCGGAGCCTCCGCGATGGGGCTAGGCATCTGGTCCATGCACTACATTGGGATGCTGGCGTTCAGCCTGCCAATCCCGGTGCTCTATGACTGGCCGACGGTCGTGCTATCTCTCCTCGCAGCCATTCTGGCTTCCGCCGTGGCCTTGTATGTGGTGAGCCGGGAGCGAATGGGAGCCTGGCGGGCCGTGGCCGGAAGTATCCCCATGGGTGCGGGCATTGCCGCAATGCACTACATCGGCATGGATGCCATGCGCTTGTCCGCAATGTGCCATTTTGACACCGCTCTTGTAGTTCTGTCCGTTGTCCTTGCGATCGTTATTTCCTTTGTAGCGCTGTGGTTGGCGTTCCTTGCCAGGGTGGAGAGAAGGGATGGCGCCTGGCGGAAAATTACGAGCGCCGTCGTCATGGGCGCTGCTATTCCAGTTATGCACTATACGGGGATGGCTGCGGCCAGTTTTATGCCCTCGGGCGCGGCCCCGGATCTATCGCACGCGGTGAGTATATCGGCGTTGGGTGCCACTGGCATCGTCATGGTGACGCTGCTGGTGCTCGGCCTTGCGATACTGACGTCCTTGTTTGACCGGCGGTACTCCGCTCAGACTTTGGAACTGGAATCGGCGGAACAACGGTATCGATTGCTGTTCGAGAGAAGCCTGGCCGGAGTGATGCGGACGGCTCTGGATGGCCCCATTTTAGACTGCAATCAAACCTGCGCTCGGATCTTTGGCTACGCCTCATGTGATGAATTGAAGGCGGCTCCGATGAGCGACAGGTACTTCGATCCGGAAGACCGGAATTCGTTCATCGCCAGGCTTGAGGAAGAGAAAAGCCTCACCAATTACGAACACTGCCTGCGGCGAAAAGACGGGAGTCCCGTGTGGCTACTCGGAAGCGCGCACTTGGTCGAGGGCAAGGATGGCGAACCCGCGGTGAATGAGGAAACCCTGATCGACATCACCGAGCGCAAGAAGGCGGAAGAGACATTTCGCATGGCATTCAACGCGAATCCCGAACCCATCACGATCAGTACAATTGCCGAAGGCCGCTACATTGATGCAAACGAGAGTTTCCTGCGCGTCACGGGATATCGGCGCGAGGAGGTCATCGGTCACATGTCCGAGGAGCTGAAGTTCTGGGAGCGTCCTGAAGAACGCGCCAAGCTTGTGAGTATGCTCAGAAAACAAGGTTCGGTCCGCAACAACGAAATAATGTTTTGCACCAGATCCGGCGAACACCGCACGGCCCTGAATTCATCTGAAGTTATAGAAGTCGCGGGACAAAAATGCATGATGTCCATCCTCAGGGATACGACGGAACAGAAACTCCTGGAAAAGCAGCTTCGCCAGGCGCAAAAAATGGAAGCCATTGGCCAGCTCTCTGGTGGAATCGCCCACGACTTCAATAATCTATTGAGCGTGATCATCGGCTATAGCGAAGTCATTGAAGAGAGTCTGCCACAAGATGATCCCCTGAAAAAGAAGTGTGAACAAATCAGGAAGGCGGGTCATAGCGCCGCCTCCCTCACCCGCCAACTATTGGCGTTCAGCCGGCAACAGGTGCTTGAGACTAAGGTTCTTGAACTCAATGGCATTGTCCTTAATGTGGAAAAGATGCTTCGCCGTTTGATCGGCGAGGATATTGACCTGAAGACTGCGCTCGATCCCGCACTGGGATACATAAAAGCGGATCAAGGACAAATCGAGCAGGTCATCGTAAACCTGGTCGTAAACGCACGGGATGCAATGCCGCAAGGCGGCAGGGTGACGATCGAGACGGCGAACGTTGATCTGGATGAGGATTATGCGCTTCGGCACCCGCCTCAACTGCCGGGATCGTACGTGTACATGGCAATTTCCGACACGGGAACGGGAATGGATGCGGAAACGCAGGCCCGCATCTTCGAACCCTTCTTTACCACGAAAGAAGTCGGCAAGGGCACCGGGTTGGGTCTTTCCACCGTCTATGGAGTTGTCAGGCAATGCGGTGGTCATATCTGGGTTTACAGTGAACTGGGACACGGGACGGCATTTAAAATTTACTTGCCGCGGACGGGACAACGAGCTCACGCTCAGAAAACACCCGTCAATTTGGTCACTTCCCAGAGCAACACGGAGACGATACTTCTAGTCGAGGACGCGGAAGCAGTTCGGGAGCTAACGCGTAGTTTGCTGGCTGGCAGCGGCTACACCGTGCTCGAAGCCGAACATCCGGAGAAAGCGATTGAGATTGCTCAAAACTACCACGGCCATATTCATCTTCTACTCACCGACATGGTGATGCCAGGAATGAATGGCCGGGCGTTGGCCGAAAAATTGGCTTCGATAAGGCCGGACATGAAGGTGGTCTATACATCGGGGTATACAGGCTTCTCGCAGTCTGCCCTCGTCGATTCCGAGCTAGTCTTTCTTCCCAAGCCTTTTACGAAAGAGTCCTTGCTCTGCAAGCTGCAAGAGGCACTTGCATCGAACGCCGAGCTAAAGGCTATATAAGGCTATATCTGGAACTTATTGACCTTGCGAAGGACATGCGCAAAGCGAAAAACTCGGCATTCCAGATGAAGAATTGGCATTTCATGACGCCATGGAGATGAATGATAGTGCAGTGACAATCTTGGGCGACGAGACTCTGAGGACAATCGCAAGGGAACTGGTCGATACCGTTCGCAAAAACACATCAATCGATTGGACGGTGAAAGAAAGCGTTCGTGCCAAGCTTCGCACGATGGTCAAACGGATTTTGCGCAAGCACGGCTATCCGCCCGACAAGCAGGAGAAAGCGACTCAAACATTTTTGGAGCAAGCCTAATTGCTCTGCAAGGATTGGGCCGCATAGCGGCTGACCGAAATGACCTCTGCCCTAAAGGACTCTCTGGCTTCTCTTTTCTCCCGCGTTTTTCCGGCGAAACAAAATATCACTGTCAATGTGAGCGCTTCTCCCGAGGGGGATGTCGTTTATGTGGACGCCAAGCTAGTTCACAAAGGGCACTCCCATAGCCTTAGCGACCTTAAGAACCTTCCTGCGCGCGTGAAGTTCGGAGCCAGATATGTGAGGGTGTCGCCCAGGAATCGCCACACGTTGCGCCAACTTGCGGATTGGGATCCCGTATATGACCCCCGACGAGGGTTTGTCTTCAATGAAAAAGAAGTTCCTGATCTTCTCAGCTATTTGCGCTCGAAGGCGACAGTCGAATTCGCTGAGAGTGCAGCAAGAGTACGGGTAGATAACCGACCGTTAGAGTATGTCCACGATATTAGGGAAGCTAATGCGGGAGTTGAAATTAAGACTGCTCTCTCTGACTCGGATTCGTCGGTAGTTATAGAAGGGCCAAACCAGGCAAGAGTGGTAGAAGGATCGAAATACATTCATTACCGCTCTGCCTACCTGCACAAGCCGCCGGAGAAGAAGTATCAAACTTTTGTCCCAGAAGTTGGGACAACAACGCTCCAGAATGACCAAATACCGCTGTTCTTGCTATACGACTTAGCCCGGTTGCGCGCGGAAACTAGAGCACGGGTAGCTCCTGAGATCGAGCAGCAAAAGGTAATAACCTCTTCCTTTGAACCCAAGGTATCACTAAGCATAGATGGCCCCTGGATATCCTTCGACGTACGGTATGAGGAAGATCGATTCAAAATCCCGTACGAGAGAATCGAACGCGTCGATGCCGCTCAGCAATTCGTCAAAGAGGACGACACTTGGATTCGAATGGACCGCCCAACCCACTCTAGAGTCTCGAAGCAGTTAGCTCAAATCCCTGAATTGGAGCGAGTGAAAGGGCAATTTAGAACGCCATCAAGAAACTTCTACGAAGTCCAGTCTTTGCTTGAACAAGTAGCAAAGATTGATGTTTCCGAAGCCTATAGGCGGTTCCTCGCTTCGATAGAGGACTTCTCGCAGATTGAAGAACAAGAACTGCCTGGCAGTTTGCGGGGGGATGGGCTGCGTCCTTATCAAAGACACGGATATGACTGGCTTTGTTTTCTCAGGAAATACGGACTGAACGGCATCCTGGCCGATGAGATGGGATTGGGGAAAACCGTACAAACGTTGACCGCATTGCTTGAGGCTCATTCCTTGCCTGGATCCCGGACCTCTCTGATCGTTTGCCCACCGAGCGTCTTGAGTGCCTGGGAAGACGACTGCAAGAGATTTACCTCTCCGATCGATTTTAGAACTACTCGGTATGTGGGGGCCAACCGCAAGTCCGTCTTGGTGAACCTCGACTCATATGATGCAATCCTAACCACCTACGCCATTGTAGGGAGAGATATCGAGGCTCTCTCGAACATCGCTTGGGAATACATTGTCTTGGACGAGGCGCACAAGATCAAAAACCACGAGACCGCTACGGCAAAATCGTGCAAGAGGTTGGTGGCCAAACACAAATTGGCCGTGACGGGAACGCCCATTGAGAATCGACTCAGTGAGCTATGGTCGATCTACGATTTCTTGATGCCATCGTATTTAGGAAAGCAGTCCCAGTTTCGGGAAAAGTACGAGATTCCTATCATGAAGCATTCTGACAAACGCGCATCGGCGGAATTGAAAGGGCGGATTGATCCATTTAAGTTGCGGCGCTTAAAAAGCGATGTCGCCAAGGATTTGCCACCGAAAATTCTGATGGATCGTCAATGTGAATTAACCCCCGAGCAAGCTCAGTTATATAAGCGTTTCGCTCTTGAAGAACAAAATAGGATTCGCAATCTTCCCGAGACGAAAGTGAAGATCGATATTTCGATCTTGACGGCGATTCTCAGACTTAAACAGATATGTTGCCATCCTGCTCTCATAACCGGTGACACGGAGCGAATCTATGATAGGTCTGGGAAACTCGATGCATTTGTGGAAATTTTAGAGGAGCTGGTGGAGGGCGGTGAAAAGGCCCTAATATTCAGCCAATTCACCCGCATGCTTGTCTTGCTGCGACGCGTTCTCGATGATCGCCAACTCAAATATTTCTACCTCGATGGTACAACGCCCGAAAAGACTCGCACTCAAATGAAACATGAGTTTCAGAAAGGGACTGTGCCATTTTTCTTGATAAGCCTTCTCGCTGGCGGTCACGGGATGACGTTAACGGAGGCAAATTGTGTCGTGCATTACGACAGCTGGTGGAATCCCGCCGTTGAAGATCAAGCGACTGACCGAGTTCACCGTATTGGGCAGGATAAGCCCGTTAAGGTCTTTCGCATCCATACGCCGGGGACAATTGAAGACCGCATAGCTGAACTGGTGGAAAAGAAAAGGAACCTATTCGATTCGGTAATCGAAGTTGACGATTTGCGAAAAGAGGTCTCGAAAGATCAATTATTGGCTCTTTTCGCGCCTCCCAATTAGACGCTCAGGCAGAATTTCGGAATATATGCGGGGCAGTTTGATCACAAAGTTATGTCGTTAGCGTAACCGCTGGATTATAACTTCATCGTGCAACATTCGGAACCGGTATAGACGCTAACGAGCGCCGCCTCCCGATAAGTTAATCGGGAATTGACTCACACACGCGCTCGTTAGCGAGGGCCGCGATACGCAACGCTTAGGCCCTTTCCAATCGGCACGATCACGTGATCGAACCCATCGAGTTTGGACACTGTTGCCAAGTATTCCGCGAGTTCTTCGGCGTGTGAAAGTGTGTTGTCGGCCAGTAAAAACACCCTGGGCGCGAGTTTCGGCAGCAGTATTTTAAGATTCTCGGGCGCGTTTTTCCGGTCGGCATCGATAAACACAAGATCGAATGGCCCCTTAAGCTCTGGGAGAATGGTGCCCGCCTTACCGAGGCGCATTTCCACGCGATCGAGCAAACCGGCTCGTCGCAAGTTCTCCCGCGCCATTGCCTGCTTTTCGGCGCTGTGATCGATCGTGACAACGCGGCCTGCACCCGCCGTCACCGCGGACGCCAGCCAGATCGTGCTATAGCCGCTCGACGTGCCGATCTCGAGTATGCTCGTCGCTCCGCTGCTGCGCGCCAGAATACTGACGAGCTGGGCCGTACCGGGCTCAAGATTGAGCATCTTTCGCGAGTGATCGGTCTCACGCGCATCGTGCTCAAGCCCCTGCCTTTGCATCTCTGCAAGTAATTCAATAACGTGCGGTTCCATGCGGTTTCCGGCCTCCATGACTGCCGGAGCGTCTTCGGATTCTCCAGCGTCCATTTTAATTCTCGTACTGTCAAACAATGGCTTGAGACGTGTCTGCTACGCCATATGCTGGGGCTTCGGCTCCTCCACGTCGGCGTAAAGCCGTTCAATTACGTCTTCGTATCGCTGTTCAATCACGCGCCGCTTCAGCTTCAGGGTGTACGTGAGCTCCCCGCTGGCGTAGGAAAAATCCTGGGCGAGCAATGCAAACCTCTTCGGCTTCTCATACTGCGCGAGTGACGACGTCACCCGCTCGATTTCGCCCGATAAAAGGTCGCGCACCCATGGATCGGAAACCATCTGCGAAGGAACCGGCGGCTCGCGGCCGGCTTTGCGCGCTTCCGCCTCGATCGCCGCGAAGTTCGGAACGATCAGCACCGAAACAAATTTCCTCTTGTCGCCAACCACCATCGCATTCGAAATGAATGCGGATGCCTTCAGAAGATTCTCGATGGGGGCGGGCGCGACAAACTTCCCTCCCGCGGTCTTGAGCAGCTCTTTCTTCCGGTCTGTGATGATCAAATAGCCGTCTTCATCGAGTCGTCCAATGTCGCCTGTGCATAGCCATCCATCCGCCGTGAACACTTCGCGCGTCTGGTCGGGCTTGCGGTAGTAGCCCTGCATCACGCACGGTCCCTTTACAAGGATTTCTCCATCCTCCGCAATGCGGACCTCCACATGCGGGATTGGCCGGCCCACGGTGCCAACCTTATTTGCGATCGGCAGGTTCGCGGCGACGATCGGAGATGTCTCCGTCAGTCCGTATCCTTGATAAACGGGAAGGTTGACCGACCAGAAAAATTCCGCCAGTTCCGGCGCCAGAGGCGCGCTCCCCGACACGAACGTGCGGATACGCCCCCCCACTCCCGCGCGAATCTTCGAGTAAACCAGGGCATCGGCGCAGCGCCATTGGAGCTTTGTCCCTGCCGATACTCGCTTCCCGTAAACCCGCCAGGGAGCCGCTTTCGCGGCCGCGCGCAGCGCCCAATCGAACAGTTGCCGTTTGACGCCTTTTTCGCGATGCCCTTTCTCGATAATGTTGGCGTACATCTTCTCGAAGAACCGCGGAACCGCCGCGGTCATCGTCGGTTGCACTTCCAAAAGAGCTTGTGCTACATCTTCCATTCGTTCCAGATACGCAACCGAAATTCCCCGGAAGATATAGCCGTAATCCATCACGCGTTCGTAGACATGCGAGAGTGGCAGAAACGACAGGGATAAATCGCTGGGCCGAAACTCGTATTGCTCGAGCGCATCGAGCGCATTCGAGCTCAGGTTCGAGTGATTCAGCATCACTCCTTTCGGTTCTCCGGTTGTTCCCGACGTATAGATGATCGTGGCAAGCTGGCCCGCGCTCACGTCGGCGCAGTGGCGCCGGTACTCGCCGATCTCCGCATCCGTGGCCGTCGCGATCAGCGTCTCATAATTCAGGATTTCACCCTTCACATTCGCCGGCGCGCCGGCGCAAATCACTTGCTCCACAGTCGTCAAACGCGCGCGGCACTCGCCGATTTTTTGCGCCTGCGCTTCGCCCGACGTGATCACGATCCGCGCGCCCGAATCGTCCAAAATATAGGTAAGCCGGTCCGGCGACTCATTGAAATAAATCGGTACGGTGACGCCTCCGATTCCCTGGATGCCGAAATCGGCGATGTGCCATTCCGGACAATTCGGAGCGAAGATCGCCACGCGGTCCCCGGCGCGAATTCCCAGCTCGAAAAGCGCCTTGCAAAGGCCCGCGACGCGGCGCAGCATTTCGTTCGCTGAAATCGGCTGCCAGCCGGACGCAGTCCGATACAGTTGCGCCCGCGGATTCGCGTGGCGGTCTATGGCGTCTAAAAAGCACTTCGTCAGCGCGGGATATTCCATCGGAATCCGAAGCAACTCTAACGTATCGCCCCTCGCGCGCGCAATCGTCCAGGCGTGGTCCAACCGTGGATAGGAAAACGTGGCAACGAACGAGTGGTCAGGAGTGTTGGATACCGCCGGGGAGATAAATCCTAGTGCGAGATGCCACTCGACGGAGCGCCACCGGAGGTCCGCCTGGTATCTTCATCGGCAAAATAATTTCGCTCGTACAAGTTGTGGTAAATACGGCCCGCGATTTCCGACGCGTGCGGACCGCTGATGATGCGCGCACCGCCATGAAGGAGCACAACGAGCACGATCTTCGGGTTCGCCTGATCCGCGTAGGACACGAACCATCCAAGCCGTCCGCCCACTCCTTCGTCGTTGCAGGTGCCCGTCTTCCCCAGCGCCTGTTCGCCGTCCGGGTCGTAACTTCGCTTGGCCGTTCCATACAGGACGGCGGCGAGCATTCCCTCTCGAACGTCCGGCAGCAGCGGCTGGATGTCAAACTTGTTTCGAATCCGCGGCTCGAAGTGCAGCCGCTCGCTCGGCGTTCGAGGATATTGCAGGTAGTACTGCGTACCGCCATTCGCGAGCATGGAAACCAGCGAAGCGAGCTGGAATGGCGTGATGCGAATCCCGGCGCCGAAGCTCGACATGCGCGCCACGCCGCCGAAGAGAGGAGGATGCGTCGGCAGCGATCCGGGCTGTTCTTCCGGAATGTCGTACCCTACGCGCTGGCCAAGCCCGAACATTCGGTCGTATTTGATCACCCGATCGAAACCGAGACGCGTGCCCACCTCTTGGAAGAAATTGTTGTTCGAGTGCGCCATGGCCTCGGTGAGGTTCATATAGCGGCGATTGCCCACGCGAATCATCATGTCGCGCGTGATCACGCCCTCTTCCAGTCCCGCAAGGGCGATGAATGGCTTGATCGTCGAGCAGGGCTCGAAGCCTGAAGAAAATGCCATTTTCTGGTTGACGATCGCGAGGATTCGACCATTGGCCGGATCGACCGCCACCACCGATCCCTTTTCGTGGTTCAAGGCATCGAGTGCGGTCTGGCGGATCAAAGGATCGTCGTAGGAAACAACGTCGTCTTTACCCGGATCATATTTGCTTATGACGCGCGCGCGGTACGAGCGGTGCGAGCGGCTCGTCCGGGTCCGGGCCCTCGCTCCGAAGGCTGATCCGGCGACGCCTGCAAACAGCAGACACAAAATCGAAATGGCGGCTCTGAGGGCTGAGCTTCGCTGCATATTCAGTTTGACTCGGTCGGCCTGAAGTAACTCCCGTTCACTTGAACCGTCGCAAGTTTAGAGAATTAGGAGAGGTTTGCGCAACTGAAATTACTCGTCCTTTTCCGCTTCGACAATGGGAAATGCGGTCAGCTGGCCGCAGGAACAGTCTCTCCAAGCAAACCGCGCATCGGAAACGCGCGGAACAGACAAGTCACCAGCTCATCACATTCTCTGCCGGGCGCTGACGCGTACTGCGCATGCTAGCTGCTGCCGCCGTTGCGCTCCGTCGCTTTCGCGCCGCGAAGTGCTGTGCTAGACTTCGCCAAGCGACCGCTCCGCGGCACTTTTCGCCGGGCGGTTGCCGATCGGTGGAACTTCGGGCTCTGTGCAACGATTCCCCGCGAACTCCGCCAGGCCCGGAAGGGAGCAACGGTAACGGGTCAGTTTCGTGTGCCGCAGAGTACCCGAAGTTCCTCTCATCGCGCGCACAGACCGTTGATTCCTTCCCATGACCTATAAGGTTATCGCTCGCAAATACCGGCCTCGGACGTTCAGCGAAATCGTCGCGCAGCAGCATGTCACCAAGACGCTCGCCAACGCCATCCAATCAAACCGTGTCGCGCACGCCTACATTTTCTCGGGCGTTCGCGGCGTGGGGAAAACGACCACCGCGCGCATTCTGGCGAAGGCGCTCAACTGCGCAAAAGGCCCCACCGCCGAGCCGGACAACACCTGCGATTCCTGCCGCGAAATTTCCGCGGGAACTTCGCTCGACGTGCTTGAGATCGACGCGGCGTCGAACCGCGGCATCGACCAGATCCGCGAACTGCGCGAGATGGTGCGCTACGCGCCCGCGGCGAGCCGCTACAAAGTGGTGATCCTGGACGAGGCTCACCAATTGACGGACGAGGCCTCGAACGCGCTCCTGAAGACGCTCGAGGAACCGCCCGACCGCGTCGTATTCATTCTGGCCACCACGCGCTCCGAAGACCTGGTCGAGACGATCAAGTCCCGCGCGCAGCTTTTTCAGTTCCGATCGCTCACTTTTCAGGAAATCTCCGGCGAGCTCGAGCGCGTCACCAAGGCAGAGAACCTCACCATCGACCCCGGCGCTGTGTCCGTGCTCGCGCGCGCGGCGGAAGGCAGCTTGCGCGACGGTCTTTCGCTCCTCGAGCAGGCGATATCGTATTGCGGGGATGCAATCTCCGACAAGCAGGTTCGCGAACTGCTGGGCGTTGTGTCTGAAAGCGTGCTCGACGAACTCGTTGCGGCAATCGCGGCGCAATCGGCGGAGCGAGCGCTTTCCCTGGTTCATCTGCTGATCAACGACGGTCAAAATCTGCAGCACTTCTGCCGCGAAGCGATTCGCCATTTTCGCAATCTGCTGGTCGCTCGGGTTTGCGGCGCGGATTCCGGTCTGGTTGCGGCGCCCGCGGAAGAGCGGCCGCGCCTGGCGCAACAGGCCGCGCAATTCGGCGAAGAGGACCTTACTCGTTTTTTCAATATTCTGCTCGCCACCGACGACGATCTGCGGCGCAAACCCGATCCGCGTCTCCATCTCGAGCTCGGGCTTCTCAAGCTGGTGAACGCGCAAAGGCTGGCGCCGCTGGAGGAAGTTTTGGCGGAGCTTCGTGGCGATGCCGGCGCTGCCACACGGCCGCCTGTGAAGTTGCCGGTCGCACAGCAGCGCGCAACCCCGCCGGGACAATCCGTTGCCTCATCCTCAGTTGCGACCGAAGCTTCAGTTCCAATGGGAGCCTCCATTGCCACCGGAGCCGCGGTGCGTATGGCGCCCGATCCGGCCGCAACGGCCACGGCCGTGCAACCCGTAATTGCTGGCGCTTCTGGACCAGGTGCGCCGCGGGCGAGCGCAACATCCACGGCGCCCATCCCGGCTTCCCCGCCGCGAATCGTGGCGCGCGTGGCGGAAGACGTGGAGAACGGATTGGCATCCGCGCAAGTGGACGCCATCAAAGCGGCGCTCCAGGGACAGAAATTTTTGTGGTCCATGGTCGAACATGCCACGCGCTGGGAAATTGAAGCTGGTGAGTTGCGTCTTTTCTTTCCCACGGAGAGCCGCGCGCTCGCGGAAATGTTGCAGGCGCGCGATCCGATGGAACGTTTGCGCACAGTCTTGAATCAAGTGGTGGGCCAGCCTCTGCGTGTGTGTGTTAAACTGGATGCAGGCAGTCGGGCAGTTGGGGCGGGTCGCGGCTCGGAGTTGCGTTCCCGTTTTGAAAAAGATCCAATCGTTAGGGCGATGCTCGAAAAATTTGGCGGACAGATTTCCAAGATCAAACGCCCGGGCGAGGAATAAAACATGGAAGTCAAAGCACTCCAGCAGATGCTCTCGCAGTTCCGGCAGGTACAGGAGAAGCTCGAGAAGCAGATCGGCGAGATCTCGGTGGAGGCATCGGCCGGCGGCGGGATGGTCTCCGTGAAGATGAACGGCCAAAAGCAGCTCGTCCACGTCAGCATCGATCCGGATGTATTCAAGAGCAAGGATCAGGAGATGCTGCAAGAACTTGTGCTTGCCGCGGTGAACGAAGCGACGCGCGGCGTCGACGAAGAGCTCTCCAAGCAGGTGAAAGACGTTACAGGCGGCATACCCGGACTAATGGGCATGAAGATTCCCGGCCTGTTCTGATCCGGATGCTTTCAGCCCAGCAGATCTCCAAAAATCAGCGGCTCTCGGTCAATCTTACTTCCCCTGTTTTGATGAATTCTGGCAGTGCCGTCCCTGGAAACGAGGCGGACGCGGCGGGAGCTTATGCCTGATTTTGCCCCATCCGTAACGCGGTTGATCGACGAATTAAAGCGGCTGCCCGGCATCGGGCAGAAGACCGCGCAAAGGCTCGCTTTCCACCTGCTGCGCGTCAATCGCGAACAGGCGCTGGCACTTTCCGACGCGATTCGCGAAGCGAAAGAGAGAGTCCGCGAATGCTCGATCTGCAATAACATCACGGATGCCGACCCCTGCCTGTTCTGCTCGAGCGCGACGCGCAGCCGCGCGACGATCTGCGTGGTGGAAGAAGCCACGAATATTCAAGCGGTCGAAAAGACACGGCAGTTCAACGGTCTCTACCATGTGCTTGGCGGTGCGCTTTCGCCGCTCCAGGGCATCGGGCCGGACATGCTGAGGATCAAGAGCCTGATCGAGCGGCTGAAGGGCGGCACGGTGGAGGAAATCATCATCGCCACCAATCCCACCGCCGAGGGCGAAGCCACCGCTGTTTATTTGTCGAAGCTGATCAAGCCGCTGGGTGTTCGCGTCACTCGCATCGCCATGGGTATCCCCGTGGGTTCCGATCTCGAGTATGCCGACGAAGTCACCATGTCAAAAGCGATGGAAGGCCGCCGGGATCTCTGAGCTTGCGATTTTCAGACCCCGCTCTTCGGTTCACAGAGTCCCCAAAAATTGAATAGCAGGACATCCGGTGTCCCCGCCCCGCGTGATCGCCAGTCCTGCTTCGGAACGAGTTCCTCAATTCTCGTCTACACTTCCTGAGGTTCCGGCATGGTGAGAAATCCGTGCGCGACGTGCCAGAAGAGCGCGCGGTTTTTACCCATCGTCAGCGAATGCGCCAGTCCAGGCAGGATCACTAATTGCCTGTCGGGCGTCGGCAGCTTCTGATAAAAATCGAGCAAGTCCTCCTCTGTCGCAATTCCGTCATATTGGCCATGGGCGAGAAGCACGGGAGCCTGGATTTTGAGCGGGTCCACCACCGGCAGGTTCGCGGTCATATCCAAATATGTGCCGGTGGGGACGCTGTCGCCGAAGGGCAGTTCGGCATCCGCCAAAGCTTCCCCCACGGCCGGATCGGAAGTGCCCGGCTTGTCCCGCGTGAATATGCTGCGAATCATGTTGCGATCGCGTGGCCGCAGATTGTGCGTGCGGTAAAAATCGACCTGCTTCGTGCGATTTTCCAGCGTCTGCGATCCCTTGCCCGTATACGTAAATGCTCCGAGCATCAGGCGGCCGATGTGTTCCGGCTGAGCCATCGCAAATGCAGCCGCGCGCAGGCCGCCCGAAGACTCGCCATAAAAATGCAATCGTTGCTGGCCTGTCTCCCGCGCGACCACTTCCACCGCGCCTTTCAGATCTTCCACGCCGTCGGCAACATTGGAATTGCCCTCCGCTTTCGAGGATCGGCCATAGCCCTCGAAATCCATGGTCCAGACGTCAAATCCGTACCGGGCGAAGACATCCATGGTGGAGTATTCGCCGTGGCCGGGCACTGTCAAATCGAAGCTCGGTCGCGATGATACCGATGAGCCGTGAACGAGGAACAACACCGGCAAAGGCTTCGCGTTCTTTTGCGGCACACCCACTCGCTTGCGGAACATGTAGAGCTTGATCTCGCCGCGCGCGGCCCAATAGTCGTGGCTCCAGATCGCCTCGTTCTCGTCATGGTCCTCGGGAGACGCCGCGCTCTTCATCCCAGCGATTTCATTGCCAAGCAGCGGCCGCGCAAGGCTTGCCGCCGCGAGCCCGCTTGCAATTGCGGGTGCTGCACCTTTCAGAAAGGAACGTCGCGAATCATTCGTCATCGCCATCACTGCCTCCCATGCAAATGTCTCGGCATCGAGACTTCTGGTTCGGGCCGCGAGCCGTTCAGGCCTCGAACCTGCAAACTCTGCGTGCCAACATCTACCGCACACGGGCCGTCCCTGTCCAGCGCGAAGATTCCACGCTCCTCCTTCTTTCTGTGGACCTGCGAAGGTAAAGATACTTTCAGCGCTCGTTGGTCTCGTGCTAGATTTTGCCCGCCTCAAAGACAAGGAGAAAAGATGATCATGCGGAATACTCTGGCAATCCTGCTTGGCATGGCTCTCGTGGGAGCCGCCGCGAGCACCGCGCCCGCGCAGCTTTTGGAAAAGAAGACCGTGAGCCTTGCCGCGGCCAAAAAGATGGCAGCGGCGGCCGAAGCGGAAGCGGCCAAAAATAACTGGAGCATGGTGATCAGCATATTCGACGACGGAGGAAATCTCGTGGATCTTGAGCGCATGGACGGCTCGCAGCTTGCGAGCATCGACATCTCGCAGGCTAAGGGACGCACGGCCCTCGCCTTTAAAAGGCCGCCCAAGGCATTGCAAGATACGCTGAATCAAGGCAATCCGGCCCTATCGACATTGCCGCGCCTCACCGCGGTGCAGGGTGGGTTGCCGATCGTCGTCGATGGAAACGTGATTGGCGCAATTGGAGTCAGCGGCGGCGCAAGCGCACAGGATGAACAGTGCGCGCAAGCGGGCCTGAACGCTCTCGCCGGGAAATAGAAAGGGTACGCAGCTATTCTCTGTTTGCCTTGTCGTGAAAATCCAGGCCGAAGGACGGCTGATCTTTGGTGCCGGTAATCTTGATGGGAACAACGGTGCCGGCATTCTTGCCTTTGAAGAAGGGATCGAGGGCTTTCAAAAAAAAGGATTTCACTCCGGTCATCGTCTGGGAAAGCTGGGCTTGCAATCTCAGCTTTCCCCGAAAATCGAGTTGTCCCGTGTCCAGGCCATAGTTCCCCGTTAAGACAACCGATGCACCTGGCACGACGAAACTCAAGCGTGAAAAATCTATCGATGCTTGATCCATCCTAAGGAACCTCTGAACAAGCACTGGTTTAAAAGAACGGATGAGGAACAATAGGCAATTCAAGCGGTTTCAGTGATTTCATAGGGATGCCGAGAGATTGGATCCGCCTGCCAGCGCCACCAGAG
>Ga0307374_10002753_pt1 | contig 30849 bp, 30 predicted proteins | sample OX3MG_FD_202532 | JGI IMG/M metagenome (GOLD analysis project Ga0307374, IMG submission 202532) | Soil microbial communities from Risofladan, Vaasa, Finland - OX-3 | ecosystem: Environmental > Terrestrial > Soil > Coastal area > Acid sulfate soil | place: Finland: Risofladan, Vaasa | collected... | reverse complement strand
CGACGAGCTCGCTCCACGTGACGTCGTCGCACGCGCGATCGCCGCCCGCGGGCACGCCGTGCTCGACCTGCGCTCGATCGACCGCAGCCGCTACCCGAGCCTGATCGCGACACTCGAACGGGCCGGTTACGACCCCGCCAGCGAGCCGGTGCCGGTCGCCCCCGCCGCCCACTACACAATCGGCGGCGTCGCGACCGACCTCGACGGCCGCAGCAGCGTGCCCGGCCTCTACGCGGCCGGCGAGTGCGCCTGCACCGGCGTCCACGGCGCGAACCGGCTCGCCTCCAACTCGCTGCTCGAATGCCTCGTCTTCGGCCGCCGCGCGGCGCTTGCCGCCCTCGCCGAGCCGGCGTCACCGCCGCTCGAGCCGCCTCCCGAGTTGCCGAGCAGGGAGCTGCGACCGTCAGCAGAGCTCAGGCAGGCGCTCTGGCAGCACGCCGGCCTGATCCGCAGCGCCGAGACGCTCGAGCGGCTGCTCGGCTCAGACAGCCTGCTCGCACGGCTGCTCGCAGCGGGCGCGCTGCTGCGCGAGGAGAGTCGCGGCGTCCACTTCCGCAGCGACCACCCAACGGAGGACGATCGCTTCGCCACTTCGCACATCACCCACCGACAGGGCCGCGAGCCCCGGCTGCAGAGATGGAACTGAGCAAGCAGGCGATCACCGACGTCGTCGCGCTCGCGTTGCGCGAGGATGTCGGTAGCGGCGACTTGACCACCAGGCTGCTCGTCCCGCCGGGCGCGCGCTGCCGCGCCCAGTTGCTGCTCGAAGAGCCCGGCGTCGTCTGCGGCCTCCCGATCGCGACCGCTGTCTTCCAGACGCTCGACCCCACCGTCGTGCTCACACCGGCAACCGACGAGGGGACACGGATCGGAACGGCGCCCGTGGTGCTCGCGGAGCTGGCCGGCCCGGCTGCAGCGATCCTCACCGGGGAGCGAACCGCGCTCAACCTCGTTGCCCGGCTGTGCGGGATCGCCACCCTCACCCGCCGCTTCGTCGACCAGATCGCCGGCACCGGCGTGACGATCCTCGACACCCGCAAGACCACTCCGGGCCTGCGGGCGCTCGAGAAGTACGCCGTCCGCTGCGGCGGCGGCCAAAACCACCGCTTCGGCCTGGACGACGCGATCCTCGTCAAGGAAAACCACCTGCGGATCGCCGGCGGGATCGGCAACGCCGCAGCCAAGCTCGCCGGCCACACGAACGGCACCCCCGTCGAGGTCGAGGCGGAAACGCTCGACCAGGTCGCCGAGGCGCTCGAGGCGGGAGTCGAGCGGATCCTGCTCGACAACATGACCCCCGACCAGATCAGCCAGGCGGTCGAGCTGACCGCAGGGCGGGCGAAGCTCGAAGCCTCCGGCGGGATCACGCTCGGCAGCGTCCGCGCCTACGCCGAGACCGGCGTCGACTACATCTCGATCGGCGCGCTCACTCACGCCGCGCGCTCACTTCACCTCTCCCTGGAGCTGCGATGACCACCACCACCACAGCCGGCAAACTGCACGACGAGGTGCGGGCGCTCGCGCGCGAGCGCGACGCCGTCATCCTGGCCCACAACTACCAGCGGCCGGAAGTCCAGGACGTGGCCGACTACGTCGGCGACTCGCTCGGCCTCTCCCAACAGGCCGCCGCCACCGGCAACAGTGTGATCGTCTTCTGCGGCGTCCACTTCATGGCCGAGACCGCCGCCATCCTCGCCCCTGACAAGACCGTCTTGATCCCCGACCCCGACGCCGGCTGCTCGCTCGCCGCCTCGATCACGGCCGACCAGCTGCGCACCTGGAAGCGCGAGCACCCCGGTGCCGTCGTCGTCTCCTACGTCAACACGAGCGCCGAGGTCAAAGCCGAAAGCGACTACTGCTGCACGAGCGGCAACGCCCAAGCGATCATCGAAGCGATCCCGGCCGACCAGCAGATCCTCTTCCTGCCCGACCTCTTCCTCGGCCTCTGGCTCGAAAAAGTCACCGGCCGCAAGCTGACCATCTGGCTCGGCGAATGCCATGTCCACGCCGGCATCCGCCCCGCCGACCTCGAACGCTGGCAGCAAGAAGCCCCCGACGCAGAGCTGCTCGTCCACCCCGAATGCGGCTGCGCCAGCCAGGCAATGGCCTTCGCGAACGACCGCACACACATCCTCTCCACCGAAAAGATGGTTCGCTTCGCCCAACAGTCGCCAAAGCAGCGCTTTCTGGTTGCGACCGAGACCGGCATCCTCCACCGCCTCAACCGCGAAGCACCCGGCAAACACTTCGAAGCGGTCCGCGACGACGCCGTCTGCAAGTACATGAAGATGATCACCCTCGGCAAGCTCCGCGACTCACTCCGCGACGAGCAATACCGGGTCACCGTCGACACCGACACCGCGAACCGAGCACGCAAGGCGATCGAGCGGATGATCGCGATCAGCTGATCACGCTGCTGTGAGGAACGCTCCGATCGTCGCGTGGTAGGCGGGGAGCGGGAGCAGGAATGAGTCGTGGCCGTGCGGTGAGGCGATCTCGCGCTGTTCGACGGCGACGCCTGCCGTCTCGAGCGTGTCTGTGATCTCGAGTGCGTCGGCGGTGCTGAAGCGCCAGTCGCTGTCGAACGAGACCACGAGGAACCGTGTGTCGCAGCCGCGGAGTCGTTGCTGGGCGGCTGCGAGGTCGGCGAAGGGGTCGTAGTGGTCCATGACGCGGCTGAGGTAGAGGTAGGAGTTGGCGTCGAAGCGCTCGAGGAAGCTCGAGGCCTGGTGGTGGAGGTAGTGCTCGACGTCGTAGTCGGCGTCGAAGCCGTGGCCGGGTCCGCCGTTGCCGTTGCTGCGGCGGCGGCCGAACTTCTGCTCGAGCGAGGTGTGGGAGACGTAGGTGAGGTGACCGAGCATGCGGGCGACCGAGAGGCCGACGTCGGGCCGGCGGCCGGTGTCGTAGTAGTCACCGTTCTGGAAGTGCTCGTCGCGGACGATCGAGGCGCGCGCGACCGCCGAGAAGGCGATGTTCTGCGCAGAGAGGCGCGCGGAGGCGCAGACGAGGATGGCAGCGTCGAGGTCGTCGGGGTGGTCGAGCGCCCATTGCAGGACTTGCATGCCGCCCAGTGAGCCGCCGATCGCGGCGGCGAGCCGCCTGATCCCGAGCCGGGCAAGCAGGGCCCGGTGCACCTTGACGAGGTCGGCGACGGTGAAGTGAGGGAAGCGCAGCCCGTAGGGCCTGCCGTCGGCGGGGTTGATCGTGGAGGGCCCGGTCGTGCCCTGGCAACCACCGAGCAGGTTGGCGCAGACGACGTGGAAGCGGTCGGTGTCGAGCGGTTTGCCGGGGCCGATCAGGTTGTCCCACCAGCCGGCCCGGGCCGGGTTGCCGTGATGGCCGGCGGCGTGGGCGTCGCCGGTCAGCGCGTGGCAGACGAAGACCGCGTTCGACGCCGTCTCGTCGAGGCTGCCGTACGTCTCGTAGGCGACCTCGACCGGGGCGAGCGCCGCCCCCGAGTCGAGGAGCAGCGGGTCGTCCCCGGTGAAGAGAACGACCCGCCGGGTTGTTACCTGTCCGACCGAGCCCGGCATCGAGCGGCTACGCAGCGACGGGGTGGGCGCTGGTCGCTTTCGTGAGGGCCTGGTCGAGGTCGCCCAGGATGTCGTCGATGTGCTCGATCCCGACCGAGAGACGGACGGTGTCCTGGCCGACACCGGCGGCGGCGAGCTCGTCGTCGTCGAGCTGCGCATGGGTGGTAGAGGCGTTGTGGATCGCGAGCGACTTCGCGTCGCCGATGTTCGCCAGGTGGCTGAACAGCTCGAGCCCCTCGATGAACGTCCGGCCGGCGTCGTGGCCGCCGCGGATCCCGAAGGCAACCAGGCCGCCGTAGCCGCCGGTGAGGATCCGGTCGGCGACCTCCCGGTACGGGCTCGAGTCGAGACCGGGGTAGTCGACCCAGGAGACCGCATCATGGGCCTCGAGATAGCGGGCGACTGCGAATGCGTTCTCGCAGTGCCGCTCGATCCGCAGCGGCAGCGTCTCCAGCCCCTGCAGAAACAGGAACGCATTGAACGGCGACAGAGCAGCACCGGTGTTGCGCAGCAGCACGGTGCGAACCCGGCCGATATAGGCGGCCGGGCCGAGCACATCCGACCAGACAACTCCGTGGTAGGACGGATCGGGCTGTGTCAGGCCGGGGAAACGGTCGGCGTTTGCCTGCCAGTCGAAGCTGCCGCCATCGACGACGACGCCGCCGATCGAGGTGCCGTGACCGCCGATGTACTTCGTCGCCGAGTGCACGGCGACGTCGGCGCCGTGGTCGAACACCCGGCAGAGGATCGGCGTCGCAACGGTGTTGTCGACCACGAGCGGCAGCCCAGCGGCGTGCGCCGCCTCCGCCCACGCTTGAATGTCGACCACGTTCAGCTTCGGGTTGCCGAGCGTCTCCGCGAACACCAGCCGCGTCCGCTCGTCGACAAGCCCGTCAAGCTGCTCCGGGGAGTCCGGGTCGGTGAAACGCACCTCGATCCCGTACTGCGGCAACGTGTGCGCGAACAGGTTGTAGGTGCCGCCGTACAGCGTCGAGAGCGACACGATGTTGTCGCCCGACCGGGTCAGGTTCAACACCGAATACGCGACCGCCGCTTGCCCCGACGCGGTCGCGACCGCCCCCACCCCACCCTCCAGCTCCGTCACCCGCTGCTCGAACACCTCCCAGGTCGGATTCATGATCCGGCTGTAGATGTTCCCCGGCACCGCAAGCGCGAACAGATCCGCCGCATGCTGGGTGTCGTCGAACACAAACGAGGTCGTCTGATAGATCGGCACCGCCCGCGCTCTCGTCGTCGGGTCAGGCGTCTGCCCGCCGTGTAGGGCGATCGTCTCGGGTCTCACGTACTCCATTACCGTTCCTCCTCCGGGTCAGATGGCCCCGCGCACGCACGCAAACGGGCGGCCTGCTCGCCGCCTCGTTGCTTCGCACTAGTGGGGGTGTGGTGCGCTGTCCGCTAGCCGGCGACGAGGTGGCTGAAGCCACACATCGCCATGCAGGCACACGCCGACAACCGGAAACCAAGACCTTCGGCAGTCACGCGTGCGCTCATCGACCGGAGCTTACCCACAACACTTCAAAAAGTAAAGCGTTGTCCTCTCAACACATTTGGGGTGTCCCCGCTCGACCTGGTCAGTTCAGGAGGTTGGCGTTGACGGTGAACTCTTCCAGCAGGGCAGCGCCGTCGGCGTAGCGGCGGAAACTCACCGGATCTCCCGCCTCGAGGGCGGCCCAGCAGAAGACATCGGTGAGGGTCATCGCCCGGTGTGCGAGGCGGGGGAGGCGCGTGAGCGGGCCCATCTCGACCGCTCGTCGCAGGTCGTCGAGCGCGTTCAGCAAAGACTCGCTCGGCGCCGGCCGCAAATCTGCGAGCAGCGAGGAGAACTCCCCGGCGATGTACTGCTGGGTCATCGGTGCCTCGGCCATGTACGGCATCGCTCAGTCGCCGCGCGACCTCACGCGCCGTTCGAAGTCCTTTCTGTCTCGTGACGTTGCCGGCGTTGTGTCCGGCTACTCGTTGCCGAACGCTTTGATCTCCTCCAGTTCCTGTGCGGTGAGCTCGCGCGGGGTATCCCCGCGCTTGACCTTTTCGGTGTGGACGTGGTGCAGGATGTCCTCGACGACGTCGGGGTTGGCCAGCGTCGTCGTGTCTCCGACGTCGGTGAAGTTCGAGATCGACGCGATGACTCTGCGCATGATCTTTCCCGATCGTGTCTTCGGCATGTCGGCGACGATCCAGACGTTCTTCGGCCGGGCGATCTTTCCGATCTCCTGCTCGATTGCCCTGATCACCTTCTGCTCGATGTCCTTGCTGGGCGTGATCCCGGGCTTCAGCGCGACGTACATCTCGACTGCCCGGCCGCGCAGCTCGTCGATCACGGGGACGGCGGCGGCCTCGGCGATCTCGTCGACGGTCATGGTCGCCGACTCGAGCTCCTTGGTGCCAAGCCGGTGGCCGGCCACGTTGATGACGTCGTCGACCCGGCCGAGGATCCGGAAGTAGCCGTCGGCCCCCTGGACGGCGCCGTCGTTGGCGAAGTACGGCCAGTCGCGCCAGTCCGTGCTCGCCTTGTCACGGCAGTACTTCTCGTAGTAGGTCTGGACGAACCGGTCGGGATCGCCCCAGATGGTCTGGAAGATGCCCGGCCATGGGTTGCGGATGCAGATGTTGCCCGCGCGGCCGCTTCCCGCCTCGACCACGTTGCCATCCTCGTCGTAGATCACCGGGTAGATCCCGAGCACGCCGGGCCCGCAGCTGCCGGGCTTCATCGGCTCGAGGGCGGGCAGCGTGCTGCCGAGGAAGCCGCCGTTCTCGGTCTGCCACCAGGTGTCGACGATGACCGCTTCGCCCTTTCCGACTACGTCGTAGTACCAGCGCCACACCTCCGGCTCGATCGGCTCGCCCACCGTCGTCATGTGCTTGAAGTGGTAGTCGTACTTGCGAGGCTCGTCCGGCCCGAGCTTGCGGAGCATGCGGATCGTGGTCGGCGCTGTGTGGAAGATGTTCACGCCGAGCCGCTCGGCGATCCGCCAGGGTCGACCCGCGTCGGGATAGGTGGGCACGCCTTCGTACATCACGCTGGTCGTACCGAGCGCCAACGGCCCGTAGACGATGTAGGAGTGGCCGGTGATCCAGCCGATGTCGGCCGCACACCAGTAGGTGTCCTCCGGATGGATGTCCTGGTAGTACTTCGACGTGCCGGCGACGTAGGCCAGGTAGCCACCCGTGCTGTGCTGGCACCCCTTCGGACGACCGGTCGTGCCGCTCGAGTACATGATGAACAGTGGCGCTTCGGCGGGCATCGAGACCGGCTCCACCACGCGGCCGCGATAGTCCTCGAGCAATTCGTCGACGAAGAAGTCGCGCCCTGCGACCATCGGGTACTCCGACGCGTACTGTCCCGGGTGCCGCCGCCAGACGAGCACCTTGTCGACCTCGAACCCTTCCTCGTGGGCCCTCGCCACCGCTTCGTCTGCCTTGGCCTTGTGGTCGACCAGCTCCCCGTTGCGGTAGTAGCCGTCCATCGTCACGAGGACGTTGCTTCCGGAGTCGGCGATCCTGCCTCCGCACGCGGCGCCGCTGAACCCGCCGAACACCTGCGAGTGGATGACACCGAGGCGGGCGCACGCGAGCATCGACACCGGCAGCTCCGGCACCATCGGCAGGTGGAACGTCACCCGGTCACCGACCTCGAGCTTGCAGAAGTCGCGCAGGAGCGCCGCGAACTCGTTGATCCGGATGTACAGGTCCTGGTAGGTGATCGCCTTCGTCTCCTCGGCCTCCAGCTCGGGCACCCAGATCAGCGCCGCCTTGTTCCGGCTCGTCGCGAGGTGCCTGTCGACGCAGTTGAAGCAAGCGTTCAGGCGGCCACCCACGAACCACTTCCAGAACGGCGGGTTGCTCGTATCGAGCGTCGTCTGCCAGTATTGATCCCACGTGAGCAGATCCGCGTATTCCTTGAAGCATTCGGGGAAGCGCTCCTCGGCAAATCGATCGCGGATCGACGGGTCGCTGACGTTCGCCTGCCCGATGAACTGCGCAGGAGGCTGGTAGAACTCCTCCTCGCGCCAGTGCACCGCGATCTGCGCCTCGGAAACCTGGACACTTTCGTCTATCGCCATCGTCCGACCTCCCGCTGGAAGACAACCTGGTCATCGTCCGCCCCACCACCGAGCACGCCGCGCCACACCTCAGCCGGCATGGCGAGGCGGCGGCGTCTGGCTTCGACCTCGCCCACGCCGAAGACCGCCAGCCCGAGACGTCTTGCTCGGCCGGACGGCCTCATCTCCTGGACGGCTAGCCTCGCCCGCCCAGCGCGTACGCCGAACGTCGCCGACATCGCCCGCCCGAGGAGCACCATCATCACAACACCTCTTCCGGAGCGCTCCGCTCGGGTTAGAAGAGAGTCAACCTACACCCGCGCAGCCCCCGAAGTAAACCCTCGGCGATTCACCGCCACCCGCGGCGGCTCCGGCGCGGATCGCCGGACCCCGAGCGCGAAAACGAAAACCCCGGGCTAGGTATTCAGGGCAACGGCGGAGCGAATGAGAGCCTTGAGAGCCGTCTCGTCAATCTTGTCGCCTTCGTGAAAATCGATGGCGCGCCTGACGTTACCTTCCAGGCTCGAGTTGAACAGGCCCGAAGGGTCTTGCAGCGACGCGCCCTTGGCGAAGGTCATCTTCACCACGCTCTTGTAGGTCTCGCCCGTGCAGATGATCCCAGCGTGAGACCACACGGGAGTCCCTCTCCACTTCCACTCCTCGACCACCTCGGGGTCGGCTTGCTTGATGAGAGTACGGAGCCGGGAGAGCGTCTCACCCCGCCAGTCGCCCAGCTCCCTGATCCTCCCGTCGATCAACTCAGACGGGGACCCGAGTTTCTGCGGAGCGCTCTTCTTCACGACATCCCTCTGATTCAGATGGGCCGAACCGGGTATTGCGCGAACCGCTTGCTCTTTGACGTAGTGGAGGAGCCGTTTGCCATCTAACTGCACCCCGAGGCGAGCGCGAGCGCTCTGCACACCTCGCGCATTCGCTCCACGGACAGACGCGTGATCCGGGTGCGAAACAGCTCCTTGGGGACGAGCGTGAGGTTGTCGATTGAGAGCGCGCACGCCTCAGGCATCCCGTCGTCTGTGTCGAGTACAACCTCAGTCGGGATCTGCCGGATCGTCCGGGTCGCAGGCACAGCGAGCAGCGCGTTGAGCGCGGGAATGGCCGCTTGGCGCGTCAGGACGAGGAACGGGCGCCGCCCCGCGTCCGGATGCTCGACCCACCAGATCTCGCTCCGAGCTACCACGGCTCGGCCTTGATCGCCGCGAGTGCTCCCTCGAACGCCCACGGATCTCGCTCGAGTGCCGGCGCGCGCGCGTAACCTTCGACGATCGCAGCGTCGATGGCAGCCGCATCGCCGGTACCGAGAAGCAAGTCGATCGCCTCTCTGACGAGATCGGAGCGCGAGCGACCAGAGGCGGCTGCGCGCTCGTCGAGCGCGGCGAGGCGCGCATCGTCGAGCTGGATGAGTGTCTGACGCCGGGCCACCGCCATATTATACCATATTGCCGTCGTGCAAAAACGGCGGCCCCGGGAGGGAGAGGGAGAGACGCCGGTTCGCCCAATGCCTCGAACGCCACACGTCGCGATCTCTGTTATCAGCTGATGAAGCGGTGGATGGCCTCGTTGGCGTTGTCCTGAAAGGACGGGTTGGCCAGATCGGGCAAGAAGTCCGCTTGGTTGACCAACGGACCCGTAAGCGTGTTGGCCGCGCTGGCGTAGAACGCGCCGCTGGACAGGGTCGGGTCGGTGACGCCGTCGACGAGCCGCTTTGCTCCCACGTCGAGTTTGTGGGCGAGACCTAGGGCGGGCATGACGTACTTGGCGGCTACCCGCATCGGTAGGGGAAGGTCCTTCGGGGCTTGGGTGCCGGTGGTGTTCCCGGGGCTCACGGTGATGAATCGGCGGTCGGGGTGTTGGCGGGCCAGGCAGGCCATCCAGAGGGCCCCGATGTACTTGGCCTGCCCGAACGCGAGGTTGAAGTCAGGTTTTCTGCTGGCGAAGTAGCTGCCGTCGATGACAGTGGCGAGTTCATCGGCTGAGGTTGAGACGAACGACGGCCCCTTCATCCGCAACTTCGGAACTCCGCGGACTGCTTCACTTCCGGCGAAGACCGCAACCTCGCCAAGCCGATCCTCGGCCAGGAGCCCTTCGAGGAGGACGACGTGGCCAAGGACGTTCGTCGCGAACACGGTGGTGACCCCGTCGGCGGTCAAGTCCATCGACTGCGGGCCAATGACACCGGCGTTCATGACCAGCGCGTCGACGGATCCGTTGATGGCCGCAAGGCCGGCGCGGACCGAACCCAGATCGGCGACATCCATGACAACGATGTCGAAAATGGTCCGGCCGGTCTTTGCCTCGAGCTCGGCCTTCGCCGTTCTCGCCCGTTCTTCGTTCCGGCACGCCAAGTAGATCCGCGCCATCTCGGGACGTAATGCCAGTTGCCGGGCCACATCCTTGCCGATCCCGGCATTGGCGCCCGTGATGAGTACCGTCTTTCCTGGATGCGTGCTCATAGTTCAGATCTCCTACATTTTGAAGTGTTCACTCCAGTATGTCATGCTATAATGAAGTGTCAACTCCAATTAATGTATTAGGACAGGTATGCGATGTCGGTGACTGGTAGCGATGCGGAGAGCTCTGATGAGCGAACGTTCACGGCCAAGGGGCTAGCCACCCGCGAACGGATCGTCGAAGCCGCGGCGACGCTGATGTATTCGGGCGGCGTGGCAGGCACCAGCTGGGAGGACGTGCAGACTGCGGCCGGCGTAAGCGCCTCGCAGCTCTACCACTACTTCGGTGACAAGCAGGGGCTGGTCCGTGCCGTGATCGCACATCAGACCCGGGCGATCCTCGAGAGCCAACAACCTGCTCTCGCAAGCCTGGACAGTTTGGAGGGGCTGCGGGCATGGCGTGATCTCTTGGTTGAGGGCCGACGTCAAATCCAGTGCCAAGGTGGCTGCCCGCTGGGAAGCCTCGCCGGAGAGCTGTTCGAGGCGCACCCGGAGTGTCGCGAGGATCTGGTCAACGGATTTGACCGGTGGGAAGGCGCAATTCGGGATGGATTGCAGGCCATGTACAAGCGGGGCGACCTGCGTCGGAGCGCCGATCCCGATCGCTTGGCCACGGCTCTGTTAGCTGCCGTCCAAGGTGGGTTAGTCCTTTCACAGGTCCGCCGTGACGTCGACCCACTCGAGGCGGCACTGGATACCGTTCTCGAACACATCGCCTCACTCACGACCGGGCGTCGTTCTAAGCCCCGATTGGAGTCCCACCGCTGAGCGAACGAGTTCGTCCGACTGCTTGAAAAGATCGGACGACCTAGGTAGCGCCCCGGCAAACGCTCTACTGGCCGTGGGGAGTCAGTAGGAACAAGACCGAGCCCAACAACAACCCGTACTTAGCCCGGACCGACCCGTTACCGGCGTACTCGGCCTAGTCTGCCAGCGGAACCTCGGCGACCTTCGCCGTCTCTGGCGTATCGCCAGAGGTTGTCTTCTCGCCATCGCTCTGCAGGCGATTAGCGCACGGCGCAAAGCCAACCGAGCCTACTTCACCTCCACCGTTAGCACCAAGAAACGGAGCTCACGGTCGAAAGCACACCAGGCGTCTGTGAGCCGAGTTCCTTCGGGGTAGTTCCCGCGCTGCCTCGACGTCGTCCAGGTCAGCCGCATCCTCGGCCACGCCCCGCACGAGCATGACCCTCGACACCTACACCCATCTGTTCGAGGTTGCGCGTCACGGCGCCGACGTCCGCGCCGAGCTCGCGAGGAGCAAGTTCGCGATGGCGCTCGCACCCGCCGCGGCACTGACGGTGCACGCGCGGAAGCCCGCGAGGCCGAGAGCAAGCGTGATTACGCGGGCACGAGCTCGCGGACCGGCTTGTCGGCCGGGCCGTGCTCGAATCCCATCACGAAGCGCATCTCCAGCGCCCCGGCCAGCCGCTGCAGCGTCTGCACCGAGGTGCCGTGCTGGCCGCTCTCGATCCGCGAGATCGCCGAATGGCTCGTCCCCATCCGCTCGGCCAGCTGCTCCTGGGTGAGCCCGAGCTCCATCCGCCGGCGGATCACGATCCGGGCCAGCTGCTCGTACGGCGCCAGCCGCGCGCGCGCCTCCCGGTAGCCGGCGCTTCTGCGCGCCCGTCGGCCGGCCGTCTCGGTAGCCGTCGAGCCGACCGGGCTTAAGCTCTTGCTCTTCGACTGTGCCACGTGCCTCCCATCGTCTGCTTCGGTGATCGATCGCATCTTACCAAAATTGATAAGCGTGTAAAAATCTGCTCAGGGGGCGTCGTGGCCGGCCGCCCGCGGCGGCCGCCGCCGCTGCGCGTCCATCCGCGCCTTGAAGTCGTCCCAGCGCTCGCGCGCGACCCGCAGCTCCGCCTCCGGCACCTTGCCGCTGTCCTTGCGGAACATGTGCAGCAGCACGAACAGGTTGCCGGAGCGGCGGTAGAGCACCCGGTAGAGCTCGGAGCCGTAGTGGCAGCGGAGCTCGCGCAACTCGCCCTCGAGCTGCGAGCTCCAGGGGAACGGGAGCGGCGGGTCGTTCGGGCGCAGCAGGTTCAGGCGCTCGATCTGGTTGTCGAGCGCCGCCTGCCGGTTCGGATCCTTGAGCGCCGCGATGAACGCGTCCACCGGCTCCGACCCGTCCGCCGCCCGGTAGTAGACCGCCTGCATTCCCGCCACGCCGTCACTCTACGAGCGCCATCCGACGGGATCTTCACACCGCCGCGTTACGTGACTAAAACGTGACTAACGGAATCCGTCGTCAGCCTCGGCAACGAAAATCGTCATATGCAGGTGAGTTTATGGGCGGTACTGGGCTCGAACCAGTGACCCCCAGCTTGTCGAGCTGGTGCTCTCCCAACTGAGCTAACCGCCCAAAAAGTGCAGCTTCGCAGGCACTTCTTGTGATTTGGGACTTCTCGTGCTCTCCCAACTGCTTGGGATGGCGAAGTCTAGCCGACGACCTCAAGGCCGACCGAGAGTCAGCTTCGACGCGCGACTTCGGAGGCGGCGCAGATGGGCGTTGGGGGGAGCGGTCGCCCGCTCCCCCCAACGCCCCAACGTCCGCTCAGCTGAGCTGCGCGACGATCGTGCCGGTCCCGGCGTGACCCGGATTGCCGGCGTAGCCCGGGTCGACGCGGATGACGACGACGTGCACCGCGTTCCCGGAGATCGACGAGCCGTCCTTGGTGACGGAACTCGACACGATCACCGCGATGTACTGCGGCACGCTCGACGGCGGGGCCGAGCTGTTGCCCGGGCTCGTCGTCCACGCGCCGAGACCGAGCGACGCGTTCGAGGCGAAGCCCTTGAACGCGCTCGGAGCAGCGCCGCCGCTCAGCGTATTGTCCTTCGCCCACTGGGCACCCCAGAACTCGACCGAGCCCGTGAGACTCCCGTCGCCGACGACGAACGATCCGCCGGCGGTGACGCCGTAGACGAGGGCCGACGCCGAGTCCGACGCCGGCACGTAGTACCCGTCGCCGCCGAAGCTCGCCGTCACCGTGCGCGGCCCGGTCGGACCGACCACCGAGGCGATGACGCAGCTCGCCGCGCCCGACGCGTCGGTCACGCCGGAGCAGCTCTGCGCTCCGAGTGAGAACACGACGGTGCGGCCGGCGATCCCGGTCGCGCCGTCCTCCTTCAGGACACCGCTCAGCGTCGCGGGCGATCCCTGTGCGATGGCCGTGCTACCGGTGTAGGCGAGAGTCGTCTCCTCGCGCGTGACCGTGAACGGCGACGCGGTCGAAGACGGGTCCCAGCCGCCGCCGCCCGCGAAGCCGACGTTCAGCGTGTCGGCCCCGGCCGCTGACGACGGCGTCAGCGAGCAGGTTGCGTTGCCGGCGGGGTCGGTCGTCCCGCTGCACGAGGCAGTTCCGAGCGTGAACGTGACGGTCTGGCCCGAGATCGGCCCGCCACCGGCGGCGTCGCTCAGCGTCGCCGAGACCGTCGCCGCGTCGGCGTAGTCCTGGCTCGTCGGCCCCGTGTAGGTCAGCTTCGACGCTGCCGAGACCGTCACGGTCGTCGAGTCCGATCCGGCGGCGTAGTAGCCATCGCCGGCGAACGACGCCGACGCCGTCTGCGACCCGCTTGGCCCGGCGGCTGTGACACCGCAGCTCGCGCTGCCGGTCGCGTCCGTCGTGGCCGAGCAGGACTGGCTGCCGAGCGACAGCGTCAGCGTCCGGCCGGCGATTGCCGTCGTGCCGTCCTCCTGAAGCGTGCCCGAGAGCGCGACGGCCTGACCGACGTGGAACGTCCCCGTCGGGCCGGTGTAGTGCACCGTCGTCTGCTCCAGGGTGACCTGGAACGGCTCGGTCACCGTCGACGCCGTGAAGCCGTGCTCGTGTGCGAAGGTGGCGGTCGCGGACTGCGGCCCGGCGGCCGTGTTCGGCGTCACCTGGCAGGAGGCTGTGCCCGTCGCGTCGGTGACGGCTGAGCAGGTGAGGCTGCCGAGCGTGAAGGTCACCGTCTTGCCCGCGAGAACCGTCCCGTGCGTGTCGTCGCGGAGCGTCGCGGCGAGCGTCGCCACGTCGTTGTAATCCTGGGTCGAGTCGCCGGCCCAGGTGAGCGAGGTCGTCGCGTCCGGTGTGACGGGAGCGAGATTGCAGCTGCCGTCAGCCTGCGTGACCTTGACGATCGAGTTCGCCTGCGTACCGTAGAAACAGCCGTCGAAGCCGACGGTGGCGAAGTCGCCGCGTGTCCCGCCGGTGACGATGTCCGTCTGCGTGGCCGGCGAGGTCGTCAGGTCGACCTTCGTGATGATGCCGTCGTTGCGGTTGCCGAACAGGAACGCCGGGTTGCCCGGGTCGGTGCTCGCCGCGATCGCGACGCCGTCCACGCTCGGAACGGACGCAACGGTCGCCCACGTCGTCGGCGAGACGTTCGTGGGCGTGACCTTCACGACCTGAGAGCCGCCGCTCGCCACATAGATCGACCCATCGGGCCCGATCGTGATCCCGTCGCCGCCCACCGGCGCGTAGGAGGTGGCCGCACCCGTGGTCAGGTTGACCCGGACGAGCCCGCCGCTTTCGACGATCAGGTCGCCGCTGACCGGGTCGACGGCGACGCCGAGCCCGCTGACGCTCGGGTTGACAACGCGCACGATGCTCGCGTTTGTCTTGTCGATCTCCTTGACGCTGCCTCCCCAGGCCGTGTAGAGGCGGCCGGAGCTGTCGAAGGCGAGCCCGAACACCCCGCCGGGCACGGTGCCGACGAGGTGCGCCGACGCAGCCCCGCCGCCCGGCCCGAACTTGTACAGCTGGCCGGTGGGGTAGTCGGCGACGTACATCGACGTCGGGTCGGTCGGGTCGAACGCGATTCCGATCGGCCCGATCCCGCTGCCCGGGAACCCGGTCGCGAAATCGGACGCGGCATAGCCGGGCGCGGGCGTGCCCGCCGCGCCGGCGGAGCCGACAAGCAGCAACGCCGCTGCGGCAGCAGCGACCAGCGTCCAGAACGGACGTGCGGTTCCCCTCATGAGTTGTGCCCTCGCTTTTCGCAGTGATGGAACTCCAGAACGGCTATCTAACGCGGTGCACCATTCCGAGTCAACGGAAGCGGCCGGCTGCCCCGATTCGCGGCTCGAGGTCAGACGCCTACTCGAGCGGTTTGAGCCGCGCGCTCGTCACCGGGCGCAGGCGCGGCGCGACCCGCGGATCGAGCACGGGGCGCAGCACCGCCGCGAGCAGACGGGCGGGCGAGGCCGTGCGCAGCTCGCGCAAGGGTCGCAGGAGCGTCGCGAGCGGGCTCACGGCCTTGCCGTCCTGCCGCACCTCGAAGTGCAGATGGGTGCCGGTGCACGAGCCCGTGCAGCCCGCGGTCGCGATCCGTTCCCCCGCCCGGAGCCGCTGGCCCACGCGGACGGTCCAGGCGGCGAGATGCGCGTAGATCTCCTCGTAACCGGACGAGGAGCTCACGACCACGACGTTGCCGTAGCCCTCGTATCCGCGCGCCTCGCCCACGAGGACGACCCGGCCGGCGACGGCCGCCTCGACGCTCAGCGAGCGCAGGGCGCCAATGTCGATGCCCGGATGCCAGCGCGATCCGTCACGTCCAAACGGCGACGTGATCGTGCCTCGGGCCGGCCAGACCGTCTGGGCAGAAACGTGTGGCCTCGCCTGCAGACCGTGCGTCTGCAGGACGAGCGCCGTGACGAGTGCCGCAAGTCCCATACCGCCGCCCCTCTCCCAGGGGACGGGGCAGGCTACCCGACCGGGCCTGCTCAGTCCAGAGAACTCGCGAACCTGGCTCGCCTTCAGCGAACCTGACCTCGATCTTCATTCCTCTAGATCCGCTCGAGGGGTGCGTATTCGAGCATCAGCCGGCGCTCGCTCCCGTCCTCGAAGCGCACCGTGACGACACCGCCCGCCTCGATGCGCGTGACGATCCCGCTGCCGAGCGACGCGTGGCGCACCGAGTCGCCGGTCGCGAGCTCGGGCACGTTCTCGCGCGGCTGGAACTCACGCTGCACGCTCGGGCGGCCGTAGTCCGACCAGGACGTGGGTCGCAGCCGCTCGCGCTCGACGCCTGCCTCGGGCAGCTCGTCGAGGAACCGCGACGGCAGGTTCGCCTCGGTGCGCCCGAAGAGGGTTCGGCGCATCGCATGCGTCAGCGTCAGCCGCTCCTGGGCGCGCGTCATGCCCACGTAGCAGAGGCGCCGCTCCTCTTCGAGCGAGTTCTCCTCGATCGAGCGCGCGTGCGGGAAGATGCCCTCCTCGACCCCGAGCATGAAGACCGCGCGAAACTCGAGGCCCTTGGCGTTGTGCAACGTCATCAGCGTCACCTGGCCGCCGTCCTCGTCGTCGCGGATCGCGTCCTGGTCGGAGTAGAGCGAGATCTCCTGCAGGAAGCCCGACAGCGACGGCGCATCCGCTGCCGCGTCGTACTCGCGCGCAACCCCGACGAGCTCCTCGAGGTTCTCGATGCGCCCGCGCGCCTCGATCGTCCGCTCCGCCTCGAGCGACTCGAGATAACCGCTGCGGTCGAGCACCGCCTCCACCACGTCGGCGACCGTGGCGTCGGTGGCGGTCGCCATCAGCGTCTGCATCACGTTTCGGAACTGCGTCACCGCGCGGGCCGACGCCGCAGCGACGCCGGCCTCTTCGACGCGGCCGAGCGCCTCCCAGAGCGAGATGTCGAGCCCGTCCGCATACGTCACGAGCCGGGAGATCGACGTGTCTCCGATCCCGCGCCGCGGGCGGTTCGCGATCCGCATCAGGGACACCGCGTCGGAGGGGTTGTCGATCGCCTGCAGGTAGGCGATCGCGTCCTTGATCTCGGCGCGCTCGTAGAAGCGCGGACCGCCGATCACCTGGTAGGCGACCCCCTGGCGCACGAGCACGTCTTCGAGCACCCGGCTCTGCGCGTTCGTGCGGTAGACGACGGCGACCTCGCGCGCGCTGTAGCCGCCCTCGATCAGCCCCGCGATCTCGGCGGCGACGTAGCGCGCCTCTGCATGCTCGTCCTCCGTCTCGACGACATGCACCGGATCACCCTCGCCGAGGTCGGACCAGAGGTTCTTCTCCTTGCGCTCGCGGTTGTGCGAGATCACGCGGTTCGCGGCCTGGAGGATCGAGTTGGTCGAGCGGTAGTTCTGCTCGAGCGGGATCACCTTCGTGTTCGGGAAGTCCTGCTCGAAGTCGAGGATGTTGCGAATGTCCGCGCCTCTGAAGCCGTACACGGACTGGTCCGGGTCGCCTACGGCCATGATGTTCTGGGAAGAGTCGACCAGCAGCTGCAGCAGCACGTACTGCGCGTGGTTCGTGTCCTGGTACTCGTCGACGAGCACGTAGCGAAACGCCTTCGACCATTTCTCACGCGCCTCCGGGAAACGCTGCAGCACGTCGACTGTCAACATCAGCATGTCGTCGAAGTCGACGGCGTTCGACGCAAACAGACGGCGCTGGTACAGCGAGTAGACGTCGGCGACGGTCTGGTCGTAAAAGCTCGCGACCCGCGCGGCGTACTCGTCGGGACCGACGAGCTGGTTCTTCGCGTTCGAGATCTGCGAGTGGATGCCGCGCGGCACGAACCGCTTCGGGTCGCGCTCGAGCTCCTCGAGGCACGCCTTGACGAGCCGCACCTGGTCGGCCTGGTCGTAGATCGTGAAGTTCGAGCGGTAGCCGAGCCGCTGCGCCTCGCTGCGCAGCATCCGCCCGCACGCCGAGTGGAAGGTGAGGATCCAGATCGCCCGCGCCACCGGGCCCAGCGCCCGCTCGACGCGCTCCTTCATCTCACCCGCCGCCTTGTTCGTGAAGGTGATCGCAAGGATCTCGTTCGGCTTCACCCCGCAGGCCGCGAGCAGGTGCGCCACGCGGTAGGTGAGAACGCGTGTCTTGCCGGAGCCGGCACCGGCGATCACGAGCAGGGGCCCCTCGGTCGTCAGCACCGCCTCGCGCTGGGCGGGATTCAGATCGGCGAGGTAGGTCTCGGGCGTCGTTGCGGCCACGAGCCGAGAGTAGCGATCAGGTCAGCCGATCGAGTTCGCCCTCCAGGAAGGCCCTGGCCGCCTCGAGCGCGTCCGGATCGGACGACTTGAGCACGACCTCCACCTCCGGCCCGGCGGCCTGGAAGCTCGGGTAGGAGCCGACGAGCACCTCCGGCCAGCGCCCGGTCGCCTCGGCGAGCGCAGGCGAGATCTTCGACTCGCGCGTCCGGTAGCGGCGCCGCCACGAGCCGATCGGCCGCGCCGCACGCAGCTCCTCGGCATAGAGGTCGAACATCGCCTTCATCTCGGACGGCAGGCCGGGCAGCACCCAGGCGTTCTCGATCCGGAAGCCGGGCGCTCCCCCGAGCGGATTGGAGAGCGGGCTCGAGCCGCGCGGCAGCGCCGCCCAGCGCGCCACGTACTCGGGGTCGCCGGTGAAACGGGCCCGCAGGTCGTCGGCCAGCTCCTCGACCGGCTCCTGCGGGACGCCGAACGCTGCGGCCAGCGCCTCCCGCGTGATGTCGTCGGGCGTGCCGCCGAGGCCTCCGGTGACGAGCAGGTGGTCGACGAGCGGCCGCTCGCGGCGAACGAACGTGACGATCCGGCCGAGCTCGTCGGGGACCGCGGCGCTCAGCACCACGTTCACGCCGAGTTCTTCGAGCCGGCGCGCGAGCCACGATGCGTTCGTGTTCTCGGTGTCGCCGGACACGAGCTCGTTCCCGATCGTCAGGATGGCGGCGAGCACATGCCGAGTATCCGTGAGATCGAGATCGAACGTGATGCCGAGGACCTGGTCGAGCTGACCCGCGAGATCGACCCGACGGCGGTTGTCACCGTCGCGTCGTACACGCACCGGCTGCGAACCGTCCCCGAGCGAGCCGAGGGGCGTATCTGGGTCGCCGAGCTCGGCAGCCGGGTCGTCGGGCGCGCCCAGTGCAACCGCAACTTCTTCACGGAAGGCTCCGACACGGTGGTGCTCAACGTCGCCGTGCGCCGCGCCCAGCGCAGGCTCGGGATCGGCGGCGCGCTCTACGAGACGGGCCTCCGCCACGCGCGAGCGCTCGGCGGCGGCACCCTCCTCTCGAGCTTCCACGAGAACCCCGCGGGCGTCGCGTTCGCGAGCCGCCTCGGCTTCAGCCTGTCGCGCGCCGAGCAGCTGGCGACGCTCGACCCGCGCAGCGTGCGCGACGAGGCATCCGGCGGTGTCGACCTGCGCCCGGTGAGCTCCGTCGACCCGCGCCTGGTCTACGCCGTCGACCTCGAGGCGACGCTGGACATGCCGCAGGCCGAGGCCGTCGACGACCTGCCCTACGACGAGTGGGTCGGGCACGTCCTCGAGTACCCGGGCTTCAGCGCCGAGGGCAGCTTCGTCGCGCTGGCCGACGGCGTCGCGGCTGCCGTCTCGCTCCTCGGCGCCGATCCGGAAAGCGGCCGCGGCCACTCGCTCTTCACGGGGACGCTGCGCGCCTATCGCGGCCGCGGCCTCGCGCGCGCCGTGAAGCTGGCGTCGATCAGGTGGGCCGCCGCAAACGGGATCACGACGATGACGGCGGCGAACGACGAGACGAACGCGCCCATGCTCGCGATCAACCGGCGGCTCGGCTACGTGCCCGCCGGGCGGCGCGTCGAGTACGTACGCGCTACTTGACGGAGACGATCAGGCCGCCGCGGGGGACGATGTACTGCACGCCGCCGTAGTGCTGCTGCTGGGCGACAATGAGGAACGCCGCGTACGTGCCGGCCCTCGTATAGGTGTGAGCCACCGACGCCGGCGGCCTGCCCGAGCCACCCGAGCGGAAGCCGTCCCCGAACTGCAGCTGCCACGAGACGATCTGGCCGGGAATGTTCGATCCGAGCCTGAAGGTGACCGCGAGCGGGTGCCTGCCGGACGTCGGCGCGGCAGTGAGGCTGAGCGTCGGCGGTGTGCCGCCGCCGACCGTGACCTGGGCGAACGCCGCAACGAGCGCATAGTGCCCCGGCTTGACGACGAAGGTCGCACGGAAGCTGCCCGCCGTCGTGTACGTGTGCGACACCGAGGCCGGCGGCTTGCCCCCGCCGCCGGTGTGCTGCCCGTCACCGAAGTCGAGCGACCACGTCGTGATGCTCTGCACGATCGTGCCGAGCGCGAACGTCACCTTGAGCGGCGGGTTGCCGGTCGCGGGCGTTGCGGTGAAGGCCATCAGCGCCGTGCCGACCTGCACGTTCGTGGTCACGCTGCTCGCGGTGGCGGCGGTCGGCGAGGTGATCACCGAGAGGCGCGGCTTGTAGTCGCCCTTCGCCGCGTACTTGTGCGTCAGCGTCGCGGGCGGCCGGCCGATCCCCACCTTCGACTGCCCGTCGCCGAAGTCGACGCGCCATTGCACGACCGCCGGCGACGAAAGCGTGAGCGTCACGGTGAGCGGCGGGTTGCCCGAGTCCGGCGTCGCCTTGATCGCGAGCTTGTTGCTCCTCTTCGCCGGCGTGGTCGGCTTCTTGGTGGTCGTCGTCTTCGTCGTGGTCGTCGTCCCCGAGCCGGCCTTCTTGACGGCGTTCACGACGTAGACGATGCAGAAGCCGTTGCCGCCCGACTGCTGGTCCTGCGACCAGCTCGCAGGATCGGAGTCCTGGCAGGTGTAGGTGCCGTTGATCACCACGGGCTTCGTCGTCGGCAGGTTGACCGTCCAGTTCACGTTCGGCGCGCCGCCCTGCCCGGAGCTCCCCTTGGCCGCGAACGGACCCGCAGTGCTGCTGCCGGTGAGCCCGATCGTGCCCGGCGTCTTCCCCTGGCCGTTGTTCCAGTGGTAGGTCGTGATCGAGGCGAGGCAGTACGCCTTGCCGTTCGTGCTGAAGCTTGGCGGCTTGCCGCCGTTCTGCACGCCGCCGCCGTTCGAGTTGTCGAAGAGCTTGATCTGCGAGCCCGTGCACGAGTACCGCGCCGGGGGTGGCGGCGGCAGCGTCTTGAGGCAGACCGCACCGCCGGTGCCGGTGCCGGTGAGCGTCCCGCTGTAGATCTCCGTGCAGGTCCAGAAGCCGTCGTACACGAGGAAGCGCACGACGCCGCGATGGCCACGCGGCCCCTGTACGGCGTGGTTGCAGCCGTCCTGGTCGCCGTGGTGCCAGATCGCCTGTTTCGGAGAGACCGTCGCGAACTTCTTGCAGTTCGGATCGACGACTGGCGGCGAGAGCTGCCAGCTGAGCTTCAGCTTGTCGCCGTCGGTGTCGGTGGCCGAGGCCGTATATGACGTCTCGAAGAACCGCGGGATGAAAATCGCCTTGATCGGCGTCAGCTTCGGCGGCGTGTTCGCCACAGGAGCCGACGGCGCAGACGGGGCGAGCAGGAACGCGGCTGCGATCCCGAGCAGTCCCAGCAGCGGCCACCACCGTGTGGCAATTCTCACGAGCCGAACTATTTCATGAAATGGCCGACAGGGGAAACGGCTTTTTGGCCAGCGCCGCAAGCACCTGCGAGGTGACCCACACCGGCGTCGTCACGTACTGCGCCGAGTAGCGATAGCTCCCGTCGGGCCGCTTCAGCTTCGCCAGGTAGGCGAAGGCGCTGCGCGGCGGCTGCTGCCCGGCTGCGACGAGCCCCTGGATCGCCCAGGCGGTCGACTGCGCGTCCGAGCCGCGGCCGCGCGTCAGCTCGAAACCCCCGTCCTTGCCCTGGAACGAGCGCAGGAAGCGCACCGCCCGGGCAACCGGCGCACCGTGCACGCCGGCAACGCGGAGCGCCTCGAGCGCGGCCGCCGTGTCGTTCGAGTCGGGCTGGCCGCCGACGGCCCAGGCAAAGCCACCGCTCCCGGCCTGCCGGCTGAGGATGAACCTCGTGGTCGCCGCGGTCGAGGAGCCGAGCGCGAGCACCCCCCAGTAGGTCGCGTTGAGCGCCCCGCCGATCTGGCCCGTGGCCGCCGTCGCCGCCCGCAGGCGGTCGAGGAGCGCCGCCGGCTTCGCACCGAGGGCCTCCTCGGCGAGCGCGACGAGCGCGACGTCCGTCGAGGAGTGCAGCGAGGCCTCCTGCGAGCGCAGATAGGCGAGCGAGCCCGGCGCGGGCTGCCCGACGGCGCGCAGGCCGAGCACGGCCCACGAGCTGAGCAGCGCATCCGGAGTCCCGCCCGGCTCGGCGAACGCGCCGTTCGCGCCGTGCGCCTGGACGAACGACGCGGGCGTCGCAGCGAGCACGACGGCGGCGGCGGTCGCGGCGACCGCGGCTAGGCCCACACGACCACCGTCCTCAGCCGCGCGGCGTAGCGGTCGAGCATTCGCCGCAGCTCGGGCCCGGCGGCGAGCGAGAGCATGACGTTGCCCACCGCGTGCGACACGTCGAACCAGAGGCCGCGACCGGTGACGGCGGCGAGCGATGCCAGCGTGTGCGGCGCAAACCCGTACCAGAGCCACACGTCCATGCTGGCGCTGAACGCCAACCCGAGCACGGCACTCACTGCCGCGAGCGCATAGCGGTTGCGCAACGCCGGTGCGAGCAGGGCCCCGACCGCGCCGCACACCCCCCAGCCGAGCATCTGCTGCGGCGTCCAGATGCCCTGCCCGAGGAACAGGTTCGAGACGAACGCTGCGAGCGCCCCGGTCGCAACGCCGGCGCGCATCCCCAGCGACGCGCCCGCGACGATCGCGATCACCGTCACCGGTTGCACGCCCGGTACCGCGGCAAACAGCACCCGGCCCGCCGCGGCCGCGGCGGCCAGCGTCGCCACCACCGCGAGCTCGCGCGTCGAGTCGGTCCCGGCCTCGAACCAGGCGACCCCGGCGACCACGAGCGCCAGAGCGCCGAGCGCGGTCGCGAGTGCACCGTCGCTCACGACGAGCGCGGCGCCAAGCAGCACGACCGAGACGGCAAAGAGCCTACGCACGCACTCGCTCCAGCACGTCCAGCTCCACGATGCGGTCCGCCACCTCGGCCGCCCACGGCAGGTCGTGCGTGACGACGAGTGTGCCGCGCACGGGCGCCTCGGCCCGCAGGAGCCGTGCGAGCTCGGCCTTGCGCTCCGGGTCGACACCGCGCGTCGGCTCATCGAGGACGAGAAAGTCGGGGCGCATCGCGAGCACCGCCGCCAGCGCAAGCCGCTCCCGCTCGCCCGCGGAGAGATCGCGGGGATGACGCTCGGCGTACTCCGCGAGCCCGAGTTGCGCGAGCGCGATTCGTGCACGATCCGGGTCGGCGCCGAGCGCGACCTCGTCGATCACCCGCTCGGTGACGAGGTGCCTGCCGGGATCCTGCACAAGGTACGCCGCTGGCTGCCGGGTCGCCTCGCCGGCCTGAGGTTCCAGCAGCCCGGCCGCGATCTGCGCGAGCGTCGTCTTGCCGGCGCCGTTCGGCCCGACGAGCGCGACGATCTCGCCGCGCCGAACCTCGAGCGATGCCCCGTCGAGCACGAGCCGGTCGCCGTAGGAGAAGCGCACGCCGCTGCAGTGTGCGACGAGATCGGGCGCATGGGGCAGGTAGAGCGGCCGGTGTGCTGCAAGCCACTCGAGCGCCTCCTCGCGAGGCCGGTCGAGCACGATGCGACCGCCGTCCATGAACAGCACCCGGGCGCAGTGTGCGAGCGGACGCGCCGGCCGCTGCTCGGAGACGAGCACGGCACACGGCAGGTGCTCCACCAGGTCGAAGAACGCTTCCGCGGCCTCGGGGTCGAGCTGCGACGTCGGCTCGTCGAGCAGCAGCAGACGCGGTCGCAGCGCAAGTGCCGAGGCGAGCGAGACCCGCTGGAGCTCGCCGCCGGACAGCTCGCCGGTCGACCGGTCGGCAAGCTGCTCGGCACCGACGAGCGCAAGCGCCTGGTCGACGCGAGCCCAGATCTCCCCCGGGTCGGCGCCGGTGTTCTCGAGGCCGAATGCGACCTCGTTCACGACCTTCGACATCACGATCTGGTCCTCCGGATCCTGGAACACCGACGCCACGACGCCCGCGAGCTCGGCGGGACGCGCCTCGCGCGTGTCGATCCCGCCGACCACGACGCGCCCGGAGAACGACCCGCCGTGGAAGTGCGGGACGAGACCTGCGAGCGCGCGCAGGAGCGTCGACTTGCCGCAACCCGAGGGACCGAACAGCGCGATGTGCTCGCCGTCGGCGATCTCGAGTGTCACACCGTCGAGCACCGGCACCCCGCCCGAGTAGGAAAAGCCGAGGTTCTCGACGAGCGCTAGAGCCATAGCGCTCCCACGGCGATCACGGCGAGCGATGCGAGAAGCGCCACACCGTCGAGCGCCGACCATGGAGCGTGCGGCGCGCGCGTGCCACCCGGCCGGCCGTAGCCGCGCGCCTCCATCGCCTCGGCCAGGTTGAGCCCCCGCTCGAGCGAGCCCGCAAGGAGCGGCGAGAGCTGCCGCACCGGACCGAGCTCGACGCCCCGTCCGCGGAGCGCCAGGCGCAGGTCGCGCGCGTCGCGTTCGAGCAGCGGCACCAGGCGCGTGGCGAGAGCGACGGCGAGCGTCGAGCGTCGAGCCCACCCCGCCGAGGCGAGCAGGCGGTCGTGGTCGAGCAGCAGCGCGTAGACGGCGAACGCGAGGCCGACCGCCACGAGCCTCAGCCCCTGGTAGAGGCCGTTCCCAAGCTCCTCGGTCGTGACGTCGAGCCTGCCGAGCACGGGAATCGTCGGCCCGACCCACAGCTCATGCGTGCCGATCACCTCGACGAACGGCGTCAGCACAAACACGCTGAGACCCGTCGTCAACGTGCCCACGAGGTACGGCCAGCGTCGCCGCGCGGGCGCCCTCAGCGCGGCGACGAGGAGCACCGTGGCGATCGCGGCGACCGACCACGTGTGCGTCGCCAGCAGCGCCGCGACCGCGAGCGCAGCCAGCAGTGCGGCCGCGGGTACAGCGTTCAACCCCGCTCCGGCCCCGGCGAAGCCGGCGCCTGCGCTCCTGTGCGGCTCCGTCAAGCCTACGCCGCCGTTCAAAACCGGAACCTCAGGGCGTGCGGGTCGCGGGCGAGCCGGCGCGCGGCCGCGAGGCCGAGCTCGAGCCGAGCGCCGTTCCCGACACGCTCGATCCGGGCGGTCTGCGGCGGCAGGTTCCCGCCGATCACGATCGAGTTGCGCGCAGCCTGCGGCGAGTCGACGACACCGTGCACCTGCGCTGCGATCTGCGCGGCAAGCGTGCGGTCGGAGGCGACGACGCTCGTCTTCCCCGGAAAGCCGTGGATGAACGGTTCGGGATACGAGCCGACGACGACGGGAATGCTCATCGTCGCCGCGTCCCACCGGCGGTAGTCCCACCAGAGCACGTCGCCGGCGTGCAACGTCACCTCCGTCGCGCTGCGATCGCCCTCGACGCCGTTCACGAAGAAGAACCAGTCGCGCTGCGCCGACAGCGAGCCCGAGATTCCGTCGATCGACTGCAGGAAGCGACCGCCGTAGCTCGTCGTCACCTTCAGCTTCTGCTCGACCGCCTGGATGCCGTCGAGCCCGGCCGGCACGGCGCCCGCAAACACGACCTGCGCCCCTCGGTCGCGCGTCACCCACAGCGTCGCGGTTCCATGGCTTCGCTCGCCCCCGCCGCAACCGGCGAGGGCGAGCGAAGCGAGCACCAGGACGAGCGCGCTCCTCACTTCACGGCGTTCGAGCGGACGGCACCGGTCGCCGTCGCGCGTACGAGCACACCGGGATGCGGCCCGGGACAGAGCGGTGTCGCAGTCGACCCCGTGACGGTCCTCTTCGAGCCGACATGCCAGACGAGACCGTTCACGGACGCCGCCTTTCCGTTGTCGTCGAAAGCGGTCGCGCGGTAACACCCGCTCGCCAGGGCAGTCACGTCGAGCGTCGGCGGGCCGCCCGTTGGACCGAACGTCGCGTAGTACCAAAGGACGTGATCGCCGTCTTTGAGCTGAACGGCGTCTGCCCCGACAGGTGGCGAGACGTTGTCGACCTTGAACACCCAGCCGCTCGAAGCGCTACCGCCGTAGCGACCGATCTGGTCGACGTACGGGCCGAACGAGGACTGGGTGACGTGGTAGTAGAACTCGCCGATCAGCGACGCCTGCTCGAGCGCGTCGAGGGCATTCGTCGCTGTGACGGTGACCTCGGTGGGCGCAAAGAGCGTCCGTGTCATGCCTTCGACTCGAACGTGCACCGTCGCCGCGATTGCGGTGGCCGGCAGGACCAACGAGAGGGTGAGCAACACAAGTAGCCGTTTGGCCACGATTCCTCCTTCCGCGAGGGGATCGATCTGGGGGCGACCGGCAGGTCTTCTGACTCGAGGCTCCCCCTCTGCCGCCTTCCCGAGCTCGCGCTCAGTGGCTTCGTGGCAGAGGGCAACTCCCCTTACAGCGGCGGGACCGTCCCGGACTTGCACCGGGTTCCCTCACCGTTCGCCCGTTGGTCCGGCGAATATAGCCGTGATGACCTCCCGGTGGCTTCCGGTACTCGCCTGGGCGGGCGTGATCTTCACCCGCTCGTCGATCCCGTCGCTCTCGACCGGCCCCGGTGGCTGGGACGTCGTCCTGCGCAAGTGCGCGCACATGACGGACGTCGGCATCGACGCCGCCGGCGCGCTGATCGGACTGGGAGCGTGGCGGCGCCTTCGTTGACAAACCGGCGCACGTTGCGCGGCTGGGGCCGGACCGCTCCGTCGACCGCGCTCGTCGTCGAACCGAGCTCGTGCGACGAGCTCGCAGAGATCGTCGCGCAAGCGCCGCCGCGTGGAGTGATCGCACGTGGGCTCGGACGGAGCTACGGCGACGTCGCCCAGAACGCGGGCGGCCTCGTCGTCGATACGCACCGGCTGACGCGGGTCGTCGAGTTCGACGAGGAGCACGGCGTGATCACCGCAGAGGCCGGGTGCTCGCTCGACGCGCTTGTCGACGTCGTGCTGCCGCGCGGCTGGTTCCTCCCGGTCACCCCGGGCACGGCGTCGGTGACGCTCGGCGGCGCGATCGCCGCCGATGTGCACGGCAAGAACCACCACCGCGACGGCGCGTTCGCGCGACATGTCGAATCGCTGACTCTCATCACGCCGGCGGGCGAACAGCTCGAGCTGGGGCCGGGCACCTCCGGCTTCGACGCGACAGCCGGCGGGCTCGGCCTCACCGGCATCGTCGCGCGTTGCACGCTTCGCCTGCTTCCCGTCGAGACCGGGCAGATGGTCGTGACGACGGAGCGGGCGCGAGGAATCGACGAGCTGCTCGCACAGCTCACCTCGACCGACCACCTCTACCGCTACTCCGTCGCCTGGGTCGACGGCCGGGCCCGCGGAGCGAAGCTCGGGCGCTCCGTGCTGCTCCGCGGCGACCACGCAACCCGGGACGACCTCCCGGGCGGCAGCCTGGCGCGCGAACGCGGCAGACGCCTCGGCGTCCCACCCGCCGTCTCAGCGGCCCTGCTGCTGCGCGGCCCCGCGCTCAGTGCCTACAACGTGGCGCGCTTCCGGCGGGCCCGCGAAGGCCGCAGCACGGAGACGGTCGACACCTTCTTCTACCCGCTCGACGCGATCGCCGACTGGAACCGGCTCTACGGGCGCCGCGGGCTTGTGCAGTACCAGTTCGCCGTGCCCTTCGGCGCGGAAGAGACGGTGCGCTCGCTGCTCGAGCGGTTCGCGGCTGCGAACCCGGTGCTCGTCGTGCTGAAGCAGTTTGGCGACGCGTCGGGGCCGCTCTCGTTCCCGTTCCCGGGCTGGACGGTCGCACTCGACTTCGCCGCCTCGACCTCCGGCCTCGCGCAGCTGCTCGACGACGCAGACGAGGTGGTCGCGCAGGCCGGCGGGCGCATCTACCTTGCAAAGGACGCGCGCATGCACGCGTCGCTGCTCGAGCGGATGTACCCACGACTCGAGGAGTGGCGATCCGCGCAGTCGGCACTCGACCAGAACGGCGTGATGCGCTGCGACCTTGCGCGGCGCGTCCGCCTGGTGACCCGGTGAAGGACGCGCTTGGACGCATCCAGCGTGTACTCGTGCTCGGCGGCGGCTCCGAGATCGCGCACGCCGTGCTCGTAGCGCTGCTCGCCGAAGGGCCGCTGCACGCGGTGCTCGCAGCTCGTCGACCCGACGCCCTCGAGACAGCGGAGCTGGAACGCCTCGGCGCCACCGTCGAGCGCGTCGCGTTCGACGCACTCGCGCACGAAACGCACACCGCATTTTTCGCAGAGGCATTCGCCGGCGACGACGTCGACGTCGTCCTGGTCGCCTTCGGTGTGCTCGGCGACCAGGAGCACGACGAGCGCGACGCCGCAGCGGCCGTCGCCGTCGCGCAGACGAACTACGTCGGCGCGGTGTCCGCTCTGACGCATGTGGCAAACCATCTGCGTGCGCAGGGCCACGGCACGGCGGTCCTCCTCTCCTCGATCGCAGGACAGCGGGCACGCCGGTCGAACTACGTGTACGGCGCGAGCAAGGCGGGGATCGACGTGTTCGCCCAGGGGCTCCAGCTCGCCCTGGCCGGGGAGGACGTGCACGTCATGATCGTTCGGCCCGGGTTCGTGCGCACACGTATGACGACCTCGTTGAAACCCGCACCCTTCGCCGTCGGCCCCGCCGAGGTGGCGACGGCCGTCGTCGCGGGGCTGCACAACGGGTCGGCCGTCGTCTGGGCCCCTCGCAGCATGCGGCTGATCGCCCTGGTGCTGCGACTACTGCCGACACGAATTCTTCAGCGGGCGTAACACGTCTTTCACCCTCAGTTCACCATCGGGGGCATAGCTTGGGCCCGGCAGGATGACCACGGAGCACGAGACTGCGGTAGGGACGAGCGGCCACATGCCGAGTGTTCGCGCGCGCGCTGAGCGCCGCGCGGCGCGGCGCTCACAGGTCACGCGGCGCCGCCGGCGGGCCGCGATTGCCGCCGTGCTCGCCGGCCTGATCGCCCCTTTCGGATACTCGTACGTCACGACGATGCTCGAGCCGTCGAGCCTCCCACTCGGGATCCGAAGTGTCGAGTGGGCGCGGGAACACGGCTTCCGCTGGCTCGTCAACGACGCCGAGAACGTCTGGTATCGCTGGCACGCGCCGGCGAAGGGCGGGCCGGCGCTGACCACCCTGCCGCAGATCACGACCCCGGGCACGCCGGCGCGCCGGGCGGCGCGGCACGTCGCACTGCCGGACACCCTGCGCCTCGCGATCCGCCCCCGCCTGCCGGGCGAGGGCGTGTGGCACCCCGTCGGGATCGGCGGTTCGCCGGTGTACGTCACCACGTTCCGCAGCGACCCGGTGTACCCGCAGAACGTCGCCTACCTCGCGTGGATCGACCACAGCCGCACACAGCTCGCTCTCTACCCCGGACGCTACGAGCCGCCGTCCGCCCCCGTGCGCGGCCCGATGCAGGTTCCCTACGGTGAGCGCTGGCGGCTGATCGCGGCGTTCAACAGCGGCTTCACCTACAAAGACGGCCAGGGTGGCTTCGCGATCGACGGGAAGAGCTATGAGCCGCTGCGGCGCGGCCTTGCGACGCTCGTCGCCCACCGCAACGGGTCGGTCAACGTCCAGACCTGGAACGGCGGCCCGACGCCACCGCGAAACATCGTGCTGGCGCGCCAGAACCTGCCGCTGATCGTGGTCGACGGCCGCCCGTCGTCCAGGCTGAACGACAGCCGCGCCTGGGGCGCGACGCTCGGTAACGCGATCAGGGTGTGGCGCTCGGGAGTCGGCATCGACAAGCGCGGCAACCTGATCTACGCGGCCGCGAACTATCAGACCGTCTCGTCGCTCGCCAACATCCTGATCCGCGCCGGCGCCGTACGGGCGATGCAGCTCGACATCAACGCGGAATGGCCGAGCTTCAACGTCTTCGCCGCGAGCGGCGGCCGGAACGCCGTTAAGATCGTTCCCAACGGGCAACAACAGGCAACGCGCTATCTCTCGCCCGACGACCGCGACTTCTTCGCCGTGTATCGCCGAATCCCCCACCTCTCGCTCTCGGTGCCGCTGAAATGACCGCGGCAGCGATCGCGGTCACCGCACTCGGCCGGACCGGCGCCGCGCTGGTCGAGGCGATGCGCCCGCGCCAGTGGATCAAGAACCTGCTCCTGTTCGCCGGGCTCGTCTTCGCCGGGGTCGTCAACCAGCCGGTGCGCTGGGCCGACGCCATCGCGGCGTTCGGGATCTTCTGCGTGCTCTCGAGCGGCGCCTACCTCCTGAACGACGCACGCGACGCTGCCTCCGACCGTTTGCACCCCGCCAAGCGATTCCGGCCCGTGGCGCGTGGCGCGATCTCGCCCGAGCTGGCGCTCGCGGCGTCCGCGCTGATGGTCGCGGGCGGCCTCGCCGCGGCAGCCGCGCTCGCACACCAGGTGCTCGAGTTCGCGGTCGCCTTCACCGTTCTGCAGTTCGCCTACACCCTCGTGCTCAAGCGCGCCGCCCTGCTGGACGTGCTGGCGATAGCCGCCCTGTTCGTGATCCGAGCAGCGGCAGGGGCCGAGGCCGTCGAGGTGCACATCTCGTCCTGGCTCCTTGCGTGCACGGCGCTCCTCGCACTGTTCCTCGGACTCGCCAAGCGTCGCGGCGAGCTCGTCAGTGCCGGTCGCGGCGAGACACCGGGCCGAAGCGCGCTACGCGGATACAGCCTCCCGGTCGTCAACGGCCTGCTGACCGCAACGCTCGCCGGCACGTTCGTCACGTATTCGACGTATGCGTTCTACTCGCCGGACACGCAGTGGATGACCGCGACGATTCCGTTCGTCGCTGCGGGCCTTGCGCGCTATCTGTGGCTCGTCCGCCACGACGACCTCGGCGAAGAGCCCGAGACGGTGCTCCTCACCGACCGGTTGCTCCTCGCCTGCGTGGGGCTGTGGGTGATCGTGGCGGCCGCCGTCGTCATTGCGGCGACATAGGATCACCCGATGGAGCACGGCGAGGTCACCGACCGCCAGCTCGAGGCGCTGCTCGGCCGCCTCGACCGGATCGCCGAGGAGCTCACGCGCCTGAACCGGCGTGAGGAGCGGCGCGAGGAG
>Ga0307374_10002752_pt1 | contig 30849 bp, 36 predicted proteins | sample OX3MG_FD_202532 | JGI IMG/M metagenome (GOLD analysis project Ga0307374, IMG submission 202532) | Soil microbial communities from Risofladan, Vaasa, Finland - OX-3 | ecosystem: Environmental > Terrestrial > Soil > Coastal area > Acid sulfate soil | place: Finland: Risofladan, Vaasa | collected... | reverse complement strand
CGGCTGCGCTCCTACCTCGACACCGCCCGCAAACAAGGCCAACCAGCTCTGGCCGTCCTACGCATGCTCCACGACAGTGGGCCCTGGATCCCCGCCATCGCCTGAGCGGGCGGCTGAGTAGTTACTCGTGGTCAAACCGAGCTTTGTAACCTGTCAGCTAGGCGGTTGCAGTGCTTGATCGGGCGACCGTCACCTCGCGACCCATCTTTATCGGCTCTCCGGATGGCAAGAGGCGTCGTCTTTCAGCGTGAAGCGGACGGTTTCGTCGGTTACCCCGGAGGCTTTGAGGCGACGGACTCGACCTGCACCTCGCCGACGGAATGGGACACGATCCTTCCAGTGTCTTCCAAGGCTTTTCGCCTCGCTCGCGACCAGGAAGGTTTCCACAGGGCGTGTTGCGACACCTTACCGACGGGGGCGGATCGCAATCAGTTCCCGGTCCAGCGAGCGTTTCGCCGCATAGAAAGACGTTCTGCGTGTCGGTCCGTGACGTTGGACGTCCCCCTGATGCGCTTCTGGCTTGGCGTCCCACGCAGAAGGAGGACGTTCATGAGCAAGGGTTCGTGGCCCCCTGCATCCGCGGTGAGCACCCCTACAGAAACCGTTGACGATGGCTCGCCTTAACCTAAACTCTTGCGCGACCGCTAGGTAGTGACGCCTAGTGGCAGAGGACATCGACAAGGTCGTCGCCTACGTCAGAAGCCAAGGCGGACGGTCAATGCCATCGCTACCCGGCAACATGGTGTACGGCCATCATCCCCGGGTTTATCGCGATCGTGAGGGGGAGCCAGATCGGGCATTACCGCTCGGGTCGGGCCGGCCGAGATCACCGGGCGCAGCCGGGGCTCTCGGCCGCCGACGACGGCGACGGCCGGCTCAACCGCGGGCCAGGCCCGGGCGTCCTAGGAGTGCGCGGAAGGACTCGGTCGGCGCGGTTGTGGTCGTGGTGCTGGCGCTGGCCGGCTGCGGGGCGGCCAAGCCGAGGGGCCCGACGGCGACGGCGACCCGCGGCAGTCCCGCCGCGTCGGGCAGCGCCGTCGCGACGAGCCCACCAGCGTCGGCGGCGGCGTCGACCGCCGCGACGTCGGGACCGGCCGGCCCGATGACGGTGCGGGACGTGCCGTTCGTCTCACCCGACGAGGGCTGGGTGATCGGCAGCGGTGAGATCGCCACCACCGACGACGGCGAACGTGACAAAGAACCCATCGCCTGCAGTGTCGATCTCACGGCCTTTGAACCGGTCGACTTGAGTTCGGATTCTCTGGTCGTGGCGATCGAGCAGATCCCGCCAGCGCCCGTCGCCCAGCTGGGCCGCCCGGTCGGTAGATCCAACGATGTCGGTGAACAAGACGGTCGCCAAGACTCGCTCTGTTCCCGAGCCGCCCCTGGCACCGGTGACCACCTCTTCGATCTCATCGAGTATGGGACCGGTGTCGCCCACCCAGTAGAGGGCGTCGGCACCGGGTAGCTCGACGTACCTGGATCCGGCAATGTGCTCGGTCAGGTATTGGCTCCCGCCGACGCCTGACCAGGTGTCTCGCCGCTGGATGATGATCGTCGGTATTTGGATCTTCGGCAGGTGCTGGCGAACATCGGTCTGATAGCGGGTAACCATTCCGGTACGGACCATCGCCGGAGTGGCCGCTAGATTGCCCGCACGGTCCCACCATGCACGGAATCCCGGGTCGTCGGCCGCGCTCGGAGCGAGTAGGGCCAGCATGTCGTGGCCCTGCTCAACGGCATCGGGATCGGTGAGCCACCCCCGAAACGAGTCGGCCAGACTCTGGGGGATGCCGGCGGGATAGTCCGGTGCCCACATGACTCGAGCCCAGCCATTCACGACGACCAGGCTGCTTATCCGTTCTGGGTTGAGAGCGGCAGTCACGATGCCCGCGGGCGAGGCGCTATAGGGGGCGAGCATCACCGCTCGCTTAGAGCCCACGGCGTCCAACACGGCCATGGCCGCCTCCGCCTGTTGCTCCAACGTCGGAGGTTCTGACGATGATCCCGAACCCGCAAACGACGACCTCGGCGGATCAAACCGGATGAGTCGACCGAAGGAAGCTAGACGACGCTGAAATCGTGCCATGGACGGTTCTTCGTCCATGCAGTCGATCGGGATCAGAAACCCGGTCCACAAGAGGATGTCGCTCGGCCCATTGCCGAGCACCTGGTAGGCAACGTCCACGCCACCGACCTGGACGTAGCGGGTCCTAGTGGGTGAGGCCACCCCGAGAGGGTACCGGGCAGTCCGAATGCACATCCATTGACCGTCCACTCTTGCCGGAGATCGAGCGGTTCCACATGCAACCTGGCCTAGCCCGAAAAGTGCCGTACCGGGCGTATCAACTCTCGCGAGCGTCGGCGATCGCCGCTGGGTCCATCTGGAGTACTCCATAAATCAGTGCGGCGTTTGTTTCCGGATTGATCTCGGCCTGCGACGATGTCGTCACAGCGACCGATCATCGGCTTCACGGCGGAGCTGGAGCGCCAGGCTGGGGACGACGAAGGACGCGAGGAAGATCGGCAGAAAGCTCTTTCCGGTGCATCGGAAGGCGACGGTTTGGCTCTCTGCGGCGTCGAAGGTCTGAGTTCGGCTGGAGTTTCGGCCACTGCGAATTTGCAGGGTGTGACGTCCAGGTTCGACTTGTATCTCGATGGTCTCGTTCATTTCGAGGGATCCGGCACGCTGACCGTCAACCACGATGTCGTACGTGCCACGTCGAACCTCGACTCCGCGTGCTTTATGCGTCAGCTTCAGGGTTGCTGTCATATTCGACCTCCATGGTCTGCCGGCCGTGGTTCTGATTTGTAACCGACACGGTCACCGACTCGACCGCGGCGGTGCGCGTCGGGTCCGCCAACGCGTAGGAGGTCTGCGGATCCCCGCCGATCCGGTTCATCGACCACAGCAGCCCGGCCGGCTCGACGTCGGAGTAGCTGCCCGCCAGCGCGGCGTTTTGGCCAGATCCACGATCCCCGCCCGGTTCGCGGCGAAGACCACCGACGATAACCAGGCCCGCCCGTCCGCGTCATCAGCCGTCGCCCGAACGGTGACCCGCTCACCCGGGCCAACCCGATCACGCTGACCCGGACCGGTGCGTCGAGCAGCGCCACGGGCTGATCAGCAAGCAGCCTGACATGCGTGGAGGTGCCCCCGCCGCAGCCGGCCACAGCCGCCACAACCGCGCACGCCACCCCAAGCGTGACCGAACACCTAGCCGACCGCGGCAACCCGAAACGCACGAACAGCCACTGTAGCAACCACCACGGTCGGATCACCCACATCGCCGGCCGGCGGGTTGCCGCCCCGGCCCCTGCACGGGAACCTGGCGAGTGCACGGCTACTGCCGTCCCGGTGTCGCTGTTCCTCGTCGTGGCCGCGACTTGCCGAGAAGCGGCGTAGGCGCGGTTTCGGCGGCCGGCTGGCGTGAGTCACTCAGCGATCTCCGCCGAATTCTGGCGTCTGGCGCAGACGTAGCGCACCCACGCCGAGCCGCGTCGAAACATGTCCTTGCTGTAACATGGTTAACAGCAAGACGACCCGGCAGGACCCCTAGATGTGGGGTAATTCAAGGCGATCTTGTATCGCTAACTCAGATACACCTCACCCGGTCGAGCGCCGGTTGCTGATCGCTCACGGGGTGCGAGCTGTATTCCTCACGAGCGGACGCCAGATGAATTCCTGGGAGATGCTCGCATTGATCGTGCGGTTCTGGGACTCGATTGAGCGAGCCGCGGAAACACCTGGTCCGTGGATCAAGTCGTTGACCCAGAACGGGCTCAAGGCGCTTGCGGCAGCTGGTGATCAACCTTCCGCAAAGCGACGGGACGATCGGTCAGCTGGCGCTGACTCCTGGGACGGTTTCCGAGTACAACGCGGATGTCAGGGCACTGCAAGCGAGTGTTCAGACGCCAAGTCCTTCGGCGGTGGCCGCCTCACCGGCAACGACCTCCGGGCCACAGTCGCCGATCGGGGCCGGCATCGACGGTGAACTTTGGGGCAGCGGGACGGTGTCCGATGGATCCGGGGCGTCGGTCAGTTACCTCGGATCGGCATTGGTCCGCCGCAGCATCCCGGGTGGCAGCGTGCTGGTTCCGGCCGGCTGGGCATACTTGGACCAGAGCATCCCGTCCGACCATGACGACGTCCTTTATTTCGATCCGGCCAATCCGACCGCGCGCTTCGAGTTCTCCGCATCCGGTTGCACCGGCTGTGTGACGAACAGCGGGCAGAATCCGGCCGGTAACCCGCGAGCGGTGCTGCCGGCGAACACCATCAGCTCGTTCATCTTTGACGGTCGGGCGGGTGCTGGCTTCCAGGAGAAGCCGTGGCTCGGCTACGACGTGAACGGCGTCGTGCTCGTGACCAAGAGCAGGGGTGAGGCTAACGGCTACGCGACCTACCGCGTCGCGCTACCCCCGAGCGACACGCCACTGGCGACGAAGATCCTTAACAGCGTGCAGATCAGCTGACTCGAGGCCGAGGAGCGTGCTCGGTCACCCTGCAACCGCTGACCCCGGAGGTCCGGGTGGTTGCGCCCGACGACACGCGAGCCAGCAGTTCCTCCTAGAGTGACCGCTTGCGGAGGCTTCCCAGGCCGAGCGCCGGCGCTCGGCTCGAGGCGATGCTTTCGTTGCAAGCATGTCTGGCCCTGTCAGCATGATCTGGCCCCACCGCCTCCTCAAGAATCAGTCAACGTGTTGCGACGATCACTGGAATCCGCCCCGTCATCCTGGGGCCAAGTCGAGTTGACACGGCCACATGTCCGTCAAGCGAAGGCAACCACCATGGACGTCGGCACTCGCGCAGTGCGACCAGAGTCAGTATTGCCCGACGGCGAACGATCGCTGCTAGTCGAGCATGGCCACGGCTCGCTGGAGGAGCTGGACCATATCGATGTAACCGAGACCAGCGTCGAAGTTCGTGTCCGGGTGTTGCTGCGGTACCTACCTGAGGTCGCAGCCCGGATGGGTCGCGGGGAGATCGTCTTGGGGACCTTGCAGCTGATCCTCAAGACGGAGACCGTGCAGCTGTCAGAGCCGCTGGGCGCCCGCCGAATCGAGACCGCACTGTCGGCCGAGTCGACCGAGCCGTAGCGACCCTTCTCGTCCACCGCAGAGGCTCAGCCCCAGCGTCCGGGTGCCGGCGCTCGCGGACACTGTCTGCGCTGGGGATGTGGCTATACTTATGGCCATGACATCAGCGGTGGAACATATGCCCCTCGCGGACGTGAAGAACCGCCTCTCCGAGGTTGTGGATCGGCTGGAGCGCGAACACGGCCGCGTCGTGATCACCAAACACGGCCGGCCCGCGGCTGTCGTGCTGAGCATCGAAGACCTCGAAGGTCTCGAAGAGACGCTTGAGATCTTGAGCGACCCCGCGCTGATGAAACGCATCAAGAAGGCGGAAGCGGAGATCGCTGCCGGTTTGGACGAGGTCCTCACCAAGGAGCAACTGCTTGACCGCGCTCGCCGACGGTGACCGGGCCGGCGTTCGAGGTGACGTGGTCGCCGACAGCACAGCGCGATCTACTACGGCTGCCGGAGAAGATCGTCACCGCCGTCGCCGAGTTCGTTTACGGACCTTTGGCTGACAGCCCACACCGTGTCGGACGACCACTTCATCTCGAACTCGCTGGCAGGCACGCGGCGAGGCGCGGCAGCTATCGCGTCGTCTACCGGATTGATGACGATCAACGGCGGGTTCGGGTCGAAAGCATCGACCACCGATCAGACGTCTACCGGCGCAGGTGACGCGCCGGTAGGACGCGCCGCCTCAGAAGATCAGCCATTCGGTGCCGCGCAGTCGCGGCCCAACTGCCCAGTGCCGGCGATCTCGCTCGGGTGATGGCGCAGAGGGTCGTTGGGCGAGGATGTAGCAGCGCCGGCTCGGATACTCCACTTCGGGGCGAGGCTGACGATCGATGGTTGCCGTGACCTGAAATCCGGCGTCCTCGATCTCGACCTTCACTTCGTCGGGATCGAGGAAGTAGCCGTCGATGTCGACACGCTCGCCGAACCAGCTGGTGAGGTGGTTCACCTGCCCACTGGCAAAGTCGGGCTCTCGACGTGGAAGGCGACTAGTAGCCAGCCGCCGGGGCGGACCGTGCGTGCGAGAACCGCGACCGCGAGTTCGCGGGCGGCCCCGACGGGGGTGAACCGGGCCATGTTCGCCCGTTCGACGGCGCGGTTCATCGCCGCTTGCAGGGTCTCGAGGTCGGGGACGTCGATGTCTTCGACGTCGATGCCTTCCTCGGCGAGCAGCGGCGCGAGTTCAGCCAGCATCTCCTGGGCGAGCCCCGGCTTGATCTGGACCTGCGGTGGTCCGGGTGGACGCTCCGGCCGCCGTCGACGCATGTCGCCCATGCGCCCATCGTGCCAGCACCTGCCGCCAGCACCCGCCGCCAGCACCTGCCGCCAGGCACGGCCAGGCACGGCCAGGCACGGCCAGGCACGGCCAGGCACGGCCACGCACGGCCACGCACGGCGTGCCAAGCCGGGCCGCCGAGGCGGGCCCGCCGAGCCGGGCCGCCGAGGCGGTGACGGTCCAGTCGGCGGCCTCCTGGCGCAGCGCGTGCAGGCCGACCTTGATGGACAACATCGAATAGTTCCGAGCTGCGGCCAAGCCGTCCTCGTCCCAGCATGGGATGCCGGTGTCGGGATCGAGCGCGATCGACCAGAGCCGTTCGGGGGCGATGCGCAGGACGTCGACGACGGGCCAGAGGTACATGCCCTCCGACCACTGCCTGTCTTCGGTCGCTGCTCGCGGAGCGGCCGTCTCAACCGGCATCAACGGGCACCAGCTCGGCCACATCCGAGGCTGTCACCGCGAAGCCGCGATCGAGCGTCGCTACTCGGCCACGACGGGACCTTGCCAGGCCGGCGAGGTATGCGTCGGTCACCTGTCGGTGGCCAAGCACACGCGATAGGTCGACTTCGAGATAGGTGAGGTCGTCGAGCCACTGCTCGTGGCGGGCATGTCCGGTCAGCACCGTCAGCGCTGCGCGCGCGTCACCGCTGCTCGTGCCCTGGCGGACGAGCAGTCTGAGGAGCGTGCCCTGCACGGTCGGACAGGTCGCGAACCGGCCGGCTCGGCGAAACCATGCCCGGGCCGCCTCGTGGTGCACGTGCTCGGCCACCACCAGGGCCACCAGCACGTTGGCGTCCAAAAGACACGCGCCCCGGGTGCGCTCAACCATCCTCGTCGACCGCGGCCACGTCCTCTGCGGTGATCCGCCGCCCGACGCGCAAGGTCGGCAGCCCGCTGTCGGGATCGATCTCGATCGTGGCGTTGTGCGTCTCGACTGCAAGCGCTGAGCGCAGCAGGCTCGCGACCGTCCGGCTCAGGGTCTGGTGCCGGTCGCGGGCGATCAGCGCGGCTGCCTGATGCAGATCGTCGGGGAGATCGATCGTGGTCCGCATCACTGCATCGTATTTCGCATCAATGTGAACCGCAAGGCGATCGCGCTCCACGGCGACCGTGCAGAGCCGTCGGTCCTGGCCGCTGGGTGGGTCAACCATGGCCTGAGGCGCGGCGGTCAGGCAGGGTGCGGCTGCTCAGCAGCTCCAGCCGAGCGGTCGCGAGACTTCCGGTTCGCCGTGATCGACGAGGCCTTCGGGCACGGGTCGGACGCCTCCACCCGGTACGCGCTGGAGCTGTTCGCCAAGCTCGGTCTGCAGCTAAAGCGTCGCCACATCCTTGATCGCCGCGGCGATCCGGGCCGCCGCCGCACCAGGGTCGGCTGCGCCGGCGATCGGCCGGCCGATGACGAGCAGGGTCGCGCCGACGGCCAGTGCCTGCGGAGTTCAGCTATGGAGGGCCAGTCGAATGCCGACCAGGCTGCGACAATGCGCTGAGCTGCATACGATCAACCTGCGCCGACTGAGCAGCAAGAGTCCTGAGACCAGGATCGTCAACGTCGCCGTGGCCGCCGCTCGCACCAGCTGCTGTGGCCATCGGCCTGCGGCGAGTTGGGAGACGTGATGGGTTCGTTCGACGTGCCGCTGGGCGATGAACGCACCCAGCTCGACGCGTTCGTCGAGGAGTACCGCTGTGCCCTCGAGGTGACCCTCCACTGCCTCACCGAGGAGCAGGCCCGTCGCCACCTCGTCTCGTCCGCGACGACATTGCTCGGATTGCTCAAGCACCTCACGTGGATGCAGCGGGTGTGGTTCGAGGAGTGCGTCGGCGGCACGTCGCGTCGGGAGCTCGGCCTGGCACCTAACCCGGAGGAGTCCTTCCGGCTCACCGACGAGGACACCGTCGCCTCGGTCACGGCAGCCCACAGGGAAGCCTGCGGGACGGCCCGGACGGTGGTTGCGGACCTGCCACTGGATGCCATCGTGACCGGCCATCCGGCGGGGCCGCGGACGCTTCGCTGGGTGTACCTGCAGGTTCTCCGAGAGCTGGCCCACCACTGCGGACACGCCGACATCCTGCGCGAACAGGTGCTTGCCGGCTGAGTTCTGAGACCCAGGTCTTAAGGCCGCTGAAAGACCGGGAGCACGCAGGTCCAGCTGAACGGTCGATAACGAACTCCGGACCGTGGCGGCGTAGCCACCGCGGGCAATCGTCAGGACCGGATATCCCACCGGTAGGCCGGTCGACACGTCGGCAGGACAGATCTGTAGGCCAGCCTGCTCGTGAGCGCCAAGACAACAGCTTGGGGGAGCCGGTTGTCTTCGGCCTGCCGGTTTGCCGCCTCCGCAGCTCTGGATGGGTTGAGGAGAAACCGATTAGCCACGATCCTCCCAATCGCAATGAGCGGGAACGCCGGCTACATGGTCCCTGGCAGGAGGGATGATCTTCATGCCCACTAACGATCATGATCCGCCTCACTTCCATGTGAAGCGCGCCGAGCAGGTCGCCCGCGTGGTCATCGCCACAGGGAAGGTCCTGCCCGGCGCCACCCTCAGCGGTCGAGCCCTGCGCCTGGTCGAAGAATGGCGCCTGTTGCACCTGACGGAGTTGCGGAGAGCCTGGGAGAGCCTTCGGGATGGCCGGGTCCCGGCTAGCATTGATCCACTGGACTGAATTGGGAGGTACGTGGCTGTGCGGCACGTGACCGGGGTCGTCGTCGTGGCCGACTACATCGTCGACCTGACCTTCGACGACGGTTCAATCCGTCGCGTCGACCTTGCTCCGTTCCTGTGGGGCGAGATCTTTGCGCCCGTGCTGGCCGACTACGACGTGTTCTCCACGGTCAGAGTTGACCCCGAGATCGGGACGATTGCGTGGCCCAACGGGGCAGACATCGACCCGGACGTCCTTCATGGCGACGCTCTTCCCGCGTCCGGCCCGCTCGCGTCAGCTGGCTGAGCCAGCCTCGGCGCCATCCGGCCGGTCTTCTCTATTACGAGCGTTCGGGAACCGCGCGCGATCGCCGGTGTGAGCGTGCTGGATCCAAGGATGTTTCGGCGAGCGGTATCAGCCGTACCGGGGCGCCCCGCGAGCGGCATCATCGTTCGGCCGGATTGAACCGCCGTGGGATCGCCGGTGTGAGGTTGTCCGAACACCGGTCGTGGCGAGCGTTATCGGCCGCCTGCGGTCAGTGCATCGGCGGTTACTGGAACCCTGTCGACCGGCATCACGACGCGTCCTTGAGCGTGAAATGCACGCCTGCGTTGGTTACCCCCGAGCCCTGAAGGCGACTCTCAAGGAATCTGGCCGATCGGTTCGCTCGGGGGGGCCGTTTCCCTGTGTTTACAAGGCTTTCCGCCTCAGTCGTGAGCAGCGACGTTTTCCACAGGGCGTGCTGTGACACCTCGCCGACGGGGAGGATTCCAATCCGCAGCGGTCTCGTGAGAGGTACGCGACACTGGACGGGACGTCTCGCCCGCTCTATAACGGCGCGCTCTCGGGTAACGATAGCTTGATCCACGCAGAGTGGCCGGAAATACCCGGCGTCTCTGCTCGGGTCGGGAGGAGCCGGATGTCGGAGCCCGCCCGATAGTGACGGTTCTGATTGGTTCAGCCCCGATAGGTGCGGGCCCTCCTTAGCGCATGCACATGCACCCGAGCGGCTCGTTATGCGTTCTTCCGCGGGGAGCCCGGATCCCGCTCATGCCGATGAGCGTGCATCTGCTCGCCATAGGACCTACGGCTTCGGGGCGAGATTCGGCACGCGGACGCATCCTTGTGGCCGGCGTAAGCACGGCCGGCAGGTCCACGGACGGGGTGCTTGCTGCTTCTGGGTAGTGCGACGCGAGTCCCGCCCATGCGGGAGTGAGACTGCGGCTCGCAAAGGCGAGACTCCGGCGGCTGGCCGGTGCGGAACTGAGATTTCAACCTGGTTTCGCCTGTGCGGAGGTGGCCGGTCGACAATGCCGCGGGATGGCGGACGCGCGACGGCCCCCGCCAGCTGGTGGGGGCCGTCGCATGGTGCTGGGTGGCTACTGCGCGAAGAGCGGCGCGAGCCCGTTGGGGATCTCGAAGCCGCGCGCCTGCTGGTAGCCGCGGCGGGTCTCGCTGTACTGCGGCTCGATCGGCCGCGGGGCCTCGTCGGGCAGGAGGTCCTCCTCACGCATCTGCTGCACGATCCGATTCACGGGCCGAGTGAAGCCCTTGAGTGACCGCTCGGTGGCGTCCCAGCCGGCGATGGCGAACACGTCGGCGCGCTCAATGCTGCCGCCGCACCTGGCTGCAGCGACGATGACGTCGGCCTGGACGCGGCTGCCGTCGGCCCGGAGCCGCTCGAGGAACTCCGCGGCGAGCGCGGGGGTCCAGCCGTCGATGTTGGTGTCTTCGTCGAGCTCGATCGGCGTGTGAGCAACCGTCAGGATGTGCCCCGGCTGGGTGTACTGCTCGATCTGCTCAATGATCGCCGCGTGCAGGGCGGCGATCGTCTCGCTGTTGAGCCCCTGTAGGGGGACCTCGTACGTGAGTGTTGCGGTCATGCCCTTGCTCCGATCTGCCGGCGGGGAGGTCCCCTGACCGGTAGTGGGCACCCGTGCGTGTCAGGCCCAGGTGGCCGGCACTTTGCCGGCGAAGAAAAGAATAACAGGTCTCCACTATGTAGAGCAACTGTGTCGCACTGTGCCGCGCACTAACTGATGACCTGTGGCCCGCGGCTGCATGCTGCCGCCAGTCTGCGCCTGTGAATCCTGTGCGTGGCGCTTCACGCCACCTTCGGGCATGCCGATACGGTTCCCTGACGGTTCTACTCTAGGTACCGTCCTGGTACGAGAGGAAGGGGAGGCTGTCATGGACAAGATCAAGCCGCTGGCGTTCGTCGCAGCGGAGATCCGCACCTCGTACAACCCCGCCCTTGTCAAGGACGAGACGCTGGCGGCTATCCAGGACCGCGTCGGCACGCTGCCGGTCGCCCGCCGGGAGCATCGCCAAGCCATCGTCGTCGGTGGCCCGCCGCAGCCTGGCCAGACTGTGCTGCGCCTGATGGCGGCGGACAGCACGACGTCGCTGACGCTGGCGGCGGGATCGATCACGTTGGAGACAACCGCGTACGAGACCGTCGAGGTCTTCACCGGATTGCTCGAGGCGGCGCTGGTAGCAATCGGTGAGGTCGCGCCGCCGCAAGCGGTCGAGCGGGTCGGTCTTCGGTACGTCAATGAACTGCGGGTGGCCGTGAGCATCGAGACGCCGCGGCAGTGGGAATCGTGGGTGTGTCCGGAGTTGCTCGCGGGTCTCGATGGTGCAACGGCAGCCCTGGGCGCTGCCGGTGTCGACGGGGTCGAGTTCAGCGGGGCGCAGACGGTGCTGAGCTGGCAGCTGAGCCGTCATCGGGCGCTGGTCGCGCGGTTCGGGCCGGTGTTCGGTCCGCCGGCGGTCGGCAATGACCCGCTGCGCCGGCCTGTGACGCCCCCTGACGGCCCCTTCTTCCTGGTTGATCTTGACGGATTCTGGCCTAGCGCTCCAGCGAGCGCGGAACCGTATGACCCCTCTTCGTTGTTGAGCACGGTGCGGGAGCTGCATGCGCCGATCGAGGCCACGTTCCTGTGGGCCACCACTAAGCAGTTCCGGAAGGAAGTCCTGTGACCACCGCCGCCCCTGGCACTCCGTATGCCAAGCCGACCCAGGCCGAGAACGTTCGCGTTCCCGACCTGGGGCAGGACGGCACCGCGAGCCACACGCGCGCGCTGAACAACCAGGCGGCTGGTCTGCGCGACACGGTCAGCCAGCTTCAGCAGGACGTCGAGGCGATCCACCACGACACTAGCGAGCTCGACCTGCAGAACCGGGCTGCGGAGATCAACCGGGACAGCAGCCTGGTCGAGATGCTTGAGGACCTGGCGGACCGTGGCATGTCGTGGTCGGACATCGCCAAGGCGGTCTCGGTCACGCCCGCAGCGATCCGCAAGTGGCGTCGGGGCGAGGCCGCGCAGGGCCGCACGCGAATGCTGGTGGCGCACCTGTTGGCGCTGCTCGAGTGCCTGGAGCGCGCGGCTGTCGCGGAGCCGGTTGCGTGGCTGATCAGCCCGCTGACTCCGTCAGTGCTGGTCACGGCGTTGGACCTACTGCGCTTGGGCTACACCCAGGACGTTCTCGATCTGGCCTACCGGCGGACGGGCGCGACGGTCGTGCTCGACAAGCACGTCCCAGACTGGCAGAGCACCCGTAACCGGCGGCTGCAAGTCGAGGTCGGCCCCGATGGCGAGATGAGCCTGGTGCCCTTCAACGGCTGACAGGGCAGGCGCGGGCGGGCATATGCGGCCGGCCTAGGTCTTGGGGCGCGGGTACCTGCTCTGCAGTTCGACACGGATTTCGCGCTGCGCCGCGACCTGGGTGGGCTCCTTGCCGTGCAGGCGCGAGCGCAGCGACGTCTCATCGTCGGACGCTCCCAGGAGGTTCTGGAACTCGGCTCCGAGCTCGTTGATGCGCTCCTCGAGCGCGGCGGGGTCAGTGATCGTCTCGAGGCTCAGTGCCCGGTCGCACCAGTCCTGCTGCAGTGAGAGCTCGTGCTGGATGGGCCGGATGAGCTCAGTGATCTCCTGCTCGTCGGCGATGAACCGCGCTAGGTGGTTGATCCAGCGCTGCAGCAGGACCATCTGGCCGTACTCGCTGAGGACTGTGACGCGCTCGAGCGCGTCGAACTGGTCGGTCTTGACGGTATGCAGCTGGTGGAACGACACCGCCATGGGCTTGTTTTGGCCGCGAAGGTCGGGGAGCGGGAACCAGTCGAAGTACTTCGTCTGCCACTCGTCCTTGTCGAGGACCTTGAGGACGCGGAGCTCAGCGACGACGAGCTCCTTGCGAAGCTCCGTGGCCGATCGCCGCATCGAGCACGGGTGCGCGATGATCATCGAAAGGGGCAGCGTAAGGCCGCCCGCGGTTACGACGTCGCGGAGCACGTCGCCCTGGGCGTACGGCCGGGTGGCCGGTGGGGCGTCCATGCCGAACTCGTAGAGCAGCTCCGGCTCGTCCGGCGCCACCAGCATGCGCTTGCTCACTGCTCTCCCATCTCCCGCGTCAGTATCCCCGTCAGGGCGGTTACCAGCGGGCAACTGCACGCCGCGGCGGTCACGCGTCCCAGGCGCACAGTGCGCGGACAGCGCTCATTCGCGCACAGGTGCGGGTTCTCGTGCGGGAAGGCTGCAGGCCACCGAGCGGGCCAGGGCAACTAGCACGCACGGCAGTGCGTCGGGTGCTTGCGCCGCGGCGGCGTTCGCCGACGGCGCTAGATCGTGACCGCACCCGCCCCGGTATGCAAGTCGCTCGGCGCAATCCGTTCATGCCGCTACGAGGAACCCGGCCATACCGTCGACCAGCCGGTCCGCACGAGGCGGCCTTCACGGCCGCTCGCCCGAGGCCACACTGGATTGCTAGTCCGCACCACGGTCGGGGCTACACGGCCGTGGAGCATGACTGCGCAAGCATGTGGGCATGGCGCTCGCGCACCGAGACCGGTTCCGCATCAAGAGCCAACTGTCCGATGCGCTCGAAGAGGACCGAGAGTGGACCTTCTCGCGGCGCAACCTGCTGTTCGGAGAGTTCGGACTGCCACAGCAGGACGGCGACTGGAACGGATTCTCGCTCGCGGACGTCCTGGCCCAGGCGAGCGACGAGACGCTGATCGAGTTGTACGGGATCGTGCTCGGCGTCGACACCAACGAAGTCGTCAACGTGGTGGAGTCGGCGCCGAGCGACAGCGGGTGGAAGTCCGGCTACGCCCGCGTGTTCCTCTCGCACTCCGCGCAACACAAGGAGTTCGCCGGCCAAGTCGCCGACGAGTTGGCGGTCATGGGCATTCACGCGTTCGTGGCACACGACGCGATGGAGTACAGCCAGCCATGGCAGGAGCAGATCGAGCATGCTCTCCGAACGATGGAGGCCTTCGTGGCCCTCGTGCATCCGGAGGCGCGGGACAGCGCATGGTGCAACCAGGAGATCGGGTGGGCACTCGGGCGCCGCGTCCCGCGCTACGTCGTACGCATGGGTGCAGACCCGGCGGGCTTCGTGGGTCGGGAGCAGTGGCCGAGCGGACACGCACGCATGGCGAAGCAGGTTGCGCAGCTCGTCTATCGCTGGGTGGCAGGACTGCGCGAACTCGGTCCATCCATCCTTGACGGGCTCTTCAGCGCGCTGACAGACGCCGGCAACTACATCGATGCCGGAGCCGCGTCCGAACGCGTCGCCGCGCTTGAGTCGCTTGCGCCGCGCGACTGGGAGCGACTGCACGAGGTTTGGTGGTCGAACGACCAGCTCCACGGCGGGGTGCTCGCGACACGAGCGATGAGGCCGTTCTACGAGCAGAACCGCCAGCCGTGGCCGCCGCCCAAACCTGCACCGCCCGCGCCAGTCGACCCGGACGAACCGCCCTTCTGATTCCTCCTGCGCAGGCTGCAACATCCGCTCATGCCGCGACGCGGTCGCTCACCGAAGTCCGCGTGCGACCACTGATCGCATAGTTATGCAGCTCGGGACGTCCATCCAGGTCCAGCCCGGCCGTGGAATCACCAAACAGAGTGCCAGCTACGGTCGCTCCGAGTCGGCGTCATTCGGGCGACCTAAGGCGCCGTTCGTGGATCAGGCGGTCCTTGCCCAGCCAGTCGCAGCTGACGACGGCATCTGTTCGGGTGGGCATGGATCTTCCCGCCGTCATTCCTCGGTCCCGAGTGAGAAGTGAAGCCCCGCGTCGGTTACCCCGGAGCCCTTGAGGCGACTCTCAAGGAATCTGGCCGATCGCTCGCCGCAGCCGACACTGGGGTCGTCCCGTCGGCTGACAAAGCCCCTGGTCGGGGGCTTGCCTGGCTTTTGGCACCGCAGGTCAAGGCGGGGCACCGCCATCGTCGAAGGAGGATCCCCTGCCGGACGGCTCGAGCACGCGTGTTGCAGAATACCAACTATGCAACACAAGGACTCCGAGCCGAGGCGCTGGTGATCTTCGATGGTGTCGAGTGGGACGAGAGCAACCTGGAGCATGCCTGCCGGCGGGTCACGGCGGAGGAGATCGAGCAAGTGATCACCAACGCAAGCACGATCCGTCGGCATCGCCGCTAAGCCGACCGCATCTTGTTCACCGCTCGCACCGACGGCGGCAAGCTGGTAACCGTCGTCGCCCGCTACGACGCTGGGCACCAGCTCGTTCGGCCGATCACCGCATGGGAGGAAACGTGACCGAGCCAGGGCTTGACGCCAGGGACAACCAGTTGGCTGACTACTACGAGCAGCACCGAGAGGACCGTAAGTGGGGCGAACCCGAGCCGGTGCAACGGTCCGACCGGCTGGAGGTGACCATCTCTGTGCGCTTCACGCGTAACGAGGTCGCTGCGGTCAGGGCTCGGGCTGAGTCCGCCGGCCTCAAGCCCACCGCCTATATCCGCCGCTGCGCCCTGGAAGTCGAGGAGCCGCCGATCGATCGGGGCAAGCTCTCCCAGAGCGTCGCAGCGCTCTCGCGCGATCTGGAGGAACTACGCCGGACCGCCGGCTGATCGTCCTGTAAGCCGATCCTTTGCGCGAGTCGAGGACTGCGTGACAGACGCCGATTCGGTGCTCGCGTTGCACGGATCGCCCGACGCTCGTCGTCCCATGCCGGTCCGCTAGTTTTGCCCCGCTGTAGCGTCAGCACGTGATCGGCCGCAACGCCGCCGTCGAGGTCGAGGAACCTGTGACCCTGCCCACCGTGGTGTTGGAATCGGTGGCCGATGCATAGTGAGCTGATGAGCGGCTCCGGCCGCTCTACGTACATCAAGACGCCGTGACACCTCACCGCCGTGAACGGTTGGCCGCCGATTGCCTCGGCCGCGTCCTCACCGCGGGCCTGCACCAGGCGTACCCGATCGCGGACCTCTGAGGACTCTGTGGTAGCCGGTGCTCAGCCTTCCCCAGCATTGTTGGGGAAGGATCGAGGCGCGTCACCTCGTAGCCGGCCCGGGCCAGCGGGAAGGACTGATGGTCAGCGCCACCCCCAACGTCCAAAACGGTTCCCGGTGGCTCGGGGAGGTGGTCCATGAGGTGCTGGTGGAGCACGTAGGTGCGGACCCGTCCCTTCACCGACTGGAATCGGGCGGCGCCACCCCTACCGTCCCGCTCCTGGCCAGGTGGGCGGCCGCACTGGACGCCGAGCTGGATATCACTCTCCGCCCACACGTCGCCTGACCACGAAGCGCAGGATCGGCGCGCCCGAGCGCAACCCTCTTGCCCAATCTGGGTAATGGGGTAGGATTGTGGACGTGAGCGAGCAGATCGTTGACACCGATGCCCGGGGCCGAGCCAGCCTGGGTCGGCCAAGCCGTCGCTACCTCATGCGCGAGGAAGCCGACGGCACCTTGATCCTCGAACCGGCCGTCGTCGTCACGGAGCTCGAACGACGATTCATGGCCAACGCGGCGCTGCAAGCCCAGATCGACTACGCCCGAGCCCACCCCGAGCAGCGCCGGGCTCGACGTCAGCGGCCCAGCTGACGGTGCCGCCCGTCCAGCTCGACCCCATTCCGGCGGACAAGCTCGACAGCCTGCACGCCACCCTGCCCTGGGTGGCCGCGGCCATCGAGGAGTCTCTGGACTGGATCGGGGCCGAACCGGTGGACCTCCGCGCCAAACGCCGGCGGTTCAGCAACGGCATGTGGGCCATCCTCCGCTCGGTCGCCGACGGTGAATGGCTCGTGCTCTGGGAAGAGGATTCTCCCGGCCAGCCCGTCGTCCGCTTCATCGGGGAGACCAGCTCCCTGTAGGACGCGGCGCGCATGTCTGCTCTCGGTCGGCTCTGGTGCAGGTGCGACACGCTCTGGTGCCGGCGCTCCCGACCGGATCGGCGACACAGCCCCTCGACGAAGCCAGGATGGTCCGTTGGACGAGCGGCGCTCGCGTCGACTCACGATCCGCTACGGCAGAGCCCGATCCGGCCGCATGGCGGGATCGGCTGAGGCGGCGAGCTTGATCCGGACCCCCAGCTGTTGCCGGTGTTGATGCCCGCGCCGGTGCGGGAACGGGCCTTCTTCGAGGCATACCTCCCCAACTTCATCGAGGGCACGTAATTCACCGCCGACGAGGCGATCCACATCGTCTACGACCACGCGGTACCACCGGCGCGGCCAGCCGAAGCGCACGACGTCACCGGCACCTACCGGCTCATCGACGACCCGCGGGAAGCGCGATGTTCCCCGCCCCGGGCCCGAACTGCCCCATCAGCTTCAACGACGGCACGCCCGCCCGAGGGCGGCGCGGCCGGTAAAGCGCCCCGGACGGTTCAAGCCGCCGGCCAGCCAGTTCGGGTCCTACCGGTTCGTGGCCGCTGAGCTGGTGGCGGGCACCCTGGAACGCGGATTCGCCCTGGGGGATCGGTTGTCCGTGCCGTTCGCCCGGGCCGTGTTCACGATGCTCCTCATCTCCGAGGTCCACCGGTTCGACGACGGCAAGGGCCGCCTCGCGCGCCTGGCCATGAACGCCGAGCTGAGCGCCCACGGTCAGCACCGGATCCTCGCGCCGCCTGTCGTCCGCGACGACTACCTCGCGGGCTTGCGAGGGTTATCCCGGGAGGGGGACCCGCGCCTCCTCGTCCGGGTGCTCGCGAACATGTGGCGCTGGTCCGCGCAGATCGACCATTCCACGGTGCAGAGCGCGAGGTCTGATCTGGAACGGACGAATGCCCTCGTTGACGCCACCGACGCGGAACGCGCGGGCAAGTGCTCGGTCTTGCCGAGCGATTTGGCGAGGGGCCCGACGTCCATCGCGACGTTTGTGGCCCGCGACGTCGGGGACCGGGAAAGCCGGTCAGGAGAACGCGATGGAGCCGTCCGAGCCAGCGACTCCGGCGGCCGCAGCGGTGCCGGACGCGGCGGCCGAGAAGCTGTTCACCGTGATGTTGACGTTGCTGTTGGTGCCGCCGCCGCTGGCGCCGCCGGTCGCGGCGGTTGCCGGCGTGCCCGCCCCGGCGCCGCCGACGCCCTCGCCGCCTCCGCCGCCCCCGCCACCGTTCGAGCCGTTGCTTCCGGGACTGGGGCCGTTGGTCCCGGAGTTGGCGGTGGTGGCGTCCGTACCGCTCGTCCCCGCGGTGGCGGTCCCACCGCCGCCTCCGCCGCCGCCACCGGCGATGAGGATCGGGGGACCCAGCAGCCCGCCGACTGAGTCGATCGGGTACAGGTAACTCGCGGCGCCGCCGCCCCCGCCGCCGCCGAGATCTGGGGCCGTTCCGGTGCCCCCGCTGCCGCCACTGCCGCTCTCGGTGTTCGCGACAACCTGCGACGTCCCGTTGGTCCCGCCGGCCCCGCCGGCGCCGGCTGCGCCGGTAGTGCCGGCGCCCCCAGCGGCGCCCCCGCTGGCTGAGTAGTACGCGAAACCGACGCCGTTCGGGATCGTGATGCTCGCGATCACCTGGACACCCCGACCCCCGGCGCCGCCGCTGCCTCCTGTGGGGCTGCTGCCGCCGCCACCACCGCCGCCGCCGGTCAGGGTGACGGTGTAGGTCTGTGATGAGCCGGTGTTGTTGATCCACGTCCCGCTGGTGCCCGGCGACACCGTGGCCGGCGGTGCGGTGGAGGATGCCGCGGCAGCGGTGGGGGCGAGGATCGACACGACGGCCGATCCGGCGAAGGCAGCACCGCCGACCAGAGCACCACGACGGAGCAGGGCCCGACGATCGAAGGCTGCCGCGAGCCGCGCGGGCACGCTCACCAGGCCGACCTGCGTAAGCTCGGACAGGACCGCCTCGGCCTCCTCGGGCGCCAGCAGAGTCAGCTCGGAGATCGCGGCCAGGTCTCGGGATCCGTCGCAGGCGGCGAGTACCTTGCGCGCACGGGCGTCCAGCAGGTGGGCGTGATCGGTGGCGAGGTTGTAGGCGACGGCCTCGGTGCCGACATCCCTGATCACGAAGCCGGCGTGGACCGCCATCGGGCACCGCGGCATGTTCACCCCCGGGTTGGAGCCGTCGCCAGACTCTACGGGTGCGGACCGGGGTGCGCCAGGAGTGACGCTAGGAACCGCCGTCGAGACGTGCCACCAGCTGCGTCGCCGCTTCGGTGGCCTCGCCGCGATTGCCCCGGACACCCTGGGCGCGGGTGGCGGCCGCGGTGACCGCGCCGAGTACGGCCCGGGGGCGGGTCCGGGCCGCCACGGCGTTGCCCAGCAGGATCAGCGCGCCCGCACCGGGTGACAGCGCGCTGAGTTCGGTGACGGCGCCCGGCAGGTAGGTCAGGGCCGCGATCAGGTTCACGTCCAGCCGGCGCGTGGGGGGTTTGGGCTGGCCGTGCCGGGGCTGGGCGCATTCGGGGGGCGTGGCGATCGGCCGCGGGTAGGCGCTGGCCCGGCCATCCGCGGCGAGGAGGGCGTATTCGTCGCTGTAGTAGTCCGCCCCCAACGCGACCAGGGCGGCGACCAGGGTCGACTTGCCTGCGCCGGAACGTCCCGGCAACAGCAGGCCCCGGCCGCGCCAGCCGATGACCCCGGCGTGAACGACCACCCAGCGCGGCGTGTGCGCCGCGGCCCACAGCACCACATCGGCCCAGACGGCCGGAGCGAGGAGATCCGCCGGCCAGCTGGCGAGCCAGCTCGGCCCGCGCCACACCTCGACGCCACTGGGGGTCGGGGCGAGTCGCCAGGTCTGGTCCGGCCGGATGTCGGCCCGGCTGGGGGCACGCCAGCCGTAGGGCGGCTCCGCGGCCAGCGACGCCACCAGGTCCGCCGGCCCGGCAATTTCCAGCGGCACGCCGAATAGCAGCCCCCGGTGCCCGGCTGCGGGGGATCCGGCGGTCATCGTCTCCCCGATCCTTCTCGCCGTGGCCGAAAGGCATAACGTGCGCCGGCAACCCCGTGCGGCGCTTACTGTAGGTGGCCACGGTGGCGGGGTGGTTCATTCCGGGTTGTCGTCACAGGAGACGGATGACGCTCAGCGAGTACGGCAGGCTGCTGGCCCGCAGCTGGCTGCTGGTCGTGGTTGTCACGCTCGCGGCGGTGGCTGCCGCCGCCGTCTATACGTTCACCCACACCAAGACCTACCAGGCCAGCGCCGAGCTTGTCGTTTCGGGCTCCACTCCGCTGCAGAACAACGACGAACTTGGGCTGCGGGCCCTCGCGCTGCAACGCGCTCAGGAGTTCGGCCAGGTGGCCGCGACGCCACCGGCGATCTCGGCGGCGATCGCATTGGGGGAGCGGGAGGGCGTCTATCCGCACGCCAGTGCTCCGACCGTGTCCGTGGCCTATGTGCAGTCGACGAGCGTCAACCAGGAAGGCAGCCCATTCATCACGGTGTCAGTCACGGACACCTCCCCGGCGCTGGCCGCCGCTGTAGCCAACGCCTACGCCAGCACCCTGCCGACGCTGGTTCGCCAGCTCGGTGAGCTGCCCGTCGGCGTTCCCGACCCGATCACGCTGTTCGCCCCCGCCAGCGTTCCGGGCAGCCCGGTCTCCCCCAGGCCAAGCCTCGATCTGGCATTGGGGCTACTCGTGGGGTTGGCGGTTGGGGTCGGCGCCGCCGTCGCCAGGGACGCGCTTGATGGACGGCTGCGCAACTCGGAGCAGGCGAGCGCGCTGAGCGGGATGTCGTTGCTCGCGGTCGTGCCGGTCGACGCCGGTGCCGCTCGGCTACCCGCCCGCACGGCTCCCGGGTCCGCGCAGGGGGAGGCGTACCGAATCTTGCGGGCCAATCTCGAGCTCTCTATCGTGGACGGGCTGTTCGGCTGTGTGCTCGTCACCAGCTCGGTGCCCGGTGAAGGGAAGACCACGACGGCATGCAACCTCGCCGTAGTGCTGGCCCAGACCGGGGCCCGGGTCGCGCTGGTCGACGCCGACCTGCGTCGCCCGATGGTGCATGAATTCCTGAATGCTTCCGGCAGCCGGGGGCTCTCCGACGTGCTCACCGGTGAGTGCACGCTGGCCGACGTTGCTCAGCGTTGCGACCAGGTGTCGGTGATCCCGGCCGGGCCGGTGCCATCCAATCCGAGCGAGGCCCTAGGCAGCGATCGGATGGCTACCCTGATCGGCGAACTGTGCGCCGCCTACGACGTGGTCGTTTTGGACAGTCCGCCACTGCTGCCGGTCGCCGACAGTCTGCTGCTTGCGAAACTTGCGACGGCCGTCGTGTTGGTCGCCAGGATCGGGCTGACAAGGCGAGCCGAGCTGCAGCAAGGCTGCGCCGCTTTAGCCCGGGCTACGACCGCGGTCAGTGGCCTCCTCGTAAACGCAGCCAGCGCCCGGGAGGAAACCGGGTACTCGGGCTACTCCGACTATTACGGCGTCCCGGGCGACCGGGAGATCCCGGTCGCCCGGGCGGCCCGGCCTCGCTGGCGTGGTCGCCTGCTGGCCCCGGCCGGGCATGGCGCAGAGCCAGCACCGACCGGGTCTGAGCCTGCCCGGACAACGGCGAGCATGACCGAGCGGCTGCGGCGCCGGCTGCGATGAGCCACCCGGACGCGGTCCCGATCGCTGCGGATCGGCTACGCGCGAGTGTGGTGGCCCGGAATATCCGGCTCGACAACCTCGCCGTGCGGGTGTCCCAATCGTTGACCGCTGAGGGTGTCCGGCATGTGCTGATCAAGGGCCCGACGACCGCGACGTGGCTCTACGAGCCGGCCCGGCCTTACCGGGACGTGGACATGCTCATCGCCTGGTCCGACGCCCGGGCTGCCGTGCGACGCCTGCGCCGACTGGGCCTGCGCACGGCCGACGGATGGTACGAGGGTGCGGCCCACAGCCGGGTACTGCTCACTCCGGAGGGCTGGGAGGTGGACCTGCACCGAGCGTTGCCGGGGACCGCGCCCGGCGACACCGGCCGTGGCGAGCTGACCTGGCGGGTCCTCGCGGATCACATCGTCCCCTTCGCGCTCAACGGGCACATCGTCTCCGCACTCGACTTGCCCGCGCGTTGCGTGGTCCTGGCGTTGCACGCGCTGGCCGCCCCGGTCGGCGCCCAAGAACGCCAGGACCTGGTCAGGGCGTTGGCCAAGGCCGGCCCGGCAACGTGGCGGGAGGCCGAGCAGATCGCCGAGGAGCTGGGTCTGCGCGCGGAACTACTCGCGGCAGTGGCGCGCGAACGAGGCGAGCCGGGCCCGCGGCTTCCGGCCGCGGCCTACCTTCGCCGGCGGGCTCGCCCGGCCGGCACGCTGCGCCGGCTGCTCGACGCCGACCGGGGCCAGCTGCCGAAGCTGATCTTCCGCAGGCTCCTGCCCAGCCCGGGCTACATGCGTTACGCCTTCGGCCCCCCGGTCGGCCGAGGCTGGCTGATGCGCGCCCATCTGCGCCGTTGGAGGCGGTTGGCGCGGCAGCTTCCCGAGGAGTTGCGGCAGGCCCGAGGGGTGGCCGGGTCCCCGGGTACTGACGACACACGACGTGTCTCCTGAACCGCGCCACAGCGCGGTTGCCGGTCGACGAGCCACCGCTATCTGCCTCTGTCGGTCCCGCGGCCCTACCAGGAGCGCGCGGTAGCTGGCCGCAGCCCCGTGGCGTATGACCCGATGCCGGTGGTTTGCTCACGGTGGGATTTCTGACGTCCGCCGGTTATGCGGCGGGCCGAGGGGAAGCGCTCGGACGCCGCTGGGAGCGTGCCGCGAGATCGCCGGGCGCCGTGGCGCGTTTCCCGACCCGGCTCCCGGCTGGACTCTCGAGGACACCGACGTGAATCGCGACCTGTGCGCTCTGCGACGTCGGACCCCGGCCAGCCGGGTCAGGCGAACGTGATGGATCCCGGCGTGCCGGCGACACCCGCCGGCGTGGGCGCGCCGGACACGCTGGAACTGGTGAGGGTCACGGTGCTGCCACCGTCGCTGGGCTGGTCGCCGCAGCTGCCGGCGCCGGTCGAGGGGGCAGTGGCCGAGCCGCCGGCGCCGCCGCCGCCCTCGCCGCCCCCGCCGCCCCCGCCGCCGTTTGTGCCGCCGGCCCCGGTATTGGGACCAACGGTCGCGCCATTGGTGACGGCGACGGTGGCGGCTCCACCATCGGCCCCTGCGGTCGCGGTCCCGCCGTCACCGCCGCCGCCGCCACCGGCGATGAGGAGCGCAGGGCCTGTCAGCATGCCGGTGCTGGGGATGTAGGGGTAGAGGTAACTGGCGGCGCCGCCGCCGCCTCCGCCGCCGAGTCCCGGGGTAGCCCCCGCGGCCCCGCTTCCTCCGTAGCCGGCTGCGATGCTTGAGTGCTGCGACCCGCCGTTCTGCCCGCCCGCCCCGCCCACACCGGCCGCGGTAGAGCCATTCCCGCCGGCTGCGCCCCCGTCGCCTGCGAAGTAGGCGACACCGGCCCCGTTATCGATAGCGATAGTCGCTGTGACCTCGACGCCTTGCCCGCCGGCTCCGCCAGCGGCGGCCGTCGAACTTCCGCCGCCCCCGCCTGCACCGCCGATCGCGGTGACGGTGTAGGTCTGGGTTGAGCCGCTGCTGTTGACGTACGTCCCGCTGGTGCCCGGTGCGACCGTGGCCGGCGGTGCGGTGGAGGATGCCGCGGCAGCGGTGGGGACGAGGATCGACATGACCGCCGATCCGGCGAACGCAGCACCGCCGACCAGCGCGCCGCGGCGGAGCAGGGCCCGACGGTCGAAGCCGGCTCGGAGGGATTCCGGCACACTCACCAAGCCGACCTGCGCAAGCTCGGACAGGACCTCCTCGGCCTCCCCGGGCGCCAGCTGGGCCAGCTCGGCGATCGCCTCCACGTCTCGGGACCCGTCGCAGGCGTCGAGTACCTTGCGCGCCCGGGCGTCCAGCAGGTGGGCGTGGTCGGTGGCGAGGTTGTAGGCGACGGCCTCCGTGCCGACGTCGCGGATCACGAAGCCGGCGTGGACCGCCATCGGGCACCGCCGCATGCTCACCCCCGGTTGGAGCCGTCGCCAGACTCTACCGGGTGCCGACGCCCGATCAATTCATCAAAATGCGCGCGTAGGTGCCGTAGCTTGACGATTGCGCGGTCAGACTAATGTGAATGTGATGGAGGCAGGGGTGCCACGACGGTGGGCCGGCTGCACCCGAGCCGTACGGGGTGGCGCTGGTACGTGCAGATCGACTTTTCCACGGCGCAGAGCGTGAGGCCTGACATGGAGCGGACGCATGCCCCCGTTGACGCCTCCGAGGCGGAACGTGCAGGCAAGTACTTGGTCTTGGCGCGAACTCGCGAGTAGCCCTGTGGGCCTTGCCCCGGAACGGACCGATCAGCCGTGACGGATGGTTGGCGCTGGAGCGACCCGTTAATGACAAGGCGCGCTAATGGTGTACGGACACGTGTACGGAGAGTTATTTTCCCTGATCAGAGCTTGATCGTTTGCTAGTTTTGTTCGCCTCCGCCCGTGCGGTGGCTACTCGGTGGCTACTCCGGTGGCTACTCGCCGGCGATCACCACGGCCCATGCTTGCCTCTGCCCGGGGGTCCCGGATCACGCACAAGGGCGTTCGCGGGGGAGGTCGCCTACCGTGGTAGCGGGCCGGCTCGGGGAGGCGGTTGGTGACGTCTAGCAGCGGTTCAAAACCCTCGCCGTAGGCCACCTGAACGACCGCCCGGGCGGCTTGGCGCTCTGGTCCGCCGGCAACCCTTGACGACGCCGCGGAACAGCGGGCGCGCACCGAAGGACATAGCCCGGAGAAGACCGCCGCGATCGCCGATCTGGCCACACAACTAGACGCAACGGTCGCCGGTGTCATCCTGGCGCTGCCTCTCCTCCGCGACTGATGAGGCTGCGGGCAGGTCTGGCGCCGTCTCTGGCCGCGCGGTCTCAAAGAGCCGTGGGACCCATCGGCGACGCGGGCGCTTTCGGAGAAACGCCAACTTCCGCATCGGACGGAGCACGACGATTTCCGGAAACACCGATTGCCCGCTCTCAGCGGAAATGGTAGATTACCCGAAGGCAGCAGGCCGAGACAGGAGGTGTGGCGTGTCATCCGGTCGGGCGGCTCTAGAGCGCGAGGCGGACATCCTGGCCGAGGGCTTGAACCAGGTGCGCTCCCGGCTCCCGAACGGGTGGAGCCTGGAAGCCCGCGGCGATGTGGCCCTCTTCGGGCCGGATGCGGTAGCCGAACTCTCCGCCCCCGGTGGGGAGCGGACGTCCCTTGTCATCGAGGTCAAGCGGAACCTGGTCACGAAGGACCTCGTGTCAGTTCTCGATCAGCTCAATGCTTACATAGCCGGCGGTTTCGTCGGCACTAGCCCGCGTTCTCGCATGGACCAGGCCGTGCCCATGGTCGTAGCGCGCTACTTTTCGCCACCGCTTCAGGCTTGGATGACTGAGCGAGAGGTGTCCTATGCCGACGCGACGGGAAATGTTCGGCTCGCTTTAGGCCGACCTGCCTTGTTCCTTCGAGATGTCGGGGCCACGAAGGATCCCTGGCGCGGCCCCGGCCGACCGAAGGGGAATCTGACCGGGGAGCCGGCGGCGCGGGTCGTGCGTGCGCTCGTCGACTTCGGCCCCCCGTACTCGGTGCCTACGATCATCGACTTGGCCGGGGCATCCAGCGGCGCTACGTACCGAGTGGTCGAGTTTCTGGCGGATCAGTTGCTGCTTACCCGGGAGGCACGCGGGCCTGTTGTCGGCGTCGAGTGGCGCGCCCTAATCGAGCGATGGGCCAAGGACTACGGGTTCAGCCGGACCAACTCGGTGACGAGCTACCTCGCACCTCGTGGCCTACCTGATCTGCTGTCGCGACTGTCACAGGTTGCTCCCGCGCCAGGCCTTCGCTACGCGGTCACGGGCACGTTCGCCGTACAGCGCTCGGCCCAGTACGCCCCTGCCCGTAACGCGATGATCTACGCTGATAACCCGGCCGCACTCGCCCAGCAGGTTGGTCTGCGCGAAGTCGAGACCGGCGCGAACGTCCTCGTCGCGAAGAGCGCGTATGACGTGGTCTACGAACGCCCGTCGGTAGTCGATGGTGTCTTCATGGTTGCGCCGAGCCAAGCGGCGGTCGACCTCATGACGGGCCCCGGTCGCAATCCAGCCGAGGCCGAAGAGCTACTTGCGTGGATGGAGGCAAACGCGGGTGAGTGGCGTGGCTGACGATCTGCTCGTTCGGGCGCGATCGACGCTGCTCGATGCGCTGATCGCGTTGCGCGAACACCGGGACTCCATCGTCGTGATCGGCGCGCAGGCGGTCTACCTGCACACCGGACTGGCACCGGTCGCCGTTGCCGAAGCCACGAAGGACAGTGATTTGGTCATAGACACTCGATCGCTCGGTGAGGATCCGCTGATCGAGGCTGCAATGCGGAGAGCCGGCTTCGAGCTGGATCGGGAGAAGCGCCAACCGGGTGCCTGGCTCAGCCCGGCGGGCATCCCGTGGATCTTATGGTTCCGGAGGCGCTAGCCGGTGAGCACGGGCGGCGCAGCGCCGACGTGCCGCCCCACCAGAAAGAGGCGATGCGTTGGGCTGTGGGACTCGAAGCCGCTGTCGTCGACAACGCGGAGATGGAGGTCCGCGCCCTGTCCCAAGATGACGACCGCCGGGTATCCGCGCGCGTTGCAGGGCCGGCAGCGCTGATCGTTGCCAAGATGCACAAGATTGGCGAGCGTCAAGACAACCCGAAGCGACTCGTGGACAAGGACGCCTACGACGTCTATCGGATCCTCGTCGCGGTGGAGACCGACGTCGTCAGCGCGTCGCTCCGACGGCTCCTTACCGACGATCTTGCCGGGGCGGTCACCGAGTCGGCATTGGTTAATTTGCGCGACCTGTTCGCGGCGGGGCCCGAAGCGCTGGGATCGATGATGGCCGGCCGAACCGAGGACCGTTTGGGAGACCCCGCAACGGTTGCCGCTTCCTGTGCGGTGCTGGCCTCGGATTTGCTCGCAGCTACCGATACCAGGTGATCTCTGACGCCTATAGGCCAGTGCTGCTTGGTAGCGGGAATCCGTTTGCAAGTAGGCGCCGGTGTCCGCGCTAGGACGAAAGGGGTGCGGCCGATGGGCCGGTCGGGCTGGGCGCCGCGCTTAGCCCCGTCGGCGGCTGGCTCGCCGGCCAGGCAACGAGTAGGACCGTCACCGAGCCACCTGAGATTCGGGCTTAAGTGGGGGGGAAGATCGCGAATGAACGGCACCGCACGGGAGCGCACAGTTGACCCGCCAATTTCCAGAATACAGTGACAAGTTATCGACGCAGGTGCTAACAGGTGTCGACGCTGCGTTATCTCCGCAGGTCACAGGCATGATCATTTATATTGCCGTTCGCCTGGGTCCACGTTCGGGGGCACCGGTGGCTACTCGGTAGCCGACTGTGGGGGCCTTCCGCGGGGCAACCTCATCGCCTTTCAGGAGCGGCTCAGCGGTCGATGCGGATCAGTCGGCCGGCGCGTTCGTCCTCCAGGGTGGTGATGTCGGCGTCGACCATGACGTGGACCAGGTTCGCGCCGAAGGTGGTGGCTGTCCACCCGAGTTCGCGGGCGGCCTTGGATGGGTCACCGATCAGCGCGTCGACCTCGGAGGGCCGCTCGTAGCGGGCGTCGTAGGCGACGTGCTTTTCCCAGTCGAGCTGAGCGCGGTCGAACGCCGCGACGCAGAACTCGCGGACGGTCATCGCATGCCCGGTGGCGAGCACGTAGTCGTCGGGGGATTCGGCTTGCAGCATCCGCCACATTCCTTCGACGTAGTCCGGCGCGAAACCCCAGTCCCGCACGGCGTCGAGGTTGCCGAGGTAGAGCGTGTCTTGTATCCCGGCGGCGATCCTGGCCACCGCCCGGGTGATCTTGCGGGTTACGAACGTCTCCCCGCGGCGTGGCGACTCGTGGTTGAACAGGATCCCGTTGGTGGCGAACAGGCCGTAGGCCTCGCGGTAGTTGACGGTAGCCCAGTGGGCGTAGAGTTTCGCGACGCTGTACGGCGAGCGTGGGTGAAAGGGTGTCTGCTCGTTCTGTGGCGGCGCCGTGGAGCCGTAGAGCTCCGAGCTCGACGCCTGGTAGAAGCGCGTGTTCACGTCGGCGGCCCGGATCGCCTCGAGCAGCCGCATGGTGCCGAGTCCGGTGGTGTCACCGGTGTATTCGGGCATCTCGAAGCTGACCTTCACGTGGCTTTGCGCGGCCAGGTGGTAGACCTCGGTGGGCTGCACCTCGCGCAGCAGGTTGACCAGGCCGGTGCCCTCTGCCAGGTCGCCGTGGTGGAGGAACAGCGTGCGGTTGGCCTCGTGCGGGTCGCGGTAGAGCCCGTCCAGCCGGCTGGTGTTGAACGTCGACGACCGGCGGATCAGCCCGTGCACTTCGTAGCCCTTGCCGAGCAGCAGCTCCGCGAGGTAGGAGCCGTCCTGCCCGGTGATGCCGGTGATCAGGGCGGTCTTGGCCATCTGGGAGTCCTTTCGCGGCGGGCGTTCGTGCGGGTGCGTCAGGCGACGCGGGTGTCGCGCTGCTCTGTGTACCAGGCGTAGGTGGCGGCGAGGCCGTCCCGCAAGGGGATCTGTGGCTCCCAGCCCAGCGCGCGCAGCCGCGAGATGTCGAGCAGCTTGCGCGGTGTGCCATCGGGCTTGCTGGTGTCCCAGGCAAGCCGGCCCTGGAACCCGACGACCTCGGCCACGGTCTGCGCCAGCTGGCGGATGGTGACGTCCTGACCCGCGCCGACGTTGATCGGCGCGCCGTCGTCGTAGTGCTCGAGCAGGTGAAGGCAGGCACGTGCCAGGTCGTCCACGTGCAGGAATTCCCGCATCGCCGACCCGGTGCCCCACAGTTCGACGACGTCGCGCCCTTGCTCTTTGGCGTCGTTGAACTTGCGGATCATCGCGGGGAGCACGTGGGAGGTTTCGAGGTCGAAGTTGTCGTTGGGGCCGTAGAGGTTTGTCGGCATGGCGGAGATGTAGGAGCACCCGTGCTGGCGGCGCAGCGCCTGCACCTGCAGGATCCCGGCGATCTTGGCGATTGCGTAAGCGTCGTTGGTCGGCTCGAGCGGGCCGGTCAGCAGCGCGTCCTCAGTGATCGGCTGTGCGGCGAGCTTGGGGTAGATGCACGACGAGCCGAGGAAGAGCACCCGTCGGATGCCGAGCTCCGCGGCGGCGTCGAGGGTGTTGACCTGGACCCGCACGTTGTCGCTCAGGAAGTCGGCCGGGTAGGTCGCGTTGGCCAGGATGCCACCAACCTTCGCGGCGGCCATGATCACGTATTCGGGCTTGTTCTCCCGGTAGAAGTCGAAGACGGCCGCGCGGTCGCGGAGGTCGAGCTCCTGGGACGTTCGGCCGATGAGGTCGGTGTGGCCGCGGGAGGTGAGCAGCCGCCAGATCGCGCTGCCGACGAGGCCGCGGTGGCCGGCGACGTGGATGCGGCTGCCGGGCGTCAACGGCTCGTGAAAGTCGTGCACCCCGCCAGTCTAAACGGCGGTCCCCGGAGTGGTGCGGTCAGGAATGCGTGGGCGAGGTGCTTCCGAGACCGCGTCCCATGATTTCCCAGAGCCGTACGTCGCTCAGCGTGGCTACCCGTCGTTCCTCAATCACGTCGGAAGCGGCGAGGCGCTCACGCCAGCGGTCGATGTGAGCCTGGTTCGCGATGATGTCCTCGCGGATGACCGGCCAGTACGAACGCCGTGAGTGCGGCTTGCTGCTCCGCTGGCTCGCGTCCCAGGCCCGCCGTGCCGGCTCGTCATAGAGGTGCCGTAGCGGCATGTCGAGCACGGGGTAGAGAGCCGGCCGCGTCAGGGTGCAGCATCGCTGCCACGATAGGCGCGGCGTTGCGGGAGAGCCGGTGAAGGAAGTGCCGGTGGAGCTCTTCAGCGCGGTCATACAGGCCGTCAACACCGGCCGGATCTGCTTGGACGAGAGTGACCAATGTGGGCACCGGGGCCCAGGGTGCGTGAGCCGCCGACTCTACCAGCCCAACCGCGTCCGCCGGGGAGATCTCGAGCCCGAGAAAGCTCAGCCGCCCCAGCAATGGCAGGTCGACCGAGCCGGCCGGCATCATCTGATCCCCGCCGGCGCAGTCGTACCAACGCACGACGTCCGCACAGGCTCGGCAGCCGGCCAGCAGGGACGACCACGCCAGATCTGTTCCGATTTCATGGTTCGCCACCGAGAGACTGCTCGTGGTGATCACAGAAAGGTCTCCTGGGCTCCGGTGGCTCTTATTATGGTGATGGCGTGGACGGACTCTCGTTACCGGCATCCTTTTTGTCCGGCTCGGTGGACGCCAGTCGCGGGACGGTCGCTTTCAGCACCCTTGCCCTGCCTGTTTGGGAATGGCGATTCAGGCCGCCTGGAAGCCTCGGCAAACGTCTAAAACCGCGGTCAAAGGGCCTCTTACCCGACCGGACCGTGTGGCAAACGAGGTTGAATCCCCGTGGTAAAGCCGGGGTAAGCGCGATTTTGTGGTAATTCCGTGGCAAAAATGCAACCCCAAGGTAGCCGTTATCGAAAAGCGGGCTGGCATACATATGAACGGCCAAAACTCCCAACACGGAGGTCGCGTCCATGATCATGGTGTAGGGATGATCACCACGTCATCCGTGTGTTGACATTACCGTTCGTTGGCGCCCTCCAGCAGTTCCTCGACAAGGACCGCGTCGCCGCAGCTGGGACACGGTCCG
>Ga0307374_10002751_pt1 | contig 30852 bp, 31 predicted proteins | sample OX3MG_FD_202532 | JGI IMG/M metagenome (GOLD analysis project Ga0307374, IMG submission 202532) | Soil microbial communities from Risofladan, Vaasa, Finland - OX-3 | ecosystem: Environmental > Terrestrial > Soil > Coastal area > Acid sulfate soil | place: Finland: Risofladan, Vaasa | collected... | reverse complement strand
GACTTGACGCCCTTCCAATACAGCCCGTTGCGGACCCGGACGAGCTCGCCATCGGCGTGGAGGCGCGACAGGGCTGTGAGCACCGCGGCTCGCGGACCCGGCAGGTCCGACGAGCAGATGAACGAGCCCACCGGGGCCCGCCGCACCTTCGTCCGAATCGCCTCCGCGGTCGTCATTGTGGCTCACCTCCTCGCTAGAAAACTATAACGACTTTCTAGCAGCAGGGTCACAGTAACTCGCGGTGGCTTGGACCGAGGCGGCTCCAAGGGCGAAGCGCCGGAGGAGCAACCGCCCTCATGGGGCCGTCTACCAGGCCATTTGTCGGGCCGGAGGCCCAGCATCAGCTCGATCCCCATTGTCGACGTCCTCGCGGCCCTCGGACACGCCCGAGGGCCTCACGCGAGCTCGCAGGGCCCCCAGCACGGGGCGAAGACGCCAACCCTGCTCGCCGCCCCGCCAGTAAGACGACAAGAACCGGCTCGACCCGTTGGAGCAGAAGGTGGTATGCGATGCATTTTGACGCGTGACGGCAGTGCTCTTACCCTTTCACCATGCATTGGGGGCAGTCTCGCTCGAGGTCGCGAGCCGTTCGCTCCTACGGCCGACGCAGCGGGAGACGACCTCCGCGTTCGCCACGCTCCCCGACACGGCGCCGGCGCTCCCGTCGACCGCTGGCGCGACCATCCTGACGAGCGCTCGATCTTCGAACCGATCCGACTCGCTCGTGCTCGAGGGGATCTGGAAGACGTTCGGGACTGGCCGCGGGCGGGCGGCGGCGCTCGAGGACGTCGACATCGCAGTGCCACGCGGTCAGTTCGTCACGCTCATCGGCCCGAGTGGTTGCGGGAAGTCGACGCTCCTTCGCATCGTCGCCGGGCTGGCCGAAGCGGACCGGGGCACTGTGTCGGTCTTCGGCGAGACGGTGAGCAAGGCGATGGCGGCCAAGCACATCGGCTTCGTCCCCCAGTCGCCCGCGCTGCTTCCTTGGCGCTCCGTGCTCGACAACGTGCGGTTGCCTCTCCAGGTCAACCGCAAGGCGGACGGCGCGGCGACTCGCAACCCCCGGGACCCCAAGGAAGTGCTCGAGTCGTTCGGGCTCGGCAAGGTGCTCGACCGACGGCCGGCGCAGCTCTCCGGCGGGATGCAGCAGCGCGTAGCGATCGCGCGGGCCTTCGTCTTCGACCCGACCATCTTGTTGATGGACGAGCCGTTCTCGGCGCTCGACGAGCTGACTCGTGAGGTGCAACGCCACGAGCTGGTGAAGGTCTGGCAGTCCAACCAGAAGACCGTGCTGTTCGTGACGCACTCCGTCGCCGAGGCGGTGGCGCTCTCCGACGTAATCGTCGTCATGTCCTCGCAACCGGGCCGGATCCGGGCGGTGGTCCCAGTCGGGCTCCCCCGCCCGCGAACTCAGTTCGTCGAGACGACCGACGAGTTCCACGACGTCGAGTCCCAGGTCCGAGTCGAGCTGTGGGGGGCGTGGCATGGCGACGACGAGACCTGAGGACGACCGTGCCAACGGGGAGCTGACGGGCACGGAAGTGCGCGTGCTCGAGGCGCCGGGCGTGGACGGACCGATCGAGCGCGAGCGGCGGGCGCCGCGATCGCTGCACGCCCGCGTCTGGCTGGCACCGGTCATCGCCTTCGGATTGCTGGTGCTCGGCTGGCAGCTCTATGCCCTACACAATCCCTACGTCATCCCGACGGTTCCCGAGGTGCTTTCTCAGATCGGTGACAAGCCCGGGCTCTACGCTCACAACTTCCTCGTCACCCTGCAGGAGGCGGTCGTCGGAGCGGGGTGCGGCATGCTCGCCGCCTTCATCTTGGCCGTGGTCATGTGCCACGTGCATGTCCTCGAGCGTGCGTTGATGCCGCTGGCCGTCATCCTCAACGTGACCCCGATCATCGCCATCGCTCCCGGCCTGGTGGTCGCGTTCGGGTTCGGGTTCACACCGAAGTACATCGTGACCGGCGTCATCGTCTTCTTCCCGTTCCTGATCAACTCCCTGATCGGGTTGCGCGCCCCGGAACCGCAGGCGCTGGACGTGTTCGCGACCCTTCACGCCTCTCGCTGGGAGGTCCTGTGGCGCCTGCGCTTGCCGGCCAGCCTGCCCTTCTTGTTCGCGGCGGCCCGCATCTGCCTGCCGCTCTCGGTCATCGGGGCGGTCGTCGCGGAGCTCTCGGCGGCAGGCCAGGCGGCCGGGCTCGGGGCGTTGATCGAGACCGCTGCCAACCAGGCGGATCTAAAGACCGTCTATGCGTCGGTGCTCTCCCTGGCCGTGCTCGGCATCGCGCTCACGGTCGTCGTCGTCCTACTCCAGCGGCGGATGCTCAGTTGGCACAGTGCGGCGCGGTCCCGATGAAGCCGCGGCAGCGGTTGGTCCGGCCCGGCTGAGGGAGACGGTCACGATCCTCGCGACATTCCCGCTCGCGGCTGGCGCTGCATGTCGAAGGCGAAGTCCCGGTCGCCGATGCCTGGGGGACGGAAGACCGGGAAGATCGGGAAGACCGGGAAGATGCAGGCAGTGGAACATCCGAGTGTGGATAGGCCTGACATGAAGGGGACAGCATCACGAATCGTCCGATCGCACGGATAGGACGCACCGGGCGGCGCGCGGTGTGCGGGCTCGTGCTCTTGACGACGGCGACCGCCGCCACCGCGGGGGGCTCGGCGCCTACGAGTGCCACCACGAACCGGGTCGGCACGAGCAGGGCGGTTATCAGTCGTCCCGAGTGCAACGCCAACAATGCCGCGGGGCCGATCACCTACGTATCGCCGTTCGGCTTCGATGCCTCCGCCGGCATCATCGACGTGTTCGCCGCGGCGAAGCTCGGCTACTTCGCCGATCTGTGCCTGAAGGTGAGCTTCGTCACCAACGCCTTCGACAACAACGAGCTCGTCTCCTCGGGCAAGGCGCAGATCACGAACGAGGGCAGCGCGGCCGACACCTTGCAGGCGATCGCCGCTGGAGCTCACATCGTCGGGATCGACACCTCGGGCGACACGAGCGACTACGCCCTGCTCACCCAGCAGAGCATCACCAACCTGAAGCAGCTCGAGGGCAAGACGCTCGGCTACCACAGCTCAGTGCCCGTGGAGATCGAGGAGATCCTGCATGCCGCGGGCGTCGAAATCAGCAAGGTCAAACTGGTGTCGGACAACAACTACGACCCGCTGCAGCTGATCCAGGGAACGGTCAACGGCCTCCAGGCGTACCAGTCGAACGAGGTCCTCACCCTGAAAGCGGCCCACGAGCCGTTCCACGAGTGGACCCCGGCTCAGTTCCGCATCTCGGGCACCTACAACGTCATGGTCGCCAACGCCACCTTCCTGCACCAGCATCGTCAGGCGGTGGCGGACTTCATGCGGGCCGACCTCCGCGCCGTCGACTTCTGCCTCGTCCATCGGGCGCGGTGCGTGAGCATCGAAGGCACGTACGCGGCCGCTGCGGGCTCGCTGTTCCAGGTGGCCCACGAGAAGGCCGTGTGGGGCCTAGAGAGCGCCTTCACGAAGCACCACTCGCTTCCCGGCAAGGGCATCGGCGTCCAGACCGCGGCGGAATGGACCCCCGAGGCCAGAGCACTCAAGTCCTACGGCGTGGTGAAGCAGATGCCGCCGCTCAGCACGGCGGAAGACATGTCCCTCGTGGCCTCGTTGTACAACGGAACGAAGCTGATCTGGCCGTGATCCACGCCGAGGAGGTCGTGCTGACATGTTGCCACCCGGCATCATGGGGCGGACCGACGGCGACTGAAGTCGCCGCGCGGTGGGGTGAACATCCGGCCCGAAGGACCCTGTTCGGGAGCGAGCCTCGGCGAAGCTCGGCCTGGCTCGAGATCGAGGCAGCGCTGCGCGCGCAAGGCTCGAGCCGCGGTGACGTTCTCGCGTCCGGCGACGAACCGGGGTCTGCTACTGGAGTCTCCGGCGATACGGGGTAGCGGCCTAACGCCACCTGGCCCAAGATGTAGGGGTGGATGACTACGAGGGAACGCCTGAACGCCCGCGGCTGCTGGCGGGCAGGGACTACCCGGCCGCGTACCGGAACTTCGTGGAGATGTTCCCCGACGACGACGCGTGCCTGGGCTACGTGGAGGCGCTGCGGTAGCGAGGCGTTCCGCCGCCCATCTTGGGCCCTGGTGGGTGCGCAGTGGCGAGCGAGTCGGGGACGCCTCATCTGTCGTGGCTGCCGGCTCCAGACGCGGGTGGCCGCCGGGACCCCTCGACAAGACCCGCACGCCGCTGCGGACGTGGTTCGACGCGGCCTGGCACCTCACTACCGCGAAGAACGGGATGTCCGCGTTGACCCTCGCCGAGATGCTGGGCGTGAGCTACCAGGTCGCCTGGCCGATGCTGCACCGCTACCGGGTGGCGATGGTCCGGGTAGTTCGCGCGCCGCTCTCTGGCGACGTCGAGGTCGACGAGACCTTCGCGGCGGTGTTGTCCACGGCGGCAAGCGGGGTCGCGGCGCGGCGAAGTCCATCGTCGCGGTGGCCCTGGAGCTCCAGGCGCCGAAGGGCTTCGGCAGGGTGCGCCTGCGCCACGTTCCCGACGCCTCCGGGGAGAGCCTCGTGCCCTTCGTGTGCGAGGTCGTCGCGCCCGGCTCGGTGGTGCTCACCGACGCCTGGGGCGGCTACAACGACCTCGCCAAGCACCCCTACACCCACAAGGTCGTCTCGCTGTCGGCCTCGTCCGATCCCGCCCATGTCGTGATGCTCGGCGTCCACCGGGTGGCGAGCCTTCTCAAGCGCTGGATCCTCGACACGCACCAGGGCTCGGTCGACCCAGTGCACCTCCAGGCCTACCTCGAGCTCAAGAGAATCAACGAGCTTACCTTCCGGTTCAACCGCAGGACCTCTCGCAGCAGGCGGCCGCCACGGGTCCCATCACGGAGGCGGACGTCGCCCATGGCGACTCATGGGAAGGCGACCCCAAGATGTCGTGGATGGCGGCGCTAAGCCGCTACCCCGTCCGGCGATTACCCAGGTGGGACCTCCAGCTACTGGTCTGGTCCGGCTTTCAGGACACAACATGCTCGAAGGCTATTGGCGTTAAGGAGGGCGGTTAGTGGCGTCTCCTGTGCGCCGCGATGAGCAACGACACTCCCCTATCGCGTTCGGGCGCGTTAGTTCGGATGAGCATCGCCGCGCTCGACCGCCCGCTCCAGCGTCCGGGGTCCGAGGATCTCGGCGAGCACCTCGTCGAGCTCACTTGTCACGCGGTCGCGGCGATGGGCGCGAAGCACCGTCGAGGCCGAGGCTGCCAGGAACATGCACAAGTAGGTGACGATGGTCAGCAGCGAGGCCACCACCATCCCGCCCAACACCAAACGAAGGACCTCGTCCATGGGCTCATCCTGGGCCCGTTGGCCCCGACAACGGAACCCGGAGGTCACGGATCGGCGTCTTCGGATCCCACGTGTGCCCCCGTGGAAGCACGCGGCGGGGCGGCCTCCCGCCTCGCCGCTGGCGACCGGCCCCGCCGGAGCGCACACTGGGCTCCATGGACGAGCCGTCGGGTGTGCAGCGCGTCGGATCCGGTCCCCCGCACGAGGCGCACGCTGAGGGGACGGCGCCGATCCGCGTCGTGATCGTGGACGACCACGCGCTGGTGCGCGAGGGGACGCTCCAGCTCCTCGAGCAGGCACCTGACCTCGAGGTTGTCGGCCAAACCGGCACCGGCGAGGAGGGGCTCGGCCTGCTCGAGCGGCTCCTGCCGGACGTGGCACTGGTCGACGTCAACCTCCCCGGGATGAGCGGGCTCGAGCTCGCCCGCGCCGCGGCGGCGTCACACCCCGAGGTGCGGACCCTCGTCCTGAGCGCCTACGACGACTATGCGTACATCGCCGAGGCGCTCGAGATCGGGGTCGGCGGCTACCTGCTGAAGACCGCTTCCGCAAAGGAGCTCGTCGACGCGGTGCGGGCCGTGGCCGACGGAGTCTTCGTGCTGGACCGGACGGTCTCTGGCCACCTCGTCCGCCGGTTGCGGCGCGGCGCGCCCGGCACCGGAGCGCTCACCCAGAGGGAGGCCGACGTGCTCGGCCTTCTCGCCCGGGGCCGGTCGAACAAGCGGATCGCCGCCGAGCTCGGCCTTGGCGTGCGCACGGTCGAGGGACACGTCTCGAACGTGCTCGGAAAGCTCGGCGTGGCGTCGAGGACCGAAGCGGTGGCCTACGCGCTCAACCACCGCCTCGCCGCGCCGGAGGACCATGGCGAGCCGGGCGACCCTGGCTGAGTTCGCCGCGGTCGCCCGCCAGGCCGCGCGCCCGCCAGTGCGGGAGGGGCGCTTTTGGGCCATCCAGGCGATGGTGCTGCTCATCGCGGGCGTCCACCTGCTCGTCGACTTGAACGTCTCGATCGCTACCGGGGCGTTCCCCGCCGGTATCCCGGTCGCGCTGCTGATCGTCCCGGTCGGCTATGCGGCACTTCGCTACGGGCTGGCCGGCTCGGCGGCAACGGGGATCTGGGCGACACTCTTGTGGCTGCCCGACCTGCTGTTGCCGCACGACCGGGGACACGTCGGCGGCGACCTGGTGAACCTGGCGCTCGTCATCGGCGTGGCGTTCGTCTTCGGCCAGCGCATCGAGGCCGAGCGCCTCGCCCATGCCCGGGTCGAGCGCGCCACGGCCGAGGCCCTCGCCGTCGAGGCCCGCTACCGCCAGCTCTTCGAGACCAACCGTGCCCCGATCCTCGTCCTCGATGGGCAGGGCCTGATCGCCGAAGCCAACCCCGCGGCGACGGCGCTGCTCAGCGGGGACGCGATCGGACGCGCGGGCCTGACCCTCTTCGACGGGGACGCCACCCTTGACGGCAAAGCCGGGCGGGTGCTCTCCCTCGCCGACGGTCGGGACTACCGGGTCGACCTCGCGCCCCTACCCGCCGACACGGGCGAGGCCTCGGTACAGGTGATCTTCGAGGACGTCACCGAGGAGCGCAGCGAGGGCCGGCGGGCCAGCCGTTACGCCCAGCTCGTCGTCCAGGCCGAGGAGGACCAGCGCCGACGCCTCGCGCGCGAGCTGCACGACGAGCCGCTGCAGCTCTTCTTGCACCTCGCTCGCCGTCTCGAGAGCCTCGGCGGAGTCGCGGGCGTCCCGGAGGCCGTGGCGAGCGGACTCGCCGAGACGCGCCACCAGGCGCTCGAAGCGGCAGCCCGCCTTCGGAGCTTAGCCCGGGACCTGCGCCCGCCGGCCCTCGATCAGCTCGGGTTCGTCGCCGCGCTCTCGAGCTTGGTGGCCGACGTCGAGGAGGAGGCTCGGATCGTCGCCGAGCTGGAAGTGACCGGCACTGGGGCTCGCCTCGCGCCCGAGGTCGAGCTCGGCGCCTTTCGCATCGCGCAGGAAGCGGTGCGCAACACGCTCCGCCACGCCGGGGCGCGCCGACTCGTCGTGACCGTCGAGTTCCGAGCTAACGAGCTCGCGCTCAGCGTGGCCGACGACGGGCACGGCTTTGTACCCGAGGCGCTCGACGAGCTCGGCTCGGGGCATCTCGGCCTGCTCGGCATGCGGGAGCGGACCAGGCTCCTCGGGGGGCACCTCGAGGTGCGCTCTGCCCCCGGCCACGGCACCGTCGTCGAAGCGACCGTTCCGCTCGGCTTGCCTCGCCCGGAGCGTGGCGCCGTCGCTCGCTGACCGGTGCTCGCCGGGGACCTCCATCGACGAGAGCCGCCGTCCGCAACGCCGGACAAAGGGGCCTTCGCCCCTATCGCAGGCTAGGGACGATCGGTACACCTTCATGACGATGGAGGTAGAAGGCGAAGCGACGGCACCTCGCGAACGAAGACGAGCGCTCTTTCTCGAGGACTTCGCTGAAGTGTCGCGCCCGCTCGAGGCGGTACGGGAGCGCTTCACCGGCGACGGACGCTGGCTCGCGCCGCTCGCAAGCGCGGCCGAGGAAGACGGCGAGGCGCTTCGCCTACGGATCGGACCGTCATGGGTCGCCGGACGGGTGGCCCGGGAGGTCCGGGTGACCCTCGGGCTGCATCATGACCGCGGGGACGCGCTCATCGTGCCTCTCGCTTGGGAGCCGAGCGGGCTGCCTACGCTCCTCCCCGCGCTCGACGGTGATGTGGAGCTCGCCCCCCTCGGCCCGGACCGCTGCCGCCTCACCCTCTCCGCCTCCTACGTCCCACCCCTCGGCGAGCTCGGACGTCGCCTCGACCGCGCGCTGTTGCACCAGGTCGCCCGGTCGACGGTGCGCTCCTTCCTCTCCCGGGTGGCGAGGAGCCTTGAGGACGAGAACCCCGGTGATGAGCCGGGCGAGGTGCCGGGCTCCCGCCGAGCCTGAGCGTCACGCCCGGAAATTCTCCTGGCGCACCGATCGGCTGGCCCCGGCGGAACGCCTGCTTGCGCGCGTATGCCACTGGACACACTCTTCACGTGAAGAGCCCGGATCAGTGTCCCGGTGCCCGGACGCCCCTGAGAAGGTCGATTTCGCCACGCCTGATCCTCCCGGTCATCGACGCCCAGCGCGAGCGCTACGACAGGTGGCTCCTTGGGCGCTATGGGCTACGTACCCTCTACCGGGACGTCATGCTGCGCGGGCTCGGGTGACGGCGCCCGCTCCCAGGCTGCTCCTCGAGCGCTCGGGCGAGGTGGCGGAGGAAGGCGCGAAGCGTCGGACGAGCCAGGAGTTCGAGCTCCGGAGCGGCGACGAGGGCGCCGGCGGCGCCCTGGCGCCAGGTCCCCTCGATCCGTAGCTCGCTGCGCGCGACGTCGACGGGGACCACCGACAACTCCGCCTCGAGGCGGCTGCTCGCGCCCGAGGAGGTCAACTGCCAGCTGAGCAGATAGCGCGCCGGCCCGGCGGTCGGGGTGTTCGGGCCCACCGGTACGAGGGACGCCTCGGCGACCCTGGCCGGCCGGCGACGGGACCGCGGCGTCGCCCCCTCGGCGACACCGAGCGCGCCGTCTGCGGCGGCAGCCGCGACGATCGCGCCGAGGACGCCTCCGACCCGGACGATCGCGGTATGCAGCATGGCCGCGGCGAGCTCGACCTGGACGACGTCGGAGACGCCGACCGCGATCGGATGCGAGCGGTGCGCGTCGGGGGGGACCGCGTAGGTGCCGGCCTCGATCGCCGCGTCGCGCGCCGCTACCTCGGCGAGGGCGGTCCTCGACAGCAGCCCGCGCAGCCCCGAGGTCGCCTCGGCCCAGGTCTCATGCACCGGGCAGACCGCCTCCCAGCGGCACGGTCCCTCCCCCAAGGCACACCGCTCGGCGCGAAGCGGGCCCTCGGCCGCCTCAATGACCTCGAGCACGCTGATCTCCCTCGGCGGGCGGGTGAGCCGGTAGCCTCCGTCGCGCCCGGCCTTCGAGACGGCCAGGCCGGCGCGCACCAAGTCGGTGAGGATCTGGGGGGCGAAGGTCTGAGGCACCTCGGTCTCAGCAACGACCTCGCGGATCTTGCGATGGACGCCCTCCTCGAAGGCCCGGGCGAGCGAGATCGCCGAGCGCATCGCGTAGTCGCCGCGCTTCGACAACGTCATGTCCATGGCTGAGGGTCCACCTCTTTACTGAGCGATACTGGGAACCCTACCGTCCCACGGAGGGCCCGGACTGGGCTCGGTCGTGTCGGTGGCGCGGCCGCTCACCGACAAGTGATTAGATCCACGTTGAGTTGTCCAGTTGACGTGGTGAAGCGGCGTCCGCCAGACTGGGGCGTCGCCACAGTCGTGCAGGCCGTCGACGCGTTCCACGACCACGACATCGCGGTGCACGGCATGTTCGTCGCCGGTCTCGACACCGACACCACCGCCAGTGCCCCGGCGACCGCCGATTTCGCTCGTCGGCTCGGCATCGACACCTTCCAGCTGATGGTAGAGACGCCGCTTCCCGGCACGAGGCTGTGGGAGCGGATCGCCGCCGAGGGTCGCCTGCTGAGCGACGACTGGTCGCTCTTCGACGGCCACCAGGTCGTCATGCGCCCCGCGCAGATGACCCCCCTCGAGCTGCAACTCGGTGTCCTCGAAGCGCTACGGCGCTTCTACTCCTGGCCGAGGATCCTCACCTCCGGGGTGGCCGGGCTGCTTCACCTTCTCCCCGGCCTCGCCTCCGCAGCCCGACCGGCGCCCGACCCCAAGCTGGCGGTGCTCGCCGACGCTGCCTCGGCACGGCACTGGGACGAGGCGGCACCCCTGCTCGAGGCCGGCCTCCCCGCGCGATTGCGGGCAAGGATCGGCACGGCGCTCTGGCTCCCCGCGCTCCGCTTCTACGCCCGGCGACAGCTCGGCGCGTGGTGGGAGCAGGACCGTTCTCGCGCCCACCTCGACTTCCTCGCCTCGCTGTCGTGACGTGCCTGAGGACCGACCCTGCCCGTCAGGAGGGCACGGCCGGCCGGCCGGCCGGCCGGGTCGGCACCGCCGCACAGCGGGCGCTTCGCCCTGTCGTTGTGACCACAGCCGTCGCGACGTACTGCCTCGTCGTCCTCGGGAGCACGGTCCGGGTGACCGAGTCCGGAATGGGCTGCCCGGGCTGGCCGCTCTGCAATGGCCGGATCGGCCCCGTCGGCGGCTTCCACGCGCTGGTCGAGCAGTCGCACCGCTATCTCGCCGCTTGCGTGACGATCGGCGTCGTCGTCACCGTCCTCCTCGCTTGGAGGGCTGGCGCCAGCCGACGCGTCCTCGTCCCGGCGCTCTCGGCGGCCGCCCTCGTCGGGGCCCAGGTCGTGCTCGGCGCCGTCACCGTCGTGACACACAACGCCCCGCCGACCGTCGCCCTCCATCTCGTCGGGGCGCTCTTGCTGCTCGCCGCCGTCACCGTCACGGCAGTGGCAAGCTTCGCTCCGCCCGATGCCATCGACGTGGGGTGGCGGCCGACCCAGCCCGACCTGCTCGCCTGGTCCGCGCTGGTGGCGACGCTCGTGCTGCTCGTCTCGGGTTCGATCGTCGTCGACGGGGGAGCGAGCGCGGCGTGCCCGAGCTGGCCGTGGTGCTCGCCGCACGCGGGAATAGCCTCGGGGCTCGTCGTCGTGCAACTTGCCCACCGCGCCATGGCGGTCGTGGCCACAGCGCTGCTGGTCGCCTGTGCTGGTCGTACGCTTGCGCGCCGGCGTCGCGCGCGCCGTGGCGTCGCACTCGCCTGGGCCCTCGCCGTGCTCCTTCCGGCCCAGCTCGCCGCCGGTGCAACGAGCGCGCTGCTCGGCGCCCCGCCGGGTGCCGAGGACGTCCATCTCGGCCTCGCGGCGGCGATCTGGGGCTGCGCGGTGGCACTCGTCGCCTCGGTGCACCCATCGATCGTTACGGCCCCAGCCCAAGGTAGTGCCGGCTCGCCGCGCCCTGTCGGCCCGGCCCGGCCCGGGGGAACGTGATCGCTCGGCGGTGGCTCGGCATCAGCGACCGGAGATCCGCGAGACGGAGCAACGTGGCGAGCGTGGGCCATCATCGGGCGGCCGGGCAGCGAGTTGCTCGGGCCGGCCCGCACCACGTTGGCATGATCGATTTGAGCGACCCCAGCGAGCGCGCGAAGACGGGCGTGAGGACTCGCGACCGGGCCGGGCTCCACCGACGCGACCGGTGAGCGGGAGCGTCGTGTTGACGAGCTGTTCGATGCCGAGCAGGGCAGCGAGCGTCGCGACGAGCAGCGAGTCCCGCGTTGGCGACCAGGTTCGGCCCGTCGAAGGTCAGCCGGGTCCGGTCGGGACCGCCCGATGCCGCACGCTCAGAACGTGGCTGCCGAGCTTGGGGCCATGCCGTGCTTGGCGGTCGTCATTCTCCAAGCTTGGGAGCCCTTCTGGTGGATCTACCTGCTGGCGAGGGCCCGCTCATTCGGTGGATCGAGGTCAAGCACCGAGCTGCCAGCCACCTCGTTCCTCCTTCGGACAACACGACCGCGAGCGCTGACGTCGAGGTGAGACTCGATCCCGAGGCCGCGTGCGAGACGCCGAGGCGTCGGCTCGCGGGCTCGTCGTGATCTTCGGAGGCGCCGTATGAGCTCGTGCCGCGGCGCTGGAGATGCCAAGATGCAGGACGCTCACCACTGATCGCCGAGGCGACCGGTACCCGGACGGGACTGGATCGCCAAAGGAGATCCAAATGCCCACCATTCGTATCATTGGCCCCGGTCGGGCCGGCACCTCGCTTGCGCGAGCGCTCCAGTTCGTCGGCTGGGACGTCATCGGACTGCTCGGGCGAGGTGACGACGTGGCATGCGCTGCGCGCGCCGTTGACGCCCTCGTCATCGCGACGCCGGACGAGCTCGTCGGCCCGACGGCATCGGCGGTGACCCCGTGCGCGGACACGGTCGTGCTCCACCTGTCAGGCGCGCTCGGTCTCGACGTGCTGGCGATGCATCCACGGCGCGCCTCACTGCACCCGCTGGTGCCGTTACCGGGGCCTGACGTCGGTGCAGCGCGTCTGCTCGCCGACACCACGTTCGCGGTGAGCGGCGATCCACTGGCACGTCAGATGGTGGTCGCGCTCGGGGGCCGGAGCGTTGAGGTCGACGAGGCGGACCGCGCCGCGTACCACGCCGCCGCGTGCATCGCTTCGAACCATGTGGTCGCCTTGCTCGGCCAGGTCGAGCGGGTCGCTGCATCGGTCGGTCTCGGACTGGAAAGCTTCGTCGGGCTCACCCGAGCGGCCGTCGACGATGTCGCTCGCCTCGGCCCGCGAGCAGCGCTCACCGGGCCCGTCGCCCGTTCGGACTGGGCGACCGTCCGGCGGCATCTGGACGCGCTCGAGGCGGGCGAGCGAGCCGCATACCAAGCAGGTGTCGCGCTGGCGATGCGTCTGGTCGGGGGGACACGGCCCGAAGGACTGAGCGCTGCTGTTGGCAACCGTTCGGTCAACGGCGCGACGCCCCGCGCAGGAGTCGACGACGGTCGCGAGGGCGAATGAGCTGATGCGACGTCGGATGATGAAGTCCAAGATCCACCGAGCGAGGGTCACGGGGGCCAACCTCGCCTACGTCGGGTCGGTCAGCATCGATGCGGCACTGATGGAGCGCGCCGACATCCTCCCGAACGAGCAGGTCGCTGTCTTGGACGTGGACAACGGGGCACGCTTCGAGACCTATGCCATCGTCGGCGGGCCGGGCGAGGTCTGCCTCAATGGGGCCGCCGCTCGCCTGGTCTCACCGGGTGACCGCGTGATCCTCCTCACCTACGCTGACTACGCGGAGGAGGAGCTGACGGACTACTCGCCCCGCGTCGTGTACGTCGACGTCGCCAACCGCCCAATCGACGAGGAGGCGGCGCTGTCCGAGGCCGGATCAACCGAGCCCCCGGCTTCCGCCTGCTGATCCAACGGTGCCTCCGGACCGTCCCGTGATGTCCGGGACCGTTCATCCACAGCTTCTGACCTGGGGTGATGATCGTTCGGGGTCAGCAGCGATCGCGATCGTCCATCAGCTCGCCGACCTCATTGGCGACACCTGACAGCATCGATCGTGCGGCTGCGAGCGCGGCACCAACGCGTGCGCGCAGGACGGCCCGCTGACGCGAGTGCGACACTCGATCGTTTCGCTTACCTCAGCACGCGGTGACGTTCACGGCGAGACCTCCCCGGGAGGTCTCCTTGTACTTCGTCTTCATGTCGGCGCCCGTCTGGCGCATCGTCGCCAGCGCCTGATCGAGCGAGACGCGGTGGATCCCGTCGCCCGCGAGCGCGAGGCGCGCCGCGGTGACCGCGGTGACCGCGGCCACGGCGTTGCGCTCGATGCACGGAACCTGGACGAAGCCGCCGACCGGATCGCAGGTCAACCCGAGGTGGTGCTCGATGGCGATCTCGGCGGCGTTCTCGACCTGCGCCGGGTCACCACCGAGCACGTGGCAGAAGGCCGCCGCCGCCATCGCGCAAGCGCTACGTCGCTCGTCAGCTCTTCCGGCAGCTGGAAGGCGACGAAGGACTTGACTTGTTAATAGGAGCGTCCCCGGACCGCCGCCGGGCAGCCGTTCAGCTGCTCGAGTGCCAGTTCGGGGTCTCACAGCGCCGGGCCTGCTCGGTCGTCGGCCAGCCCCGCTCCACCCAGCGCCTCTGCCCTCAGACGGCCGGGGCGGCCCCGCTCGCGGGGAGGACGATCAGGTCGTAGCGGGGGTTGATCATCGCGAGCCGACCGCCGTGGCGCCCGATCATCCCCTCGGCGCGCAAGACCGCGCCCGGCTCGATGCCGGCGATCGAGCGCCGGCCGAGGAAGACGATCCGCAGCGCCCCGGTGTCGTCGACGATGGTGCACTCGAGCGCCGACACGCCGGACCACGGCTGGACGCTCATCGTGCGAACCCTCCCCGCCACGAGCGCCCGCTGACGATACGTCAGCTCGCCGAGCGGTGTCGTGCCTTCGACCATGGCTGACCTCCTCATCTCGTCCGTCGTCCACACCTTCTGGCTCCCGCCACCTGTGCCCGCGGCCCGCTGGCGCAGCATCCCGCTCACGTCGTAGGGCGCGATCGTTGCGCTCACGTGGGGGATCTGGTTGACCGCGGCGACGATCCGGTCGGCGGTCTGGTCGTGCAGCAGCCGGTAGGCGACGCCGCGGTGCGCCCGGCGGGGAAGCACCAGCGTCACCTCCGTGTCGCCGTCGGCGGCGAGGTCGGCGGCGAGCTCGGTCGCGGCCCGCACGATCCGGCGGTCGGCGCACTCGACGACGTCGAGCGGCACGTGCATCAGGCCCGGCTGGCGCCAGAACGCGGCGATCCGCTCGGCTCGCGCCACGTCGATGGCGAAGTGGACGGCACGGACGTCCCCCGAGGAGGTGAGCGAGCCGGCGAGCTGCAACGCCCGGGCGGTGGACAGGTCGAGGCGGTCGACGAGGACGACGACGACGTGGTGGCGCAGCGTCCGCTCCGCGGGCGCCGGCACGGCGAGGTCCTCGGCGAGCACCTCCTTCTCGGCCTGGTAGCGGCGGTGGGTGCGCGTCAGCACGACGACGAGGAACGGGATCGCGATGACGACGAGCCACGCCCCCCGCGTGAACTCGGTCACGACGAAGATGGCGGTCACGACCGCGCTCGCCACGAAGGCGGTCCCGTTGATCGCGAGGTTGCGCAGCCGGTGCGGGCCGGGGTGCTTGCGGTGGTACTGGGTCATCCCGGCGCCGGCCATCGTGAAGCCGGTGAAGACGGTGCAGGCGTAGAGCGGGATCAGGCTCGACACGTTGGCGTGGGTCGCGACGAGGAGGACGACCGAGACCCCGGCGAGGAGGAGGACGCCGTTCGAGTAGACGAGGCGGTGGCCCCGGGTCGTGAGCGGGCGCGGCAGGTAGGCGTCTTGCGCGATGAAGCTCACGAGCAGCGGGAAGCCGTTGAAGCTCGTGTTCGCGCCGAGGATCAAGATGAGCGCCGTCGAGAACTGGAGCGAGTAGTAGCCGACGTTCCCGGCCGCGCCGCCGCCGAACACGGCCCGCCCGAGCTGGGAGAGGATCGTCGGCGTGCCGAGCGCGAACGGCACCGCGTGGGTGAGCGCCGCCATCGCGGAGACGCCGACGAACATCACGCCGAGGATCGTCGCCATCAGCATGAGCGTCGACCGGGCGTTGCGCACCTGCGGCTCCTTGAACACCGTGACGGCGTTCGAGATCGCCTCCATCCCAGTCATCGCCGAGCCGCCGTTCGCGAAGGCGCGCAGGAAGATGAAGGCCGAGACCCCGAGCAGCAGCCCGCCGCCGGCGGTGCCGACGGGGACGTAGCCGGCGGCGCGCGTCGGGTAGCGGTGGAGGTGCCCGGAGACGGCGAGCCGCACCCCGCCCGCGACGAGGAGCGCGCCCATCGAGACGAAGAACCAGTACGTCGGCAGCGCGAAGACCTTCCCGGCCTCGCGGATGCCGCGCAGGTTGCCGTAGGTGAGGAGCAGGACGAAGGCGACCGCGAGCTCGACGGGGTACGGCGCGAGCGCCGGGATGGCCGAGGTGACCGCGTCGACGCCCGCCGCCACCGACACGGCGACGGTGAGCACGTAGCTGCACAGCAGCGCGGCGGCGGGGATCTGGGCGACGGAGAAGCCGAAGTTCTCCCGGCTCACGACGTAGGAGCCGCCGCTCACCGGATAGGCCTTGACGACCTGGCGGTAGCAGAGGCAGACCACGCCGAGCACGACGAGCAGCAGCAAGGTGACCGGCGTGATGAGCGCGAAGGCGGCGACGCCGGCGGCCGGGATGAGGATGCGCAGGATCGACTCGGTCGCGTAGGCGCACGACGACATCACGTCGGAGGAGAGCACGGCGAGCGCCGTGGGCTTGCCGAGGCGCTCCGCGTGGAGCTGGTCGCTCGTGAGCGGCGCCCCGAGGAGCAGCCGCTTCACGCGATAGCCACGGCTCTCGGGCAGCTCGGGACGCATGCCCGCAGACGGCGGGCGTGGCGTGGCGGCCCATCCCGGTGCCACGCCCGGCTGGTCGTCCCGCCCGGCCGGCGAGCCGGAGCGCGTGCCGTCGGGCTGTCCGACCGTAGTCATCGACTCGACGTCAGCCATCGACCGCCCGCGCCTGTGCCCTTCGCCAGAACCGCCCCCGGGGCGGACCGCCGCCACCCTAGCGCCGGCGGCGTCGGCGTCCATTGGCGAGCGGCGGCGGTCGTATCATGCGTGCTGATGAGAAGGGTCGCCCTGACGTCCGGCTCCGAGCCTGCCGGGCCCGGCCGCGCCGCGCTGTGGCACTCCGCACCGCTCGCCGGCGCGCTCGCCTGCCTCGCGGCGGCGGCCGTCCCCGCGGGAGTCGCGGCGGCGTTCATCCCCCTTCGCCAGCGCCTGCCGAACCTCGACCTCGCGCTCGTGCTCGTCGTCGTCGTCATGGCGCTGTCGACGTCGGGCCGGCGCGCCGTCGTCGTGATCGGGTCGATCGTGGCGGCGCTCAGCTTCGAGTTCTTCGCCACGGAGCCGTACGAGCGGCTCGCCATCGCCCGCCAGCCCGACCTCGAGACGACCGTCGTCCTGGCGGTCGTGGCGCTCGCGGCGGGCGAGTGCGCGAGACGCGTCGTCCGCCAGCGGGCCGCGGCGGCGGTCCAGGCGGCGAACCTGCGCTACGTCAGCTCCGCGGCACGCATGCTCGCCGACGGGAACGAGCCGGTCGAGGTCGTCGGCGCCGTCGCCGCCGAGCTCTGCACACTGCTGGAGCTGAGCGACTGCCGCTTCGAGGCGCGCCTGCCGACCGCAGGCGCGACCCGCGTCGAGCGCGACGGCTCGCTCGTGAGCGACGGTGCGGGCACCGGCGCAACGTCCCGGCTCGGTTGGGCCGAGCTGCCGGTGTTCGCCCAGGGCGAGCAGCTCGGCTACTTCGTGCTGCGCTTCGCCGCCGGCGTGCCGGCCCCACCGGCGAAGCTCCAGGTCGCCGCGACCCTCGCCGACCAGGCCGGCGCGGCGCTCGCCGCCTACGGCCCGGCCATGGCGCCGCCCCCCGACGGCGCGCCCGTGAGCCGCGGCCTGCACCTGCTGTCCTGACCATCGCGTCGAAACGCGGTGCAAGCCGCCGACGCGCCAAAGGCAGTCGGAGACCGGCATTCATTCACCGGCTCTCTGGACAGAAAGGCCTTCCGGGCTGCCCTTGGCACGTGTCACCTTCCCAGGGAGCGGGGACTTCACCACTCGGCCGAGAAGCCTGCGGGGGGCCCGCTGCTTGTACGTGTGACTGCGAGCACGAGAGTCGTTTTGTGACGGGCCATTAGCCACTCGTGCCGCATCAAGCGACGTTTGCGCGCTTCACCCACGGCCGACCTCGGCGGCCGCGGCCGGCCTCACGCTCGCTCTCTGCGCGAGTTTCACCGCCGGAACTCCCCTCGTGCTGATCGTCCTCGTTCTGGTTGCAAGCGGGGTCTTCCGGTCGATCGGATTCACCGCCTACAACACGATCGTCTTCGCCGACGTGGCGCCCGAGGGAATGGGCAATGCCAACACGCTCTCGAGCACGATCCAGCAGTTGACCATGGGTCTCGGCGTGGCAGTGGGAGCCCTCGCCCTTCGAGCCGGCGTTCCGCTCGACCATTTGGTCGGCGCCGTCAGCTCCGGGAGAGGACCCTTCGCCGCGGCGTTCTTGCTCCTCGCTGCCGTGGCCTCCCTCGCGGCCGCCGAAGCCGCGCTGCTTGCCCCTAAGGCCGGCTCGGCCTTCACCGTCTCACGGCAAGATGGCGGCACTCGCCAAGATCAAGGGTCTCGACGGCGTTGAGCTGCGCCACCGTGCCTCCCACGAGCCCGCTTGGCTTTAGGCCGTTCGAGGTGAATGAGCTGGTCCGGCGGCTCCGCCCTCGATGGCGACCACGGCCTCGTCGTCGAGGAAGGCGGCGTAGCCGTCCCGCTCGAGCTGGTCGGCGAGCTCGGGTCCGCCCGAGGCGACGAGTCGGCCCTGCACGATGACGTGGACGACGTCGGGCTCGAGCTCGCTGAGCAGGCGCCGGTAGTGGGTGATGGCGACGACGCCGAGGGGCTCGGCGCCGGAAAGCCCGTCCCGGGCGCCACCGTCCTGCTTGGCGGCCCGGGAGATGCGGCGGGCGACGTCACGCAGCGCGTCGACGTCCAGGCCCGAGTCGAGCTCGTCGAGGACCGCGAAGCGCGGGCGGAGCACGGCGAGCTGGAGCGTCTCGATGCGCTTCTTCTCCCCGCCGGAGGCGTCGACGTTGAGGGCGCGGTGCAAGAAGGCCGGCGCCAGCCCGATCGATCCGGCCTCGGCCGCCATCCGGGCGCGCAGCTCGCTGCCGTCGGCCTCCTCCGGACGACCGATCGCCCGGAGCGCCTCGGCGAGCACGTCGGCGAGCTGGACGCCGGGCACCTCGATCGGGTCCTGGGGGGCGAGGAACAGCCCGGCCGCGGCGCGTTCCCAGGTCGCCAGGCCGAGCAGCTCGTTCCCGTCGAGGGTGACGGAGCCGCCGAGCCCCTGGTACTCGGCGCTGCCCATCAGCACGCGGGCGAAGGTGCTCTTGCCCGAGCCGTTCGGTCCCATCACGGCGTGGACCTCACCGCTTCGGACGTCGAGGTCGATGCCTCGCAGGATCTCCCGCCCCGCGATCCCGGCGCGAAGCCCCCGGACGACGAGCGTGCTCACGGGTGCCCTCCTTGCGTCCGGGCGGCGGGCGCCGCCAACGCCGACCTCATGGCAGCTCGACCATGATCTGGCCGTCCGCCACTTCGACGGGATAGACGGCGACCGGCCTGGTCGCCGGGAGCGTCAGGGCCTCGCCCGTGAGGAGCGAGAAGAGGCTGCCGTGCTTCCAGCACTCGATCTCGCAGGTCTCGGCATCGACCTCGCCCTCCGACAAGGAGTAGTCCTCGTGCGAGCAGACGTCGTGCACGGCGTGCACCGCGTCGGCGCAGCGCACGAGGCAGATGCTCACCCCTTCGACCTCGAAGCGGCGCGCCTCGCCGACCTTCAGGTCGTCCGCGCGGCACAGCGCGACCTGGCAGGCGCTCATGCCGGCTCCACGACGGTGCGCTCGGCGGCCGCGACCGCCGCGTCGGCTACGCGTGCCGAGACGATGTCGTGCAGGTAGGCGGCGTAGCCCGGATGGGGCGAGCGGGCGAGCAGGTCCTCGAAGAAGCCGAGGAGGATGAGCCGCTCGGCGACCTCCGGCGGGATCCCGCGCGACTCGAGGTAGAAGCGCTGCTCGGGGTCGACCGGGCCGACCGCCGAGGCGTGGCTGCAGCGCACGTCGTTCTCCTCGATGTCGAGGTTCGGCACCGAGTCGGCGTGCGCGTCCTCCGAGAGGACGAGGTTGCGGTTGGTCTGCGAGGCGTCGGCGCGGCGCGCGCCCTTGTGCATGTGGACGAGGCCGGTGTAGACGGAGCGGGCCCGGTCGGCGACGGCGCCCTTGAACACGAGCTCGCTTCGCGTACGCGGCGCGACGTGCTCCTGGAAGGTCCGGAAGTCCTGGGTCTGGTCCCCGTCGCCGAAGTAGATGGCGAGCATCTGGCTCTCGCTCGCGTCACCGGCGAGGGTCGAGCGCGTGCAGACCCGCGCATAGTCGCCGCCGAGGGCGGCGACGAAGGTGCGCAACCGCGCGTCGCGCCCGAGACGGCTCGCCTGGTAGCCGAGCTGCCACGCCCGCCTGCCGAGCTGCTGGACGCCGAGGTAGGTGCAGTGCGCCCCGTCGGCCAGGTCGAGCTCGGTCGCCGGCACGACGAGCAGGTGCTCCTCGCCCGAGACCAGCAGCTCGACCACCGTGACCTCTGCCTGCTCGCCGAGGGAGACGAAGGTGCGCGGGCAGCTGAGGCGGCCCGCCGAGGCGGGCCCCAGCTGGTGCACGACGACGATCGGCGCCTCGAGGCGGACGCGGGGCGGCACGGTGAGCACGACCGGTGAGGTGGCGAACGCCTCGGCGAGGAGGGTGAACGCGTCGGCGTCCTCGGCCAGCAGGTCGCCGTAGCCGGGGGGCGGCGCGTCGAGGGCGTCGAGCGTCTCGACGCGCACGCCGAGGTGCGTCGCCTCGGGCCCGAGCTCGACGAGGCAGGCGCCGTCGAGGGTGACGAGCGAGCCGGCGCGCGGCCCGATGGCGTCGAGGAACGCCGAGGCCTCCGCCGAGAGTGCCGGGATCGTGACGGGCGGCGTCGCGGGCGGCGGCGAGAAGGCTGCGAGGTCGAGCTCGTCGATGCGGCCGTAGCGCCAGTCCTCCTCGCGCTCGGTCGGCAGCGGGCTCGCGCTGAACTGCTCGGCGGCGGCGGCGCGGCGCTCGGTGAGCCATGCCGGGCCCTGAAGGGCGCGCGCGGCCGACGGGGTGAGACGGTCGGTGCTCAGCGCGACCCTCCCGCGCCGCGGCCCTGCGGCGGCTGACGGCGCCCGAGCCGGCCGAGGAGGCGACGCAGGCCGCCGCCCCCCGCCGCACGGCGGGCCGCCTCGGCCTCGCGCCGCTCCTCCTCGGCGAGGGCGTCGGGCACGATCGCGGTCACGATGTCCTCGGCCTCGTCGAGCAGCTCGGCGATGCCGGGACCCGGCTCGTCCGGCTCGTCCTCGAGCGCGGGCTCGACCAGGCTCCCGTGGCTCCACGCGGCGTCGGCCAGGCGGCGCTCGTAGCGCGGGCAGTCGTCCGGGCAGCGCCACGGTGCCTCGGGGGCGAGGTCAAGGGTGCAAAAGCGCGCGACTTCCCCGGACGCGTACGTCCTCGACTGAAAGTGCTTGCACTCCTCGCGCATCGGCACCGGTGCTGCGACCTCCTACAGGCCTTCTTACCCCGGGGAGGCCTTCCCCGAGCCCCAACGGCGCGGTCAACCGACCGCGCCCTCCATCTGGAGCTCGATCAGCCGGCTCCACTCCACTGCGTACTCCATCGGGAGCGTCCGCGTGATCGGCTCGATGAAGCCGTTCACGATCATGCTCGTCGCCTGGACCTCGGAGAGGCCGCGGCTCATCAGGTAGAAGAGCTGGTCGTCGCCGACCTTGGAGACCGTCGCCTCGTGGCCGATCTGGGCGTCACGCTCGCCCACCTCCATGTACGGCTTGGTCTCAGAGACGGACTGCTCGTCGAGGATGAGGGCGTCGCAGCGCACGAAGGACTTCGAGTGCTTGGCGTCCTTGTCGACGTGCACCTTGCCACGGTAGGTGGTGATCCCGCCGTCCTTGCAGATCGACTTCGACACGATCGTGGACGTCGTCTCCGGCGCGGCGTGGACCATCTTCGCCCCGGTGTCCTGGACCTGGCCCGCTCCGGCATAGGCGACCGACAGCACCTCGCCCGAGGCCTTCGGGCCCATCAGGTAGACGGAGGGGTACTTCATGGTCAGCCGGGAGCCGATGTTCCCGTCGATCCACTCGACGTGGGCCTCCGCCTCGGCGCGGGCCCGCTTGGTGACGAGGTTGTAGACGTTCGACGACCAGTTCTGGATCGTCGTGTAGGTGATCCGGCTCCCCGGCAGCGCCACGAGCTCGACGACAGCGGAGTGCAGCGAGTCCGACGAGTAGACCGGGGCCGAGCAGCCCTCCACGTAGTGGACCTGTGCCCCCTCGTCGGCGATGATCAGGGTCCGCTCGAACTGGCCCATGTTCTCCGCGTTGATGCGGAAGTAGGCCTGGAGCGGCATGTCGACCTTCACGCCCGGCGGGACGTAGATGAACGAGCCGCCCGACCAGACGGAGGAGTTCAACGCGGCGAACTTGTTGTCGTTCGGCGGGATGATCCTGCCGAACCAGCGCCGCACGATCTCGGGGTACTCGCGCACCGCCGTGTCCATGTCGGTGAAGAGGACGCCCTGCTTGGCGAGGTCGTCGCGGTTGCGGTGGTAGACGACCTCGGAATTGTGGACGATGAAGCCTTCGGCGACAAAGTTGTGATGCCCCTCGACTTCGATGTCGAAGACGGACTCGACGCCGACGGACGTGATCGACTCGATGCGGACGAAGCCGAGCATCTCGCTCGTGTGCGCCCCCATGTCCGTACCCTTCGCGCTCCGGTAGCCGTGCGCATGCTGGCGCTGCTCGGGCCGGCCGCTGCGACGAGGCGAACGTGCCGGGATCTGGTCGAAGCGTCCGCTCAGGCGGAGGTGGTAGGCGGTCATGCGCCCTTCCGGCTCCAACGGGTGGCGATTGCCCACCTCGATGACCCGGCTGCTCCCGATGCCGCAGAGGGCGACGAGCTCGCGTAGCTGGCCGAGCAGACCGGGATTGGCGCTCGTGAAGACGACGTCCTTTGAGGTCGGCTGATTCCGGACATAGCCGTCGGTGTCTAAGAGACCGGCCATCAGGGCAAGGCGCTCGGCCCTCGGCAGGCCGAAGCACCAATCCGGGAGACGCTTCGTCTGCGATGTCCCGCCGAGGCCGTTCAGCTCGACGAACTCCGCCAACCCGCCGGTCCCCCTCCCAGAAAGCCGCAATCCATCAGCGGTGACGGTGAGTTCGATGCCGAACAGCAACCGGGTGACCCGGACGATCTCGGTGACGAGTTCGGTGTCGGCACGGTCGATGGCGATCTCCACTGACACGTGGTCACCGCGATGGTGGAGAGAGCCGTCGCCCAGGTAAACGCCGGCCCACCAGCAGAGATCCTCGTTCGTGCGATGCGGAAACGCCGCTGAATCCCGTCGGTCCGGCACCATAAGCGGCGCCGAGCGGCCAAAGTCAGGCACGTCGGTGGCGATGGCGACGAAGTCGCCGACGGTCAACTCCTCCACCGTCATCCAGCGCGCGCGATTGCGGGCGCTGACGCGCCCGTCACGACGTTCGTCGCGAAGCACCAGGAAGGGGTGGTTGGCCGAAGCACCGATGGTCCGCCCTCGGGCGGTGATCTCGAACACTTCCTTCTCGCCGGAGCACTGCTGCCCGACCACGCGTGCGCCGACAACCTGCTTCGTTTCCTCGTTCAGCGAGAAGACCTCGTCGCCGGCTTCAAGCTCCTTGATCGGGCGCATCCCTGACGACGTCCAGACCCGCGTCGAGCCCCTCAGGCACTCGTACTGCGCGGTGACGCCGGCGAGGTACTTGCGCTCCGCCTGGGGGATCCCGAGCTTCTCGTAGGTGTTCTTCACCGACTCGGGGAGCTGCTCCCAGGCGTCGACCTGCTTGTCGGTCGGCTTGATGTAGTAAAAGATGTCCTGAAAGTCCAGGTCAGGCATCTTGTGGGCGAACCAGGGCACCATCGGCTTGTCGAGGAACAGCCGGTACGCCCGAAGACGGAACTTGAGCATCCACTCAGGCTCCTTCTTCATCGCCGACATCTCACGGATGATGCTCTCGTCGAGGCCCTTGCGCGGCTTGAAGACGTAATCCTCCACGTCGCTCCAGCCGAGCTGGTACTTGCCGAGGTCGATCTGCGTAGTCGCCATCGCGCTGTCCAACTCCGTTCCTGTGAGACTCGCCCGAGCCGGGCGGCGGGGGGATTTCTCCTATGCGCATAGTAACAACTCCGGGGGGCCCGGCTCCACGCGACCAGGGCCACAGCCTGGCCCGACGCGGTCTCGGCCCGCCAGCCGAGCGCCCGGCACCCCCCACCAGCAACGACGCGCCTGCGGGCGAGCGAAAAGCGCCCGCAGGGATCGCGCGTCGGCGCCGGTGTGCTTTGCTGGTCGAGATGAGCGGCGGCAGCGACGGGCGACCCCGCGCGCGTCGACACCGTGCGGCGGGCGCCACGGCCGCGCCGTGGAGGCGGAACCGAGGGAGGCAAGGACGATGACGTTCGCCGAGCAGTTCGTCGCGGAATCGATCGAGGTGCTCGGGTCGGTGGACCCGGCAACGATCGAGCGCTGCGCCGAGGGGCTGGCCGCGGTCCGCGAACGGGGCGGGCGCCTGTTCCTCCTCGGCGTGGGCGGCTCCGCCGGCCACGCCTCCCATGCGGTGAACGACTTCCGCAAGATCTGCGGCTTCGAGGCCTACACGCCCACCGACAACGTCTCCGAGCTGACGGCGCGCGCCAACGACGAGGGCTGGGACACGACCTTCGTCGAGTGGCTGCGCGGCTCACGCCTCTCCGAGCTCGACGGCGTGCTGGTCTTCTCCGTCGGAGGCGGCGACGCCGAGCGGGGCGTGTCGGCGAACATCGTGCGCGCGCTCGAGCTCGCCCAGGAGCGGCGAGCCGCCATCTTCGGCGTCGTCGGCCGTGACGGTGGCTACACCGCCAAGGTCGCCGACGCCTGCGTCGTGATCCCGCCCCTCTACGCCGACCACGTCACCCCGCACACCGAAGGGTTGGCCGCCGTGGTCTGGCACCTGCTCGTCAGCCACCCGGCCCTCGCGCGCGTCGCGACGAAGTGGGAGTCTGTTCGCTGACGGCTGCGGTCGCCTGCGGTTACGCCCTGGCGCGCAGGTCATGCGGCCTGTTCGGCCGCTCGACCGCGGGATTGACAGGCGCTACCCACCAGGTCCAGCTGCCCAAGGGGGGCTCCGGCATCGCCGGCCCGGACCTCGGGCCTGGCCCGGGTTCGCAGCGCGACCGGTTCTCGGTCAGGGAGCGCCCGGACGTCAGATTGAGGTGGAGGCCGACGGGGTGAAGGAGATGTCGTAGGGGTTGACCTTGCCCGCCGGGAGCTGCACCGGCACGCCGTTGACCTCGATCGACACGTACTGCGGCGCCCCGAGGCGGATCACGAGCGGCCCGCTCGCCGCGTACCGCGCCGACTGGCCCGGGTTGAGCGACCACATCTTCAGCCACGGGCCGTTGGGCTGAGCCTGGGCGCCGAGCCAGCAGGCGCCGCTGCTGGTCTTGAAGGTGACCGTGTAGGCCCCGACCGGGACGGCGTAGGCGACGACGGTGGCCGAGGACGAGGTCGGCTGCAGCGTCGTCGGGGTGTTGCCCTGCGGCTTCGGGGTGCTGTTGGAGCCGCCGCCGCCGTTGCCGGCGTGGTGGCCCGGGAGCGAGGGCGGTGTCGTCGAGGTGATCGTCGCCGCGCCCGGCGAGTGGTTGCGGCCGGTGGCGAGCTGGGAGACCCCGACGCCGAGCGCGCTCAGCGCGACCGCCGCGGCGGCGCCGGTCGCCGCACGTCGCATCACCTGGTGGTGATGGGGGTGCAGCCGCCTGAGCGACCTCGGCGACCTCAGCTGGCCGACGGGCTCGCCGGATTCCACGTCGAACACGACTGCGGGCGGCGTCTCGCCGGCGTGGTCGTCGAGATCGGGCTCGGACCCGGTCCCCTGCTCGTAGCCGAGCACCACGGCGGGGACGACGATGGTGTCCGGCTCGGCGGGAGGCGGGGTGGGCGTCTCGGGGTGCGCAGCGGGCGTCTCGGGGTGCGGGGGGCTGCCGGCCAGCGGGGGCCTTAGCGGCAGGTAGCCCGGGGGCGTCGGCGGCTCGAGGCGGACCCGGGGTGCGGGGACCTGGCGCAGCGCGCTCTGGGCCGGGCGGAACAGCTCAGGCGAGTCCGCCTGGAGCACGTGCGGGCGACCGGCCTCCTCCGGGTCCGGGTGGTGCACCGGAGCGCTGGCGTCGGACCGCTTCGCCACGCCGCCGAGGACCCCGAGGACCCGCTGGTAGCTCCTGACGGACTGGCGTTCGGCATGGCTGGAGGCGAAGCGCGCCCAGAGCACGCCCAGCACCACAACGATGAAAACGACCAGAACCGCAACCGCTACCACGCCGACGACCTCTCCGACTCCGTCCGCACACCTCTATTCAAGCCCATGTCGGAGGGGTTGTGGACCGCGCTTCGGTCCCAAATCGTCAGGTTCTGAGCCCGTAACGCGGGCGCAACACATCGGGGAGGTCCGCGCGGCGGGGGTTCTTGGCGTCGCGATCGGACAGAACGGGCTCCGACACGGCCCAGTCGGCGGCGATCTCCGGATCGTCCCAGGCGACGCCGAGCTCGTCGTTCGGGTTGTAGTAGCCGTCCACCAGGTACGTAAGCGTCAGATCGCTGAGCGAGGCGAAGCCGTGGGCGACGCCCGGTGGGATGAACACGCCGCGCTCGTGCTCGCCGTCGAGGTCGATGTGCTGGGTCGCACCCTCCGTCGGCGAGCCGAGCCGGAGGTCGTGGAGGACGACGCGGGCCCGGCCACGGGTCAGGTACCAGTAATCCGCCTGGTGGAGGTGGTAGTGCAGGCCGACGACGGCGCCCGCCTCCTTCTCGGAGCGGTTGGCCTGGATCATCTCGCGCCCGTGGGGGAACCACGACCGGCGGTACGTCTCGACGAACCGGCCCCGCGCGTCACCGTGCGCCGTGGGAACCACCTCCACGACGTCGCGGATCACCGCCGACTGGATGATCTCCGCCAACTCGCCGACCTCCTCGTCCGGGCGAGGAGGACGCCGGACCCGGCCGCGGCGCCTCCAAGCACCTCCGACGATAGGTGCTCGCGCGAGCTCCGGGAGCAGCCGCTCCCGGCTCAGGGGAGCCGAAGCGTCCCGTCGGTCCCGACGGCGAGCAGCCCCTCGGCGACGAGGTCTCGCGCCACACGCGACGCCCGGTCCCGGTCGTCGGGCCACCCGGCGGCGGTCGCCACCTGCTCGGGGGCGATCGGCCCGGCGCACGCGGCACGCACGAGACGGCCCCGCCCCTCCCGGTCCGACCCGGCGAAGGGCACCTGGGGGGTGGTCACCGCGGCTGACCCGAAGGCCGGGTCGTGGGAAGCCCCCGATTCGGCGGAGCGCCAGGCACACGCACCGGCCGCGGCGAGCGCGCAGCTGTCGCAACCGGGCGAACGCGCCGTGCAGACGAGGCTCCCGAAGTCCATGACGGCGAGATTCCACTCCCGCCCCCGGCCGGGGGGCACCAGCGAGTCGGCGAGCTCCTGGGCGGGGCGCGCGCCGAGCGCCGTCCCCGCGACCGCCCGGGCGAGGACCCGGCCGACGTTCGTGTCGACGACGCCGACGTCGCGCCCGAAGGCGAACGCCAGGACCGCGCGCGCGGTGTACGGGCCGACCCCCGGGAGCGCCACGAGCTCGTCGAGGGTGCCGGGAACCGAGCCGCCATGGCGCTCGACGACGGTGATCGCCGCGCTGTGGAGCGCCACGGCCCGGCGGTTGTAGCCGAGGCCGGCCCACTGCCGGAGCACCTCGCCGAGCGGCGCGTCGGCGCAGCTTGCCGCGGTCGGGAAGCGCCCGATCATCGCCGGGTAACGGATCGCGACCCTGACCGCCTGGGTCTGGGCGAGCATCGTCTCGGAGACGAGGACGTGCCAGGGATCGCGCGACGAGCGCCACGGCAGACGGTCGCGGTCCTCGCGGGCGCCGGACCACCAGCCGAACAGGGCCGAAGAGAGCGGGCCGTGCGCCGTGGCGCCGGGCGACGAGCCCACGGGGGCTCCGGGGTTCGAGGCGACGGGTCTCAGGTGGCTTGCTGGGCCGGGCGGGTCGAGAAGGTGAGGACCCAGTCCTCGTTCGTCTCACCGTCGATCACGAGGCGCCAGCTGTAGCGGGTGGCGGGCAAGAGCGGCAGCGGCCCGAAGTTCAGCGCCAGCGCCACGTCGACTGGGCTACCGGGGGGGACCGCCACGGGTCGGTTGACCTCGAAGTCGCCGCGCACCTCGATCGGCTGGCTGCCCTCCGGCATCTCGGCCATGACCGGGCCGCCGTCCTCGTCGACAAGGAAGAGCTCCCAGTGGTGCGCCCGGTCGACCTCGGTCCAGTCGACGTCGATCTTGAGTGCGATAGCGGACGGCATCGGATCCGGCCCGATCAGGCTCCATCCACCGCCCAGGATGTAGAGCTTCCCGTCGGCCACCTGGGCGGCGTCGCAGAGCAGCATCGTCACGCGCATCGACGCGACGCTACCGGTTCGGGCGCGTCCGGCGCGTCGCCCGGGCGGGAGCGGGCCCTGCCGGTAGCCTGACTGGGCGATGGCCGAGCTCGGACTGCGAAACGACGTCTACCGCCGCCCGCTCGCGACCGCGCTCGAGCGGCTGGGCCTCGGCCAGGGCTGGCGCTGCGTCGACGTCGGCGCCGGGGCCGGAGACGTCACCGTCGCCCTGGCCGAGCTCGTCGGGCGCGAGGGACGCGTCTACGCCGTCGACAGCGACCCGCGCGCGCGCGACGAGGTGGCGGCCGCGGCGGCGAGGGCCGGAGACGCGCAGGTCGTCGCGATCACCCAGTCGGGAGAGGACCTGCTCCTCCCCGAGCCGGTCGACCTGGCGTTCTGCCGCTTCGTGCTGATGCACGTCGCCGAGCCGTCGGCGGTGCTGGCTCGCATGGCCGCCGCCGTCCGCCCGGGCGGCTACGTCGTCGTGCAGGAGCCGGTGACCTCGGCGGGGCGCATCGACGGCCGGCCGCTGTCGATGCCGGGCGCGCGCCACGCCGACGTCGGGGCGATCCTCCCCGCCCTCGTGCGCGACGCCGGCCTGGAGCTCGTCGACGCCTGGGCCGAGGCGCCGGCCGGCGCCGGGCCGGGGCCCGTCGCGTCCTACCTCGAGTCGCTGACCGAGGTCGACCCCGGCGACGACCCGGTCGTGCTCCCCCCGCTCGTCACGGTCATCGCCCGCAAGGCCGACACCGGGGCCACCTGAGCGCGGCCGGGCCGACCACGAGGGACCGGGGCGCGCCCTCGCGAACTGCGAAGACGCCCGGCGGATCGCCCCTGCACCTGAGCGGCGTCCCCACCGGGCCGGGAGGCCGCTGCTAGCATCGCCGCCGTCATGCTTGACCAACTCAGCACCAAGATCTTCGGCGACGGCGCGGACCTGGACGGGATCCTCCGGCTCGCCTCCGACCCCCGCATCTCCGGGTTCACGACGAACCCGACGCTGATGCGAAAGGCCGGGATCACCGACTACGCCGAGTTCGCCGCCCAGCTGCTCGAGAAGGTGACGACCCACCCGATCTCCTTCGAGGTCTTCGCCGACGACGCCGAGGAGATGCGCCGCCAGGCCCTCACCATCGCCTCGTGGGGCGAGAACGTCTACGTGAAGATCCCGGTGACGACGACGACCGGCGAGCCGATGACCGAGCTCGTCCGCCACCTGTCGAGCGAGGGCGTGAAGGTCAACGTCACCGCGATGTTCACCATCGCCCAGGTCGAGGCGATCACCGACGCCGTGCGCGACGGCGCCCCGTCGTACCTGTCGATCTTCGCGGGGCGCATCGCGGATGCAGGCGTCGACCCGCTTCCCCTGATGCGCGAGGCGATCGGCATCATGGCGGCCGCTCCGCGCGCCGAGTGCATCTGGGCCTCGCCCCGCGAGGTCCTCAACCTCGTCCAGGCGAACAGTGTCGGCTGCCACATCATCACGATGACCCACGACCTGCTCGCGAAGCTGGGTGGGCTCGGCAAGGACCTGGGGCAGTTCTCCCTCGAGACCGTCCAGATGTTCTTCCGGGACGCGGCGGCCGCCGGGTACAAGCTCTAGCCGTGTCGGTGGCCGTCGGCCGCGTCCACCGGGCGCGGCGCGGCACCAGGATCGTGGCGTTCCCCTTCGAAGCCAGTGAGGATCGTTCGTGAAGCGCGCATGCATCACCGGAGGAGCGGGGTTTATCGGGAGCAACCTCGCCGACGAGCTCCTCGCACGCGGCGTCGAGGTGGTCGTCGTGGACGACTTCAGGACCGGGCGCAGGGAGTTCGTCGCAGCGGCCGCCGCGGGTCCGCGCTACACCCTGATCGAGGGGGACGTGCTCGACCCCGCGGTGCTCGAGCAGGCCTTCGAGGGCTGCGACTGGGTCTTTCACCTCCAGGCGAACGCGGACGTGCGCCACGGCGTCGAGCGCCCGACCGTCGACTTGGAGCAGAACACGGTCGCGACCTCGCGCGTGCTGGAAGCGATGCGCACGGCGGGGGCCCGCAGGATCCTGTTCTCCTCGACCGGCTCGGTCTACGGCGAGCCCGAGGTCTTCCCGACCCCCGAAGACGCCCCGTTCCCGCTGCAGACGTCGCTGTACGGCGCGTCCAAGCTGGCCGGGGAGGGGATGATCTCGGCGTACGCGACCGGCTTCGGCTTCACGGGGATCATCTGCCGGTTCGTCTCGATCCTCGGCGAGCGCTACACGCACGGCCACGTCTTCGACTTCTACCGGGCGTTGAAGTCGGACCCGTCCCGCCTTGTCGTCCTCGGTGACGGGCGCCAGGAGAAGTCGTACCTGTACGTGCGCGACTGCGTGTCGGCGATGCTCGCGGCGGCCTCCCTGCACGAGCAGGAGCCGGGCGCCCACGTGTACAACCTCGGGACCGACGAGACCGTCGTCGTCGACGACTCCGTGGGGGTCATCACGAAGCACCTCGGGCTGACGCCGGAGGTGGTCCACACCGGCGGCAAGCGGGGCTGGGTCGGGGACAGCCCGCTGATCCGGCTCGACACGACGAAGCTGCGCGCCATCGGCTGGACGCCGACGCTCGGGATCCACGAGGCGATCGTGCGCACGCTCGAGTGGTTCGAGGAGAATCCCTACGCCTGGCAGGACGAGCCGCCGACCGGGCCCGCGGCCGCGGTCGCGGGACACGAGAGGGGAGCAGCCTCATGAGCGTCATCTTCAGCCGGGCACCGCTTCGGATCTCCCTCGGCGGAGGCGGGACCGACCTGCCGTCGTACTACGGCGAGCACGGCGGCTTCCTGATCGCCGGGGCGATCGACAAGTACGTCTACATGCTCGTCCACGCGGTGTTCCAGC
>Ga0307374_10002750_pt1 | contig 30872 bp, 30 predicted proteins | sample OX3MG_FD_202532 | JGI IMG/M metagenome (GOLD analysis project Ga0307374, IMG submission 202532) | Soil microbial communities from Risofladan, Vaasa, Finland - OX-3 | ecosystem: Environmental > Terrestrial > Soil > Coastal area > Acid sulfate soil | place: Finland: Risofladan, Vaasa | collected... | reverse complement strand
TGGTGGAGCGGAGGGGATTCGAACCCCTGACCTCTGCCGTGCGAGGGCAGCGCTCTCCCAGCTGAGCTACCGCCCCGAGACGTGGGTCACACCGAGGCGTTTCGCAGTATAGAGCCGGTGTCGGCCGTGCTCAGCCGGAGCGGCTCAGGGAGAGACGGTCCGGCTGGCGAAGAATGTCTTCACCGCGTCAGCCAGGGCAGGGAGGTTGAACGGCTTCGGGAGCATGCCGTCCGCACCCGCGAGACGGGCCTGCTCAGCCTCCTCGGAGAGGGCGCTGAACATGAGCACCGGGGTCTGTGCCGTCGCCGCGTTGGCCCGGATCCTGCGGCAGGCCTCGATGCCATCGATGCCCGGCATCATGATGTCCAGGATGATGAGATCGGGGAGTTCGGTCGTGGCCATGCGGACGGCCGCCTCGCCGTCGGAGACCGTCGACATCTCGTAGCCCTCGAGGGCGAGGTAGCGGGAGACGACGGAGATCACGCGAGGGTCGTCGTCGGCAAGCAAGACGCGCGGCCGGGACATTGGCTCCATGGTACGGAGGCTCCCCGGAAACGGGGCCCTCGCGTCCATTCCTTTACAGCCGAGTCGACACTGCGACTCAGCGGCCGCCCCCGGCGCGGTGGCTATACTCGCCCGCAGGCATGTCGAGTACCCCGGCGTCCCTGGTGCTGTTCGGGATCGCTGTCGGCGCATACACGCTGGCCGTGGTGGCGTTCGTGCTCCATCTGGCGTTCAGGAAGCGGTGGATCGGAGACGCCGGCATGGCGCTGGTCCTGATCGGCTGGCCGCTGCACTTCGCCTCGATCTTCACGCGTGCGCTCGAGGCCGGGCACTGGCCGCTGGGCAACATGTACGAGTACTCGACCGGGATTGCCTTCGTGCTCGTCACCTGCTGCGTCGTGCTGATGGTGCGCGCCAGGATGCGCCTGATCGGCCTGCCCGCGATGATCGTCACGGTGGCGCTCATGGGCGTTGCCTACATGCTGTACGTCCCGCCCGGCCAGCTCGTTCCGGCCCTGCACAGCTACTGGCTGACGATTCACGTCACGTCGATGGCGACGTCGTCGGCCATCCTCAGCTTCTCGTTCTTCTTCGGGATGGCGTACCTCGCGAAGCGCTGGGCCGACAACCGCGTGCTCGCGGTCGCCCCGGCCGCCGTCCCGGCGACGGTCAGCAGCGGCGGTGTCGCGACCATGACGATGGGGGGCGGCGGAACCGGTGCAGACCCCGGCTCGGTCGGTGGCGTTCGCCGCCCGCTCGCGGCCTGGCTGCAGCGCGCCCTTCCGCCGGCGGGCGTGCTCGACAGCTGGAGCTACCGGTTCGTGATGATCGGCTTCCCAATCTGGACGTTCGGGGTGATCTGCGGCGCCATCTGGGGCGAGCACGCGTGGGGCCGGTACTGGGGCTGGGACCCCAAGGAGACGTTCGCGTTCATCACCTGGGTCATCTTCGCAATCTACCTGCACGCACGCGTCACCTACGGGTGGAAGGAGAAGCGCGCGGCGATCATCACCGCGTTCGGGTTCGCCGCGATCCTCTTCACGCTGTACGCGGTCAATCTCTGGATCGCCGGTCTGCACTCGTACGCTCGCGCCTGACCCGACTCCTGATCAATGCGCGAGACGCGCTGAGGCGCCGGCGGGGTTTGGTCCACACCGCAACGTTCCTGTTGTGGGCGAACGCTCCGGGCGTGTCATCACCATTGGCCCTGGAGCGCCTGCGCGCATCGAAGCGGACGAGACAAGCACCGCGGTTACCCGCGACGCTGCCACCTCGTCTTTTTCAGCATCTTCTTATGCTTGTGCTTGCGCATCTTCTTGCGCCGCTTCTTGATGACGGAACCCATCTGGCTGCGACTATAGCGGTCCGAGGCGATCGAACGCCGCCCGCAGATTGGCGGCGGTGTTCTCGAGGTGCTCCGGGAGGACCTTGATATCGGCCAGCACGGGCATGAAGTTGGTGTCCCCTCCCCAGCGGGGCACCACATGCAGGTGGATGTGCTCCACGCTGGCGCCCGCGACCGAGCCCTGGTTGATGCCGACGTTGAACCCGCCGGGGTGCATCGCCTCCGTCAGTGCCTGGATCGCGCGCTGGGTCGCCGCGAACACCGCAGCCCCCTCGGCCGGTGTCAGCGAGACAAGGTCGGGCACGTGGCGCACCGGCACCACCATCAGGTGGCCGCTGCTGTAGGGGTAGCGGTTGAGGAGGGTGAAGGTGAGCTCGTCGCGGTCCACGACGAGGGACTGCTCAGAGCCCTGAGCTCTGGCCGCGTCGCAGAGGAAGCACCCCGACTCCGATGCGCTGGGTCCGGTCGACACGTACGCCATCCGCCACGGTGCCCAGAGCTGCCTCACGGAGGACGACGTTAGCCGACCGCCGCGGGAGTCGGTCGTGTTGCCACGGGGGTGCCCCGGTTGCGACTGAGCAGTCGCGGTCGCCAGGCAGCCAGGCAGGCGATCACCGCGACGGCGATCAGCGCCCAGGCAGCCAGCGGTCCGGGCGGGAATGCGCCCCCGTCGATGAGATCGGCAGCGCACGCAGCGCTGATCGCCGCCCACATGCCGACCACCGCGAGCCTGCGGTCACCGAGAAGCGCGATCGACCACACCAGGACCGGCGCCAGCATCACGAGGTCCTGCGCGTATGCGTGCGGTGCGCCGAGCAACGACAGGACCGCCGCCGCGATCAGCGCGCGATCGAACCGCGGCGGATGGCGCCGGGCCAGGTCGCCGAGCGCCCAGGCGACCGCGCAAGCGACCGCCGTTCCGCAGAGGCCGATCACCACGCTCATGGTCCCGTTGCCGGCGATCGATCCCGGGATGGCGATGAAGCTCAGCATGCGGCCGAGATCCCACGCCCCGCCCTGCGCGGTGGCGAGGCCGGCAAACGCCATCACGCCGGCGGTGCCGACCACCGCGACGCTGGCGACGGCGAGCGCCCCGAGGCCGACAAGCGCGCCGACGATGACCCGCCGCTGCCGCCAGCCGATGAGGAAGGCCGCCAGGCCCAGCGCGAGATGGGGCTTCGCGATGCCGGCCGCCAGGACGAGTACCACCGCGCCGCGCGCCTCGTGGCCGTGGCGCCAGTCCCGGTATGCCAGTGCGAGCCCGAGCGCCGTCAGGGACGACCACTGCCCTTGGAGGAGGAGCGTCCAGGTGCCGAACGACGCCATCGCCGCCATGCCGGCGGCCACACGCCAGATTCGTGGCGTCGTCGCGGACCAGGGGGCGCTGCGCACCGCGACGACGACGGCGAGCGCGAGGATGAGCAGGGAGAGCGCCGTCCAGACCCGGTAGGCGGCGTCCAGACCCAGCAGGGTGATTGGAGCGACGAGTGCGGCGGCGGGCGGCCCGTCGACGAAGGGCACCTCGCCGTTGCGGACCGGGGCGATGAGCTGGTCACGGAGCGCCGTCTGGGTCGCGAGGTCGTACACCGCCGAGCCGCCGGGGTGGCGAAGGAGGAGGCCTGCGACATACGAGGACGTGAAATCGGAGCGATCGACGTCCGGGGTGGGGAGCCGTACCCAGATGAGCACGTACGCGAGGAGGAGGGCAGCCGCGACCGCCATGACGAGGCGAGCCTGCCGGGCTTGCGCACCCACGCCCCGACGCTACCAGCCTGGCCCCCGACGCAGAACGAGTGCGACGGGAGCGTGACCCGCCTGTTGAGCCCGTCGCCGGCGCGTTCGGCGGGTTCAGAGCAGTGTGAGGGTCACCTCCACGTTGCCCCGGACGGCATTGGAGTAGGGACAGCGCTGCTCGGTCTCGTCGACGAGCGCCTTGGCCTGTTCCGGATCCGCGATGGACGGCAGGGTGATCAGCAGCTCGACGGCCAGGCCCAGGCGTCCGGAACCGATCACGCCGATGCCGACACGGGCGGTGACGACCGAATCCAGGATGTCAAGACCCTTGCGCCGTGCGATGCCGATCATCGCGTTCTGCCAGCACGCGGCGTAGCCGAGCGCGAAGAGCTGCTCGGGGTTCGTCCCGGGCCCGCCGTCGCCGCCCATCTCGGTCGGGGAGCTGAAATCGACGCTCAGCCTGCCGTCCGATGTCGCGCCGTGGCCGCGGCGTCCGCCGGAGACCGTGGCTTCCGCGGTGTAGAGCAGGCGAAACGGGGATTCACTGTCGCTCACGGCATCTCCAGTGCCCGAGGTCGTCAGGCCGGGGCTTCCTCGATCTTGATCTTGGTGCGCACCTGGTCGGAGAAATGGCACGACGCCAGGTGCCCATCGGGCTTCATCTCGAGCGGCGGGACCACATCGGCGCAGACGCCGGGCACCTGCGCGATCGGGCAGCGCGTGTGGAACAGGCAGCCGGACGGCGGGTTGAGCGGTGACGGAATCTCACCGGACAGCTCCACGAGCCGGCGTTTCGACTCGATGCGCGGATCGGGCACCGGGATGGACGACAGGAGCGCGCGCGTGTACGGATGGTCCTGCGACACGTAGAGGTCCTCGCTCGGTGCCACCTCACAGATCCTGCCGAGGTACATGACCATCACGCGGTCGCTGATGTGCCGCACGACGGAGAGGTCGTGTGCGATGAAGAGATATGTCAGGTTGAACTCGCGCTGCAGATCCTCGAGGAGGTTGATGATCTGCGCCTGGATGGAGACGTCCAGCGCCGACACCGGCTCGTCGCAGATGATGACCTTCGGGTTGAGCGCGAGCGCGCGCGCGATGCCGATGCGCTGTCGCTGGCCACCGCTGAACTCGTGCGGATAACGGTTGTTGAAATAGGGGTTGAGCCCGACCGTGCGCAGCAGCTCCTGGACGCGAGCGTCCTTTGCCTTGCCGCTGATCATCTTGAAGTTGACGAGTGGCTCGGCGATGATGTCGCCGACCGTCATGCGTGGGTCGAGCGACGCGTACGGATCCTGAAAGATCATCTGCAGCTGCTTGCGCTGCTGACGCAGCTTCTCGCCGCTCAGCTTCGTGATGTCGACGCCGTCGAGGATCACCTCACCGGACGTGACCGGGATCAGCTGGCTGATCAGCCTCCCGAGCGTCGACTTGCCGCAGCCCGACTCACCGACGAGGCCGACGGTCTCACCCGCCATGATGTCGAACGTCACGCCGTCGACGGCCTTGACCGACCCGTTGCCGCCGGCACTGAAGTGCTTGACGACATTGACGACGCGCAGCAGTGGCTCGGCGGACGGTGCCGGTTTCGGAAGAACGTGGACGATCGTGTCAGTCACCGACGGACTCCGCGACCGTTGCGGTCACCTCCGCCTCGGGGAGGACCTGCCGCCCCTTGGGATGCACGCCGCTCGCGGCGCCAGGGCTCGTGTCGGTGATGTCACCAGCCCCCATCTCGGCATACGCCTTCTCCATCGTGACCCAGCACGCCGCCAGCTGCATCGGGGCGACCTGCTCGATCAGTGGCGCCTCACTGAAACAGCGTTCGATGCGGAACGGGCAGCGCGGGTTGAACTTGCAGCCGGCCGGAAGGTCGATGAGATCAGGTGGGAGACCCTCGATCGACAGCAGCCGCGCGCGCCGGCTGGCGTCGATGCGCGGGACCGAGCGCAGCAGCGACCACGTGTACGGATGCTGCGGCGATTCGAAGATCTGCTCGACCGTGCCCTCTTCAACGATCTCGCCGGCGTACATGACGATGACGCGCTTGCAGAGCCCTGCGACCACGCCGAGGTTGTGCGTGATGAGTACGATCGCCGCGCCCGTCTGCTCGTTGAGGTCGCGAAGGAGCTCGAGGATCTGCGCCTGCACCGTGACGTCGAGCGCGGTGGTCGGCTCGTCGGCGATCAGGAGGTCCGGTTTGTTGGACAGTCCCATCGCGATCATGGCGCGCTGGCGCATGCCACCACTGAACTGATGGGGGTAGTCCTTCACCCGGCGCTCCGGGTCCGAGACCCGCACCTGCTTCAGCAGGTCGATGGTCCGCGCGTCGATCTGGGCATCCGCGATCTTGTTGTGCGCGTGCATCGCCTCTTCGATCTGATACCCCACGCGCAGGACCGGGTTCATCGAGCTCAGCGGGTCCTGGAAGATCATCGCGATATCGCGACCGCGGATGTTGCGCAGCTCCTCCTTGTTCAGCTTGAGGAGGTCGCGTCCCTTGAACATGATCTCGCCGTTGACCACCTTGCCCGGGCGCTGCACGAGCCCGAGGACGGACATGGCGGTCACGCTCTTGCCGCAACCGGATTCACCGACGATCCCCACGGTCTCGCCGGGCTGCACGTGGAAGCTGACCCCACGCACGGCCTTCACCTCCCCATCGTCGGTGAAGAAGTGCGTGCTGAGGTTGCGGACGTCGAGTATCGGGTCCGTCACCGCCGTTGGCGCGGATCGAAGGCGTCTCGCAGGCCGTCGCCGAGGAAGTTGAAGGCGAGCAGCGTGACGGAGAGCGCAATGGCGGGCCAGAGCATCATGTAGGGCTCCAAGGGAAGGGCAGCATACCCCTCGGAGGCGATGGATCCCCAGGATGCCAGCGGCGACGGGATTCCGAGGCCGAGGTAGCTCAGGAACGCCTCGGTGAGGATCGCGATCGGGATGACGAAGGTCGCCTGCACGATGATCGGCCCAAGCGAGTTCGGGAGGATGTGGCCGAAGAGGATCTTGCCCGACTTCGCCCCGCTCGCCCGGGCGGCCTCGATGAACTCCCGCTCGCGGATGCTGAATGCCTGGCCTCGGACGAGGCGCGCCATGTCCATCCAGACCGTTGCCGAGATCGCCAGCATGATGTTGCCCAGACCGCGCCCGAGGACGAGGTACAGGACGATGGCGACGAGGATCCCGGGGATGCCGTAGAAGATGTTGATGAACACGCTGATGACCGTGTCCACCCACCCACGGAAGTACCCGGCGATCAGGCCGACCACAACGCCGATCGTGAGCACCACCAGTGAGGTGCCGAGGCCGACGATGAGCGAGATCTGCGCTCCCTGCATCATCCGGCTGAGGAGGTCGCGCCCCAGGTCGTCCGTGCCGAGTGGGTGCCCGGCGCTCGGACCGAGGTAGGTCAGCGTGTTGGGCAGGATCGTCGCGGGGTTGTACGGCGTCCAGAAGATGGCCACGATGGCAACCAGGAAGAGCAGGATGAGGTAGACCAGCGCCGCCAGCGCGAGGCGGTTGCGCCGGAGGCGGCGGAACCCGTCCCGCCAGAGCCCGACCTGCGCCCGGGCGACCGTACCGCCCGCATATTCCTGTTCAAAGACGGGAGTCGCGATAGTGGCCATCAGTATCTGATCCTCGGGTCAACGACGGTGTACAGCAGGTCGACGATGAGGTTCGCAATACCGATCAGCAACGCATACACGGTGAACACCGCCACCGTCACGTTGTAGTCGGCGGCAAGGATGCTCTCGACGAATTCCTTGCCCAGGCCTGGGATTCCGAAGATGTTCTCGATGATGACGCTGCCGGTGATGATGCTGATGACCAGCGGTCCGAGGATGCTGATCACCGGGATGAGCGCGTTGCGCAACGCGTGACGGATGGTGACGACACGGGTCTTCAAACCCTTCGCTCGCGCTGTGCGTATGTAGTCCTGTTGCAGCACCTCGAGCATCGCAGCGCGCGTGATCCTCGTGACCTGCCCGGAGGTGTAGAAACCGAGGATGATCGCCGGCAGCGACAACTCCACGAGCGTGCCGTACGTCCCGGTCCATATCGCCGGGTACGAGATGACGCCGTTGGTGACCGACGGAAGGAAGTAGCTGAAGATGAGGACGCCGAGCCCGGCGAAGACGAAGCTCGGCACGCTGTACCCGACCACGGCGATCGAGGTGAGGGTGTAGTCGACCCAGGAGTTCTGGCGCATCGCGGCAATAACACCGAAGGTGGTGCCCAGACCGATCGTGATGAGCAGTGCGGTGCCGCCCAGCTCTGCGCTGACACTCAACTCACGCATCACAAGCGGTGTGATCGGCAGACCGCGGATCTGGAACGACACTCCCAGGTTGCCGTGGAGCGCGTTGAGGAGGAAGTTCCAGTACTGCACCAGGACCGGTTGGTCGAGACCGTACTCGTGGAGGAGGAGCTGCAGGGCCCTGCCGTGCACGCGGTCGCTTTCGAACGCGTTCCCCGGGAGGGTGTGGACTGTCACGAAAACCAGGAAGGACACCGCGATCAGCGTGAAGACGATCAACGCCAGGCGCTGTGCGATGTAGATGAGCGTACCTCGGGTCAGCATCTACCTTGTCCTCACATACGGCGGGAAGGCAAAAGGCGCCCGGCTCGGTGCCGGGCGCCTTTTGTTCGGTTCTGGTCGCGCCCTTTAGTGGCTGAGAATCTTGATCTCGTTCCACCAGTGGTCGAAGGCGGTATTCGAGCCGGCTCCGCTCACGTAGGACTGGATGAGGAAGTTCCCCACGGAGTAGTAGAGCGGGATGTAGACAACATCGGTCTGGAGGATCTGTCCGAGCTGGTTGTACAGCGGAAGCGCTGTGGTCAGCGGCTCGGCATCGGCCTGCTTGAGGATGGAGTCGTACTGGGGGTCGTCGAACCCGCTGGTGTTGGCGCCTGCGGAGGTGGCGTACACGCCCCAGAGGTTGTCGTACCAGTCCTGCGGGTGGTTGTAGTCGAACTGCCAGCCGTCACGCGACATGACGTACTTGCCCTCGAGGCGGTTGTTGATGAAGATCGACGCGTCCGAGACCGAGTTCAGCGTCACGTTGAGCCCCAGGTTGGTCTTCCACTGGCTCTGCAGGTACTCGGCGACGCTCTCGTTGAGGCTGCCGGCGTTGTACGAGTAGGTGACGTTCTTGGTCAGCGCGCCCGTCGGGTCGTACTGCTTGAGGAGCGACTTCGCCTGGGTGGCATCGAACTTCGCGAGCGGGTCGCTGTTCGGGCCGCCGTTGCCGACGAGGCCGGTGGTGATCAAGCCGCCGGTTGCCGCGGAGCAGATGAGGTTGTGGCACACCGTCGTGGCCAGGCCCTGCTTGTCGACCGCGAGGGCGAAGGCCAGGCGGAGACCCTTGGCCGCCGCAGACTCACCGACGAACGGTCCGCCTGTTGCGGGATAGCCGATGTTGAAGCTCACCCATGTGGTGCGCCCCTTGGGCTGGGTCAACAGATTCGCCTTCTCGCGCGAGTTGGCCTGGATCGCCAGGATGTTCGCCAGCGGGATGATGCCGCTGTCGCCGCCGTAGCCGATGATGTCGTACCCCTTCTGGAAGAAGGCGTCGACGGTCGTCGGTGCGGTCGACGGGTCCTTGATGTCGATGTTGATCGTCTTCAACGTCGGCTTCGGTGAACCCCACCAGTTCGGCACCTGGCTGAACGTCATCGACTGCTTGGGGGTGTACGCGGTGAGCTTGTACGCGCCGGTGCCGACGAGGTTGGCGGGCGTCTGCCACCAGTTGACCGGATCGACACCCGGTGCATCGATCACCTTCTCGTCGACGATGGCGCCGACTGTGCCTTCGAGCGTCCACGCGGTGAGGCACCAGCCGCATCCGCTTGCCAGCTTGATCTGGACGGTCTCAGGATCCGTCGCCGTGAGGCCGCTCATCATGAACGAGGAATTTCCCGCGGCGAGCTGCTTCTCGATGTTCGCCTGGAAGGTCGTGGGTGTGCCTGAGGACGGCGGGGAGCCGGCCGCCTTCTGCACGTCGCTGTAGCCCTGAACCGCGCTCAGGATCGACGAATACGCGCCGTGCAGTGCCACCGCACGGTTCCACGAGTACAGGACGTCCTTCGAGGTGACCGGGTCACCGTTGGAGAACTTCGCCTTGGGGTTCAGGTGAATCGTGTAGGTGGTGCCGTCCGAGGAGATCCCGCCGTTGGCCTGCGTGGGCACTGTGGAGGCGATGTCCGGGATGATGTTCAGGTTGTCATCGAACCGCCAGAGGTTGTCGAACACGTTCTGCATGAGCTCGGTGTCGACCTCGGCGTCCATCTCGCCGGGATCCCACGTACCGGGGTCCTGGAAGACCGGGAAGTGCAGCACCTGTGACGACGCCAGGGCTCCTGACGTCGTGGTGCTGCTGCTGGTGCTACCGCACGCTGCGGCGGTGAGCAGGCCAAGCACTCCAAGGCCTATCCCACCAATTGTCAGTTTGTTCGGTCGCAAGTGCTGATCCTCCCGTTTATATGGCTGATGCCGCCCTGGCCCAGGTTTCGTCGTCCCGGACCACGCCTCAGAAAACGAGACGTGCGCCGGATCATATCGAGTTGATCCACCCCATGCGGTTCACCGAGCAGAAACTCACCCTGTTGGGTGAATGACGGCTTCGGAATTCGTCACGATGGGGGATGCCGGCGCGCCTGCGGAGAACCCCTGGTGGAGCCAGGGGGGCTCGAACCCCCGACCTCTTGCATGCCATGCAAGCGCTCTCCCAGCTGAGCTATGGCCCCGCCGGACATGGTACCGGCCGGAGGACGACGGCGCGACCGCCCGCGACGCAGGTGGACGCCGGCCCGGCGTGGAGGGATTGCAGTCGGCGCAAATACGGGAATTGCATCCGTGCCGCCTGGTATCGGACAATGCTGGCGGGTGGCGCAGTGGCGAATTGATCGCCGCGATTGCGCCGATGGCACGTCACGTGGGGGTCCTCATGCCTGAAGCTGCCGATCGCGAACTCGCTTCCGGGAACGCGTCGCCGATCGTGCAGGCCGCCGAGCGGCTGGTGTCGCGCATCGAGGCACTGGTCAGTCAGGTGGCCGCGTTGAAGGCCGACAACGCCGAATTGCGCCGTGAGGTCCGCGCAGCGGTCGCGTTGATCGAGCGCGCCGGCGATGCCGCCACCCCCGCCCGATCCGCAAAACGGGCGTCCGCCCCAGCGGTGCGTCATCCGAAGGGCCGCCGTCGCGGTAAGGGACCGAAGGGACGCGCCACACCCGCATCGGTGACGCCGGACATCGTTCTTGCCACGATCGGGAAGCTCGGATCGGCGACGGCCTCGGAGATTGCGCGCGAGTTGAGCGTCCTTGGTGACCCGGTGTCGGGTCGGGCCGTCCGCTGGCTTGCCGAGCGAGCCGGCGCCGCGACGACCGTGGGGGAGGACGGCCAGCTGCGCTACCGGCTCCCGGCGTCGCCGCCCCGCCCGTACTGAGCTCGCTCCCCAGGTTCGCCTCCGGAAGCTTGCGTCCAGGGTCGGCCCGGTCATACACTCTTGTGTATGTCTTTCTTCGCAAACAAGATTCCTGGAGTCAGTCTTCGTCGCACGGCGCTGGCGGCCGCCGGGTCTCTCGTGGTGGCGGGAGCCGCCGGGTGGCTCGTGGTGCATCAGACCGCGGCGCAGGCGCCCATCCCCGCCGGAGAGACTGTTGATCCGCCCGCACCGGCCACGGTCCTGGTCTTCGTCAGCGGTGCCGTCGAGCATCCGGGCCTGTATGAGCTGAGTCCCGATGCTCGGGTGGCGGACGCGCTGGCAGCCGCCGGCGGGATCACGACGCTTGCCGATCCGGGGCACCTTCCCAACATGGCCGAGCGCGTGCACGACGGCCGACAGATCAACGTGCCGTTCTTGAAGAGCGGGACCACGGCGGCGAAGCTCGATATCAACACCGCTGCCCAGGATGAGCTCGACGCGGTCCCCGGCATGCCTGAAGGTCTCGCCGGCGCGATCGTCGCGTATCGCGAAGAGTGGGGTCCGTTCACATCGATGAGCCAGCTCCACGGCGACCTCGGGGTTGACTCCGCGACCGTCACCGGTCTCGGGCACTACCTCCGCGTCGTCATACCTGCGCCGTGAGCCTCCGAGCGGCCTCGCGCGCCGGTCGTGCCGCGACCTGGGTCTGCGGCGGCTTCGCGGTGGGATGCGGTACCGGCTTTGTGGGTTCCGTGCCCGCATCGCTGGCGCTGTCGCTTGGCGCAGGCGCCGCGGGGTGCGCGCTCCTTGCCGTGGCGGCGGTGGGCAGGCGCTGTGTCTTCCCTGTCGCGGTGGCCGGGGCGCTCACGCTCGGTGTGCTGCGTGGCTCGCTTGCCGTCGCCGGGACAGGCCCGGCGACGGTCGACGGCAACCTCGGTTCGCGGCCGGTGGTGCTCACCGGCACAGTCCGCAGTGCGGGTCCGGGAGCCGGGTCCTCGGCGATCGTCGATGTCTCGCACCTGTCCGACGCCGACACGGATCGGGCGGTGTCCGGCGGGGTGCTGGTGAGTGGACCGTTGATCCCAGAGCTCGCTCCGGGCGACGAGGTGGAGGTCGACGCGTCAGGGTTGCGCCGTCTGGATCGTCGCCCGGGCGCCAATGCCGCGGACACGCTCGAACGCGAGGGGGTCGAGGCCACAGCCACGTCGCCGCAGGTGTTCGTCATTGCGGCGGCAGGCCCGTCAGTCGGCTCCGCGATCGTATGGGTGCAGGATCGACTGATCGGAGCGGTGGACGCCGAGCTTCCGGAACCGGCATCAGCGCTCCTGCTCGGCATCGCGTTCGGCATCCACCAACCGCTGAGCGCCGGCGTGCGCGCCCCGCTGCAGGACGCCGGACTCATACATATCGTCGTGGTATCGGGATTGAAGGTCGTCCTGATCGTCGGGCTGCTGGGCGCGGTCGCCCGCCTCCTCGAGTGGTCGCGCCGTCGCAGCCTGCTGCTCGCGGTTCCGGTGGTTGCCGCGTATGTGCTGATCAGCGGTGCGGGACCGGCGGCAGTACGCAGCGCGCTCATGGCAGGCGCGGCAATGCTCGCGTCGACCGGAGGGCGGCGCACCGACCCGGTACCGATGCTCGCGCTCGTCGCCGCCGTGATGCTCGGTCTGTCGCCCGCGGTGGTCGAGGATCCGGGCTTTCAGCTCTCGTTCCTCGGCACCGCCGGCATCCTCCTGCTCGCGACCCCGATCGCCGCGAGGGTGCCGGGGCCGCGGATGTTCGCCGAGCCGTTCGCCCTGACCGTGGCGGCGCAGGTCGCGACGCTGCCAGTCATGGCCGGAACCTTTGGTGTCATCTCGCTCGGAGGTCCGGTTGCCAACGCGCTGGTGTTGCCGCTGTTGCCGTTCATGCTCGTCGCCGGTGGCCTCGGCGCAACCTTGAGCGCGCTGGTTCCGGGACTCGGATGGGTGCTGCTCCAGCTGGCGAGCCTCGGGACGTCGGTGACGACCACGGTCGCGCGCGTCATCAGCGCCATACCCGGCGCCGCCATTCAGATCGGCAGCTGGCCGGTCGCCTGGTCGGTCGCGGAGGCGGCGGGGGCCGTCGCGGCGTTCGCCGTCCTGATGACGGCGACGCGGGACGCGAAGCCGCTGCGGCCGTGACCGTCCGCGCGGTCACAGCCGCGGTGCTTGCCGCGTTGATCGCCTCGATCGCCGTGTGGGCGTTCGTGTCGCGGCCGGACGGGCGTCTGCACGTGACCGTTCTCAGCACCGGAACGTCGACGGCGGTCCTGGTGCGCGCGGAGGACGGGAGCACGGTGCTCGTGGACGGCGGCTCGTCACCGGCACAGCTCCTCGCGGCGCTCGGCCGGGTCATGGCGCCGGCGACGAGCCACCTCGACATGGTCGTCATCACCGGCGGTGAGAAAACGGCTGTGGACGGCCTGACCGGCCTGCCGGGTCATTACACAGTGGGAACCGTGGTGAGCCCGGGCGGCCTCACCCCCGGTGGCGACGCTGTCGTGGCGGCGCTTGCGAATGCGGGCGCGACCGTTCTCGACACCGACGGGCGCGCATGGTCGTTCGGCGGAGCCACCTGGAGATGTGCCGGATTCATTGCGCTCGCCACGGCGCGAGCGATGTGCGCCCTTGTGATCGACGATCCGACCGGACGCGCACTGGTGCTCGGCGACGCCGGAACCGCGGACCAGGAAGACCTGTGTGCCGTTTTCGGGGATCAGCTCGCCGCCGACCTCGTGGTCACGCCGCCGGGGGGCGCGGTCTCGCCGGTGCTCGTTGCCACCAGCAGGCCGTCGGAGCTCGCGGTCCCGCTTGCGCAGGGTGCTCCCGGCGTTGCCGGCCCGCACGGATACCGGACGGACCGAACCGGGGTCGACGGCGATCTCGAGTACGCCGGCGGCCCGGATGGCCTCGTGGCGATGCCGTGACTACGGCCACCCGCATCGGACATCAGAAGATGAAGGGCAGCAGCATCTTCGTCGAGCGCTTGTACCGCGGGTATTCGTTGGGGAACTGCAATGTCATGTATCGCTCCTCGACGGTGGCGCTGTACACGAAGTACACCCCCGCCAAGGCCACGCCGATGAGCCAGGACCAGGTGAGAGCCATGGCCGAGCCGATGCCGGCCAGGAGGATGCCTGAGTAGATGGGATGGCGAACCATACGGTAGGGGCCGCTTGTCACCAGTTGCGGATCCTCCTTCTGTGACATGGGCGTGCCCCAATTGCGCCCTATGTGGAGGCGTGCCCAGACGGCGAATCCAAGTCCAACCGCAAAGAGGACGAGACCGCCTGCGGCGAGCCAGAAGTTCGAATTGAAACCGTTGTGCTGGAATGCCCCCAGGCGGAGCAGGACGATCACCATGACGGCGATCGCCGCCCTGATGGGCAACCCCCGAGACCATGGGACGTGTCCGCTCTTCATCGAGAACGCAGCCACGAACCAGTAGGCCCAGAATCCCGTCCATCCGAGGCCGAAGACGATCTCAACCGCGCGCATGCAGATCCGACGATAGATGGCGCGTCATAGGCCGGCCCGCTCCATCATCCGCACGCGGGGTCGGCGTGAACGGACGCTGCTTCGGGGCAACGCGAACGTCACCGAGGCTGGCTGCAATACTGGCTCGGTGGCCGCGACACCTCCGCTGAACCCGCTCACCCTCATCCACGGTGACGAGGGGTACCTCGTCGACCAGGCGGCGCGCGCGTGGCGCAAGCGCGCAAAGCCGCCGCAGCTCGACGTTGAGGTGTTCGACGCGCCGGGCCGTCTTGACGGGTTGCGCAGCGCCGTCGCCGAGATGCCGCTGTTCGATCCCGAGCGTGCGCTGCTCGTCCGCGACCCACCGCAGCTCACCGGCGCCGCGAAGCGAGGTGGCGCCGATCCCCCCGAACGGCTGGCGGCCATCCTCGCTGAACGCGCGCCGACGACACTCCTCTGTCTTGTCGCGCACGCCAAGGTGCCCGACAGGAACCCGGTGCTCGCCGCTGTCAGGCAATTGCGGGGGGCCATCATCTTCCACGCGGCGAAGAAAGGTCGCGAGCTTCGCGCCTGGGTCGAAGGCGAGATCGCGGTGCGCAACCTCCGGCTCGGATCCGGATCCGTGGAGCACATCGTTCGGGTCGCCGGGCCCGAGCTGGGGACCATCGCGTCAGAGCTCGACAAGCTCGTTGCCTACGCAGCGGGCCGGCCCCTCTCCGCCCGTGACGTCCGTCTGGCGGTGGCCGGTGACGAGGAGAGCGGCCTGTACGACACCCTCGGGGACCTCCTCGGGCCCACGCCGGCGCGCGGCGCCGACTCGGTCGATCGTCTGCTCGCGGAAGGACGTGCCGGCCCGTATCTGCTCGCCATCCTCGCGGGGCAGATTCGAGATCTCCTGGTCGTCCAGGCGTACCTGCAGACACACGGATCTGCTGCGGGCCTCGCTTCGGCAATCGGCAAGCCCGATTGGATGATCGAGCGCCTCGTGCGGCATGCACGCCTCGTGCCCGCGCCGACCGCGGCCCGCTGGCTCGGCGCGCTGCACGATGCCGATCGCAAGCTCAAGATCGGCGAGATCTCGGACACCGAGGGCGTGCGCCTCGCCGTCCTGCGGGCTGCCGCCGACCTGACCGAGGCGCGAGCGGTCCGGCCCATGTAGGAACCGGGCCAGACCCTACTTGGTCTTGCTGCCCTTGGCCGGTGACTTGGCAGCGGCGGCCTTCGGCGTGGCGGCCTTGGGCGCGGCGGCCTTCGTGGTGCTGGCCTTCATGGCGCTCGCTTTGGGCGCGGGGGCTTTGCCGGCCGGTTTTGCCGCGGGCTTCGCCGCCGACGCTCTGGCCGGCTGCTTGGCGCTGCGCCCCTTGGCACCGCCGGCCGCGGCGGAGCGAGCCGCCGCTCCTTCGGTGCCTTCTGCGACGTTCGCGAGGCGAGCGGCCATCGACGCGAGGCGCGACTTGCGGCGGCGGACGTTGTTGCGATGCAGGATGCCCTTCTCGGCCGCGCGGTCGAGCGCCTTGATCGCGGCATGCAACTCCTCTTCGCCGGTCGCGGCGCCCTCCTCGAGGAGCGCGTGGCGGGCCTTGATCACCTTGGTGCGGACAGCGGACTTCACGGCGCGGTTGCGCACGTGTTTGCGTTCGCTGGACCGGATGCGCTTGCGCGCGGATCGGGAGTTGGCCATGCTCGCTCTTCTACGTCACTCAATCACGGTCTGGGGCGCGCCGCCCGGGCGGCATACCAGCCAGGGACGCACGAAGGCAGCAGTATATCAGCGTCTGTGTCCCACCTCTCCGCGCGGGTCGTTCCCGCATACGCAAAGCTCAACCTCTCGCTGAGCGTTGTCGGCCGCCGCGATGACGGATACCACGACATCGACAGCATCCTCGTCCCGATCGACTGGCATGACCTTGTGGGGGTCAGCCTCTCGTTCGCGGCGGCGGGGGCCGTCGCCCTGAAGGTCACCGGACCCGCGGCGGCAGGGGTGCCGCCTGACGACTCCAACCTCACTGTGCGTGCGGCGCGAGCACTGAGCGGGCTCGCGAGGCGCCCGCTGGACGTCCGGCTCTGGCTCGACAAGGCGGTCCCGCACGGCGCGGGTCTGGGGGGTGGCTCCGGCGACGCTGCGGCTGTGCTTCGGGCAGGGGCCGGGGCGCTGGCGGCGATGGGCGTCGCGATCGATCCGGCTGAGCTCGCGACGGCGGCACTCGGGATCGGCAGTGATGTCCCCGCGCTCCTGGACATCGGAACCCAGCGCGCACGGGGCCGTGGGGACAGGCTCGAGCGACTGCCCACGCCGCGCCTCCATGTCGTCGTCGTGTCGACGGTGCCCAGCTCGACGGCGGCAACGTACGGAGCGCTGCTTCCCGAGGAGATACGCGACGACGGCCGGACGGCGCGCCTTGCCGAGCTGCTCGCGGCGAATCTGGCCCCCGAGCCCGGCGTGATGGGAAGCGCACTGGAAGCCGCCGCATCCCGGGCGGATCCGGCTGTCGGCGCGGCGGTCCGCCGGGCTCGGGCGACTGTGCCCGGCATCGAATGGCACATGACCGGCAGCGGTGGCGCTCTGTTTGCAGTTGCCGCCGACCTGGCGGCGTCGGATCAGCTCGCGGCCGAGATGCGCAGGTCGGGGTTCCACGCTCGCGCGTGCCGCACGATCGGCTGACCACCCTCCGCACTACAATCCGATTCCCAGTGGCTGTCGCAGACGCGCCCTCCGCCTTGCCGCTGACACCCGACACGTGCGACCACCCTGCGCCGGTCACGGGGGTCATGGCCCACGAGTTCGCCCACTATGAGGGCGCGGTCGGGCCTGAGGGCCTTCGTCGAACGGTCACCTATTACGGCCCCATCGTCGGCGGCCTGCCGATTCGAGCGTGGCACTGCGAGCAGTGCGGCCTCCTGCGCCTGAACTATCCCGACGGGCGCACCGAGGAGCGCCGGTTGTTCCCGGGCCCGCAGCCCGGGCTGCTCGCGACGGCGAGCCCTGTGGCCACCGAGCGCGAGTACTACGGGATGCAGGCCCGTGTCTCGGGTCTGAGCGGCCAGCCGGCGTACATCGAACAGCTCGCCGGGGGGGCGCCGGCGATGCGCACGTTCACCCTTCCGACGATCACCCTCCCCGTCTGGGACGCGATCACGTGGCTGAGCGTGCTCGGGATGGCCGCGGTGGTGCTCGGGCTCTTTCTCGCCGGTTTGTTCGCGACCCTCTCTTACAGCACGCCGAGCGTGGAGTTGCCGCTCGTCCTCGTCATCGTCGGCATCTTCGTCGCCATCCTGGCGCTCCGCTTGATCGTCATGGCGATCCGTCACTTCGCACCGGCGGAACCGCTGACCCCGAGCCTCGCGGTATTGCTGCGCGCCAGACCGGAGCTCGACTCGCTGACCAAGACGATCGTGTTCCTGCTCGGTGTCTCCATCACCGGGCTGTTCTTCACCGCGGTGCTCGCAACCTATACGTACTCGACTCCCGGTGCGCTGATGCCCGTGCTGGTCATCAGCGTGGCCAGCGCGATCGTCGCCATCGCCATCAAGCTCGTCGACGTCACCGTGCGTCACTTCAGCGGCAGATAGCAGGCCGGCAGCCCGGCTCGATGCCGCTCAAAGCTCCCCCCGACCAGGACATCGTCATCGTCGGTGCAACAGGCGATCTCGCGCAGCGCAAGCTCATTCCGGCGCTGTACAACCTGCAGGCGCAGCATTTGCTGCCTGCCGAATGCAGCATCATCGGCGCGGCACCGTACGACTGGAATGATCAGCGTTTTCGCGACCTGGCCGAGTCCTCCGTCAAGCAGTTCTCGCGCACGCCGTTGCAGAAGACGGCGTTCAACGCCTTCGCATCACGGCTGCGGTTCGTCCCGCTCCCGGCTGACGGAAACCTGACAGCCATCCGTCCGGCGGCGACCCAGGACAGACGCCTCGCCTACCTCGCGGTGCCGCCGTCGGCATTCACATCACTCATCGACGGCATCAAGACCGCGGGGCTGGCCGGCGGGACGTCGATCATCATCGAGAAGCCGTTCGGCCACGACCTGACCTCCGCCGAGGAGTTGAACAGGGCGCTCCACGACGTGGTACCCGAGCGGCGGATCTTCCGCATCGATCACTACATGGGTAAGGAGACGGTGCAGAACCTCCTCATCTTCCGGTTCGGGAACTCGTTGTTCGAACGGATCTGGAGTCGCGATGCGATCTCGAGAGTCGAGATCACGGTCGCCGAGTCGCTCGGCGTCGAGCAGCGCGGCAAGCTGTACGAGGAGATCGGTGCCATCCGCGACATCGTCCAGAACCACATGTTCCAGGTGCTCGCCCTCGTCGCGATGGACCCGCCCCTGTCGTTCGACGCGGAGGCGATTCGCAACGAGAAGGTCAAGGTGCTCCAGTCGATTCAGCCGATCCACCCGCACGACGTCGTTCGCGGCCAGTACACGGCCGGCACGATCGACGGTGATTCCGTCGCGGCGTACCGCGATGAACCCGGCGTGTCGAAAACATCGACCACGGAGACATACGCGGCGCTGCGACTGCACCTCGAGTCCTGGCGCTGGTCGGGCGTCCCCTTCCTGCTGCGGACGGGAAAGCGGTTGCCGACGCGCGACACACGGGTCGTCATCACGTTTCACGACGTGCCCCTGCACCTGTTCAAGACGGCGGGCGTGCACACGTTGCATCGCAACCGGCTCGTGGTGCGCATCCAGCCCGACGAGGGCATCGCGCTCTCCTTCGTCGCCAAACAGCCCGGCCCGGAGGTGACGGCGCAGGCTGTCGACATGAACTTCAACTACGGCGATTCATTCAAGACGTCGCCGCCGGAGGCGTACGAGCGTCTGCTCCACGATGCGCTCGAAGGTGATCACACGCTGTTCATCCGTGAGGACGAGGTCGAGCACGGGTGGGCGGCCATCGAACCCGTCATCGAGTCGCCGCCACCGGTCACGTTCTATCCCGCCGGCACGTGGGGACCTGACGACGCAGCGCGCATCGCGAGCCCGAGCCACTGGGACGACTCGGTCGCGGTCGTATGAGCAACACCCTCGTCGGCGTCGACCTCGGCGGCACGAGCATCCGCGCCGCTGTCGCCACGGGCGACGTCACGCACGGCAAGCCTGTGCACCGCGACACGCCGTCGCGCGAAGGCCCCGCGGCAGTCCTCGACGCGGTCGCGGAGTGCGCGCGCCGGGCCGCCGGGGGCGCGACGATCCATGGTCTTGCCATCGGCATTCCGGGCCCGGTCGACCCGCACGCCGGCGTTGTCCACGACACTCCGAACATGACCGGCTGGAACGAGGTGCCGGCGGCGAAGATGCTCTCCGAACGTGTCGGCTGCCCGGTGGTGATCTGCCATGACGCCGCAGCGGCGGGCTACGCCGAGCTCAAGGCGGGTGCGGGCAGGGGCGCCCGTCATCTGCTCTTCATCACCGTCAGCACCGGCATCGGCGGCGCGCTGTTCATCGGGGGTGACCTGTATGACGGCGCAACCGGGTCGGCGGGCGAGGTGGGGCACACGCCGATCAGCGACGACGGCCCCGCGTGCGGACAGGGGCATCCCGGGTGCCTCGAAGGGATGTCGTCGGGTACCGCGATCGCTGCGCGGGCGCACGCAGCGCTGGCCGCCGGCGCGGCCTCGTCGCTGCGGGGCATCGAACCCTCGCTGATCGATGCGAGAGCCATCGCGTCAGCGGCGAACGAAGGCGATGAACTCTCATTGCGTCTGTTCGCTGACGCCGGTCACGCGCTCGGTCGCGCGATCGGCGGCTTCATCAATGTGCTCGCGCCGGAAGCGATCGTCATCGGGGGCGGCCTCATCCATGCCGGCGACCTGCTCCTTGGCCCCGCGCGTCACGCGGTGACGCAGATCGCCTTTGCCATCCCCGCGAGCAGATGCAGGATCGTCACCGCGGCACTCGGCACTGACGCCGGCCTCATCGGCGCGGTGGCATGGGCGGTCCGCAGCTTCAGCGGACGCCCGGTGCGAGAGCTGTAGCGGTGCGCTCCGCGGGTGCGCTCGGTGGTGCCGTCAGCGGCGGTCGCCCGAACAGGTCCGCTCGGGACTGCAGGTAATCGTCGCGCCCGATCTCGCCGCGCGCGTACCGCACGTCGAGCGCGAGCAGGACCGACCCGTGCTGCAGCGACTCGCGGTGTCTGCGCCACTCCTCGTGCCAGATTCGCCGGTACGTCCGCCGGCGTCCCGCTCGCGCCAGCGCGATGAGCGTGATCGTGACCGCGGCCGCCAGCAGGGTCCAGAAGATGGCGCCGGCCAGGATCGGAGAGCTAAACGGCATACGCAGATCGTAGGAAGCGGCGGTTGCGATTCAGTGATGATCCCGATGGAATCCGTTCGACACCACTGCATCCGGCTCCGCTTCCTGCCCTGTCGCCGGACGGCTGCGCGAGCGGGCAACCTGTCACTGTTCGAACGTTGTGACCCTGCGTAGGAGGTTGGTTTGGAAGAATCCCCGATGAAGGATGCGATCCGCGCGATGTGGTCGCTCGGCGACTACGGCGCGCTGGCGGTCCACCTCGAACCCCACGCGACCGAGCTGGCGCAGCGGTGCCGCCTTCAGGCGGGCAGCGAGGTGCTCGACGTCGCCGCGGGCACCGGCAACTTCGCGATCGCCGCGGCCCGGCTCGGCGCGAACGTCGTCGCGACCGACCTGACTCCCGCGATGATCGAGCTCGGCAGGGCCCGCAGCCTCGAGGAGGGCTTGACGATCGAATGGCTCGAGGCGGATGCCGAGGCGCTGCCCTTTCCCGACGAACGATTCGACGTTGTCGCGTCGGTCTTCGGGGCGATGTTCGCCCCGGATCCCGATCTCGCCGCGGCCGAGCTCTTCCGGGTCACCAAACCCGGCGGGCTCGTGGCGATGGCGAACTACGGCCCCAAGGGATTCCTGCCGCGGTTCACGGCCCTGATGGCAACGCGCGGTCCGGCGCCTCCGCCGGGCATGCCGTCGCCCTTCGACTGGGGTGACACCGACACGCTCCACAAGCGGTTCGCCGGGCTGACGGCGAAGATCGAGGTGTACCCGCAGGCGCTCACCTTCGAGTTCGAGTCACCCGAGGCCGGCTGGGAGTTCTGGGAGCGGACCAACCCACCAATCGCGGCGCTGAAGTTGATGCTGAGCCACGAGCAGTTCGACGAGCTCCGCGAGGACGGCAAGCGGCTGTTCGGCGAGATGAACCAGTCAGCCGGCGGCAGCCGCCTCACGCTCGAGTCGGACTATCTCCAGGTGCTCGCCCGAAAGGCCTGACCGTTCGCGCGCTGCGATGATCGCGTACTCGAACGCGTCGGCGAGCGCGCTCCACGAGGCCTCGATGATGTTCGGGCTGCAGCCGACGGTGCTCCAGCGCCGGTGGTGGTCCCCGCTCTCGACGAGCACGCGGACACCTGCCGCGGTGCCGTCGCGGCCGTCGAGCACGCGCACCTTGTAGTCGAAGAGCTGCGTCGCCCCGATCTCCGGGTACGCCGGGGACAGGGCCTTCCGCAGCGCCGCGTCGAGCGCGTTGACCGGGCCGTTGCCCTCGGCGGCGGTATGGACCACCAATTCCCCGATCTGCACCTTGATCGTCGCCTCGCACACGAGCGAGCGACCCTCGCGCTGCTCGACGAGCGCGATGTAGTCGATGAGCGTGAAGGGCGCGACGTTGCCCCTCGCTCGATGCACGAGCAACTCGAAGGACGCCTCCGCGCCCTCGAAGGAATGACCGCTGTGCTCCAGACGCTTCACCTCGTCCGCGACACGCCGGGCCAGTGCCTGGTCCTGGGTGAGATCGACGCCGAACCCCGCGGCCTTCTCCAGCACCGTCCCGCGTCCGGACTGCTGCGTGATGACCGAGTGCCGGCGGTTGCCGACGCGCGCTGGATCGATGTGCTGATACGCATACGACGCCTTGCTCATCGCGTCGATGTGCTGGCCTCCCTTGTGCGTGAAGGCTGCCTGTCCGATGTACGGCGCCGAGAGCGGCGGCGAGATGTTGGCGATCTCGGCAACGTCGCGCGCGACCTCGGTGAGGCGCGCCAGCTGTTCCTCATCGATGACTCGCATGCCCATCTTGATCTGGAGGTTGGGAATCAGCGTGCACAGGTTCGCGTTGCCCGTGCGCTCGCCATAGCCGTTGATGCAGCCCTGCACCTGCACGGCACCCGCGCGGACGGCTGCGAGCGTGTTCGCGACGGCGCATCCCGAGTCGTCGTGACAGTGAATGCCGGCGATGCTGCCGAAACGAGCGGTGATGTCCCGCACCACGGTCTCGACCTGATCGGGGAGTGTCCCACCGCGCGTGTCACACAGGGTCACGCGCTCGGCACCGGCGCTCACGGCTGCATCGAGGCAGCGCAGGGCGTACACCGGGTCACTCGCGTGGCCGTCGAAGAAGTGCTCCGCATCGAACACGACTCGGCGCCCTTCGGCGACGAGCCAGCGGACCGAGTCGGCGATCATCGCGAGGTTCTCCTCCGTGGTCGTGCGGAGCACGTCGACCACCTGCAGGTCCCATGTCTTGCCGACGAGCGTCACCATCGGCGCCATCGAGTCGAGCAGCGTGCGCAACTGCGGGTCGTCCTGCGGTCGGACCCCCGCTCGACGGGTGGCGCCGAACGCGGCCAGCGTCGCGTTGCGCAGCGGGCGAGTGCGCATCGCGGCGAAGAACTCCGTGTCGGTGGGGTTGGCGCCGGGCCAGCCTCCCTCGACCACCGTGACCCCGAGCGTGTCGAGATGCTCGGCGATCCGCAGCTTGTCCGACACCGAGAAGTTGATGCCGACACCCTGCGCGCCATCACGCAGCGTGGTGTCGTAGATCTCGATCGTCACGACGCCGCACCGAGCGACATGCCGAGCGCGCGCATGGCCTCACGCGAGACCGCGTCGGCGACGGCATCGGTGCTCGCGCTCCCGCCCAGGTCGGCGGTGAGCACGTCCTCGCTGATGCAGACGTCGACCGCTCCCTCGATGGCGACGGCGAGATCGGCGCGGTGCAGCGAGTGACGCAGCATCATCGCCACCGAGAGGATGGCGCCGTACGGGTTGGCGATTCCCTTGCCGGCGAGGCTCGGAGCGCTGCCGTGGATGGGCTCGTAGACGCCCTGGTCGCTGGCACCGAGGCTGGCCGACGGCAGCAGACCGAGCGAGCCCGCGAGGACGGCGGCCTCATCGCTGAGGATGTCGCCAAAGAGGTTCTCGGCGACGATCACGTCGATGGTCGCCGGCTCACGGACGAGCCGCATGGCGAACGAGTCGACGAGCTCGTGCGTCAGCGTGACGGTCGGATACTCGGGAGCGAGCGCGCTCACAACCTCACGCCAGAGCTGACTCGTGATGAGCACGTTGGCCTTGTCGATGGAGATGAGTCCGCCGCGTCGTCCCGCCGCCAGCGCGAACGCCACACGCGCGACTCGCTCGATCTCCGCGGCACTGTAGACGATGCTGTCGCGTGCGATCTCGGATGCGCCGCTGCCCGTCCGGCCGCGAGGCTGTCCGAAATACGCACCACCGGTGAGCTCGCGAACCACGACGAGGTCGGTGCCGCTGACGACGTCGCGTCGCAGCGTGGTCCGGTCGGCGAGATGCGGATGCACGCGCACGGGCCGGACGTTGGCGAACACGTCGAGCTCGCGGCGCAGCTTCAGCAGCCCGGCCTCGCACCGGCGCTCGCCGCGCAGGTGGTCCCACGCGGGTCCGCCGACGGCGCCGAGCAGCACCGCATCCGCGTCGCGGCAGGCGTCGAGCGTCGCGTCGGGCAGCGGCGTGCCGTACTCGTCGATCGCGCGACCACCGATCACATGCACGTCGATGCTGATCTCAGCGTCGGCGGCCGTGCACACGCCCGCGAGGACGCTGAGTGCCGCGTTGGTCACCTCGGGACCGATCCCGTCGCCCGGCAGCACGACGACGTTTGCGGTCACGCGGATACCCCGGCGCGGCTGAGGTCAGGCATCCACGCGGGCCGATGCGCCTCGAATGCGGTGATCGCCGCCTCGTGCTCGAGCGTCAAGGAGATGTCATCGAGTCCCTCGAGGAGCCGTTTGCGCACGAACGGGTCGAGATGGAAGCCGAATCGAAGATCGCCGCAGGTGACGGTCTCGGTGACGAGGTCGACCGCGACGGTGATGCCCGGTTGCTCGGTCGCGAGGTCGATGAGTGCGCGAACCTCGTGCTCCGGCAACGTCACCGGAACGAGTCCGCTGCCCAGTGCATTCGTGCTGAAGATGTCACCGAACGACTCGGAGATCACCGCGCGAATGCCGTGGTCCGCAAGCGCCCACACCGCATGCTCCCGAGACGAGCCGCAGCCGAAGTTACGCCCCGTCACGAGCACGGTTCCCGTCCTGTACTCCTCCCGGTTGAGCACGAAGTCCGGTCGCAGCGCACCCTTGGGATCGCGCCGCCAGTCGTTGAACAGGAACTCGCCGTAGCCGTTGCGCTCGATGCGCTTCAGGAACTGCTTGGGGATGATCTGGTCGGTGTCCACATCGGAACGATCGAGCGGGACGAGCACACCCTCCTCACGCTGAAACGGTCTCATGCGCGTGCGCCCGTCGCGTCCAACGTGCGGACGTCGACGAAATGACCTTCGACCGCGGCCGCGGCGGCCATCACGGGAGAGACGAGGTGTGTGCGCCCGCCGCGTCCCTGCCGGCCTTCGAAGTTGCGGTTGCTCGTGCTCGCGCATCGCTCGCCCGGCTGCAGGATGTCGGGGTTCATGCCGAGGCACATCGAGCACCCCGGATCGCGCCATTCCGCACCGGCGTCGCGGAAGATCGCATCGAGTCCCTCCGTCTCCGCCTGCGCCTTCACCTGCGCCGAGCCCGGCACCACGAGCATCCGCAGCCCGGCGTGGACGCGGCGTCCGTCGAGCACCGCGGCCGCCGCACGCAGGTCCTCGATGCGGCCGTTGGTGCAGGAGCCGAGGAACACGGTGTCGAGCGTGATGTCGGCGATCGGCGTGCCGGGCTCGAGGCCCATGTACGCGAGCGCGCGCACCGCAGATTCGCGCTCGGCAGCGTCCGCGAACGACTCGGGATCGGGCACGTGCCCGCTCACGGGAACGGATTGCGCCGGCGTCGTTCCCCACGTGACCGTCGGTTCCAGGGTCGCCGCGTTGATGGTCACCGAACGGTCGTAGCGCGCTCCGGAGTCGCTGCGCAGGTCGCTCCAGGCCGCGACCGCATCGTCCCATCGCTCGCCGCGCGGCGCGTACGGGCGGTTCGCGATGTAGGCGATCGTGACGTCGTCGGGAGCGATCATGCCCGCGCGCCCGCCACCTTCGATCGTGAGGTTGCAGAGGGTCATGCGCTGCTCCATCGAGAAGCCGCGCACCACGGGACCGGTGTACTCGACGACGTGGCCCGCGGCGCCCGCGGTGCCGATCGTGTTCAGCACCCCGAGCGCGGTGTCCTTTGCCGTGACACCGGGCGGCAGCGTTCCCTCGATACGCACCTCCATCGTCAACGGGCGCGCCTGGCGCAGGCACTGGGTGGCGAGCACGTGCTCGACCTCCGAGGTGCCGATGCCGAGCGCGAAGGCCCCGAAGGCCCCGTGGGTCGCGGTGTGCGAATCGCCGCAGACGATGACGCTGCCGGGAAGTGTCAGGCCGAGCTCCGGGCCGATGACGTGCACGATGCCCTGCCAGCGGTGGCCGGCTCCGAAGCACGCGATCCCGGACTCCTCGCAGTTGCGACGCAGCGTGTCCATCTGGGCAACGCTCATCTCGTCGGCGCCGACCTGCCCCGTGCCGGTGGTCGGCACGTTGTGGTCCATCGTGGCAACAACAAGCCCGGGACGTCGGACGGCCCGTCCCTCGATGCGAAGACCCTCGAAAGCCTGCGGCGACGTGACCTCGTGCACGAGGTGGAGGTCGACGTACAGCAGCGCGGGCTCCCCATCGGTCTCCGTGACGACGTGCGCGTCCCAGATCTTGTCGAAGAGGGTGCGTGGCGTCATTCGGCCACAGCGACCGCCACGCTGCCCGACCGTTCCGGGGTGATGCGCGGTCCGGAGGCGACCCGCGCGGTGAGGCGGTTCAGGGCGTGCACGTACGCCTTGGCCGCCGCGACGAGGATGTCGGTGTCGGCGCCGTGACCGGCGCTGAGCACGCCGTCGTGGCGCAGACGCACGCTGACCTCGCCGACGGCGTCCATGCCTTCGGTGATCGCCTGGATGGCGAACTCCTCGAGCTCGGCCTCCACCTGGACGAGCGAGTCGATCGCCTTGTAGGCCGCATCGACCGGGCCGTCGCCTGTCGAGACAGCCTCGCGGCTGACCCCGTCGCTGAGCAGCATGCGCACGGTCGCGGTCGGCCGCATGTTCGTGCCGCAACTGACCTGGAGGTGCTCGAGGTGGAACGTCTCCTCGCCGCCCTGACGCTCGTCGGCGACGATCGCCTCGAGGTCGCGGTCCGTGACGTCACGCTTGCGGTCGGCAAGGCTCTTGAAGCGAACGAACGCGCGCTGCAACTCCTCACCGTCGAGGCGATAGCCGAGCTGCTCGAGACGATCGCGGAGCGCGTGGCGGCCGCTGAGCTTGCCGAGCACGAGCGTCGATCCGGCGCCGACCTGACCGGGCTCCATGATCTCGAACGTGCGCCGGTCCTTGAGCATGCCGTCCTGATGGATGCCCGAGTGGTGCGCGAACGCGTTGGCGCCGACCACGGACTTGTTCGGCTGCACCAGCATGCCCGTGAGCTGCGAGACGAGACGCGACGTGCGGTAGAGCTGCGAATGGTCGAGCTGCGTTGTCACCCCGTACACCTCGGGGTGCAGGCGCGTCGCCATGGCGACCTCCTCGAGCGCGGCGTTCCCGGCGCGTTCCCCGATCCCGTTCACGCACGTCTCGATCTGACGCGCACCGCCGAGCACGCTGACGAGCGAGTTGGCGGTGGCGAGGCCGAGATCGTTGTGGCAGTGGACCGAGAGCACCACGCCATGCAGCGCGGGCACCTGCTCGTACATCCAGCCGATCAGCTCGCGCCACTCGTCAGGCGTCGCGTATCCCACGGTGTCCGGGAGGTTGATGGTGGTGGCTCCGGCCTCGATGCACCCGTTGACGATCTCGGCGAGGTACTCGCGCTCCGTCCGGCTCGCGTCCATCGGGGAGAACTCCACGTCATCGCGGAACGACTTCGCGAGCGCCGTCATCTCGACCGCGTGGTCGTAGACCTGACGCTGCGTCATGTGCAGCTGCCCGTCGCGGTGGATCGGCGACGTGCCGATGAACGTGTGGATACGTGCGCGGGCAGCCGGCTCGAGCGCTGCCGCGCAGGCGCGCACGTCCGCCTCGAAACAGCGCGAGAGGCCGGCGATCACCGGCCCCTGCACCTGCTCGGCGATCGCCGTGACCGCGGCGAAGTCACCGGGTGAGCTGTGCGGGAATCCCGCCTCGATGACGTCCACGCGAAGTCGTGCCAGTTGATGCGCGATCTGCAGCTTGTCCTCCGCGTTGAGCGCGACGCCGGGGGACTGCTCGCCATCTCGGAGCGTCGTGTCGAGGATGACGAGCCGCTCGCTCATGCCGTCGCCTCCGCCGCAGGTGCGCCGTTCAGCACCTCGTCCATGCCGGGCGCGGTCTTCGCGTCCAACCATCCCATCTTCGAGCGCAACTCCGCGCCGACCCGCTCGATGGGCAGGTGCATCTCCTCGTCGCGATACTCGACGAAGTTCGGACGGCCCGCCTCGTTCTCCTCGATCCAGCGCTTCGCGAACGTTCCGTCCTGGATATCGGTGAGCAGCTTGCGCATGGTTGCCCGGGTGCGCTCGTCGACGACCTTCGGGCCGCTCACGTAGTCACCGTACTCGGCGGTCTCGCTGACCGAGTAGCGCATCCAGGACAATCCGCCTTGGTACATCAGGTCGACGATCAGCTTCAGCTCGTGCATGACCTCGAAATACGCGAGTTCAGGCTGGTATCCGGCCTCGGTCAGCGTGTCGAACCCGGCTTTGACGAGCGAGGTGATGCCGCCGCACAGCACCGCCTGCTCACCGAACAGATCGGTCTCTGTCTCCTCGGCGAACGTCGTCTCGAGGACTCCCGCGCGTGTACCGCCGATGCCGCGTGCGTACGCCAGGGTGCGCCCGCGCGCCTTCCCTGTCGCGTCCTGGTGTACTGCGAACAGGCACGGCACGCCCTGGCCCGCGACGTAGGTGCTCCGCACCAGGTGTCCCGGCCCCTTGGGCGCGACCATGCTCACGTCGACACCCTCGGGGGGATGGATGAGCGAATAGCGAATGTTGAACCCGTGCGCGAACATCAGCATGTTGCCGGGCTCGAGGCTCGGCAGGATCGCGCTGTCGTAGAGCGCGCGCTGTCCGGTGTCCGGCGTGAGCACCATGATGACCTCGGCCTCGGCACACGCCTCCTCAGGTGTGAGCACTCGCAGGCCCTCGGCCACGGCGGCGGCGCGACTGCGACTTGCCGCGGGGAGACCCACGCGCACGTCCTGACCGGAGTCGCGCAGGTTGAGCGCATGCGCGTGGCCCTGCGAACCGTAGCCGAGCACGGCGATGCGCCGGCCGGCAAGCGCCGCCGGGTCCGCGTCGACGTCGTAGTACATCCGAGCGGTCATGAAAGGTCGCCTCCTCTGGGGTGCTTCACACGGTGCCTGTGGTATCGCCCGCCGCGCCGGGCACGTTCGATGCGGCCGGCTGGTCGTCGCCGTCGACGGCGAAATCCATGATCCGGATGCGGGCCTGATCGCCGCGAACGAGCGCGACGACACCGCTGCGCGCCAGTTCCTTGATGCCGTACGGACGCATCAACTCGATGAAGTTGTCGATCTTCTCGGCGCTGCCCGTGACCTCGATGATCACCGAGCTGGCGGCGACATCGACGATCCTGCCGCGGAAGATGTCGACCAGGTTGAGGATCTCGGTGCGCTCGCCGGGGGGAGCGTGCATCCTGACCAGCACGAGCTCATGCGCGACGTTGCGCAGGCCGGTGATGTCGTCGATGGTGATCACGTCGATCAGCTTCGCCAGCTGCTTGGTGGCCTGTTCCGCCTGCTGGCGGCCGACGTGCACGGTGATCGTCATGCGCGAGACCGAGTCGTCGTCGGTCGGCCCCACCGACAGGGAGTCGATGTTGAATCCACGCCGCCGGATCATCGACGCGACGCGCTGGAGCACGCCCGGCTTGTTGTCGACGAGGACCGAGAGCAGGCGGCTCTGACTCATCAGCTGGCCTCGACGAAGTCGAGCATGCCCATGCCGAGGGGCACGATGGGATACACGTTGGCGTCGGGGTCGATGTTGAAGTTGAGCAGCACCGGACCCTTGTGCGCGATCGCCTCATCGAGCATGCGTGGCACGTCCTCGAGGCGATCCGTGGACATCGCCTTCATGCCGAAGGCGTCACCGAGCTTGACGAAATCGGGCGTGAACGTCAGGTCGACCGCGGAGCGAACACCGTCGTAGAAGTCGTCCTGGAACTGCCGCACCATGCCCAGCGAGGAGTTGTTGAGGATGATGACGTTGACGTCGATGTTGTTCTCGACCATCGTCGACATCTCCTGCATGTTCATCACGAAGCCGCCCTCGCCCGTGACGCAGAACACGGTCCTGTCAGGGTTGGCGAGCTTTGCGCCCATCGATGCGGGGAACGCGTAGCCCATGGTCCCGGTGCCGCCGGAGTTGAGGAACAGTCCCGGCTTGTTGTAGCTGAACCAGAGCGCGGCCCATATCTGGTTCTGTCCCACGTCGGCGAGCACGATGGCCTCGTCCTCGCAACGCGCGTACATCGCCTCGAGCACCTCCTGCGGTTGCAGGAGCCCGTTGTGGTTGGTGTATCGCACGGGGTGCTCTTCCTTCCACTGGTCGATCTGCGTCAGCCACTCGTGCTCGCGCTTCGGCTCCACCAGCAGGTTCAGCTCACGAAGCGCGACCTTCGCGTCGGCGACCACGCTCACGTGCGGGATGACGTTCTTGCCGATCTCCGCCGGGTCGATATCGATGTGAACGAGGTGCTCCACGCGTGGCGCGAACGAGTCGAGGCGCGTGGTGACGCGGTCGTCGCACCGCATCCCGATCATGATCAGCACGTCGGCCTCGCAGACCGCCTTGTTCGTGAACCCCGCGCCCATGAAGCCGACCATCTGCAGCGCCATCGGATCGGTGGCCGGGAACGCGCCCGTGCCGAGCAGCGTCCAGCCGACCGGGATGTGCGCCTGATGTGCGAGCTCGAGCAATTCCTGCTCGGCGCCGGCGATGAGGACGCCGCGGCCGGCGAGGATCACCGGTCGCCTGGCGCCCTCGATGAGGTGGGCGACGCGCCGCAGCTTCGCCGGATCAGGCAGCGGCGGCGCGGGATACGACCGCCGGCGCACCGGGCCGTCGGGGTAGTTGAACGGGGTCGTGGCCGCCTGGAGGTCCTTCGGGAAGTCGATGAG
>Ga0307374_10002745_pt1 | contig 30907 bp, 27 predicted proteins | sample OX3MG_FD_202532 | JGI IMG/M metagenome (GOLD analysis project Ga0307374, IMG submission 202532) | Soil microbial communities from Risofladan, Vaasa, Finland - OX-3 | ecosystem: Environmental > Terrestrial > Soil > Coastal area > Acid sulfate soil | place: Finland: Risofladan, Vaasa | collected... | reverse complement strand
ACCGTTGTGCGCGCCCGCTTGGGCGGCCAAGCCTGCGGGCTCGATGACGCGGATGACCCGCCCGCGCATGCCCTTGTGCAGATGTGCCAGCGACTGGGCGGCAGGCGCGGCGGCGCCATCATTGGCGGCGCCGGCATCCGTGGCAACGGTGAGGGGACGCGCCGGCTGGGCATTCATTCGGTGGCCTCAATGTCCGCGGATGCAGGCTCAAATGCGAATCACTCGCAGTTGCGTTCAATATAGCGCAAGTCCGGTCCGCTGACCAGCCGATGCCAGCCAATGTGCTCAGGGCCGCTCGAACCGCCGCCGCAGCAGGTGATCGAGTGACAGCGCGCCGGGACCGAGCGCGAGGATGCCGATCGCCAGGGCTGCCCAGGGCAGATGGAAGTTGGCCCAGCCCGACGGCACCGTGAGCTGAATCACCCCCACCATGATCAGCAGCCCGAGTGCGCTGAGCCGCGTGGCCAGTCCTATGACCAGCAGGACCGGCAGCGCGATCTCCGCGACGCCGTCGAGGTAGGCCAGCACGTCCGGGAACGGGTAGCTGTATACCTGCCCGAACAGATGCAGCTTGAACTGCTCCTCGAACAGGTACTTCGCCACGGGGGACAGGGAGAGAAAGCCGTTCCACTTGGTGAGCCCGGAGCGGTAGAACGGCACCGCGAGCGCCGCGCGCAGCAGCGGCGGCGCGATGAATAGGGCCAGCCAGCCAAGCCGCCGCACCCCTGCCAGAAGGCCATCCGCGCTCCGGCCGGGCAAACCGCGCGCACGCACGCGCTCAGGCCCGGCTGCCACGCCGGCGAACCTGATGGAGCCGAGGATGCGCCGCACTGTGAGCGCCTGCGGCGCCGGCGGCGGTGCCGGCTTCGGCGGCGGTGAAGGCCCCGCTACGCAGCAGCCCGGCCAGATGCATGGAGAGCTCGTCGGGCGCACAGCGCGGCAGTGCGATACGCACAGCCTCGGACAGGCAGCGGCCGTTGCCGAGCGCCGCGAGCAGCCGCGCCCCGCCGGCAGGCAGCGCCCTGACCTCGACGTCAGCGCCAGGCCGCACCACCAGCACGTCCTCGCCGCCGGCGGCTAGATCCACGGCGCCTGGCACCCCATCGGCCACGTTCATGCGCCAGATCGTCAGCGCCGGGTAACGGCAGCGCACGACGCGCAACGATGGGTGCAGCGTAAAGCGCAGCTCGCCGACGCGTTCGGGCACCATCGTGCCTAGCGTGCGCAGCGCGGCCTGATCAAACGATGGCGCCTCCGCAGCGTGATAGGCCTCGAGCCAGGCACGCTCGATGTGCGCCACCTCCGCCAGATACGGCAATGTCGCGGTGGGCTCGAAGGCTGCGATGAATTCAGGAAATCCCCCACCGTACTCGAGCAGCACCGGTGAACGCGGCGGATGCGCAGTCACGAAGAGTCGTGCCATGGCCCGGAAGTACTGCTCGCCGAGCAGCCGGCAGACCGCCGGGAACGAGTCCTGCAAAGCCTCGATCAAACCGGCGATGACGTTGTTGCGATAGACACCGAAGCGCTTCGGGCAGGTGCGGCCTGCCGGGTCCACCACGCCGTCTGGGGCCGGCAGGGCGGGGTCGAGCACCGCGGCGGCAAACGCTCGCTGCTGGTCGGCCAGTCGCAGCCTCTCGCGCACCGCGCTCATCCGATGGCAACGCTCATCCGACGGCCCGTCTCGCCCTGCGGGCCCGTCTCACCCGGCGGCCCGATGAACCGCGTGGCTGCGGACACCGCGGTGCCGGAATTGCGCGCCGCCTGCGCATCCAGCATCGCGGCCGACCGTGCGGCCTCGCGCTCGAGCTGCGACCAGGTCGGCAGCTTCGCATCCCATTCGATGAGCGTGGGCACCCCCCCAAGCTGCTCGAGCGCGCGGGCGTACAGGTCCCAGACCGGCGGGCAGACCGGCCCATCGTGGGAATCGATCAGCAGCGGCCGGCCGGCGTCATCCTCGATGCAGGAATGGCCCGCCAGGTGGATCTCGCGCACGTGCGCGAGCGGATAGGCATCCAGATAGCGCTCCGGATCCCAGCGCTGATTGGTGCAGGCGACGTGGACATTGTTGATGTCGAGCAGCAGCGCGCAGCCGGTTCGGCGCACGATCTGCGCGATGAACTCGCCCTCCTCAAAGGCGCTGTCGGCGAAGGCCACGTAGGTGGCCGGGTTCTCGAGCAGCATCTGCCGGCCGAGGGTCTCCTGGACCTGATCGATATGCCGAACCACACAGCGCAGCGTCGCTGCCGTATACGGCAGCGGCAGCAGGTCATCGAGAAACACCGCACCGTGCGTCGACCAGGCCAGGTGTTCGGAAAACAGTCCGGGCTCATACCAGTCGATGAGCTGCCTCAGGCGCGCCAGGTGCGCGCGGTCGAGTGGCCGATCGGCGCCGATCGATAGACCCACGCCGTGCAGCGACAGCGGGTAGCGCTCCCGGATCGCCGTAAGGTAGCGATGCGGCGGCCCGCCCGCCCCCATGTAATTCTCGGCGTGCACCTCGAAGAACCCCACCGCAGGCACGTGCTCCAGCACGGTTGCGTAATGCTTGGGCTTCAGGCTGACGCCGGCCCGGGCGGGGATGCTGTCGTGACATCGGTCCATATCAGTCCATATCAGCCCGACTTCGCGGTGAGGCTGCCCGCCCCATCGGGCGTCTGGATGGACGTGCAGGTGCCCTTGGGAACGAGCTTGAAAGCGTTGCCCTGGTAGTCCGCCGTGCTGGTAGCCGCGCAGGTGGTACCGGCACCGGCGTAACAGTCGTTGTGGCCTGCGAGAGCGACGCCATAGCACTTGTCGAACTTCCCCGTTTTCATGCGCGCCATGGTTTTGTGCATGTTCTTTTCCATCATCATCTTCATCTGCTGCGGCGTCTCGGCGGCCTGCGCAGTGACGGACAGGGCGCTCATCGACCCCAGCGCCGCGACCAGGGCACCGGCGACCAGCATGGAAGTGGCTCGATTAGACATGGGTATTCCTCCAATTAATATGCAGTCTCCTGGTATTCGCTCGCAGCGGCCAAAAGGTTACAGGCCGGCAAACGGTTACACTGCGCGCGTGGCCGATGAGCCGACAACGCAACAGCAGGGCGAGGCATGGGGACAGCTCATGCGCGCCGCACAGGAAGGCGATCGCGCGGCCTACGAGCAGCTGCTGCGCGCGATCATTCCATTCGTGCGCTCACTGTCACGCCGCCGTTGCCGCAACCCTTCCGATGTGGAGGAGATGGTTCAGGACACCTTGTTGACCGTGCACCGCGTGCGCCACACCTACGATCCAGCCCGGCCGTTCAGCCCGTGGCTGGCAGCGATCGCGCAGCGCCGGGCGATTGACATCCTGCGGCGGCGGCAGCGCGTATCGAAATACGAGACTACGGACGCGGACCGGGTTGAAACTTTTTCCGGTGCTGCAGCGAATAATGATGACGTGGAGGCGGTGCATTCGGCCGAAGAGATCGCCAATCTGCTACAGCGGCTACCCGCCCGTCAGCGCGAGGCCATCGAGAGGCTGAAACTGCAGGAGATGAGCCTGGCGCAGGCCGCGCAAGTGTCCGGTCAGAGCGTGGGCGCGCTGAAGGTCAATGCGCACCGCGCCCTGAAGGCACTGCGAGCGCTGATGCAGGTGCGTGGAAAGCCGTGATGGAGACCGAACAACTGATCGAGGATCTGGTGGGTGGCCTGCAGCCGGTGCGGCGCCTGCGTCCGCCGGGGCTGCGCGCGTCGCTGTGGCTGGCGGCGGTGGCGGTGCTGATCGGCCTGGCGCTGCTGCGGTTTGCCGATTGGGCAGGGGTCGAGGAGCGCATGGCGGTGCCGCGCATCGCGCTGGAATGCGCCGCGGCCGGGCTGACCGGCATCACCGCGGTGCTGGCCGCCTTCATGGTCTGCGTACCCGGCCACTCGCGGCGCTGGGCGGCATTGCCGCTGCCGGCGTTTGCGCTGTGGCTGGCAGTCAGCGGCCTCGGCTGCCTGCACAACGGCTGGAGCCTGCATGGCCCGGGGGGCTTCATCGGTGATAGTTCCCACTGCTTCGTCTTCATCGTTGCCGTCAGCGTGCCGCTGTCGATCGGCCTGTTTGCCGTTCTGAGGCGCGCGCGCCCGATCGCGCCGCTGCCGGTCGCCGCGCTGGGCACGCTCGGGGTCGCGGCGCTGGCCGATTTCAGCCTGGAGTTCTTCCACCCGTTCGACGTCACGGTGATCGATCTGGCGCTGCACCTGGCCGGGATCGGAGTGGTGATGGCAGCGGGGATCGCGTTGCGGCGGCGGGTGCTGGCGGCGGGGTGAGCGCAGACGAGCAGCCGCCACGCCGGCCGAGAAGACTCCGCCACCACGGTGTGCAGGCCTCGTCCGGCTCCGCCCGGACAAGGATCACAGAACGAGGATCGGGCATACTTGGCTTGGGTAATGTGGCCCTGGACGAGCCGCTGTGCATGCCGTGGTGCATTCCAGGGGCGACCGCTATTATGGCGAGCATGCAGCGTCTTGGCCGCAGCAAGGCGAAAGATGAGAAATGAAGGCGTCAGCGGCGGCGACGCCCTGATCATGGTGCGATAGATTTAGTGCTTCAACCAAAATGAAGGCCCGGACAAGCCGGGCCTATTTGGTGCCAATCTTTCTGCTTGTTAGCGGAAAGAGCTCAATCTCCGATTCGATATGATGCCGGAGACAGAATAATCAATGCTTGCCGGGGGAGTCAAGGAGCCGTAGGGACGATGCGCCAATGAAGTACAGACTCGGTCTTGATCTCGGCACCAATTCTCTTGGTTGGTGCTTGGTAGGGCTGGATGATGACAATTGTCCCACGCGCTTCTTGCGAATGGGGGTCCGCATCTTTCCTGATGGGCGCAATCCAAAGGACGGCACATCACTAGCCGCCGCGCGCCGGCTGGCCAGATCCATGCGGCGGCGGCGGGATCGGTTTCTCAAGCGCCGCGCCCGCCTGATCCGCCTGATGATCGAGCACGGATTTCTGCCGGCCGACAAGTCTCAACGCGAACAACTCAAAAGCATGGATCCTTACGCGCTGCGCCGCCGTGGCCTTGATTCCGCGCTAACGCCCTATGAATTCGGTCGCGCCCTGTTCCACCTCAATCAGCGCCGTGGCTTCAAGAGCAACCGAAGGGCCGATCGCACTGCTGATGACGACAGAGGAAAAATGTCCGCTGCTATCGGTAAAGTCCAGCAGCAGATGAACGACGACGGTATGCGCACCGTCGGAGAATGGCTAAGTCATCGCCACGACGTTCGCGCCCCCGTCCGAGCGCGCCTGAACGGACAGGGCGCCAGGAGCACATACGAACTCTACGTGCAACGCTCGATGATTGAACAGGAGTTCGACGCCCTCTGGGTCGCCCAAAGTCGATTCAATCCTGAATACTTTACTTCCCATGCGCGCGATATTCTGCGCGACGCTTTACTGTTTCAGCGCAGATTGCGGCCCGTGACGCCTGGTAAATGCCCGTTCGAGCCCACGGAATACCGGGCTCCTTGGGCGCTGCCGTCGGTCCAGCGCTTCAGAATCTTTCAGGACGCCAATCATCTGAGGATCCGGGAAACCGGAAAGACCGAGCGGGAGCTAACCAAACAGCAGAGAGATCGAGTTGCAGAGGTACTGCTGCAAAGCCGTGAACGCTCGTTCGATCAACTGCGAAAATTACTGGATCTCCCCGACGATGCCACTTTCAACCTGGAATCGGCCAAGCGCACCAAATTGCGCGGCGATACGACCGGAGCGCAGCTGGGGCGCAAGACATCCTTTGGTCCTCGATGGTTCACCCTGCCGCTTTCCACACAGGATGAAGTTGCGCAGTTACTGCTTGACTCCGAACTAGAAGAAACCGTCGTCGCCGGCCTTGAGGAACGGTATGGGTTGTCGGCAGAGCAGGCATCACAGGCGGCCGCCGCACACCTAGTCGAGGGCTACGGCGGCGTCGGTCGCACTGCGATTTTAAAGATCCTCCCGCATTTGGAGGCCGAGGTGGCCACCTATGATGTCGCGGCCAGCGCTGCCGGCTACGAGCATACCCGCCGTTACGTTGGCGGAGATCTCATTCACCTACCCTATTATGCGGAGTTTCTGCCGCACTACGTGGGTACCGGAACCGGCGACCCGCGTGATCGGACGGAAAAGCGCTTTGGGCGCATCGCCAATCCCACGGTGCATGTCGGCCTCAATCAGGTCCGCGCTGTCGTGAATGCGCTAATCGACAAATTTGGGCGACCTCATCAAATCGTCATAGAGCTCGCGCGCGAGCTTAAGCTATCACGGGAACGCAAGCGTGAGATCGAACAAGAGCAGCAGCGGCGCCAGGAAGATAACGACCGTTATCGAGTGCTGCTGGAGCAGGCAGGCAGGCCCCCAAAGGGCGGCGACATGCTGCGTATTCGACTTTGGGATGAACTGGCCGACAGCCCGACCGATCGGCGATGCCCCTACACGGGAGAGATGATTTCCTTCGCAAAGCTATTCAGCGCGGAAGTGGAGATCGAGCACATCCTGCCATTTTCGATGACATTGGATGATTCGGCGTCCAACAAGACGATCTGCATACGCCGGGCGAACCGAGACAAGGGCAACCGATCGCCGTTTGATGCCTTCGGCCATTCGCCGGCCGGCTACGATTGGGAGCAGATTCTCAATCGCGCGTCCCTGATGCCGTTTCCAAGACGTCGCCGGTTTGCGCCGGACGCGCTGGCCCAGTATCAGGCCGACGGCGATTTCCTGGCCCGACATCTGACCGATACAGCCTTTCTCGGCCGCGTTGCCCGTGAGTATCTGACCGCGGTGTGCCCTTCCACGCAGGTCTGGAGTATTCCGGGCCGGCTGACTGCGATGCTGCGCGCACGCTGGGGACTCAATTCGCTGCTCTCAGACACGGATCGGAAGAATCGCTCGGATCAGAGACATCATACAATCGACGCCGCGGTGGTTGCCGTAACGGACAGAAGCCTACTGGGACGAATTTCCCATCTCGCCGCGCGCCTCTCGGAAGAAGGGATGCACCGATTTCTGGAAGGCCTTGAAGAGCCATGGCCTGGCTATCGTAATGGTCTGGAATTTGGTCTCCAAAGAGTCGTGGTTTCTTATAAGCCAGACCACGGAACGGGTGCGCGCCTGCATAACGACACCGCCTATGGATTGGCGGATCCGACAAAGAGTCTGGATGGTCCCGTGGACGTCGTGCACAGAGTCCCGCTGTTGAGCATCAAGAATGACACCAATGTCGACCAAATTCGCGATACCGCGTTGCGCGACAAGATTCGGCAGGTAATTAATGGTAAGGCTGGCAAGGACGTGGTCGCCGCGCTGGAGGCCTTCAGTCTACAGAGCAATTTACGCAGAATTCGAATTCTTCAGCCGCTGTCTGTAATTGGCATACGCCGTCCGGATGGCACCCCCTACAAGGCGTACAAGGGCGATAGCAATTACTGCTATCAGGTATTCGCATCACAAACCAAAGACCGTTGGTTCGAGAGAGTGGTATCCAGTTACGAGGCTGCCACCGGACGAGTGACACCCATAGAAGATCCACTGATTATGCAATTGTGCGTCAACGATACTGTACGTCTCAAGCTTACAGCGATTGACATCGCTGTGTTTCGGGTGGTGAGTCTTACGCCCGGTAAAATCCTTCTGGCGCGTCACCATGAAGGTGGGGATTTGCGGGAACGTGACAGGGATCGCGCCGATTACTTCAAATACCTGATCTGTTCCTCATCTCGCCTAAAATCCCTTGAAGCCGCGCAGGTAACGGTCGATCCCATTGGTCAGGTATGGCCAGTGAAGTACCCCCATGCGGGAGCGCGTCGTTGAGATTGCTGAGAACGGCAGATACCTGTCCTGCCAGGACGGTTTTTTGCTGGTCAGCGGAAAAGGAGGGGAGTTAGGCCGCGTTCCCCTGGACGATGTTCTTGGGGTCATTGCCACCGCCCGCGGCGTGACCTTTACACGCTCACTGGTTGATGCGCTCGCGTCGCGAGGCGCGTCGTTTGTCCTGTGTGGCCAAAACTTCGCGCCAGCTGCATGGCTAGTGCCATTGATCGGCCACCATTCCCAGGGCGAGAGGCTCCGGGCACAGGCTGCTGCCAGTGCGCCGGCCAGAAAGCGCGCATGGCAAAGTCTCGTCCAGGCAAAGCTTCGGTGGCAAGGATCGGCGTTGGCGGCCGCAGGCGCACCGACAGCGCCCGTGCTCTCCTTAGTCGGCAAGGTCAGGTCCGGAGATCCCAGTAACACAGAAGCACAGGGGGCGAGGCGTTACTGGAAACTTCTCTTCGGTAAAGACTTTCAGCGCGATGTGGACGCGCCCGGTATCAATGGCGTTTTGAATTACGGCTATGCCGTGCTGAGATCTGCTGCGGCGCGTGCTGTCACCGGCGCCGGTTTGCACCCCGGCCTTGGGGTATTTCATTCGAGCCACAAAAATCCGATGCCGCTGGCCGATGACTTGATGGAGCCTTTCAGGCCGGTAATTGATGCCATGGTAAGAATCGCGCTACCGGCTGCCGACGAAGAAAATCTCACTCCGGCGCTAAAAGCCAGGCTCGTCAGAACGTTGTTTCTGGACATCGATACCGAGCGCGGCACGACGCCACTGGCCACGTGCATACAGAGGTTGGCCAGCTCTCTGGCGGAGATTTTTCTCGGTTCACGGGAGGAACTGGATCTCCCAGCCGCGCCAGACGGGGCGACACTTCGTCAACGCCTGTTATCGGAGTCTTCCCATGACGATTCTGACGGGATATCGACTGATGTGGCTGATGGTAATGTTTGATTTGCCGGTTACCACGGATGTAAGTAGGAAAGCCGCCGCAGCCTTCCGCGGGTCGTTGCTGGATGACGGCTTTGAGATGGCGCAGTACTCGGTTTATACCCGCTTATGTTCGGGGAAAGAGCAGGCTGATACCCATGTCCGGCGTATTGAAGCGGAGGTCCCGGAAGGCGGCAAGGTTGATATACTATTTTTTACTGACAAGCAGTTTGAACGAATGATCTCGTTTACCTCCGGGAAGCGTCGCGGGGCGCGAAAAAATCCCGATCAGCTCGCCATGTTTTAGGTCAAAATCGCTTGATTTTTGAGCTCCATCAATCGGATAACTTTATTGAATCAGCAACTTACAACTCATGAGTGCCGCGTTTTGGGTCATGCGGCCGCCCGGAATAAACCAAGTGCTGAAGCGTGCCGATGAACCAGTGCCGCGTTTTGGGTCATGCGGCCGCCCGGAATAGGGACCAACCCGCTGGCGGAAAGCTACGCTATGTGCCGCGTTTTGGGTCATGCGGCCGCCCGGAATAGGTCGATTTTATCCCGGTCCTGACGTTCGAGGATGAATTTCGTGAAGAGGTTGGATTCTGGACTATTCAAGAGAAATTCGGGAAGGCGCTGGCGCAGCGCGGTGGCGACGACCAACTCGGAGGGCGGGATGCCGGGCCGGATGGTTCTCAGCCAGGAACCGAAGGACTGCCAGACGATCTGCGGAAACGCTGCGGACAGATACTGAAGAAGTCCTTGAGCGATGACGCCTGCCTGGATGAAGAGGTGATAGGCGTTGAGTTTGCGTTTGACGAGGTTTCGATAGTCGAGAGTTTCGCGGTGCAGATGTTGGTTGCCGTTGCGGCGGCGCAGTGGCTTCATCTTCTGCATCCAGAAGTGATAGGCCAGGGTGCCGATGTGATTCACGGCCTGTTTGAAGGTGTGCTCTATTTTGAAGCGCAGCCCGTACAGACGGATGATTTCGGAGGCGCTCAATCCGGTGTCGGTGCACATCAGCAGGCAGCGGCCGCGCGCAGGATGGATCACCAAGACGAAGCGGACGATGCGCCCGGCCGGGCGCCACAGCAGGTCACACACCCGGTATTGGAGCGTCACGTCCTTCTCGCCGTAGACGGGGCTGGGCATGGCTTGGAGCGCCGCTTTGTCGCTGAAGAGGGCGTTGAGGTGAACCTTCTTCCCGTACAGTCTGGGTCGGCCTCTTTTCCTGGGTCCACTCGCCACGACCGGCCGGTAGGCGACGGCGTTGGAGCGCATCCGGGTGACCAGGTGCTGGCCTTGCTCGAGCAGGCCGTTGATGATCTTGCCGCTCGCGTAATAGGCGTCGGCCACGAAGTAGAAGAGCTGATCGATGTCGAGGGTGCCGATCAGCGTGAGCATCTTGTCGAGCAGGGTGCGCTTATCGCGATTGGACCAGATCACCCCCTCGTGGATGCGCATAACCAGCGGCACGGCGAACACACTGCTGCCCGCGGGTATGAGGATGCTGAGGGCCTGCAGGGAGTGGCCCATGATGTATTCCGGCTTGCTGTTGGAGTCCGACTGCTGATGGAGCAGCTTCACGGCCGGCATCTTCCTGCCCCGCTTGGCGGCCTTGATGCCATCCCCGACCAGCACCAGGCGGCCGTTCACCCGTAAGGGAGCGGGAAAGAGCTTCAGGACCACGCGTGTCCACAGCGCCACGAGCGCCTCGGTTTTGACCGCCGTGCTGTGAAAGTGATCGAGCAGGCGGTCATAGAGCAGCGGCTTCAGAGCTAGCCCCCGCACGATGCTGCTCACGCCCATCAGCTCGGTGCGCACCGTCAGTCCCGCCACCGCGGTTGCGAACCACAGAAAGGTGCGCAGACGCGAGAACGCCGGGCGCAGCAACCAGATCGCCTCCCACCAATACAGCCATAGGCTCATCGCGAGACCTCTCTGCGTGTTGTTGTTGACTCTGAGTATAGCATGCGTATGCTATATCCATGACAAAAGAACGCATCGCTCAGATCGACCAACGCATTGAGAGGATCAAGGCGGCCATGGTGGCCATCGGAGAAATGCGCCCCGGCTCCCTGAGCCGACAGTTCAAGGACCCGGAGGCCGGCACCGGCGCCTATTACCAGCTCAGCTTCACCCTTGAGATGAAGAGTCGCACCGACTATATTCCCCGGGAATGCGTCCCCCAGGTTCGTCGTCAGGTGGCCAACTACAAACGCTTCAAGGCCCTGAGCGCGGAATGGGTCGCCTTGGGAATCGAGCGCTCGCGGCTGCAAATCAAGCTCGCGCGCACCGTTTGATCAGTCCGTGAGGTCACACACCGGTGGGCAAGAAGAGCTGGGCCTGGGGCAAAATAGTGCTGCGCGAACCACCGCCCGGCGAGAACCCCTTCCTCGACGGTCTCACCGAGTGGATGGACTCACCCGAGGCGCAGCTGGCCGAAGAGGCACGCGACACAGTCTGGCCCCTCCTCGATGCGGCACAGATCGATGCCGAGCGCGGCATGATCATCTGGCCTGACGCCAAGCCATTGGATATCCAGCAGACCGTGCGTCGCATCCATGAGGATTACCCTCACCTCGACGAAGCGCTCATCGAAGACAAGGTCATTGCGTGGCTCGAAATGGAGTATGCACCGGAGGACTACTCCCCGAAGCAAATGGACGAGCTCGAGCGACAGATCGAACGATGGATCAAGAACCATCGCCGCCGATCACGGCGGCGGAAATCCGACTGAGAACTCGGTACTCACGAGACATTGATATCAGCGATTCCGAGATTCGGCTGTCTCAATCTGGCTGCCCAGCGACTGCGGTGCGCGGATTTGCGTGCATTCGTTCGAAGGACGGTCTACCCGTTGCTGAGAACCGAGAGAAGCCACCCGGAACCGGGGCGAAGGCCCCGACAAAATGGCCCTTTCTCGTGTGCACCGCCGCAGAGCGGCACTTTTGCGCACGGATTTGGGTAAGAGGTGCGTGATGGAGCACAATACCGGTATGCAGTGCGGTGGAGGGCAGGACAGCGGTGTGGAACAATCTAGTGCTGGGCTTAGTGGGCGTGGTTCTGTTGTTGGTGCTGCTGGTGCAGGCCGAACGCGCACTCAAGGCCCTTACCCGACGTCGTCTCGATCGTAACCGCCGTGTCATCCGCTCGGGCGTGTTCCTTGCGGGAACGGCCGTTTGGGCATATGCATCCTATGCGCCATTGTATCGGTCCGGCAGGCAATGGTTGTGGTTCGCCAGCTTCTTGATCGTAGCCGGGGTGTGGAAACTCGTAGTCGATGTGCTGATTTTTGGAGTGCCGGACCTGTCGGACCCGGCGAAGCCGACGTCATGATGAGTCGGCATCCAGGCTTCGCGTGGGTGCCGGGGCCCAAAGAACCAATTACTGCGCGAGGCGCAGCTGGCCAGCCTGCTGTGCGAATAATTGATATTCGCCCGAAGGATCAGCTGGCCTCAGCCAGCCTCACGACCGGGGCCTTTGCTTGTCCGCGCGCTTGCGCCAGGCATGCGGCCACCGCCTCGTGGAGTGAACCGACACAGTAATCGGCTTTGGCCTGGGTGCGCAGCCCGGTGTCCTCCCTGCCCAGACCCTTGTCAGGCCAGAGCCCGACCAGCAGCTGCGCATCGGGAAGGCGCTTGCGCAGCCGCAGCAGCAGATAGTACAGATGCGCCGGGTTGCCTCCGATATCAAGATATGAAATGCACGCCATCGCGACGCCCTGCGGGTCGAGAGCTCGGATGTTGCTGCGTGAGACCGCCTCGTGCGGCAGCACCCGCGCGCCGATCCCGCGCTTGCGGAGCAACTGGGCGAGCATGCTGGCGGCCGCTTCATCGAGCGGCCCGCGCCCTGCGATGCATAGCACTGGCGCGGTCCCTTGCCACACTGGCTTCAGCTCCGCCGGGCTCATGGATGCCATCGCGAGCCCTCCGTCCGGGGCAGCCTGCGCGGGTAGCGCCTTCTTATCGCTGGTCGGCCCGGCGCCCGCATCCTCGTCGCCGGATCCAGTCCGCGGTCGCGGTGCATCGTCATATTTATCCAGGTCGTCCACCAGTTCGTTGATCGCACTCTTCAGGCGCTCGATTTTCGCGGCCGACAATGTCCGGCGGGCGACGTCGTTCGCCGCCAGCTCGAGTCCTTTGAGCGCGACCTCATCGTAATAGGATGTCAGAGGTCGCTCGGCCAGGTAGCGCTCGGCCTGCGCCTCTACCTCGTCAGGATCGTCGGCGAGAATGCGCTGATAGAAGCCCTCCACCGGTGAGAGCGCCGGCCGATCGCCCAACATTACGTCGAGAAATTCGAGGTGCTCTGTGTGCCGCCCCAGGATCACCAGGCACAAGGTCAGAGGTGTTGAGATGATCAGACCGACCGGTCCCCAGATCCAGGTCCAGAAGATCGCCGCGATGATCACCGCGAGCGGGGACAGGCCGGTGGTATGGCCGTAGACCAGCGGCTCCACCAACTGTCCCATTGTCAATTCCGTGGCCGCATACAGCACTGCCGTCCAGATCATCTTGGACCAGCCAGGCGCCGCTGCAGCCGCCAGCGCCATGGGCAGCAGGGCGGCGATCCATGAGCCGATATAGGGGACGAAGCGCAGCAGCGCGCCGACGATTCCCCAGAGCACGGGATCTGGAACGCCAATGAAGTGGAGGCCGATAGCGATGATCACGCCAAAGGTGGTATTGATGGCCAGCTGCGTGAGGAAGTAGCGGCTCAGTCGGCGCCCGGCATCATTCATGGCGACGGTCGTGCGGCGCAGGTCGCTCGAGCCAAATAGCCGGATGGCGCGGTCACGCAAGTCTTCTTTCTGCAGCAGGGCAAAAATGGTCACCACCAGGATGATCCCGACAGTCGCTGCGGGTGACAGGAATGGAGCGACCACCTCCCTGGCCATTGTCAGCGCCGATGGTGGGGCCTGCGTCACAACGACCGGTAGCGGCTTTTTCGCCTGCTCCGGTTCGGCAGAGGGGGAAGCCCGGTTCGCAGCCGACGGCCCCGTCGCGGCATTGAGCTGATGGTCGAGCTTTTGAAGCTTGCCCGAGAGGCGATGGACGGTACTGCTCTGCAGATGCCGGATCTTGCGTCCGATCTCGCTCTGGTACTGCGGCAGCTGCTGGCTGAGATGCGAGACCTGAATGCCGATCGAGATGCCGACGGCGGCGATGATGGCCAGCGCCAGGATCACCGCCAACAACACGGACAGGATGCGGCCGAGCCAAAGACGGCGCAGCAGCTCGACCAGCGGCGTGAGCACGAAGCTCAGCAGCAGCGCCAGCGTGATCGGCATCAGCACCTTGCGCCCGAAGTAGAGGGCGACGACGACGACCACCGCAACCGCGACGCCCGTCATGCCTTTGGCCCCGGGCGTCCCGGCCGGCGGAACCGCCGGCGGCGATGCCGGACCGGTTGGTTGCAAAGCGTCTGACATTGAGACCTACTGCTGCGAACCGGCGCAAATATAACGGCCCAAGATTGGAATTTCCGTCAGCGTCGGCGGATGGGTTTCGGCGAATTGGCGTACGCGCGCTTGTAGGACACGCACAAGCAGCGCCGAATGCGAGGCTGGGGAAGCTGCCCGTTATGGATTGGAAGACCGCGCGGGGGCTGTGCTGATGTAGGACGGGTCAGCAGGAGAGTTTGCCGGCTCCCACAACGGCTCCGGTGTCCGCCCCGGTGCGAGTCGCGACAACACCTGCTAAAACGGCTTTCCTAAATTCGCATACATGTCGATCAGGAGACAGGGATGACCGGTACGCTCAACGGGATGGTCGGCGGCTCTCCTGCGCTTCAAGCCGTTCGCGATCTCATACAAAAAGTCGCACCGACGGAGGCGAGCGTGTTGATTTGGGGCGAGAGTGGCTCGGGCAAGGAATTGGTGGCGCGTGCGATTCACGCCCACAGCGCGCGCGCTGCTGGTCCATTTTTGGACATCAATTGTGGCGCGCTCCCACCCACGCTGATTGAGACCGAGCTGTTCGGATTCGAGCGCGGAAGCTTCACAGGAGCGGAGCGTACACACGTCGGCTTGGTTGAACGTGCCTCAGGCGGAACCCTGTTTCTTGACGAAGTTACGGAAATGAGCGCTGAGATGCAGACACGCCTACTGCGGTTTCTCGAGACTCACCGCTTCATGCGCGTTGGCGGTTCCCGCGAACTTCAGACGGACGTACGAATTGTAGCGGCAACCAATCGCCATCCCTACAAGGCGGTGGGCGAAGGCGCCCTGCGGGAAGACCTGTTTTATCGCCTGGCGGTCTTCCCGATCTATCTTCCGCCCCTGCGCGAGCGGTGCGACGATGTGTCGCTGCTCGCTGAGCACTTTCTCAGTGTCCTCAATGTACGCAACCGGTCAGTGAAGCTGCTGAGCGAAGACTCGCGCAAGACCCTGCATGCTCATCGATGGCCGGGCAATGTACGCGAGCTGAAACACGCAATCGAGCGTGCCTACATCATGTGCGAAGGCAGATTGGAGTTGCAACCGATGAGCTGGTTCGCGACGGGCAGAGATTGCGCCGACAGTACCGATGCTGACGGGGGTATTCCAGTGCCGATCGGCTCATCCCTCGATGAGGTGGAGCGTTGGCTCATCAAGGCGACGCTTGCCCATTGGGACGGCAACAAGCACCGCACGGCAAGTACGTTGGGATGCAGCCTGAAGACCCTATATAATAAGCTGACTCTGTACAGCCACGAAGAGGGAATCACGCGCGCTTGAATGTGCTGCGAATCGGCCTGCGGGCGATCGGGTGAGCCGAGCGCAGCTATCTTCGATGGCGCCTTGCCAGGAATTTGGTACATGGAGTTCCGCGCGCCAGTGACCATTGCCTGCCCGGATTGCGGCACGTTGGAGGAACTTCCGGCGCTGCGACCAGTCTTGCTTCAACGGTCTTCGTGGGAACCGGCGCCTCTGCGCGCTCCCCAAAGCTGTTCGCTGGCTAGACGCGCCCCTTCTCCCAACACCTTGAGTTTTGCCCAGGCGATCTGCGGATGAACCCGGAATCCCATGCCGCAATCGGTACCGGCGATTACGTTTTCGCGGCCCACCAGATTGGCATAGCGGACGATGCGGTCTGCCACAACTTCGGGGTGCTCGACCACATTGGTGTGGTGGGTGACCACGCCCGGAATCAGAATCTTGCCTTCAGGCAGCTTAATATCCTGCCAGAGCTTCCATTCGTGCTCATGCCTGGGATTGGCGGCTTCCACCGAATACGCGCCAGCGGTGATCTTAAGCATCAGGTCGACCACGTGCCGCAGCGGGAGATCGTGCGTGTGTGGGCCATGCCAGCTCCCCCAGCAGATGTGATACCGGATGCGATCTTCCGGAAGGCCGCGCAGGGCTTCATTTAGTGCATCCACGCGGACGGCCGCGAATTTACGGTACTCCTTGATGGTGGGGTTCGGGATAATCATATCGTAGGTGTCGGGCAGCGCCGGATCATCCAACTGCAGGACGAAGCCGGCGTCGAGGATCGCCTTGTACTCGTGTTTCATGGCCGCGGCCAGCGCAAAGATGTACTCTTCGTCGGACTTGTAATATTCGTTCAGAAAGAAGTGTTCCAGCCAGCCCGGAGCCAGCACGCACATGAAACATTCTTCAGGCTTCACGCCGGCTTCGGCCAGGGCGGCTCGAAACAGTTCGAGGTCCTGACGTACTTCTTCCTGACCGATGTAGCGAATCGGCGCGGAGCAAACGGTTCGCTCCTGCATGGCGCCGGCGAACCGGATCTCTTTGTAGAATTCGGCAAATTCGAGACGCTCACCCGTGTCCGCCGCCATAAATGCCGGTTCGTCCGGCTTCAGCTTTCTGCTGGTGATCCCGCTGAGGCGGCGGCCATAGTAGCTGGCGCCGCCAAAGCCCACTTTGCCGAGTTCGCCATCGCTAACGATATCGATTCCTGCGTCCGTCTGTTTACGCAAGACATCGACAATGCCACTGCGGATTTTCGGCCGCAACGCGTCCATGTCGAGGCTCTTGCCGGACATCAGGCCCAGCATTACTTCGCGATATTCGACCGGGCCATCCAGCCGGCCCGCGTGTGTGGTAAGGATGCGTTCCGTACTGCGCTTCATAGAATAATGCCGCTATCGTTGCGGCCCCTTGCCTTTAGACGCCGAATATATCACTCGGCCGTCCGGTTGCTTGCCGGCAAAGCTTAAATATTCTCACTCGGCGAGGGCCGCAATTTTCCCTCGAACACTGGCGGCGCCCAAGGCCGAGAGAGCTTGAATTCTCCACCTTGGGGGCTGTTGCCACGTTGGAGTTCTGGGCCGTTCTGAGGTATGTTGCGATAGGAGGCCAATCCGTCGCGTTATCCCAAGCCGAGAGCGCGAAATCTTCGGAAGAAAGTGTCCAATAAGAGGGGGGCGTGACCATGGATCACCCGATTTCGCGACGCCGCCTGCTTACTGATGCAGTTCAGCTGTCGATCGCCGGTGCACTCGTCGCGACCGCCTCAGAGGCAGCTGGCGCCGCCGAGGGTGCCACGGTCGCTCGCTCTGCGCGAGATCCTCGTCAGAGCACGGGGGAACCATTGAGCCGAACTGACTTTCACTTAGAAGAGACCTCCATTCGCGATATCCAGCGGGCAGTTATGGCCCGCCAGATCACCAGCGTAGGGCTCGTTGAACTGTATCTGAAGCGGATCCAGGCTTACAACGGCGTGTGCGTCCGCGAGCCGATGGGGATTCTCGGACCAATTACGACGATACCGCACGCCGGGCAGATCAACGCGCTGTCGACCCTGAATCTACGGCCGGCCTCGCACAAGGCTTGGGGGTTTGATGGCCGTAAGGCGCGCAGCATGACCGACCCGGTGGATAGCGATCCGAGGATGCCCGACGCGCTGGAGGTCGCGGCTGCGCAGGATCGGGAATTCCAGCGCACCGGCCGTCTCGTTGGCCCGCTGCACGGTGTCGTGATGGCGATCAAAGACCAGTTCGATACCTTTGATATGCGTACGACTTCCGGAGCGGATGCGTTCTACGCCAACGACCGCCCTCCGGAAGATGCCACCTTCGTGAAGCGGTTGCGAGCGGCCGGAGCCATCATTCTGGCTAAATCAAATCTTGCCGAATATGCAACAGATGGAGCGCGTAGTTCCTTTGGTGGAACGTTCTGCAATCCGTATGACACAGAGCGCGAGCCGGGTATGTCAAGCGCCGGATCGGCGACGGCGGTGTCGGCAAATCTGGTGACCTGTGCGATCGGTGAGGAGACGGTTGTGTCGATCCGATGGCCGTCATCGGTCAACAGCTTGGTTGGATTGGCGCCCACTGAAGAACTGGTCAGTCGCAAGGGAATGATGGGCACCGGCCTGAGCATGCGGACTGGTCCCATCTGCCGTAATGTGCGAGACGCGGCAACGATACTGGACGTAATCGCCGGCTACGATCCAAAGGATGAGTTAACCGCTTTTAGCGTCGGACGTAAGCCGGCACAGCCCTACGCCAGCTTCGCAACCGCGGGCCGGCTCGATGGCGTGCGGATCGGGGTAGTCCGTGAGTATATGTCCAGAGAGCTCTTTTCGAAGGCCGACGATGAGAGTATTGGAATTGTCGAGCGCGCCCTCGACGATCTTCGCAAGCTCGGCGCGACCATCGTCGATCCAGGGCCGGACGGCGCATTATTCCAAAGCTGCATCTCCCGCTTGGGACCAGAACTTCTGAACAGCGCATTTGCGCGTCGCTACCGGGATCTGTTCCCGATCGACGCCGCCGGCCATCCTCTATCGGATCAAACGGCCACGCTTCTGGACCTGTACTCTGATCCAGCCCGCGTTCCATCAGATTTCTCACTGCGCAGCTTGAGGAGTCCAGCCGTTGAGGGCGAAGGCAAATACATGATGAACCGCTATCTGCGAGAGCGGGGCGATGCCAACATCAAAACCATGGCCGACTTGATTGAAAAGGCCAGGTTCTACGTGGACCCGAACTTTCCGGATCGCAAACGAATCCTCGAAGCCGGCGAACGCGCAACCGCATTAGATACCTCGGCGCGCCTGCAAAGCCGTTTCGCGCTTCAGAATATTTTCCTCCAGGGCATGCAGGAGCAGCGGCTGGACGTGCTGGTCTCGCCGACGTCCACGGTACCGCCGCGAAAGCTGACGGCCCCGCGCGAACCGACCGCGAATGGCCGCTCCGCGGTTGGCTGGTCACTGTTTGGGCAGCAGGGCTTCCCAGTAATCACTGTGCCTGCCGGCTTTACGACGGAGGTTTGGGATCGCGCGCGCGACGCCGACGGGGGTACGCACTTGGTGGGCCCGATCCGGGCCGCGCTGCCCGTGGGCGTCGACTTCATTGCGCGTCCGTTCGATGAGGCTTTGCTCGTCCACATCGCTTCAGCGTACGAAGCCACAACCCGGCATCGCCATCCGCCCCCGGACTTCGGACCATTGCATGATGAACCGTAGCGGCTGTTCCGGCAGGCCGATTGCCGTAGTCCATCCGCCTTCCGTTCCTTCCGACGTTGGCAGCACGTTGCTGCCCGGGTGTTACTCGCGCGCGAACCCTATCTCTACGCGACAGCAGATCTCCGCGCTGGTAGGGGTGGAGGAGGCAGCACGCTCTTGGGCCCGATTTCGATCGAGTCGACGCGGCACAGTTCTTCCTGGGGCTATCGAGTGTGGATGGTTCCGGCCTTGTCGATGTCGAAATTCACCGCATTACCTCCCTTGGTCGCCGATCCGATCCAGTCGGGGCCATTCTTGTGAAGATTAGTGATGTCGCGGAACCCTTGCTGATTGAGCAGTTGAGTCACCTGGGCCTGATCCATCGAGGAGGTGCCGACATAACTGGATTTGACGTCCTCATGAGTGTCGCAGCCGGCCAGCCCCAGCATGCTGGAGCAAAGCAGTCCGCAGCAAAGCAGTACCGTGACAGCGCGCATCGTGGGGCACCTCCATTGTCCGAGGACTTCAAATTACTAGGCGGGCAGCATGCGCCACAGGCCTGCGCACCAGCGGCGCGGGTGATTCAGGACCTCGAATGGCTGTCGGACGGGTCCGACCCTAATGGTGTGCGCGTGCAAGGCCTGCCCGAAGCGCGGCGAATGCACATCCATGAGCCGCCCGCAACGCTCTGCGTGGCACGACTACATCCGCGCCATTGTTCTGGCCGCATTGGTGGCGTTCGGCTGCAGCGCGGTCATGGCCGCGAGCGGCGAGCATGGCGCATTCAGCCGCACCGTCGCGATGTTCGAGCGCGCTGAGAAGAAGTGGCGTCGGAGGCCGGCGGCAATCACAAGGTCGGCTGAGCGGGCCGCCAGTGCAGGCGAATCGCGGCGCCACCGCATGACGGCGCGATGACGGAAGGCGAAGCGGAGCTGACGGGCGGCGGCCGCGCTTTCGCGGCACATGTATTGCAACTTCGCTGTTGGGTTACCAAAGGAGTACATGATGGCGAACACCAGCACTGGACACGGCTCGGGTGATACTTCCAAGCGCGGCTTTGCATCGATGGACGACGCGCAGCAGCGTGAGATCGCAAGCAAGGGCGGACAGAGCCAGGGTCGTGAAAACAACCCCGGCAATTTCGCCAATGATCCGGAGAAGGCATCCGAGGCCGGGCGCAAGGGCGGCGAGTCGCAGGGGCGCGAGAACAACCCCGGCAATTTCGCCAACGATCGCGAGAAGGCCGTCGAGGCCGGGCGCAAGGGTGGCGCGTCGCAGGGGCGTGAGAATAACCCTGGCAACTTTGCCAACGACCGTGAGAAGGCCGCCGAGGCCGGTCGACACGGCGGTGAGGCGCGCAGCGATCACTGAGGCGCGCTGCAGCGGCGTGGCTACGGCGATTGGGGGGGCGGGCTACCGCCCCGTCGCCGTGAGACGCGTGCGGATTCAGCTCGAATAGGGCCGACTCGGCGGCTGTATCGGTGTTCTGGATGCACCCGTGCCGAGCGTGTGCCCGTCCGCCATGCCCGCCTCGGCGCCGTGTACTGCAGGCGTGAGGTCAACGTCGCGTCATCGCTGCGGGGCCGCTATCGCTGAGGTTCCGCCTAACGTTCGCGGCGCTGCGACTTGCTGACAGTTTCCAGGCCCCGGTTCTTGAGCATCGCCTGGATGGTGGGGTCGCGGCCGCGCCAGTCGCGATACATGTTCGCAGGGTCTTCCGTGTTGCCGCGTGACAGCACCATTGCTCGGAACCGCTCGCCATTGGCGCGGGTCATGCCGCCGTGTTCTTGGAACCACGCGAAGGCATCGTCCGCGAGCATCATCGTCCAGTTGTACGCGTAATAGCCGGCCGCGTAGCCGTTGCCCCAGATGTGCAGGAAATAGCTCGATCGATAGCGCGGCGGCACGTACGGCAGGTCGACTTGATTGGACTTGAGCGACTGGGCTTCGAATTCGTCGACGTTCTGCTGTGGGTCGATGGCCGCCAGCGTATGCCAGGACATATCGAGCAGCGCCGCGGCAATCTCCTCGGTCATGTCGTAACCGGCGTTGAACAGTCGTGACTTGCGGATCTTTTCGAAAAGCTCCGGCGGCATCGGCGCGCCGGTGCGGTAATTTCTCGCGTAGTGGTTGAACACCGCCGGGTACAGCGCCCAGTGTTCGTTGAACTGAGAGGGGAATTCGACGAAGTCGCGCGCCGTGGCGGTGCCGGACAGGCTCGGGTATTCGGTATCGGCAAAAAAACCGTTCAGGGCGTGGCCGAACTCATGGAATAGCGTGATCACGTCGTCCATCGTCAGCAGCGCGGGCTGCCCCGGCGCCGGCTTGGTGAAGTTGGCGACGTTGTAGATGACCGGCAGGGTGCCGAGCAGCTTCGACTGGTCGACCAGATTGGACATCCAGGCGCCGCCGGACTTGTTGTCGCGCTTGAAGTAGTCGCAGTAGAACAGACCGAGCGCCTTGCCGTCGGCGTCGTACACCGTGAACACCCGTACGTCCGGCGCCCACACGGGCAGATCGCGGCGCTCCCTGAACGTGATGCCATAGAGCTGGTGAGCGGCGTAGAACACACCGTTCTCCAGCACATTGTTCAGCTCGAAATAGGGCTTGATCTGGTCCGGGTCCAGTGCATAGCGGGCCTCGCGGACCTGCCGGGCGTAGTAGTCCCAGTCCCAGGGCTGCAGTTTAAAGGGTGGCTTGCCGGCCGCCTTCTGATCCTCGTCGATCATGGCCTGGATGGCGCTCGCTTCGGCGGCGGCGCGCGCGGTGGCGGGGGGCACCAGTTGGTGCATGAACTGTTCGACCCGAGCCGGCGTCTTCACCATCTGATCCTGCAATCTCCACGCGGCAAAAGTATCGTAGCCGAGGAGTCTTGCCGCCCGTGCGCGCAGCATGGCGATACGCCCGATGGTGGCCCGTGTGTCGTTGGCATCGCTTTTTTCGGTGCGGGTCCAGGAATGTTCGAACAGCGTGTGGCGGGTGCCGCGATCGCTCATCGATACCAGCGCCGGCTGCTGCGTGGTGTTCTGCAACGGGATGACCCACTTGCCGGCGAGGCCGCGAACCCGCGCCGCGTGGGCGTCCGCATCGATGTCGGCAGGACTCATGCCGGCGAGCCGGCTGCTGTCGTCGACGACCAGCGCGGCGGCCTTGGTCGCGGCGAGCAGCTTGTTGCTGAATTGCACCGTGAGCGTCGAAATCGCGGCATTCAGCCGCGTGAGTTGCGTCTTGTCCGCCGGGGACAGGCGGGCACCGGCGAGCACGAACTCCTGGTAATCATAGTTGAGCAGCCGCCGCGCCTCTGGATCGAGATGCAGCCGGTCGCGTTCCCGATAGACCGATTGAATGCGCGCGAACAGCTTCGGGTTGAGGTGGATTGCGTCCTCGTGTGCGGACAGCCTCGGCGCTTCGATCTCCTGCACTTGTTGCAGGCTGGGGTTGGTATCGGCGCCGGTCAGCAGTTCGAACGTCTCCGTGACCCGTGTGAGCATCTGCCCGGTCCTCTCCAGCGCCGCGACGGTGTTCTCGAAGGTCGGCGGGGCAGGGTTATCGGCGATGCGCGCGACTTCCTCGTCCTGTTGTTTCATGCCCGCCTCGAATGCGGGCTGAAAATCGCTATTCTTGATCCGGTCGAACGCCGGCGCATGAAAGGGCAGTTGGCTGGCGCGGTAGAACGGGTTGTTGGTGATACCGATGCCGGCCCGTACTACCGTCGCTGCGGCAGACGGCAACGGGCCGCTCAATGCCAGGGTCCCGGCGAGCAGGATGGAGCCGATCAGCCGTCGTGAGTTGATGCGCAAGCGTAACATCGTATTGGTCCTTACAAGGTCGTTTTCTCAGGTCCCGCGGCTCGCATCCGCGCCGAATCAGCTGCGCTCGAAACAGGCCACGGTTTCCACGTGCTCGGTGAAGGGCAGCAGATTGAATGCGGTCAGCGCGCTCAGGCGCAATTTGCCATGCCAGAGCAGTTGCGCGACGTCGCCGATGAACGATTCTATTCCACAACTCACATAGATGAGGCGCTCGGGCGGCTGCTCGCTCAGGTAGGCAGTCAGCGTGGGATCCAGGCCCTTGCGCGGCGGATCGACGATCACCACCTGCGCGCCGGCCGCCGCGGGGTACACCGCGCCCGCCGGTCCTGGAACGATGGTGGCCCTGTTGCGGATTTTCGGGTCGAGCTCGGCGAGCCCGAGTTCCAGTCCATGCAGCGAGTGCGGGCTGACTTCGTTCATCCGGGTCTCGCCGGTGTGCGCCAGCACCGACAGGCCAATGGCGCCGACGCCGGCATAGAATTCCATGACGCGAGCGCCCGCGGGGATTTGCGCGCACACCTGCCCGATGATCAGCTGGGCGATGTCGAGATTGCTTTGTCCGAACGCTCCCGGCGGATAGTGCACCGCAGCTGCGCCAAAATGCTCGATCACGGCGTCCGGGCCGCACCAGTTGTGAAACTGCGGACCGAGGATGGTGTTGGTGCGGGTGCAATTGGCATTGAACCACAGGCTGTGCAGCCGGTTGCCGAGCCGCTCACGGATCAGATCCAGGCAGGCTGCGACCGGCTCGGCGCTCGCGGTGTTGGCGACCAGGACCACCTGCGCCGTTTGTGAGCGCCGTTCGATCACCACCTGCAGATAGCGTGCGATACCGGCGTGCGCGCCATCCGAGTAGCTGCTGACCCGGGCGTCGGCCAATGAGCGTTGCACGACGGCGACGACGTGGTTGATCAGCGGATGGTGGACGCTGCAAAAGGGAATGTGAACCACGCGATGGGTGCCGAGTTCGAACAGCCCCAGCCGCGGTGAACCCAGGCGGCCGCGGATGGCGAGACGCGCGCGATGCCGAAAGCCGCTCGTCGGGCCGGTAATCGCGGCCACCTGCTGCAAACCGTAACGGCTCGCGAGCAGATCGAGTGCTGCGCGGGCGGCAGCGCCGATCCCGGGCTGGCCGAAGCGAGGGCAGCCCGGGCAGGGCGGGCGATGCGGGCAGGACTGCACTATGATTGGGGAGCGCCATGACTCCAGGAGATTCGGTCATGATAACCCGTCGTGAAATGAACGCCGCCATCGCGGTAAAGACGCTGATGCAGGAGCCTCTGCGCAATCTGAGCACGACGGAGCCGGCGAAGCTGCTGATCTTCCAGGTCGGCGAGAAGGGCAAGGCGTTTTCCATCGGTGCGCGTTGACCGATTTTGACGTTGCGGTGCTGGGAGCCGGTGCGGCCGGCCTATGCGCCGCCGCCGAGCTGTCACGCGAGGGCTGCTCGGTGGTGGTGCTGGAAGCGCGCGAGCGCATCGGCGGGCGCATTCATACCCGGCAGGTGCCGGGGCTGCCGTACCCGATCGAGCTCGGCGCCGAATTCATCCACGGTGATGCACCGCTGACCCTGGCGCTGCTGCGCGCCGCCGGTATCGCGACGGTGGACACTGCCGGCAACCGGATCGTGCGACGCGACGGGCAGCTGCGATCGCGCGACCATGACTTCAGCGCTGTACGGGCGCTGCTGCAACAGGCCGAGTCCCTGCCACAGGACCTGTCGGTGGACGAATTCCTGGCGCGGCATGCCTCGGATCCAGCGCTGCAGGCGGTGCGGGCCAATGCGCGCATGATGGTGGAGGGATTCGATGCCGCCGACCCGCAGCGGGCCAGCGTCAAGGCCATTGCCCGCGAGTGGGGCGGCAGCAGCCTGCAGCGTCAGTGCCGGCCGGTCGGCGGTTATGCCGCAGTGCTGGCGCACCTGGCGCAGGCGCTCGATCCCGCACACTCGCGCTTGATGCTGGGCACGGCTGTAGAGGCGCTGGATTGGGCCGGAGGGCGAGTGCGGCTGTCGGCGCGCGAGGCGGCCGGTTCAGCCGTCACGCTCAGCGCGCGCCGGGCGATCGTCACGCTGCCGGTCAGCGTGCTGCAGCTGCCGGCGGGTGCGAGCGGCGCCGTAGAGTTCGCGCCCGCATTGGACGACAAGCGCGCGGCGCTCGAGGGCCTGGCGCTCGGGCCCGTGATCAAGGTAATCCTGCAGTTTCGACGCCCTTTCTGGGAGCAGCTGGAACATGGGCGCTGGCACGATGGGGGCTTTCTTCACGACGAGCAGGCAGCCTTTCCGACGCTGTGGACCGCGCTGCCGTGGCGCGTGCCAGTGCTGACCGCGTGGATAGGTGGTCCGCAGGCGCAGCGCCTGGCCGGGGCGGGCCGTGCACAACTCATCACTCAGGCGTTGCAATCCGTGCAGCATGTCCTGGGCGTAACTGAATCGTTGTCGGATGAGCTGGTACTCGCCCATGTCCACGACTGGGGCGCTGATCGGCACGCCCGCGGCGCCTACTCCTATGTGACGGTTGGGGGCGCGCAGGCGCCGCAGGCTCTCGCACAGCCGCTGCGCGATACGCTGTTCTTCGCTGGCGAGGCGACCTGTGTCGATCACAGCGGCACGGTCGAGGCGGCGCTGCAAAGCGGGCGCTGCGCGGTGCGCGCCATCATCGGGGCGATGCGGGGCGCGTGAGCCGACGCGCTCGCGGATGCCCTCGCGGATGCCAGAGGGCTCAGGACTCCTGGGCAGGCTGGAGCGGATCGGGGAGCGCCGCGACCGCGACGACAGTCATCGGAGCGGCGCTCGGAACAGGCGCGGCGGCGCTTGGACCTGCGGCGCGCAGTTGCTGCTCGTCGAGCACCTGCTCAAGCGTCAGCCCGGTGTTGGCGGCAATGATTCCCAGCAGCCGGTGTGATGGACTGATCGGCAGCGCGATCTCGTGCAGCCGCTCCCATATCCGGATGCGGTCAGCGGGCGAATTCGCCAGCGAGGTCTGCTCCGCCAACTCATGCTCCCGGCGCTCCGCGGCCATGGCCTGCTGGTGCGCAGCGCGCGCCCGAAAGTCTTCGGCGCTCTCGCCGCCGAAGCGCAGCGGGATGTTGCGTAGATGTAGATCCTCATTCATCAGTGTTCTCCGGATGGCGCCGCGGCCGCAATCGCAGCGGCGCTCGAAATGACGATGCGGCAGCTCAACCTGATCGGACAGGGGCTGCCGCTCAGGCGGTCGCGCGAGCGTACTCCCTGGCAGGAAAATTCGGTGATGCTGGAGCGCTCGGCGGCGGCTTGCGACGCGGCCAGGGTGCCTACCGCGCCGCTCACGTCAAACTCGCCATCGCAGTCCTGGCAGGGGCACGGATAGCGAAAGAAGGCCCGCGCAGCGGGGTAGAGGACGAAAGTCTGTGCGGACGGTGCGGCGTCGCGCACCCCCGGGAAGCTCAGCTCGATCTGCACCTGTGCCACCTGCGGAAACATGGCGCGCAGCGGCGCAGCACGGTCCCGATCATACTGACGTTGATAACGTCTCTGTTCGATCGGATTGGCAGCTTTGCGTGCGGCTGGCATCTTCACGATGCAGACTTTTCGGGCAAGTTGGTGTCTCCGGCCGCCGCAGCCTCGGGCACGGTACGTTCGGCGCGGCGCTTCTGTTTCTGGGCTTGGCGCGTCTTGCGTGCCAGCTCCTTCTGTTTCTTCTGTTGACGGTAATTAGGCTTGATGACTGCCACTCCGGGAGACGGAAGCCTCGAATGGGGATCGGTATCGGCCGGGGTGGTGCTCGGTGCATCCGGCAGCCAGGCAGGGTTGAAGGCTAGCACAATTGGATCACCAGCGGGGAGTCATCTGTGCCTTGGGCGCCGCCGGGGCCGGGGATGGCGTTTGGGGACGGCAAGTGCCGCGGGCCCGGCACGGCTGCAGCGCTTCAGATAGTGAAGGGTGCACTGGCGTCTGTTGGATGCATGTCACTATGCTGCCTGCGGTCGGACATGGGGCCGGTCGAACACAACAGCGAGCGTGCGGCTATGGGTGAGGATCAGACAGAGGCGTTCGGGGCCCCGGGTACGGCACCGACCTGGTGCTCCAGCGACAAGGACTTCGTGACCACCGCGCTGGATGGACCGCGCCTGTGGGCAACCGTGGGCCACGGCATCATCAATGAGGTGTATTGGCCTTCGACCGGGCAGCCGCAAATCCGCGATCTGGGCTTCTACCTGATCGGCGATCATCGGTGGATCGACCTGAAGCGCGAGCGCCGCTATCGGCTCGAGACGCCCAAGCCGTACCTGCCGGCGCTCACGGTCGTGCATCACGGTGATGATTACGAGCTCACGCTGGAGGTGCTGCCCGATCCGATGCGCGATGTGCTGCTGGTGCGATTCAAGTTGTCGGGCCCCTATCGCCTGGCCGTGATCCTGGCGCCGCACTTGGGTAGCACCGGCTGCGGCAACAGCGCCTGGGTCGATGATGGCATCGGCTATGCGCGCAGCGGCGATCGTGCACTGTGTCTGGCCGCGGATGCGCCGCTGCGCGCCCTGAGCTGCGGCTACGTGGGCTCCTCGGATGGCTGGCAGGACCTGCATAGACACGGCCGGCTGACCTATCGGTTCACCAGCGCGCAGCATGGCACCGTGGCGTTGAGCGGCGAGACCGACAGCGGCAGCGGGGTGCTGGCGCTGGGCTTCGCTGAAAGCGCCTCTGGGGCGTACATGCGCGCGCGCACCTCGCTGGCCGCCGGCTTCGAGCCGCTGCGCATGCAGTTCCTGGATGAGTGGCTGCGGTGGGGGATGAGGCTCGAGCTGCCGCGCCCGGAGGAGGGGCTGGGCGATCTGGCGCAGCTGTCGGCGACGATGCTCAAGATTCACGAGGATCGCGCCTTCCCGGGCGCAGTGGTGGCGAGCCTGAGCGTTCCGTGGGGCAACAGCACCGATACGCTCGGCGGCTACCATTTGGTGTGGCCGCGGGATGCGACGCTGACGGCGTTCGCGCTGCTGGCCGCGCATCAGTTCGGCGATGTACGCAATATTCTCGCGCACCTGATTGCCGCGCAGCGTACCGACGGGCACTGGCCGCAGAACTATTTTCCCGATGGGGAGCCATTCTGGGTCGGCATCCAGCTGGATGAAACGGCCTTCCCGGTGCTGCTGGCGGCCAAGCTTGCCGAGCTTGGGGAGCCCGAGTTGCCCGGAACGAGGCAGATGGTGCGCGCCGCCGTGGGATTCGTTGCGCGTACTGGGCCGTCCAGTCCGCAGGATCGCTGGGAGGAGAACCCCGGGGTGAGCCCGTTCACGCTCGCGGTGGCGATCAGCGCACTGGCGGCGGCCGCGCCGTGGCTCGAGGCCGCCGAGCGCCAGTACGCGCTGGAACTGGCCGACGACTGGAACGAGCGATTCGAGGCCTGGTGCTACGTGCGCGATACCGCGCTGGCGCGCGAGGTCGGCGTTGCAGGCTACTACGTGCGCATCGCCACGCCGGACGGCAGCGGTGACGTCAATGGTCGCGTGCAACTGCGCAATCGCGCCGGCGAGTCGATCTCGGCGGCGGCGCTGGTGAGCCTGGATTTCTCCTATATGGTGCGGCTCGGGCTGCGCAGCGCCCTCGATCCACGCATCCGCGACACCATCAAGGTCGTCGATCATGTGCTCAAGGTCGAGACCCCCTCCGGCGCGCTTTATCACCGCTACAACGATGACGGCTACGGGGAGTACCCGGACGGCCGGCCATTCGACGGCAGCGGCGTCGGGCGGGCCTGGCCGCTGCTGGTCGGCGAGCGCGGACACCTCGCGCTGCAAAGTGGCGAGGATCCGATCGGCTATCTTCAAACCATGCGCAATTGTGCCAGCGCCGGCGGCCTGCTGCCCGAACAGGTGTGGGACTCGGCGCCGATTGCGGCGTTGGGCCTGACGCCCGGCCGGCCTTCCGGCAGTGCCATGCCGCTGCTGTGGACTCATGCTGAGTTCCTGAAGCTGTTGGTTGCGCGCGAGCGCGGGCGGCCGGTGGAGCTGCTGACGGCGGTGGAGCAGCGCTACGGTGGCAGCGCTCCGCGTGCCAAACCGGCGGCAAAGATGCCAACGACGGTCACGGCGGCGGCGGCCGTCTGGCACTGGCGCAACGAGGTGCCGGTGGCGCGGCTGCGGCAGGATCGGGAGCTGTCGATCGAGGATCGCGAGCCGTTCACGCTGCATTTCGGCTTCGATGGCTGGCGGCAGGTGCAGGATCGTGTGGCCGTCGCGCAGCCTTTTGGCCTGTGGGCGGTGCGCCTGTCGGTGCAGGACCTGTCACGCGTGGCCGAATTGAATTTCACCCGCCGCTACCGGCATGGCTGGGAGAACGTAGACCACAGCGTTTCGCTCGGCCACGCGCAGATCACTCACGCGCTGGAGGCACAGCTCTGATCAGTATTGCACGTGCAGCCGTAGCGCCCACAAGCTCACCGGACCGCGATCGCGGTTGTAGCCTGGGTTGCGAATGAACTGCAGATCCGGGCCGAATTGCCAGCGTACCGGGCCGGGATCATCAGGCCAGATGCGTTGCAGCCAGTAATAGGCCTCCAGAATCTGTTCCGGCCCGTAATGCAGGCGGCCGTCTCCCAGCAGTAAATCCGAGCCTCCGGCCGCCAGGTACTGCCGGTGCGGCCCCGATAGACCCTCGCTGACCAGTCCGAAGCCCAGCTGTGAGCCGGGCTGATCCCATTCGCTGCCAGCCACCTGCACCCCGATACTGAGCAGCCGATCCACTTCGCCGAAGGCGTAGCTTTCCTCCCGGCCGTCGCTCCAGCCCCAGCGCGCAAATAGTCCGGTATGGCCGTCGTCCGCCAGGGGCTGCTCGACCTCGGCTCCGTAGCCGCGCTTGCGCCGCCCCGCGCGCGCCGTGGCTGCAATCTGCGGCAGCGTGTGCTCGGCCGCTGCAACCGACACTGCCTGCTGATAGGCTCCCATGCTGGCGGTGTTCTGGTACGCCAGCAGCCGCACGATCGTTCCGGTGCGCGGTAGGGACAGCGTCAGCTGCAGATTCTGGCCGTTGGCGCGCGCGAGCGAACCGACCAGCCGCTGGCCTCCCGCCACCGCCGGCATGCGGTAGATACCGTATTCCAGCGACCAGTAGGGGCTATCGTAGCCGAGTACGATGCCGTCGCTGTAGCCGCGTGCGTCTGCGGCGTAATCCCACGCGGTGTTGTGTTCCAGCGATCCATTCAGAAATCCGGTGTGGGCGGAGCCGGCGTAGCGGTTCTGGTCGAAGTCATCCGGTGCCGCCATGCGCCCGATCTTCAATTCCAATCGTCGGGCGGCTTCGGTGCCGGGCACACGGTCCATCCCGCGATCGACCGGTACGACGCCGTCGGAGAGCGGCAGCATGAAGCGCGTGTACAGCCGTGCGATGTAGAACTGCTTGTTCAGCCCGGGGCGCCAGGTGCGGGTATTGCCGTTGCCTGGCCCTCCCAGTCCCGTGCCGTTGCTGATGGCGGCGCCGGTGAAGCTTTCCGCGTCGAGGTAGATTTGGCCCCAATTCACCGGCGCCCATCCGGTGTAGAGGCCGAACGTATTGGTTGGCTGGGTGTCCCCATCGGTCTGCAGGCTCGAGCGGCCGGAATACGGCGAGTGCAACGGGCTCTGGTGCTGCAGGACATAGGTATATTGGGCGCTCAGCAGCATCGGCCGGTACGAATCGGGCGCCGGTGTCGCGATCTGCGGCGCGTCCTGCTCGCGCGCGCTCGCCGGTCCCGATAGCAGGCCCAGCGCCATCAGCGCCGGCAGGCACCAGGGTTTCATCGAGACGTTTCCGCATGGCCCATACGGCATGTTCCCGTTTTCGGCGACGGAGTCGAAGCAGCAAGCTTCGCAGATGATACTGACGTGGTGGGGCGGCGTGGCGGCCGGTATGAAGACGGAGGCCGCCGACGACCTTGGGCGGCGAACCCGTTGTCCAGGATCAGCGACCCGAATCAGCGGGCGCGGCCGATGGCGCGGGCGCGGCGACG
>Ga0307374_10002741_pt1 | contig 30925 bp, 34 predicted proteins | sample OX3MG_FD_202532 | JGI IMG/M metagenome (GOLD analysis project Ga0307374, IMG submission 202532) | Soil microbial communities from Risofladan, Vaasa, Finland - OX-3 | ecosystem: Environmental > Terrestrial > Soil > Coastal area > Acid sulfate soil | place: Finland: Risofladan, Vaasa | collected... | reverse complement strand
CAACCTGTTCAGCCGCCGGCTGGGAGACGGCGGCCATTGCCCCAACTGCGACGAGCCAGTGCTCGTCCAGGAGCTATTCAGCCCCATCCATCAAGCACCGTCACACACAGAGAACTTGACAGGCCCGTTCCGCCGACGAGGCGACGGCAAGCTCGGTGAGCGGCGGCCCTGCGTCCGCGAAGCCCACTGTCGAGGAAGCCTGCAACACCTCCTCCTGGGCGTTGTGACCGTCTGGATGCGTCCTGTCGGACATGCTCCTAAGACCTGGCTGGGGCTTCAACTGCCGCGCCTGCCATCCCAACTCGCGGGCCTCCGATGCGCGACCCGTCTCCTTGCACAGGATCTGCAGCCATTCGGCGACGGCGTCGCGATCCCGCACCCCCGGGACCGAGAATCCCTGGCGCAGCAACACCTCGGCCTTGGCGTAGTTCTTCGGCCGGCTGGCACAGTAAAAGTGGCAGGCCGCCCAACCGATCCAGCCGAACCCCCAGCACGGGTCGGCGTCCAGCCACGATCGAAACAGCTCCTCGGCCTGGTCGGTCTCACCGACCTCGAAGTAGGACTCGGCCAGCGCCCGGCGCCGGTTCTCGACCAGTAGCTGGTCCTGGTCGGAGAACCTGCCGAGCGCCGCCTCGCACACGGCGATCCTGGCCCGCAGCAGCGCCCGGTCACGAAGCCCCGCGTTCCACAACGCGTCCTGCAGATCCTGACCCCAGTTGTAGAGGGACTGGGTCATCGGAAAGCGATCGTCGAACTCATCGATGGAGTCGATGTCGGCGGCGTCGCAAAGGCTTAGCACGTCGGACCAGGCGTCCAACCAGATCGCAGCCCGCGTGAATTCATCGGGCTCGTGGTAGCCGGCCTGGATCTTGTCGTCCACGAGCTCGAGGCAGGCCTGGTCCGGCCACCACCGCTGCCAGAGCGCGACCAGGCAGATCCAGATCCACTCGCCCTGCACGCGCTCCCGGTCGTTGCGAAAGCCGCAGCTCTCCATCAGCGGCCGCGCCACCTCCTCGGCCGACAGTGCGCCCTCGCACAACCGACGCAGCCCGTCCCGGTCGAAGTCGAATCCGAAGCCGCGCAGCTTCCCCAGCAGCTCCTCGTCGCTGAGCTGCGCCGCAGCACAGCGCAGGGGCCGGTCACTGTCCTCGATCAGACGGCGGTAGCTCTCGTCGGAGAGCCTGCGCTCGTCACAGATTCGATCGAGAGTGACCCAAGACATCTTCATCGGCTCGGCGAACCTCCGGCAGGCCACGCGGCAGCGGGTCGACGAAGACGCTAGCGGCTTCCCGCCACCGGAGCCGGCCCGACCTCAGTTTGGGGGGTCTCATCCTCGCCGAGTCTGGACGAACACAGACAATCGGGGCCAGAGAACGCTCGCCTGATGGCCAACCGAGTTGGGGCGCCGACACGAGGCCGCTGGCAGCTGTGTGCGACGGCTCACCGGTGGCATCCGCAGCAGCGTTTGAACTTCCGTCCGCTCCCGCATGGGCAGGGGCGTTGCGCGCCACCCGGACGGGGCTGCCGCCGGTGACCGTCGTCCGGCCGCTCCGATCACGCGCCGAACGCACCCGCTGGCGCACCGGCCCGATCCGGGTCCCGAGCTGCGGATGTTCGGCGAGGAACCCCGACAACCACTCGTTCGCATCCACGATCTCGTCCGGCTCATCGCGCTCCTCGGCGACCTGCACCGCCTGCTCGTAGGCTGCCAGCGCCGCTCAAGGTCACCGAGCGCCGCCAACGCCTCCGCCGACTCCACCCAGGTCGATGGCAAATCCGCCCACCGGCCCATGTTGTTCGCGATCCGGGCCCGCGCCGCCTCGACCCGGCCGGCCCGGGCCAGTCCGCTCGCCGCCAGGCACGCATACAGGCTGTCGTGCCGCTCGTCGATCCGGCCCACCGTGTCCGCAACCGTCACCGCCTGCTCGACCAGACCCGCGTCGGCGAGCAGCATCGGCAGGTTGAGCAGCCACTCGTCGAACCAGTACCCGCAGTCGGCGCAGAACCGGGCGAACTCGCCCGGCGTCGCGAAGCGGGCCGCCAGCTCGAGCGCGAGCGACGCCTGCGCCGCCAAGACATCCGGCTCGGCGCTCAGCCAGTCGGCGTCGGCCGCCGCGTCCAGCCGGTCGAGGAGGTCTGCGACTCGAGCCGGCGCCGGCACACCGGAAGGACAACCCGGCGACACGCCCGCCGCCCTGCCGGTCGAACGCCCCGGCGTGGGCTACAACAGCAGCCATGACCGCGGACACTCTCAGCCGTGATGAGCTGCTCAGCCGGGTACGGCAGCTACGCGCCGGTGGGCGCTCTCCCAAGGAGATCGCCCACGCCCTCGGGCTGCGCCCGGCAGTCGTCGCCCCAGTCGTCCGCCAGGTCGCGGCCGAGCGAGCGGCGCCAGGTGAGCCCGGCGTCGCCGGGTGCTGGGTGAGCACCGGCTGGGCCGCAGGCCTCAACATCGTGGGCCACGCCGACTGGCCCGGGCTGACCGACAATCGGACCGCGGGCAGCGGGCTGACCGGCGTCCTGGTGGCCCGCGATCGCCCGGCCGGGATGGTTTCAATGGACGGATATCTGGTCGACGTTTACTGCCTCGGTGTCAAGGACGGCCTGGGCGCGCGTCTGATTCCGCGTGCCGACCTGGCCGGAGCCGTCCGGCGGTTCTTCGCCTCCTTCGACACACCGGCCCTGCCCGCACCCCTCGAGCTTGCCCAGCAGCTGGTGTTTGGCGCCGTCGACTACGCGCGGCGCCTCGGCTTCGAACCGGCCTCAGAGTTCAGATCCGCGGCAGAACTCCTCGGGCCGTGGGACAGCCGGTGTGACATCCGGTTCGGTGAGAACGGCAAGCCCTATTACGTCGCCGGTCCCTACGACGACGTTAACCACATCATGCGGACCCTGCATGAACGCGTCGGAGCCGACAACTTCCACTTCATCGTGCCCGTCATGACATAGATGCGGGCTCGTTGCGGAGATACGCGAAAGATCGCTGTCAAAGGATCCTGAATCCGCGGCCGCCGAAGCCGCTGCGCAAAGCCACCATCGCACACGAGGCCGGCGAGCTAACCGCCATAACGGAGCGCACGCCCACTTGTCGGCCCATGTCGGCCGTCCTTCCTGTTACACGTCCTCGACATCGAGCATCCGCGCGGCCGCGACCGCGACCTGCTCGATGTCCGAGCGGTCCCCCGTCACGATGAGATCCCCGCGTCGACTGGCACCCTCGACGACGGCACCGTCAGTGATGTCGCTGCGCCGGGCTTCGCCAAGGAGCTGGCCCACGGCTTTCGCGTGCTCCTCGAGCATCGGCTCGACCTGGCAGCCGTCAAGGAGCTGGGCCAGTCGGGCCTGGCGGGAGCCACGCCGCCAGGCCTGCGCGAGTACGGGAGCGGGAACCGTGGGTACCAAGCCGTGGAGGAGCAGGCCTCGGTGCCGGCTCCAGATCGTCGCGTCCCCCCGCTCCGCGGCGAGCAGCACGCCGGTGTCGTAGGTGACGCCGGCCACCTATGCGCTCGCTCTCTTGGGTCGGCGTGCCTTGGCGGCCGGTCTGCGGGCGATCTTGCGGGCCCAGGCCTCGCCCTCCGCTCGCTGGGGCTCGCTCAGCTCACCAGCCTCCGCCTCGAAGGCGGAGACGCCGGCGAGACCTGCCTCGATCTTGAGCCGACGCGCGGCGGTGTCGGCAAGCCAGCCGCTGAACGTAGTGCCCTCGGCCTGGGCAGCCGCCTCGACGGCGGCGGACAGGTCAGGTGGCATGGAGATCGAGCGCTTGTCCCGGATGGCCATAGTGGCATGGTAAGACATCGGGTGGGACAAGGGAAGGGCCTTGTGCACAGCGCATCGGCCGTCGCGGCCTCGCGCGCCCTGACGTACTAGAGAAGCGCCTCCGGCGTGATCTTCCGACCGCGCCCGATGTGAATCGAGCGGACGGTCCCGGCACCCAGCAGCTCGTAGAGCTTGGTCCGACCGATGCCGAGGATCTCGGCGGCCTCGGCGGGGCCGAGCAGCAGCTTGTTCATGACTCCTCCTTGCGGGTCAGCGGGACTGGCCAAGTCCCTGGTCGTGGCCGAATTTGATGCGCGAGCGATTCGAGGTCCCAACCTGCGGTTTGGCTCGCCAGCTGCTGGGCGCGACTGAGGCCAAGTTGGTCGCGCAACGCGGCGACCAACTGTTCGGGGTCCGCAACCCCGGGGCTCAGCCCGTGGGGTACAGAAATACGATCGGCCGCCGGAGTGAGTCGGCAAAGTTCCGGCGCAGCGTCTCACCGTTCGGCGTGCCGCCCAGCGCCACCGAGATCCGATCCCATGACCACCCCGCCGAACGTGCCGCGCGCCGCGAGCGCCAGCGCGCGCTGCGCCACCCGACGCGCTTCCATGGCCGCCGACATCAGTTCTTCCACCGTCGCCACAGCCAATAACATGCCACAGGCTGTGGCATGAGATTGAGCGCTCGATCCGTCGCTCGGCCGCCAACCCGTAGCCTCGGTAACCGGGCCGCGCCGACCAGAACCGTCACGGGCGGGCGCGTCGCTGGCCGCAATGGCACCTTTGTAGTGCAACCGCTATCGTGCACTACATGAGTGCGCCGCTGTCGATCCGGTTCGACCAAGCGATCTTGGACCGGCTCCGACGCCGAGCCCGGGCCCTGCCCGGCGCCACCCCGTCCGGGCTGGCTCAGCGCCTGGTCGATGAGGGGCTGCGGATGGCGGAGCACCCAGGGGTGGTGTTCAAGGACGGCCCCACCGGTCGGCGCGCCGCGCTCGCCCTCGGCCCGGACATCTGGGAGATCGTCAAGGTAACCCGTGAGGTCGACGAACGCGGCGAGGCCGCCGTCCGAGCGGTCGCCGAGCTGCTTAACCTGCCGGCCGCGCGGATCCACTGCGCATTGCGCTACTACACCGCCTACCCCGAGGAGATCGACGCCGAACTCGAGCTGGCCGACGCCGACTCCCGCGCAGCGGAGGAGGCCTGGCGCGCCAAACAGCGGCTGCTCGCGTGAACCCGCCACGACGAGTCGCGTTGATCCTCGACGAGATGTTCTCCCCCGCCATCGCCGTAGAGCTGCGCCGGCGCGGCCACGACGTCGTCGCGGTAGCCGCCGACCCGCAGCTGCGGTCGATGACCGACCCCGAACTCTACGAGTGGGCTGGCACCAAGACCCGGCGGCTTGTCACCGAAAACGTCAAAGACTTCCGGCGGCTGCTCGCCGCGGACACCGAGCGGGCCGTCCCGGGTCTGCTGTTCACCAGCAGCCGGAGATTCCCGCGGAGCCGGCACGCGCTCAGCTCGGTCATCACCGCACTGGAAACCTGCCTCAACCAGCCCGACGCCGGCGGCAGACCTTCCGAAGACTGGCTGCCTGCTCCAGAAGGCGGGAAGATTCATGATCAGTAGCTGCTCGTTCGTCCGCCCGGGTCGGCGGCGGAGCCCCACGTTCGCCGGGGAACGGCCTTCCGGATGTTCCACCTCCTAGCCCGGAGAGGAGCACGGGCGCTCGATGAGGCGGCCGACGCGCAGCGGCTCACGCCGCGCCCGATGTCCCGAGCGTGGCTGCTCGACCTGCTCGACCTGAGGAAAATGCCTCGCAGTTCGGCGGCGGTCAGCGCGGCGAGCGGGATGTTGCGCAGGTACGGGAGCAAGTAGTTGTCCAGGTGGCCCTGGTAGCTGCGACGAGCGGACGGCCGCAACGCTGGCTTGTCCGCCATCCAGCACGTCAGCCACTGCCCGTCGTGCATGCGGTCAGGCTCTTGCGGCCTCGCGCGCTCGGGGATCGCAACTCGACGAGCATCTGGTCGGCAGCAGCCCGAGTTGGAGAGCCGCCGAGGCGGATCCGCACTTCGGGTGCTGGCCCGCCGGGTGCACCACCTAAACACCGAAATCGTTGACCTTGATGACCGACGCACCGCCCTGGTCATTCAGGTCGCTCCCGAGCTGCTCAACGCGTTCGGCGTCGGACCCGAAACCGCCGCGACCCTGCTCGTCAGCGTCGGTGACAACCCTGATCGCCTGCATTCCGAAGCCGCCTTCGCCCGGCTCTGCGGCGTTGCCCCCATCCCCGCCGGCAGCGGCAAGACCAACGGCTACCACCGGCTACACCGCGGCGGCGACCGACAAGCCAACAGCGCCCTGTGGCGGATCGTGCTGGTGCGCATGGCCACCGACCCCGACACCAGGGCCTACGTCGAGCGGCGCACCAAAGAAGGCAAGCAGAAACGGTTCATCATCCGATGCCTGAAGCGCTACGTCGCACGCGAAATCTTCCAGCTCCTACCCATCCCGAAACAGCCCTTGACGACATGAGGAGCATCATTACCGATCGCGCAGCGGCATGAGCCGGACGTCTCGGCCGATCGGTAGTGACGCAGAGCGAGGTCAGTGGTCTTGCCGCGCCGAAGGAGATCCGGCCAGCCGGTGCACTTGCACCAGGGTGCGTTGTAGCAACTCGTCAGGTACATCGAGCTGCTCGGCCGCCATGATTAGCGCTGGATCCAGGCTAGTCAGCACCCGCTCGACAACCGCCTGAGCGGCTGCGTCCGCGACCCCCCATGCACGCATCTCATCCGCAAGGTGTCGGCGAGTGACGTGCGAGAGCATGGCCTGCCCCCCGACCCACAGCGCCAGCTGCCGCGTCTTGGCGAAGAACATCGTTGGAGCGGAGTCGTAGAGCGGAGCGAGTTCGACAGTGCCGCCGCGGATGAGGAAGGAGTGGTTGCGCGCGTGGGCGTCCGTGTTACCGACGGCGACGTTGACGGTCATCAGTTCACCAAGCCGCTGCCGCTGCATCTCAACGTCGGCGGCATGGTCACGCAGAACACCGGCCAGGCGCGCATACGTCGGCGCCGTCGACGCCAGCGTCTCGTACTTTCCGGGACCGGACGGCGGGTCGCTGCCGAGGGCTTGCGCCACGTCCTCTTGGTGTATCCGAACGACACCGCCGCCGCTGGTGACACGTCGGTCGTACCGGGTGACGACAAGCACGTTCCGATCGGCCCACTTCTCGAGCGCAACCTCCGCGGCGGGAACGCCGGCAAGCGCAGCGGCCCGTTGCACGAGCGCCTCAGCGGCAGCCAACCCGGCAAGCGCCGGGTCGGTCGGTTCAGGCTTGATGATGTGGGTGCTCGGCGCGCCGGCGGACGGGCGTGCCCAGCCGTCGTCGGTGCGGACGAGCAGCAACTTTGGCTGCAAACCGCCGAGGGAAACTCGTACCTCCTCGTCCGCGCCGAGCGGGTGCTGCGGCAGCGCCTCAACGCTCGCCGTCAGCTCGTCCGCGGTCAGCGGGTGCACGTGCCCGGCGGCCGCTGGCATCTCACCGGGCGGGAGAAACGAAACAGCGCCCGCGCAGTCACGGCCGAGCGCCGCGAGCAACCCGAATGTGTCCCCGCGCCGGACGCCGAACTGCCGCTCGAGCTGCGTGCGCGTCTCGCCTTCCGGTAGCAGTCCTTCGCACCAGCTCAGGGCGGCACCGTCGGCGTACGGCTTCGGAGATACCGGCAGCGCCGTCGACAGGCACAGGGCGCCGACACCCAAGGCAGTGACCGCACTGTCCCGGTACACCAGCCGCAGGCCGCCGCGGCGGGTCTCGGTCACGTCAGCGACCGGCAGGCCTTCGAGCCAGACGACGAGTTCGCTCATCGCGGCTCCGCAACCCCGAGCGTCGACTCGGCGGAGATGCCCACGGCAGACTCCCGCACCTCAACGACGGCGGCCCGGGGCACGAGGATCACGTCGAAGCCGAGCAGCGCGAGCGCGTCCGCGTACCGGGTCAGCACGGGGTTCCGGCCCGCCTCCATGTCGATCACTGTCGAGCGGTTCACGCCTAGCCTGTCGGCAAGATCCACCTGCGTCACCGAAGCAGCTTTGCGAACCGTCGCCAAGCCGTTGGCCAAACCATTGCGGCCCCGCGGACGAACCCACACGACGCACCTCCGATGTCGGCTATGGGCAACATACGCAAGTGTACGCGGTGATGTTGCTCAGAGCCAACATTCGAGCATTGCTGGCCAATGTCGGGCACAGCCAACATCCGACGCACGTCCCGAACGCTTTTAAACACCGTTCGAAGCCGATGCAGAGCGGCACCTCCAGGACGGCCCTCCGGACCTCAAAGGACCCGTAGGGTGCATAAACTCGTCACGCGGCGGGCTCGTACTCGTGGAGTAATCCCCCGAGCAGGTCCTGTCGCTGGAGTCGACTCATTGCATCGACGTGGTCCGGCCTCGGCTTAGGGTCTGGCACCTTCAGTTCGAGCGAACGGTGGGGTCTGGCCTGGTTATATTGCCGGACGTAGATCGCGAGCACGCGTTCAAGATGGCGCGCACCGACAATCAGCAGCCAGTCCAAACAGTCCTCCCGAGCGGTGCGAACCCATCTCTCCGAATGAGCATTCGCCTTCGGGGCTTGCACCGGGGTCCGGATGATCTTCGCTCCGTCGGCGCGGAACACATCGTCGAAGTCGGCGACGAACTTGCTGTCCCGGTTGCGGATGAGGAAGCGCACGGGCCGGCCGAATTCGGCCAGTCGGACCGAAACGTTCCGGGCGGCCTGGGTCACCCAGGCCGTGTTCGGGTGCGCGGTGACCCCGGCCACGTGTACCCGGCGGGTGTCGAGTTCGATGAATACAGCGCGTAGAGCCGGCGGAGCAGCACGGTGTCGACCGTGAAGAAATCACAAGCCAGGATGCCGGCCGCCTGGGCACGCAGGAAGCTAGCCCAACGGGGACCGGCCGGCCGCGACGCCAGCCCCAATCCGCGGCGGCGGAGCACCTTGGCGACCGTGCTCGGCGACACCTTCATGCCGCACTTGCCAAGTTCCCCAGCGATCCTGGGATACCCCCAACGCGGGTTCTCCGAGGCCAACCGCAGGATCGCCTCGACGATCTGCGGATCGACTGCCGGACGACCACTTCGCCGATTCGGGTAGGTCCACTTGCGAGCCACCAGCCGCCGGTGCCGAGCATGCCCTCTGGTCTCGCCCTCGGGAGCAAGGTGAGAGGCGACCACGCCGAACTGTGGCCAGAGGTTGCTGAACAACTGGAGACCCAGGTCGGGGATTTGGTATGCGCTCCAGTCACAACCGGTGAGTGCGCGCCCCCCGATCTGCGCCAGGATTCGCGTCTCGGACGGAGCTCCACCGGGCCGCCTCCGACGCTGAGGCCCCCGTTCGTATGCGGAGACGCCACCTCCTGCTGCGGTTCACCCGCAGGCCGCGCCCTGAGTCTCGATGGGGCCAACCGCCTGGCCCTGCCCAGCCACCGTAATCGGGTTCCTGGCCCTCATTCGGTACGCGGCGACCCGCATCGTTATCGCCGGTGCAACCGTAGCCGCCCGGTTTGTCCGCCGATGCCACCGTAGGTTACGGTGGCGTAGGTTACGCGAACGTAGAAAATGAACCCGTGAAGGAGACCGATGGATCTGCTCGCCGAGCTCGAACCCGTAGTCGCGACGAACCTGGACCGTCACTACTCGGCGGCCAAAGAGTGGATGCCACACGAGTACGTGCCGTGGGGTCAGGGGCGCGACTTCACTGCTGAGCCGTGGCAACCCGGACAGTCGACGCTCTCACCGGTCGCGCAGGTGGCCTTCGAGGTGAACCTGCTAACCGAGGACAACTTGCCGAGCTACCACTACGAGATCGCGACCAGGTTCGGACGGGATGGCGCCTGGGGAACCTGGGTGCACCAATGGACCGCCGAGGAGGGGCGTCATGCGATGTGCCTGCGCGACTTCCTCCTCGTGTCCCGCGGCGTCGATCCGGTCGCTCTCGAGCGCGACCGGATGCAGCAGATGAAGACCGGCTACCACGCGGGCGGCAAGAGCCCGGCCGAGGTCCTCGCCTACGTGTCGTTTCAGGAGCTAGCGACCCGGATCGCGCACCGCAACACCGGCCGTTTCACCGGCGATCCGCTGGCCGACAAGTTGCTGGCCCGGGTCGCCGCGGACGAGAACCTGCACATGATCTTCTACCGGGACCTGGTCCGTGCGGCACTCGAGTTGGCGCCGGACGAAACGATCGAGGCGATCGCCGGCGAGGCGATCGGCTTTCAGATGCCAGGCACCGGAATCCGCGATTTCGGTCGCCGGGCAGTCCAGATCGCCCACGCCGGCATCTATGATCTGCGCATCCACCACGACGATGTGCTGTGGCCGCTGCTGCGTTCCTGGAACCTCTTCGAGCTCGAGGGGTTGTCAGCCCGAGCGGAGCAGGCCCGCGAGCGGCTAGCGGCGTTCCTTCGCGACCTCGACGCGATGGCCAGCGAGATACAGTCGCTGCGTTCGCAGCGGCGGACGGCGCCGCCAACAGGGCGAGCCCGGGAACAGTCCGACGTGTGCCAAGGTGGCCAGCCCACGTGGGCGGTCTAGCCCCAATACCACTGATCCGTGACCGGGACACCAATTCCACCCGCGAGTTCGACGACGTCTTCCGCGCCGAAAGCCTGCCAATCATCCTCACGCTGGTGCGCTCGCCTCGTGTGAACGCCTATGCCGAAAGGTAGGTGCGCACCGTACGCACAGAAGCCGTGGACTGGCTGCTCCTCATCGGGGGCATACGCGGAATACCGCTAGGCCAGCTGTTGCCGCTGCCAGCGCCCAGATGGCGAGTTGGACGGAGCCACCGGTCTGCGGTAGCGAGCTACCTTCCGGCGAGGAGCCAGCCGCCCTGGCCGCCACCGATACGGAAGCTGGATTGTCCCTCAGTGCTATGGGCGTCGTACCCGATGCAGGCAGCGGGTACGCACCATTCGTGAACTTGAGCACCATCATGCCGTTGTCCTGACACTGCGCCCAGAGTTCGTGACTACCGTCCGCGGCTGTGTAGAAGCGAACCTGGGATGTGCACCAGTCCGCGTTGATCACACTGCCGCCGATGTCCCCGTGAGCGTGCTCCGAGCCCCAAAGCTGGGGGTCTTTCGTCAGTTGCGCCGGCGGGTTGAAGTATGCGATCTCCTTCGGGTGATAGGGATCCCGAACATCGAAGACCCGGATACCAGAGTTGAAGAACCCGCAGGCCAGCGCGGTGGTATTGACCCGGGTATCGACCTCGCAGTAATGGCTGTCGTAGCAGAAGATCACCTGGCCCGAGCATTCAGGGATGGTCGTTGCGCAGTTGGCTGGTTGGTTAGTCTGCAAGGTCAATTTCGAGACCAGCACCGGGTGTCGCTCGTCGGTGATGTCATAGATCCGAGGGATGCCGTATGGGAGCAGTCCTGACGCGCAGGAATAGGCGTATCCGGATTGCATGGCGAGCCCGGCGGAGCCGAGCTCGTCCCACACCATGAGGTACTTCCGGCTGCCGATGGTCACCGGGATTGTCCCCTGCGCCTCCGAGCCATCCGACCAGTAGACGTGACTGACCTCCCGAACCTGGGGATGGGGCCGCCGGAACTGAATGTCACTGATATCGGCTATCACGAACCCGTTGGGATGCGAAGCGAGAGCGGCCGGGGTAATGGAGGTGGTCACGAAATAGCCGCGGGTTCCGTCCGTGCTGAACGACATCCCATGCGTGCTCGCACTGTCTGGTGCGGTCCAGGAGAACATGTACTTCGGGTGGGTTGGATCAGAGACGTCGATCGCGTGGATGCTTGTGCCCGCGGAGTCCGCCCAGTAGGTGCGTCCGTCGGGCTCCCACTCCCCCTCGTGCCCTTGCGCGGTGGTGGGCATCGGGACGCTGGCCAGGAGAACGGGATGGGCGCAGTCGTTCTTGACGCTGTAGACGTCGAAGGGGGTACCGGACTCCAATTGCCCGGCCAAGAGTCCGCGCTTCTGGTTGACTTTCAGATCCTCCCAGGGGTGCAGCATCGCGGGGCTGGCGAGATACGCCGTCGGGGTGGGGTGACTCGGATTGGCCACGTCCAAGACCACGGTCCCTAGATGCTGCTGCGCGCCGACGTGGGTTGGCCCCTGACCTTGATTGTCCGCTGTGTCGTAGTAGTCGCAGGTGCCGTACCAGGCGTTCTGCCAGCTAGCCCCTTCACCCTGAGACTGCCCGATCAGTTGGAGGTTGCAGGAGAACCCCTGGAACCCGGCGGCGCGGTTCGCCAGTGGGACCTCGCCCTGGAATCCAGTTTCGGGGTTGCTGCCTGCACCGCAATGCGGCCGGGGCACGTTTTGGTAGTAGCCCGGCGAGTTGAGTCCGCCCCCCGTGAGAGCGGTCCCACCGGCCGCCGGCTCGACAAGCATCGTGAACCCGAGGAGAGCGGTCATGCAGGCGAGCACAGCACGCCTGGTCCCGGTAGCCGCGAGCCACATCGGCAGACACCTCCGGATCGAAGGCCGCCCACACTAATTACCCCGGGTACTTGCGTCCCCCCAGGTAGCCGGAAACCCCAACATTTTGCGCTAAACGGTTGAAGCCGGGCGCCAAACGGCAGCACCTGCCCCTACCGCGCGTCCACCTGTGCGGGTAATCGGGTGACCAGCATATGGAGGGCTCGAGCCCGCGCAATTCGGTCGCATTCAAGATCTTCAGCGAGGTAGCGGCACCAGTTCGATGTGCCCGAACGCGTAGACCTGCGGCCACACGGTAACGCTGTGCCGCACCCCCTGCCACTGCCAGATGACGCTGGCGGCCAGCAGGTTCTGCCCTTGTTCGGTACCGGTCGCGAACTTCAGGCCCGCCCCGTTGGGTAAGGTGCCCGCGGCTAGGTCTTGGCCCCGGGCGGCTGCCGCGATGCCCAGCGAATCGAGCTGGCGGGCGGCCGGCAACACGTCGACGAACAGCGCCCACGCCGAGCTGAACCCAGAGATCGCCTCCTCCGCGGGCTGCAGCCCGAACCGACGGGTGTAGTCGTCGGCCAGCACGGCGTAGGCCGCGCGGCCGCTGCCGTTGAGCGCTGCCGGGTTGAACCCCCGCGTCGGCCGGTCGGATGCGAACACCCCGATGGCGTCCGGGCCCAGTTCGGAGCCGAACGTCGGGCCGCATTCAGCCATGGTGGTGCCGATCAGAGCACCGGTGTGAAACCCGCGGGCCAGCATCTGCCTGCGGAACGCGACCCCATCCTGGATGTAGGAAGAGAGCATGACGACATCCGGCGCGGCCGCGCGCAGCTGGGCGAAGACGGTGTCCCAGGCGGGGTGAGCCGCGTTGTAGCGGATCCGTGCCACCACAGGCATCCCGCGCCGGGTGGCCTCCCCGACGACACCGGTGGCGACCGAGTCACCGTACGGGTCGTCCTCCTCCACAACAGCGAGGCGCAGCCGCGGCAGCGATAGGTGCAGCCGGGGCGCCAGTTGCAGGGCTGCGAATGTCGCCGAGTTCTGCCCAAGGTCCGACCCGGACGCCCCGACCCGGAACACGAGCGGTTGACCGGCCCCAGTCAGCTGATCGGCGACCGCGCCGGTCTCCCAATACACCATGCCGTCGGTAGCGACCGCGTGCGCCGCGGGAAGACTTAGCCAGCTCGCGTAGGTGCCCATCACCAGCGGCACCCCGGCCTGCCGAAATTGTGCAGCCACTCGCGATGCCGCGGCGATCGAGTTGACGTCCCGCACGACCAAGTCGATGGCGCGGCCGCCGATTCCGCCGCGTTGATTCACAGCATCTGCCGCCAGCTCGATCCCGTTCAGTTCCTCCCGCGCCGGCTCAGCGTCGACACCGGTCAGCGGGAGCATCACGCCCACCCGGAGCCCGGACGGACTCCGCGCGCTGAGGCCGCTGCCGGCGCAGCCAGAAAGCGGACCGACCGCCACGGAGATGCACGCGACCGCAGCCGCGACCTGGCGGCGGCGCCGACCGGCTGTGGGCGACGTGGCTCCGTCGGCGGCTTTCATCTTCCCTTCCCGCCCGTACCGAGCCAAACGCCGGCCCGGATGGGGGCCGGTGGCCGGCGCGGGCGCCTCTACCATCCAGCGCGCCGGCTCGACTGGCAACCCCGAGCCACCTACCGCCCCGGGCACCGTGACCGCCGACGCCGACCCCATGAGTTCGGCGGCCCCAATCGTCTGGACGAGCCACCTACCACCAGTGCCGCGCCAACGAGGACCAGCGCCGCGATCGGGAGCCCGGCGGAGCCGCCGGTGGCAGGCAGCGATTCGCCGAGCACCGCGACCCTCATCGGGCTCTTGGTCGCCCCTGTCGGCTTGCTGGCGGGCGCGGAACCGGCAAGGGCGCTGGTCGTCAGCGAAGGCAGCGGGTAAGCCCCGTTGGTGAATTTGAGCACCATGAACCCGTTGTCCTGGCACTGCGCCCACAACTCGCGGCTGCCGTCGGCCGCGGTGTAGAACCGGATCTGCGAGGTGCACCAGTCCGTGGTGTCGTTCGGTGGCTGCGTGTTGGTCGACCCGCCGTCATGCTCCGAGCCGTTCAGCGTGCCATGTTTGGCGACCTGCGCCGGCGGGTTGAAATACGCGATCTCCCGCGGCTGATACGGGTCCCGTATGTCAAACACCCGGATCCCCGACTGGAACATGCCGCAGGCCATCGCGGTCGGGTTGACCTGCCGATCCACCGAACAGTAATGCGCCTCATATCCGAACGAACCGTTGCCGGCGATGTCGGCGGCGTTTTGCATGGCGTATTTCGGGGTTTGGATGGCCAGCCGGACATTGGAGATGACGTACGGGGCGGCCGGGTTCGCGATGTCGATGATCCGGGCCCCGCCGGCCGGATCCCCGGACAACGAGCCGAGCGCGGAGGTTGTGCTGGCCGCACCGCCCTCATCGAACGCGATCAGATACGGATGCCCGTCGTAGCTGATCGGGATCGAAGCCTGCTCGACGGCGCCGTCGGTCCAGTACACTGAGCCGACATGGGTGGCCACCGGCGCGGCTGCCCGGTGCTGGATCGCGCTCACATTCCAGATCTCGATCCCGTTCTGACCCACCCCCGGCTGCAGCCCGCCGATCGCGGCGGCGTACATGGTGTCGCCATCGGCGCTGAGTGATAATCCGTGCATGTTGTCGCCGGGTTGGGTCTCCGCATTGAACACCGTGAGTAGCCGCGGTGTGCTCGGATTGCTCACGTCGATGGCCGCAACCGAGAGCGTGTTCGTCGCTGCGTAGTAGGTCATTCCGTCAGGGGCCCAGTTCCCCTCGTGCCCGTACGGCACGTCGCTCGGCACGCTGGCCAGCAGCTTCGGGTGGGCGCAATCGGTCTTCACGTCATAGACGTCGAAATACAGTGGCCCTTCCCCGTCGGCGCCGAAGCCACCGACTCCGGCGAGGAGCCCCCGAGCCTGATTCACCTTCAACGACTCCCACGGCCCATCCAACGCCGGCGTATTCAGATTCGCCGTCAACACAGGGCGCGCCGGGTTGGCCACGTCGATCACCTGGGTGCCTGGGCTGATCTGGCCGTTGCCGTTGCCGTTGGGGAAGTCGGCCGGATCCGCTGCGGTCTTGGTGTCGTAGTAGTCGCAGTTGCCGTACCAGGCGTTCTGCCAGCCGGCGCCCTGTCCTTGGTGCTGGCCGACCAGGACCAGATTGCACCGGTATCCGAGCTGGGAGCGGCCGTCCTGGCGGTCTTTGAGCGGCACCTCGCCCTGCACCCCGTGTTCCGGGCTCGATCCGGGCCCGCAATGCGCCGGCGGCACACTGACGTTCGGGCCGACCAGCAGACCCGCCGCCCCCGCCGACCCGGCGCCGAGAACGGTCGGCAGCAGCAGCATCAGCGCCACCGCGAGCGTCCCGGCCAGCGCGCCGCGCCGCCCGACCCACCGACCGCGCGTACCGGACATAGCGGACCTTTCTCTCGGGGGCGTTCGAGGCTAGCCGCGGACGGGGGGCCCGTCCCCCCAGGTAGCCGCGTCGTACCGCGGCGATGAGCCGAACGGTCGAAACCCGTCGCCGAACGGCAAGAATTCCGGCCACGGAACCGACCGAGTCGACGATGGTCCGAGATGGCGCCTCCCCACACGGGCCATTGCGCCTCGGGCCAGGGCGCTGTGATGGGAGGCAGCCGTCGTCGACAGCGGCCCGGCCGCGATCGCGAATGCGAAACCGGGTCATGTCGGCGAAGCCAGCCCGTTGTCTACGCCCGAACCTTCGGGACCATCGAGCCAGGGCCGGCCGTAGTTCATCCGCCCTCGGGTCGGCGCCCGATCCTCAGCAGCACGAGGAGCGCGGCGAGCAGCCCGGCGAACAAGCCGACGACCTCGACATCGACAGCCGGCGAGGGTCCGGGCGGATTGGAATGGGCGCTGACATTGAGCGGCAGGACGAGTGCGATGTCACCGGTGGCGGCGATCGTGGCAGCGTAGTCGTCGGGGGTACCGGTCTGCACGGTGGGTCGTAGCGACCAGGCGTGGCCGTCGAAGAGGGCCAGCGTCGGTTGCCCCGAAGCACCCGTGCCGCGTAGGGCCACGATCAGGCTGACCGCAGGCGCAACTCCTACGGGAATCCCGGCGGCAAGCGCCTGGAACCGGTAGGTGTTGCCGTCGACGCGGTCACCTGCAGGTGCCGGGGCGGGAGCCAGCACCGGAGTGAGGGTGACTGTGACGGTGTTCACGTGAACGGGTGCCCGCAGGGCGCCGGCGGGGCCGGTGAGCTGCGCCTGTGGCGGGGTTTCGCTGGTCGACACCGTGAACGAAGGCACGCCTCCGTGGCGCACCGTGAGAATCAGGCGCGCCGAGCTCGGCGGTGGCGTCGTTCGGTAGCCGGCCGGCGGGTTGAGGTAGCGGTAGGGCTCATCGCCAAGGATCAGCCCGTCATACAGCGGCGGCGAAGACGGCGGGGACAACAACCAAGCAACACCCAGCAGGGTCACCCCGCACAGCAATGCAGCCGTGGATCGGATCTGCCCGTTCAGCGGAGCCACCAGGCTGCCCAATCCGCGACCGTGTGCGCCGCCGCCGGCGCCGCGACCCCGCCGGTGGCCAGCCGCAGAGCCCCCAGCCACACGCCGACTGCAAGGTCCAGGATCACCGCGTGGCCACCGTAGAGCGGGACGTGCAGGGCGGCGAACAGGATCGCCCCGATGCCGATCGCCAGCAGGTTCCCCGCCCCGGCTGCGAGACGGTCGTACAGGGCGCCGCGGAGCAGCACCTCCTCGGCCACCGCGACGGCGGCGACAACAAGTGCCCAGGTCGGGTAATCCCGCCAGGGGCCGGCGCCGATCCCGTGGCCCGCCAGCCGGGTGATCGTCGGGGGGATGCACAGGACCGCCCCGCCGAGTGTCCCGACCGCGAGCTGGCGCAGCCGGATGTCGCCGGGTCGCCAACCGTCGGCGATCGCCAGGGCGATGAACGCCGCGGCGAAGACCAGCGCCGCCGCCGGCGAAACACCGGCGGCGGCGCCGCCGATGACCAGCCGCAGGCCCAGCGCCGCCGCCGCCCCGCCGACGAGGACCGCCGACTGAACGGTGGCCGATTTGCTGGCCCACGTTGAAACCGTCACGTGCCCGCGACGAGCTCGATGTGGCCGGTGGCGTAAGCCGCCGGCCATACGACGACGCTGTGCCGCGGCGCCTGCCACTGCCAGATCACCGCGGCTGCGCGGAGGTTCTGCCCAAGCTGGCTACCGGTCGCGAACAGGACGCCGGCCCCGTTCGGCAGGGACCCGAACGGCAAGTTAATGGTTCGGGCAACCGCGGCGATACCGGAGGGGGACAGGTCGCCGGCGCGGGCCGCTTCTGGGAGCACCTGGTGCAGCAGCACCCAAGCGGCGGTGAAGCCGGAGAGCGCCTCCTCGGTGGGGGGCCGGCCATGCTCGGCGCGCCAGGCGGCGGCGAACTGGTCGTAGATGCCCTGCCCTGCCGGGGGGAGCTTCGCCGGGTCGAAGCCGTCGCCGGGGCGGTCGGAGGCGAATACCCCAACTGCTTGCGCGCCGAGTGCGTCGCCGAAGTCCGGCAGGCATTGGGCCATTGTCGAGCCCACGAAGGCGTCGACTCGCAGGCCGGCGGCCAGGAAGGCGCGCCGAAAAGCGATCCCGTCGGGGATGTGCGAAGCCAACAGGAGGATGTCGGGACGGGCGGCGCGCAGCTCGGCGATCACCGGCGCCCAGCTGGGGGTGTACGGGTCGTAGAGGCTTCGGGACACGACCGGGGTGCCGCCGGCCCGCAACACGGCCACGGCGGCATCGGCCACGGAGGCGGCGTAGGCGTCGTCGGCTTCCACGACGGCGACCCGCAGCCCCGCGGGCTGCCGGTGGAGGCGGGGAGCGATCTGCCCGATCACGAAGCGGGCGGCGTTGGCGCCCAACTGCCCCCCGGTGGCGCCCACCCGGAACACGGTCGGCAGCCCCCGCCCGGTCAGTTGATCGGCCTCGGCGCCAGCCTCCCAGTAGACCATCCCGTCGCGCGCCGCCGTGGCGCTGGCCGGGATGGACAGGTCGGAGGAGAAGCCGCCGAGGATCAGCGGCACCCCGGCGGCGTGCAGCGAGTCGACCGCCGCAGCCGCGTCGGCGGCGATCGGCACATCGCGGACGTCGATGCTGACTAGACGTCCGTCGATGCCGCCCCCGCGGTTCGTCAGCTCGGCGGCGAGCCGGACCCCGGCGTACTCCTCCGCTCCCAGTGGACCCGCGGTCCCGGTGAGCGGGAACACGGCGCCGAGGAGCAGCGTCGGCGGCTGGCTGTGCGGGGCGCACGCCGCCGCAGATGCGAGGCACAGGGCACTGAGCACGGTGGCCGCAGCGCTTCGAAGCCGGGGGCGGGTCATGGGGGAGCCTCCTACAGCCAGAGCAGGGACAGGTCAGCCACGGTGTGTACGGCCCACGGGCCGGCGAGGGAGCCGGACCACCAGCGCAGCCAGCCGAGCAGCAATCCGGCGGCGACCGCGACGGGCAGCGAGGCGAGCCCGTAGACCGGGATGTGGGCAGCAGCGAAGGCCACGGAACTCACCGCGACTGCGGCCACCGGCCCCAACCGGCGGTCGATGAGGGCGTAGAGCAGACCACGGAACATCAGCTCCTCGGCGGGGGCGGTGCACAGCCCGAACAGCACCAGACCGTCGACCAGCTGGCCGAAATCGGGCAGCCGGGTGAGCGGCGCGGTCGCGAATGCCATGCCGATCATGACGGCCGCTGCCAGCGCGCCGCCGAGGGCCAGGCGGCGCCATCGCGGTCGGATCAGGCCCAGCTCGCCTCTGGTGGTCCCGGTAATGTGGGCGGCCGCCAGCGCGGCCACCCCGAATCCGAGGAAGGCCACGACGGAGGCCAGGTAGGGCCCCCGGTCGAGGCGAAGTTGCAGCCTGATCAGGTTGAATCCGACCCCGGCAATGCTCACCGCGGTGGTGACGACGATGCTCCCTCGGCGCGACCGCGCTCCCAACGCGGTGGCCGCGGTACTCACCGGGAGTCTCCGGGAGGCGTCGGACGGAGCCGGCGCCGGTGGCCCAGATGCGCTGCGCCCGCGGCCGCGATTAGGGCGCCGGCCAGCAGCGCTGGCACGCCAGCGCCCTGTGCGCCGGCTGGTGGCCCGGCCGGGCTGGAGCCGAACGCGGCTAGAATCCCCAGCTGGGTTACCGGGGCGCTGATCCGTTGGAACAGCGAGTCGACCGTGCTTGGGTGCTCGGCCCAGCCTCGACCGTCCCAGGAGCCGATGAACCGGGGAGACGGTCCGCTGTAGCGGAACACGACCTGGACCGGCGAGCTGAACGAGGCCAGCAGCTGCCCGCTGCTGGTGATGGCGCTGACCTGCCAGATGTGGCTCGCGGCGTGAAGCCCGGGTGGTGGTGGCGGGCCGGGATTCAGCGGGAGAAAAGCGAACTGGGTCGGACCGCTGACAGCGCCCACCGGAACGACCACCGAGACTTCCCCATCGGGTGAGGACGCGCTGCCCCCCTGCGCGCCGATCAGGGCACCCGCCACCGGCATCGGGCCCACCGCGGGCGAGGTCGAGGACCCGGCCGAGGATCGCTGCGGTCGGGGTGAGGTCGAAGCGCCCGGGGATTGGCTCGCCCCGGGGCCCGGTGAGGACGGTGATCCCGGCGTCGGCGCCAGCGACGGAGGGCCGGAGCCCGATCCGGACGGCGGGGACGACGACCCGGAGCTCGGCCGTGGACTCGGCGGCGTGCTCGACGGGGGGGCGGTCGAGGTCGGCGAAGCGTACGGCGAGTACGTCGGGCAGGTGGGTGGGCAGACCGGGCAGGTCGTGGGTGGGCATGGCCCTTCATAGAGGGGGCGAACTCCGTGACCGCCGCCGAGGTGGGCCGAGCCCCACGCGATGACCGCATAAGCCGCGCAGAGCACCAGCCCGAGGGACAGCGGACCACCGCGACGACTCATCGACTGCCCCGAGGCACGCTCACCGAGCCGAGGGAGAATGTCGGTGCGCAAGGGCCGGCAGCTGAGTTGGCCTGATCCGAGCTCTGCGCTGCCCGAGCCATCCGCGCACTCCTCCGGGGGAGATCCGGGGGCACCGGTCATCACCCGCCGCCCTGCGCGATCGGCTGCGCGAGCAGCCACAGGCTCGACATCGTGTAGCCGACCATGGCGGCGATCCACGGCCATTCCGCCCGCCGCGCACGCTCGGGCCGGGCCGTGCGCGCGAGGTAACGGTGGGCCAGCACCACAGCTGCGACGTGTACCAAGATGATCAGGGCAACCGCGATGTACCACGCCACCGACGACGGCACCAGATTGATGTTGACTTCGTAATTGTCGTTGAACGGGTACGGAATCCGTGGCCAGGACCGCAGACCGGCCGGGTTGCCGAGTAGCGGCAGCAGCAGCTGCCCGTTGATGAACAGGTACTCCAGGTTGTGCGCCACCAAGTAGCCGAGGGAGATCGGCAACACCGACGGCAGCAGGCCGGCGATGGCATGGACCGGCCCGCCGCCGAGCCGGCCGGCCCGTTTGACCGCCCAGGCGAAGCCACCGAAAAGCAGCCAGGCGAACCCGAGCAGCGCGAGGAAGACGACCACCTCGCCGAGTTCGTAGACCATGGTGCCGGGCACGAACCCGCGGGAGACGTGTAGCGAAAGGTAGAGCCGGGCGTTCTTCCAGCTCGGTGTCGCGAGCAACCCGTCAAAGGACACCGACACCAGCAGCAGCAGCACGAAACTGACCCGGCTCACCGTGGGTTCGAAGACAGTTCCGTCCAGACCGCCGAGGGGTCCGCGCCGGCCGGCGGCGCCGAACCGGAACCAGCCGAGTCGTCCCCAGGTAGCGAATAGCACCGAGAACAGTTCTCCCCGTTCAAGCCAGCGCTCGGCGCCAAACACCACGGCACCAACGGCGGTAAGCAGCCCGTAGCAGATCAGGCCGAGGGCCGTGACCTGCGGCAGCGTCGCTGTGGCGTTGAAGATCAGTTCACCGGAGGCGAACGCGAAGAACAGCACCGTAGCGGGCCACCAGCCGAGCCAACGTGGCCAGGCCAGCGCCGGCCCACCGAGAACGACCCGCCGCACACTCGCACGGTCGACGGCACCGGCCAGCGCGGCGAACGGATTGACCGGCCGGGTCCAGTCGCCGAGCAACCCGCAGCTGATCGGCACGGCGATCCAGACAATCAGCCAAAAGACGGTGGGCAGGATGTTCTCCGCGACCAACTGGGAACCGGCTAGACCAGCCGCCAGGCACAGCAACACGACCCCCCCGACGCTGACGGCCGCCCTCGCCCCGTGGCGCGGCCCCCGGGTGCGGTCCTCGGCGACGATCAGCGGCCCGGTGGCGACCGGGGTGGGCAGCACAATGAGGAAGGAGACGAAGACGATGACCGCGCCGCCGGCCACGAACAGGTATAGGGGGATTGGCAGGTCGTAGCGCTTCCCGAAGGCGTGCGCCAAGAACAGGCCGTGCCGGCCGGCGGCGAAACGCGTGAGCGGCGTCATCGCGCCCTAGGTGGTCGATCCCTTGGGCAGCCCATCAGCCGATCACGGCCAGCGAGGTCGGGAAATTCCCAGTCGACACGGTGGTGATCTTGAGCGAGGGCAGGCCGATCTGCGAGACGGTGCCCGGCCCGTTGCTGGTGACCAGCAGCCGGTCACCGAGGAGCTCGATGGCATCCGGCCCGGCGGGGACGGTGACGGTGAAACTGGCTCCGGTGTGCAGGTCGATGATGGCTACCGCAGTTCCGATGTTGCCGGTCGGGAAGCCCACAAAGTAGAGCAAGCCTTTCTCGCAGACGTACAGCTGGCTGCCGTCGGGGGAGATGGCCATCTGGGACAAGCCCTGGATGAGCGGGTATGTGGCGATCAATCGATCAGCGGGAACGTCGAATTCGCTGACCTGGCCGGCGTACATCCGCGTCACGAACAGGTGGTTACCGGCGAGCAACACGAAGTAGGGGACGCCCGGGGTGGGGAGGGTGCGTACCACCCGGCGAGCGGCAACGTCGATGACTGCGACATCGCCGGAGTACAGCACCGCCACGTAGGCGAGGCGGCCGTCGGGGGTGATCTGGATCGAGTGGGGGGCGTGACCGACGGCGACGCTAGTAATGACCCGGCGCGTGGCCGTGTCGACATAGACGACCCAGCCCGGCCGGTTGGCGTAGTAGCCGCTGGTCACGAGCAGGATGCGATCCCCCGGGACCAGTGCCAGCCCATCTGGCTGGAATATTCGAATGGTCGTGACCACCTGGCCGGTGGCCGGGTTCAGGGCGCGGAGGATGCCGGTCTTGGGGGCGCTGACCCAGAGCAGGTTGTGAGTTCGGTCGTAGGCGAGGATGTGTGGGTCCCCGCCGATCGTCCAGGTCGCCGTCCGGCGCAGCGTCGTCGCGTCCAATCGGTCGATCTCACCGGCCCGTTGCGCGGCGACGAAAATGCTGCCGCCGGCGCTGGTGCCCGGTCCGCCCGGCTGGCTGGGCGCCGCGCCACAAGAAGCGACCCCGACGAGGGCAATCGTGCCCACCAGGGCACCCACCCGGCGCCGGCGCTGGTGCCGATCAACGTTCCCTCCCCCACGCGAACTCACGAGGACTCGGCTCGCCAGATGTCGTCGAGCCGTCATCATGACGCCTCCTGGTCTGGCGCCCATCCGGCGCCCGGATTCAGCGGAGCGACAGCGACCCGGCCAGCAATCTTCCGGGTACGGCGGGAAGCCGGACCGCTCGCAGGGCAGGTCACGGCCATGAGTAGAGAGGAAACCGGCGTCAGGTTCAAGGGAGGGCGCCCGGCGGGCGCGGATTCGGACCCGGCGTTTGCGCCGAGCGGCCGGTTTGCCGCGCTCAGCGGTTCGTCGGGGGCGGTCGCGGGTGGCGCTCCGGCCGCCGCCGGAAGCGGAACGTGAACGACCCGACCCGACCCGGCCATTGCTGGGGAGCCAACGCAGCCGGAGCCGCTGCCGGATACACACCGGGCTGATAGGGCAGGCGCACCGCCTCGGGCAGGTGCAGCGCGAGCAGCTTCCCTATGACGTCGGCCGGTAAGCGACGACGGCTCCCCAGCGAGACGGCCACCATCGCGGTGAAGGCGAGCGGGACAGCCCAGATGGCCGGCTCGCCGAGAAGCACCGCCGGCCACCCGCTGTGGCCAACGCCCAGCATGGTTGCGACGATCGCCGCCGAGGACAGGCCACCACCGAGGCCCAGCCCAACCAGCGCCCCGAGCCAGGTCAACCTCGACCACCAGATGCCGAGCACGAGCAACGGACAAAACGAGGAGGCCGCGATCGCGAACGCCCACCCGACCAGAACGTTGATCGGGAATCCGGCCACCGCCAGGCCCGCGAGGGTCGTAGCCAGCCCGACCGTCACCGCGCAAATGCGAAAAGTTCGAACCCCGCCGCGGAGCAGGTCGTGCGCCAACGCCCCTGACACGCTGATCATCAAACCCGAGGAGGTAGACAGGAACGCAGCGAAGGCACCCGCCGCAACGATCGCCCCGAGCAGGCTTCCTAACCCTCCGACGGCCGCCAGCCGGGGCAACGCCAGCACCACCGAATCGGTCTGCCCCGACGTATACAGGCCCGGAGCCTCAAGTCGGCCGAGTAGCGCGAAGATGGCGGGGAACAGGTAGAAGCAGCTCAGCAGCGCCAGTACCATCAGCGTCGTGCGCCTGGCCGCGGCCCCGTCGGTGTTGGTGTAGAAGCGCACCAGGATGTGCGGCAGTCCGATCGCACCCAGAAAGGTGGCCACCAGCACGCCCAAAGTCGCGGCAAGCAGGTGCTGGCCCTGCCCGGGCAGGTGCACGAACGGGGAGGACCACTGCAGCCCACCCAGCGGAGTGAGGCCCCGAAGATGGGGGGCTGCGGCACCGGCGGGGAACTCAACACTCGCCCCCGCAGCCACAGAATGGCTCCCGGCGCCCAGGGACAGTTCGCCGTGGTGCGCGACCCCATCGACACGGCCCTCGACGCGCACCCTGATCGGGGCGGCCACGTCGATCGCCTCCGCTTGCGGGAAGTCAACTCGGGTCGCCGTGGTGAAGGTTAGTGGTGCCGGCCGACTCGCCGAGGCTAGGCTGGCATGGTGTACCCCGATCAGTAGCACCAGCGCCGGCAGCGCGATCGCGGTCAGCTTCAGCCAGTACTGGAAGGCCTGAACCAGGGTGATCCCCTTCATCCCACCACTGACGACGTTGCCGGTCACCACCACGCCCAGAACGGCGACACCGACCCAGTACGGCGAGCCGAGGGCGAGCTGCAAGGTGATCCCCGCGCCTTTGAGCTGCGGTAGCAGGTAAAACCCGCAGATGGCCACCACCAGGACAGTCGCGGCGCGGCGCAGCAGCGGCGAGTCCAGTCGACCCTCGGCGAAGTCGGGGATGGTGTAGGCGCCGAATCGGCGCAACGGCGCGGCGACCGTAGCGAGCAGAACCAGGTAGCCGGCCGCGTAACCGACCGCGTACCACAGTGCCCCGAGCCCGTCTTGCATCGCCAACCCGGCCACCCCGAGGAAGGATGCCGCCGACAGGTACTCCCCGGAGATCGCCGACGCGTTGAGCATCGGCGGCACTTCGCGAGCCGCGACGAGAAAGTCAGCTGGGGTGCGCGATACCCGCACGCCACGGGCGCCGATCACGGCTGTTGCCGCCGTCACCGCGACGACGGCCGCCACAGCGGCGGGTTCGCTCACCTGCGCTCGAGCAGATCGGTGAACCGTCGTTCCACCCGCTCCGCCCGACGCACGTACCACAGGCCCAACGCGACCAGCGGAGGGTAAATCCCGCCGCCGAGCACCATCAAGGCGAGCGGGACGCCACCGATCCGGGCAGTGGCGAGCCCGGGTATCAGCGTGGCGAGCAACGGGTAGGCGGCTAACAGCACCGCCGTTGGGCCGAGTACGGCGAGCGTCGTCGCCAGCTGCGCCCGGGTGAGCGCCCGCAGCAGAGCCCGGCCGTACTCGTCGCGGGCATACAGGTCCCCAGCCGCCGGGGTGGAGCGAGCGATACGGCGGGCCGCCCGCCGCGCATACACCACCTCGCGCCGCGGCGCATCGTCTTCCGTGCTCACTTGACCCCTTCGATCGCAGCACATGCCGGTCGGCGTCCCGCTGTCACCGCGCCAGGACGCGCGGCCACGCGACCTGGGCCTCCCTGGCACCCTCCGAGGTACCGACACCGTCCCCACCAAAGCAGAGATCGGTCAAGCCCTCGACTGGCCAGAATAGGCATGACTCGGGTCACGTGCACGACCCGATCATCCGGACCTCCCTAAGTGAGGCACCGCGGACCCTCGGCGGTCGTACCCGGCGGCGGCTATGGGCCGTCCCGACGCCGACTTGGCCGGACCAGCCGCTCACGGAGCTCTCGAAGGTGCCGCCGGCTCACCGGCAATTCGTGGCCGGCGACCACAACCGAGGCCTGTGTGCCTTCAGTGCGCAGTTCCCTGACTTCGCGGAGCGCCACGAGGTACCCCCGGTGCACCCGCGCGAAACCGTGCGCTATCCAGCGCTCCTCGAGCACCGCCATCGGCATCCGGACTAGATAGCCTCCCCCATCCCGGGTATGCAGGCGCACGTAGTCCCCAGCCGATTCCACCCAGATGACCTCGCTGCGGGCGACCATCCGGGTGTTGCCGCCGGATTCGACGGGCAGCGCGTCGAGGTCACCCGCCGGCTCGGCGGGCAGCCGCAAACGAGACACGGTTGACAGAGCTCGATCCAACCGCTCGGCAGTTGCCGGTTTGAGCAGGTAGTCGACTGCCCGGACCTCGAAAGCCTCAAGCGCGTGCTCCTCGAAGGCCGTCAGGAACAGCACCGCAGGCGGCTGGGCGAACCGGGCCAGCACCCGGGCAAGATCAAGGCCCCCCAGACCGGGCATCCGAACGTCGAGAACCACGACATCGAATTGATGATCCTTCAGTTCACGCAGCGCGTCGTTAGCGTTCGAAGCGGCGCGAACTTCGCTGACCAAGCGGCTTTCGCGCAACAGGAAGGTCAGCTCCTCCAAGGCTGGGGCCTCGTCGTCGACGGCGAGAACCATCAATCCGCTCACGAGGACCGGGCCCCGGGCCGGGACTTCGGCACTCGAAGGCTCACCTCGGTACCGGCCCCCACTCCTGTCTCGACGACGAGACCATAGGCCTCGCCGTAAACCGCACGCAGTCGCTCATCGACGTTGCGCAGCCCCACCCCGGAGGTTTCGGTATCTCGATCTTCGAGTAGTTGACGCAAGTCGGCGGGCACCATTCCGATCCCGTCGTCTTCGACGGTGACGAGCACTTCACTGTCCGCGTCCTGGATGGTGATCTGCACCCGCCCGGCCCGGTCGCTGCCCTCCAGCCCGTGCCGGATCGCGTTCTCGATCAGCGGCTGCAAGATCAGCACCGGCACCTGCACACCGAGTGCCTCCGGCGCGACCCGGAGCGTCACCGACAGCCGGTCGCCGAAGCGGGCGCGTTCCAAGTCGAGATAGGTGTCAACCAGGCGCAGCTCCTCGGCAAGGGAGGCGAACTGACCCTGACCGCGGAAGCTGTAGCGAATGAAGTCTGCGAATCCGACGAGGAGCTCACGAGCTCGGGCCGGATCGGTTCGGACGAACGATTCAATCGCAGTCAACGCGTTATAGACGAAATGCGGGGAGATCTGCGCCCGCAAGAAGCGAAGTTCGGCCTGCGCCGCCCGGCGCCGCGAGGCATCCAACTCGGCCAGCGCCACTTGCGTCGACACGAATCGAGCGACTTCGCCCACCAGCCGGAGCAGGCCCGCGGAGGCCGTCTCATCCAAGGCCGCCAGTGCCCCCACGACCGCACCGTCGACCTCGAGCGGGACCACCACCCCGGCCCGTAGCCGACACGTGGCGACCCCCTCGCAGCCGAGCTCGCCGACCGCCACCGCTCGCGCCCGGCCGCTACTCATGACCTGGGCCATCACCGGGGTCAGCAAGTCGATGTGCAGGTCGTCCACTCCGTCCGCGGCGAGCACCCCGTCGACGCCGGCCAGCGCTGCGGCCCGGGTTCCGAGAACGCGACGCAGGGCGCCGATCGCGCGGCCGGCGCTGTCGCGGGTCAAGCCCGCCCGTAACGGTGGCGCCGCCAGGTTTGCGGTGTGCAACGTGTCGTAGGCCGTCCGCTGCGTGGGAGTGCCCAGGTCCCGCCCGCCACGGACCACGAAACGCAAGACCCCGACGAGGACCACCGCGAGCGCGGCAACAGCCAGCCACAGCGTCTCCTTCACCCGGGGTCTCCCGCCAACTCAACGTGAATGCCGCGCCAGCCACGGTAGATCCGACCGGGCAGAACCGCGATTCGACCGGGCGGCAGCCGGAGCAGCTCCCGGCCGGCGCAGCCATCCCCGGTCACGCTTCGGGCCCGGCGCACGCCGCCGGACTGCCCGGGTGGCACGCCGCTTCTCGGGCGGACGGAGACCGCGAAAAGGTCGGACAGTACCCTTCCGCTAACTCCGCGTCGAGGCCCCCTGCCGAGGCAGCTGCCGTGGGACGCCATGGTGGCCGGCGGGGTCATGTCGCATCGGCGGCTGCCCTGCGTCGACACGAGGGTGGTGCGATGGGCAGGTTCGCCTTGGGTCGAGCCGGGTTGCCAGGTCCCGATGGCAGCAATGAGCCCAAGGGGGCGGGAGCGGCGGGAGCCGAGCCGGGCGACCGCCGCGCCGGCTCCACATCGCCAAGCTCGGGATTCAGGTCTGGACCATCTGGCGGATCTGTTCAACGATTTCGGGGTTCGCCAGACTCGTCACGTCGCCGACCTCGGTCCCGTTACTGATCGCGGCGAGCACCCGTCTCATGATCTTCCCGGATCGGGTTTTGGGGAGATCGGGGACGAGCCAAACTTTGCGTGGCCGGGCGATCGGGCCGATCTCTCGCGCGACGGATTCGGAGACCTGCTTCGCGAGTTCCTCCGTCGCCTCCGTCCCAGGTTGGAGCGCCACGAAGACCTCGGGCACCGTTCCTTTGATCTCGTCGCGCGCGGCCACGACCGCGGCCTCGGCCACTCCGTGCACCTTCAACGTGGCGGACTCGATCTCCTTGGTGCCGATCCGGTGGCCAGCCACGTTGATCACATCGTCGATCCTGCCGAGGATCCGGAAGTAGCCATCCTCGGCGATCATTGCCCCGTCCCCGGCGAAATATGGCCAGTCGCGCCAGTCCTTGCTACCCGGATCCTTGCAGTAGCGGGTGTAGTAGGTGGCCACGTACCGGTCGGGGTCGCCCCAAATGCTGAGCATCGAGCCGGGCCACGGGTTGCGGATGCAAATGTTGCCACCTCGTCCCGCGCCGGCTGGCAACTCGTTCCCGTCTTCGTCGTAGATCACCGGGTGGATGCCCGGCACACCGGGCCCGGCGCTACCGGGCTTCATCGGTTTGAGCGCCGGCACCGTGCTGCAGAGGAAGCCACCGTTCTCGGTTTGCCACCAGGTGTCGACGATCGCCGCCTGCTGCTTGCCCACGACGTCGTAGTACCAGCGCCAGACGTTCGGCTCAATCGGCTCCCCGACGGTCACCATCAGCTTGAAGTGGTAATGGTACTTCGTCGGTTCCTCGGCTCCGAGCTTACGCAGGCTGCGGATTGCCGTCGGTGAGGTGTGGAAAATGTTGACGTCGAGCCGTTCCGCGATCCGCCACGGCCGTCCGGCATCCGGGTAGGTGGGTACGCCCTCATAGATGATCGAGGATGCCCCCAGGGACAGCGGTCCGTAGACGATGAACGAATGTCCAGTGATCCATCCGATGTCCGCCATGCACCAGTACACGTCTGTCGGCTTGATGTCCAGGATGAACTTTGACATGGCCGTGACATAGGAGAGGTAACCCCCGGTGGAGTGCTGAGCGGCCTTCGGCCGGCCGGTTGAACCGCTCGTGTACATGAGGAACAGGGTGTCTTCCGCCAGCATCGGCTCCGGATCCACTCGTTGCCCCACGTAGGACGAAATAGCGTCGTTCACGACCACGTCCCGGCCCTCGATGAGCGGGGCAGCGCTCCGGTATTGGCCCGGGTGGCGCTGCCAGACCAGGACGGTACTGATCTCTTGTCCGGCATCGTGAGCGGCTGCGACCGCCTCGTCCCCCTTTGCCTTGTGGTCGAGCCACTTCCCGTCGCGCCAGTACCCATCCATCGTGACCAGCACCGAGCTCTTCGAGTCGGCGATTCGGTCCGCGCAGGCTTGAGCGCTGAACCCGCCGAACACCACGGAGTGGATCACCCCGAGCCGGGCGCAGGCGAGCATGGTCACGGCCAGCTCCGAAGCCATCGGCATGTGCACGGTGACCCGGTCGCCCTTGCGTAAGCCCACCGCGTCGCGAAGAAAGGCTGCCAGCTCGTTAACTCGGACGAAAAGCTCCTGGTAAGTGATCGCTACGGCAGGCTCGTCTTCGGACTCTGGGACGAAATAGAGCGCAGTCTTGTTCTTGTACTGAGCGAGATGACGATCGACGCAGTTATACGAAGCGTTGAGCTCACCACCGACGAACCAACGCCAGAACGGCGGGTTACTCGCGTCGAGGAGCGTATCCCAGGGCGTGAACCAGTCCAGCATTTCTCCGAACTCGCGGTAGTAGTCGGGGAAGTGCTCCAGCGCGAACCGCTGATAGACCTCTGGGTCGGTGAGGTTGGCTTGGGCGACGAAATCCGGCGGGGGTTGGAAATACTCCTCTTCCTGCCAGTGGACCGCGATTTCCGTAGCCGAGGTTTCGGCGTGCTCGTCAGGCATCGGCGACTCTCCCTGTGTCTCCTGTGGCGCGAATGCCATTGCCCTGGGAATGAGAACCCTGGGGCGGCAGCAGTCGACGCGTCGACGTTCTCGGGCCACTCAGCTGGCACGTGCTAGCTTGCGCACCCTCACCGGACCGTTGGCCGCCTGGCACCACCCCATGGATATCGAATCGGTAACCCCCACCCGAGCCCCGTCGCCGTCCGCCCGGCGGGCGCCTTGCTATCCTGACCACCAAGCCGTCTGCGACAGGTACGGTGTCCACCAGGCTCCGCTGACCGTAACGCCTCCACCTTTCGTTGCCACCGCCGCAGCCAGCCCGGTCATCACCTCGCACGCCGCATGGTCTCGTCCCGGGCCACATCCGACGCGCTCAGCGGCACAGGTCCGACCCACGGTCGTCGTCAGTCGACGCCTGGCAATGGGCTGCCGGGGCGCGCAACTCCCGGCCGGGCGCCGCCCATCGGTCCGCCGACGGGAACCACTGGGCGCCCCAGCATGCCATTCAGAACGCCGGCGGACGAGGCGTACCAGGCGACGGCCGCGGTGATGACGCCAACCACGCCACCGGTCTTGATCCAACCTGTGCTGCTCGAAAAGTTGCCGATGACCAACAACAGTTCGGTGAGCTCCAGGACCAGGAAGACCGCGAAGACGGCGGTGTTCACCTGTGTGCTCCACATCAGCATGTAGGTGTTGAAGATCAGGAACGCCAGCAGGATCCAACCCAGATCGTTGCCTACTTGAGCCGCGGTTGGCTTGTCCGCCGGCACGACGAGGGTGACGTAGAGTCCGAGTCCGATCCAGAATCCCCCATAAGTTGAAAACGCAGTGGCGCCGAACACGTTGCGATTGCGGAACTCCCACATCCCGGCCAATAGCTGGACGTAACTACTCAGCCGGTCTTCGTCTGGTGACCGGCGTGGCGGCTTGATCGTTTGTCAGTTGATCGCCAGAGTTGGGCTTATCGGTGCCGTTGCTGGTGCCCTCGGCCGTACTTCCCCCTTGGCGGT
>Ga0307374_10002740_pt1 | contig 30929 bp, 23 predicted proteins | sample OX3MG_FD_202532 | JGI IMG/M metagenome (GOLD analysis project Ga0307374, IMG submission 202532) | Soil microbial communities from Risofladan, Vaasa, Finland - OX-3 | ecosystem: Environmental > Terrestrial > Soil > Coastal area > Acid sulfate soil | place: Finland: Risofladan, Vaasa | collected... | reverse complement strand
TTGCCGCCGCTGCGCGCGAGAACAGAAGAAATTCCTCTACTGCTCGATCACTTCATGAACCGGAACGCCGAACAGTACGGGCGTTCGCCACGGATGTTCTCCCCAATTCTGTTGCAAGCATGTCTTGAATACGATTGGCCCGGTAATCTGCGCGAACTGGAGAATTTCGTAAGACGATTCTTCGTCATGGGCGACGAGACAATTGCGATCAGCGAACTGCAATCAAGGCGCAAGAATGTCCGGGAGCCCGAGACCCAGGTCGCCGCCGTGCATTACGGGGCTGCGAAGACCTTGCCGGGCAATGGCGCAGGTCCTTCTTTCAAGTCCTTCGTCCAAAATGCGAAAAATGGGGCAGAAATCCAGGCCATCATGCAGGCTCTGGAAAAGACTAGCTGGAACCGAAGACGCGCCGCGAAAACGCTGGACATCAGCTATCGAGCGCTATTGTACAAAATTCAACAACACGGTCTAAAACCGTTCAACGGCTCGAGCTTGGAAAAAAACACCGAGGTGCAATGACGCACCTCATGCTCTTCCGATACGATTCTCAGACTTCCTGCGTGGACCCGTTTCCGACAGAGTAGCCGTTACACCGTAGGACTCTTTTACCTTGAGCATTCCAAATCTAATCGGGATACCCGACCGGCGCGGACCTGCGAAGCGTTCGGCTCTGACCGACCGCCCCAAGGACCTTGGCCAAGTCCTTTTTCCTGAGACCGTGTTCATTCGAATGTTGAGCGTAGAGAGAAAGAGGGCCGAGCGCTCACGCAAAGCTTTCCTACTCATGCTTCTCGACGCAGAGAACGCAATGGCCGAGGATCGTGATGGGAATTCCGTCGAAAGAGCAGGTTCGGTTATCGCCTCTTCGATTCGGGAAACGGATTTTAGCGGATGGCACAAAGCGAAAACGACGATTGGGGTCATCCTTACCGAAATCGGTGATGCAAACAGGACTTCGATACAGGCCGCCGTGTCGGCCCGGATGCAGGCGTCGCTCCGCAGCCGTCTGACTGAAGAACAAGTCGACAAAATCAAGATTTCCTTTCATGCGTTTCCGGAAGACTGGGATGGAAAGGACAAAGGCCACCCTGCAAACGCCGCGCTCTATCCGGATTTTCGCCAAAGTGATCAATCAAGAAGGGTGTCCCGTTTCGTAAAGAGAACCATAGACATTGCGGGCAGCGTGGCGGCGCTGATTTGTCTCTTACCTGTGTTCCTTGCCATCTCCCTAGCCATCAAGCTCACTTCAACCGGGCCGATTTTCTTCAAACAGGAGAGAGTTGGCCAGCACGGAATCTTGTTTACGTTTTTGAAATTTAGGTCGATGCATGTTCAAAATGATTCAACCGCACACAAAGAATTTGTTACGCGCTTCATTGCTGCGAAGGCGGATTATGCGGAGACTGCCCCAGCGACTCAACCAGTCTACAAAATAACGGATGACCCAAGGGTGACGTCCATCGGAAACTTCCTTCGCAAGACGAGCATCGATGAACTACCGCAGTTCTGGAACGTGCTGAAAGGGCAAATGTCCGTGGTGGGGCCTCGGCCGCCGATTCCCTACGAATTGACAGCTTACGACGTGTGGCACAGGCGGCGCATTCTCGAAGTCAAGCCTGGAATCACAGGATTATGGCAGGTCCACGGGCGAAGCCGGACGACGTTTGACGAGATGGTTCGACTGGATCTTAAGTATGCGAAGACCTGGTCGCTTTGGTTGGACTGCAAGATCATTTTGAAAACTCTGCGCGTCGTTGTGTCCTGCGAAGGCGCCTATTAAGCATCGTCAGTGGCGTTCTCCACTCACTCAAGCTCCTTTCACGAAGTCCGAAGCGTGCCGCGAGAACCCCACTAAAAGTTCCGAACAATGGGAGCGGATATGAAGCCATATCTCGAAAAAGAACCCCTCGACCTTGCAATTCCGCCGTTTAAGGCCGGCATATTGCCGTGTCGAAGCCAGGAGCAAACCATCCGCTTCGGTGTTATAGGCTACGGCTACTGGGGCCCGAACGTAGTGCGCAATCTGCATGGCCTCGAAAACGCCCAAGTCGTCGCGGTCTGCGACAAGAACCCCGCCGCATTGAAGCGAGTGAAGCAGTCCTATCCAGGAGTGGATGTGTCCCAGGATTCTTCGGACATCTTGAATTCCCCAGACGTCGACGCAGTCGCAATTGTCACGCCAGTCTGGGCGCACTTTGCGCTAGCGAAAGCCGCCCTCGAGAACGGAAAGCACGTATTCGTCGAAAAGCCGTTCACCTCAAACACAGAGCAAGCGGACGAACTAATCGAACTTGCTGAGAAAAAACATCTCACTATCATGGTGGACCATACCTTCCTGTTCACCGGAGCGGTACGAAAGATTCGCCAACTTGTAGAAGATGGGACGCTGGGCTCGCTCTACTACTACGACTCGACCCGCGTCAATTTGGGTCTTTTCCAGCATGATGTGAATGTGCTGTGGGATCTCGCGCCGCATGATCTTTCGATCATGGATTACCTGATTCAGGAAAAGGCTGAAGGAGTCATTGCCACGGGCGAAAAACATCTGAACGGGCACGTGGACGTTGCGTTCATGACCGTGTATTTCCCCCGCAACATCATCGCGCACATCAATGTCAACTGGCTCTCTCCCGTCAAGGTGCGCACAACCTTGATTGGCGGAGAGAAAAAGATGTTGGTCTGGAACGATCTCGAGGCCGACGAAAAGATCAAGGTGTACGACAAGGGCGTGCAAATGACAAACCGGGAAGGGGTGTACGACCTTCTGGTAAGTTATCGCGCCGGCGATATGTGGTCGCCGCGGATCGAGCAGACCGAAGCCTTAAGGGCTGAACTCAATTACTTCGTGGATTGCGTTCAGGGAAACAAGAAACCTCACAATGATGGAGAGGCCGGCCGCCGAGTCGTGCAAATGCTCGAAGCCGCTGACAAGTCGCTAAAGCAAAAAGGAGAGATGGTCGAGCTATGAGCGAACATGTTTGCATCGCCGCGGACGTGCGACTCGGAGAAAATGTCCGGCTATCGAAGTTCATCAACCTGTATGGGTGCGAGGTCGGGGCGCACACCAAGATCGGCGCTTTTGTGGAAATCCAAAAGAACGCCAGGGTCGGTCAGAACTGCAAGATTTCCAGCCATACGTTCATCTGTGAGGGTGTAACCATTGAGGATAACGTCTTTATCGGCCACTCGGTGACCTTCATCAATGATTCCTATCCGCGCGCGACAGCGCCCGGCGGCGAGTTGCAAACGGAGGCAGATTGGAGAGTCGAGACGACTCGGGTAAAGAAGGGCGCTTCGATCGGATCAGGCTCAACAGTCCTGTCGAATGTCACCATCGGCGAAAATGCCTTAGTTGGCGCCGGCAGCGTGGTCACACGTGACGTGCCGCCAAACGCCATCGTGGCGGGCAACCCGGCAAGACTTCTACGATTTATTGCGGTAGAACATGTTACGGCAAGATCAGCGTAGGTCGAAGCCGTTTCTAACCGATGCTTCGAATCCTTGCGATCTTCGGAATCAGAAAGTGCAGTTCTGCTAAAGCGAAAGCCTCGAATAGATGAACAGCGCCACAAATCTCGCCATTCAGTCCACGAGCGAGCAGCGCATGCACCGGGCGGCTACTGCATGTTTCCTGATTTTAAGTTGTCTGCTGGCACTTGCTTTTTGGAAGCCTCTTATGACGCTAGTATCGCTGGGCCTTAGTGCCGCGCCGGACGCGAGTGAGTATTCACAAATCGCGGTGAGCCCGCTGATCTGTCTGTATCTTATCCTGCGCAAACGCAAGGCCGTGTTCGCCGATTCCAAAATCTCCCTCCTACCCGGAGTCGCCATAATGTTAGCCGGTGTCACAGTCCTACTTGTCGCCTGGCTCGAACAGGGAAGACTGGGCGGCCATGGCTACATCACTGGACTAATGGCGGCGTTCGTGACGCTCGAGATTGGAACCTTTTTTCTCTTTTTCGGTCCTCGGGCCTTCCGACGCGCTCGTTTTGGGCTTCTGACGCTTGCGCTAATGATTCCCTTCCCGACCTGGCTCCTAGATCGAACGATCAGCTTCTTGCAGCAAGGCTCCGCCGCCGTGACGGCATTCCTCCTTAATTTGACACCAATGCCTTTTGTTCGAGAGGGCCTCGTTTTCCACTTGCCGACACATCTGAATATCTTCATTGCAGGCGAATGCAGCGGCATTCGTTCGAGCATCGCTCTTCTGATCGCTAGCCTCGTTGCCAGTGACGTCTTCCTGCGCAAAGGATGGTCCAAGCTGGCTCTCAATCTCGTCGTGATGCCGCTCAGCTTATTCAAAAATGGCGTTCGCATCGCCACTTTGTCGTTGCTTTCCGTCTATGTCGACCGCGGGTTCATGTTCGGCGATCTTCATCATAAAGGCGGCATCGTTTTTTACCTGATTGCCTGTGCTGTTCTCGGTGTATTCCTTTGGTTCTTGTGGAAGCTCGAAAGGAAAACTAATTTCAAGGAAATGGGACAGGGACCAGTGTCGACCACGCCGTTTGGAAAGGCCGAAGCGCAGCAGCTGTAGCCCGTGCGGCATAGCGGTTTCGCGGGAGTACCCATGAACAAATCGACAATCATCGTCGTAGCATTCATTCTAGTTATTCTGAACGGTTGCAATCGGAACCCTGCTGTCGTACGTCAGCGTGACATTCAGGCCGGCCAAAAATACTTCAACGAACACAAGTATGATGACGCGAGCCTCGAATTCAGGAGAGCGTTGCAAGCGGATCCCAAATCCGCGGATGCCGAATATCGTCTCGGCCTCAGCTACATGCGGCTCCGCCGGTGGACCGAAGCGTATCGCGCGTTCAACCAGGCGATCGCGATCGATCCTCAGAACGTGAACGCCCGCACTCGAATGGCCGAACTCGACCTCGCTGCCAATCAGTTGCAGAATGCCGAACAGCAAATCTCCGCAATTCTCAAACTGGACAAGAACAGTGTCCAAGGTTTGATCCTCAACGGCCGGCTGGCGCTTCAGACGAAAAACTACTCGGACGCGGAGCTTGATTTCATTCGCGCAAATCAGCTCTCACCGCGCGATATCAATGTTTTGAATTTCTTAGCAGACACATACGTTCTGCTGAAGAATTACGGTGAGGCTGAGAAAAGATATCAGCAGGCCATCAAGATCGATCCCAGTTCAGTTGCTTCTTATTTGAATCTGGCCACGTTGTACCGCGGCGAAGGGAAATCCGACCAGCAAACCGGCATATTGCTGACCGCGATTCAAGAAAATCCCAAAGCGCCGCCTCCCTACCTCGCCTTAGCCGACTCGTACTTCCAAGAGGGACATTCTGAGAAGCTTTCGCCGCTTTTCGCCCAATTGCAAAGCAGCACCAACAACTCTCCCGAAGCATCTCTCGCGATTGCCCAGTTCTACTTGACCCACGGCCAGGCGCAGGAATCAAAAAGCATTCTGGCCGACCTGGTCAGCAAAGACAGCAGCAATGTTGGAGCATGCAAAGCCCTCATCGAGGTAGATCTCGATCTCAATGAAACCGCCGAAGCGGAAAAGTTGGATCAGGCGCTGCTCAAACAATATCCGAACGATCCCGATGCGCGCCTTTATGAAGGTCGTCTGCTTCTGGCGACTAATAAGGTGCCGGAAGCGATCACTGTGCTTCAACATCTGGTTCACGATTGGCCGGAAATGGCGCCCGCGCACTACGCGCTGGCAGTCGCCTATGGCGAGCACGGCGAAATCGACCGCGAGATTGACAGCCTGAAGACGAGCTTGGTGCGAGATCCGAACCTAATTCAAGCATATCTCACGTTGGGGCAAGTCTATGTGCAGCGCGGCGACGGTAAGCTCGCTCTTTCCTACGCGAACGAAGCGCTAAAGCGAAATCCTCGTCTGCTGGTTGCTCTGTTGACCCGCGCAAATGCTGAACTTCTGCTGCATGAACCGCAAAGCGCTGAGCAAGAACTGACCGCCTTAGCTACCGCCAACCCAAATAACCCGGTAATTCAAGAGCGCCTCGGCTATGCGCAGTTTCTGCAGCGCAAAGTCCCGGACGCATCAAGCCATTTCGAAGAGGCGCTCAAGTTGCAGCCTGATTTTGTCCCGGCCATGCAAGACTTGTGCATGCTCTACCAATCAGAGAACAAGCCAAATCTTGCAATTGCCCGCATCCAGCAGCAGATTCAGCGCGCTCCGCAGCCGCCCTACTTCTATGAACTGCTCGGCAACATCTACCAGAGCCAAGGCAACTTGGGGCAAGCGGAAGCTGCCTACAAGGACGGTCTCGCGCACGGCACAAACACAAACGATGCCAATGTTTACGTCCGGCTGGCCCAAATCTACGATAGCCAACGCAAATATCCGCAAGCTATCGCCGATGCACAGAGCAGTCTCAAAGAGAACCCCAATTTGTTGCCAGCTTACATCCTTGAGGGAACCGCCTACGAAAACACCGGCCAGTTGGACCAAGCGAAGCAAGCCTATCGCAATGCCCTTGCCCGCAATCCCAATTTTGCCGTTGCTCTCAACAACCTGGCGTGGCTCGAATGTGAACACGGCGGAAATCTCGACGAGGCGCTTGGCCTGGCCGAACATGCCAGGCAAGTTGACCCTCATGGTCCTGAAATTTCCGACACGCTCGCCTGGATTGAATACCGCAAGGGCCTTTATAGCTCGGCCCTTCCTTTAGCGCAGCAAGCCGCCGCCGATTCTCCCAACGACGGTTCGGTTCAATACCATCTGGGAATGACCCTATTGAAGGTCGGCGACACCGCTCGCGGCCGCGAAACGCTGCGCCGTGCTCTGCAACTTCAGCTCGCGCCGACCGACGCCGAAGACGCTCGTCGCGCCTTGAGCGGCCGCTCGTAACGCAAAATCGGTTTGAAATTGTCCCGCGCTCAGGAACCAGCGAGTCTGCAAAAAATTGTTAACTTTTACAGAATCCTGCAAACCTGTGAAGCATTTGTGTTGAACGAAGTAGGAATGTTAACTTGCGAAGTCTAATCGGCGGCATGGCAGGCTCGTATCTCGTTGCGAATAAGCGAGATAATAATTATGCCAGATTCAGCACGATGGCAGCTGTGGTACCTAAATTGCTCGAGTCAATACGGAGGGGAAAAGCCTATGGGAACTACTAAGAGCATTGTTGCCTGTTTGGCTGTGATTGCCTTCTTCGCGCTGGGCGCGGGGCGGGCAATTGCTGGCCCATATAACTGTGCTAACCCAAGCGCCTGCGGTTTTAGTACGCCGGGGGTGTCACAGACCACGTATTTTAACAGTGCGGGTGTGGCTCAAACCGGTGCCTTGGGTGCCGCTTACACGATGACCGAAACCGAATACCAAGTGGCGACAAACATCTATGCGTATGCCTTCGAACTAACAGACAATGCTGCTTCGACGTCGTTGCCGATGACTGTCGAATATGCACAGACGGGGCCAAACGGCAGTAATGCTGACGAATTCAATCCAAACTACAATTTTGGCGTCATCACGGGGTCGACTACCCCTGGCGTTACGTGGGGCATCGGCGGTACGAACGGAGATGGATTCACTTTTGGTGCTGGAAGGCTACAGGTGCAGTTCAGCGAACCCGCAGGAAACAGCTTTACGTTTTATGCGGAAGGTACAGGGCCGATACTCGGCGGTTGGCTCGGCTTGGACGGTGTTACCTTGACGACCAGTGATCTAGGTCCAGCAAGCGCTCCTGAGCCGGGGGTGCTGACGCTGCTCGGTTCGCTCCTGTTCGCGTTATTGCTCGGAACACCGCTTGCTGGGGTGGCGCGCCGTCGAATGCGCTTCACCGCAGCCTGAAGAACAACGAAGCTAGGGACCGGCTCGCTCTCTCCTCTCCCGGGGTTTCGAAGACACGAAACCCCGTTTTGTCTGAGCCTCAATATCGCTCGCACCAATGGCCTGCGGATGATCTCGGATAAATATCAACTCAGTCCTAAAGCACCTCGTCTTCCGCCTCCGTGCAAACTGGACGAAGCCCTCCAGGGCTTGAAATCCGGTAAATCCAACTGATTTTGACTTGCACTTCCAACGGTTTCAGCACTTAGCCGAATGCCTAACACGATCAGTTATGTCCTGATCACGCCAGCTCGCGACGAAGCGCAGTTCATCGAGCTGACCATCAAGTCTGTGGTGGCGCAGAGGGTGCGACCGCTTAAGTGGGTTATTGTCAGCGACGGTTCGACCGACGGAACGGACGAGATCGTCGGCAACTACGCCGCGGAACACCCATGGATTGAACTGATTCGGATGCCGGAACGTCAAGAGCGCCACTTCGCTGGAAAAGTTAATGCGTTCAATGCTGGTTACGCCCGAATGGAGGACCTCGAGTACGAAGCGATCGGGAGCCTGGATGCTGACATCTCGTTTGAGGAAGACTACTTTTCATTCCTGCTGGGCAAGCTGGCCGAAGGCCCTACACTGGGCGTCGTGGGCACGCCGTTCGCGGACGAGTTTAATCGGACCTACAACTACCGGTTTGTGGGCATCGACCACGTTTCCGGCGCGTGTCAGTTGTTTCGCCGCAGGTGCTTTGAGGAAATCGGCGGATACATGCCGCTGAAAGACGGTGGCATTGACCACTTTGCTGTCATGTCCGCGAGAATGAAAGGTTGGAAAACACGGACATTTACAGAGAGAGTCTGCTTTCATCATCGAGAAATAGGAACCGCTCAGCGCGGCGTGCTGGCGTCGCGGTTTCGCACCGGTAAGAAGGATTACGCCTTTGGAACGCATCCGCTGTGGGAACTGCTCAGGGTTGCCTACCAGACGACCTGCAGACCCTTTCTGGCAGGCGGACTGGCTTTGGGAGCCGGGTATCTGTGGGCGCTTGCCCGCCGCCCGAAGCGGCCGATTCCTCGCCAGATGGTGGCGTTCCGGCGTCGTGAACAGATGCAGCGGCTAAGGAACCTCATCGCAGGAGGCTCGTCTGTCCGCTGACACCATGGCTTCAGCTTGCATCTCGCAGACGGAGACGCGTCCTCGTGGCCGGCTTGTTATCAACGCCGATGATTGGGGCCGAGACTTAAATACGACCGACCGAACTCTGGAATGTTACGTGAGTGGAACAATCTCTTCCGTGAGCGGGATGGTGTTCATGGAGGACTCTGAGCGAGCTGCGCAAATTGCGCGAGAACATGGAATCGACGCCGGCTTGCATCTGAACTTTACAACTCCGTTCACAGCGAGGAACTGTCCTCCGGATATCGCACAGCACCAGCAGCGAATCTCCCGGTGTCTCTTGCGATATCGCTTCGCTCAAGCCGTGTTTTACCCAATGCTCACGCGCTCGTTTGCGTGTGTGGTTGCGGCGCAGATCAAGGAGTTCCAGCGGCTCTATGGAACGGCGCTGGAACGGGTCGACGGCCATCATCACATGCACCTATGTGCAAACGTTCTCCTGGGTCGATTGTTGCCGAAGGGAACAATTGTTCGGCGAAACTTCTCCTTCGAGCGAGGCGAGAAAAGCTGGGTGAACCGCTACTATCGCCAGGCCGTTGACCGCTTCCTTGCTCGGCGCCACTGTCTCACCGACTTCTTTTTCTCGCTGACGCCGCTTGAGCCTCGGGCTCGTCTGCAGCGGATCTTCTCTTTGTCCCGGCGATTCAGCGTTGAAGTGGAGACACACCCTCTTAACCCGGAAGAGTATCGGTTCTTGGGAAGCGGTATGCGCCGCAAGAGGTGCAGGTTCTGAAATGACCGCCGCGAACGAGCTCACGTCTCTCAAAATCAGAGAGCTAACGATCGAGGTTGCGGTTATGGGTCGGTGGATCAGCGTGCCGGCTCTTGCCCTCGGAGCGAGATATACTTTTCTTAAGGGAGGCTGGCTGAAAGTCGCCGCCGTTCATCAAGAAGATTGGACGCCAGGGGAGATTGAACGCCCGGATCTGTGGATAAAGGTGCTAAAGAAGTGCCCGATCGGCGGTCGGCTCGCGGATGTGTTTACGTTTGCGCAGAAGCTACCGAACGCAAATCCGAAGTACGCCTACCAGATAGAGTGGAGCAGCAGCGCGGTCGTGCGCATCCGGTCATTCAAAGACTGGTGGGAGACCCTGCCGCAAGAGACACGCAAGAACGTCCGGCGGGCACAAAAGCGTGGCTTAATAGCTTCGGTTAGGGAGTTGGACGATGACCTCGTGCGTGGCATCATGAACATAAACGACGAGTCCCCGACGGTGCAGGGAAGAAGGTCGCGCCACTACGGCAAGAACTTCGAGCAGGTTTGGAAAGACCAGCTGGACTACTTAGAGAGGAGCGCGTTTGTCTGCGCACATGACGGAGCCGAGATGGTTGGTTTCATGAAGCTTGTGCGCTGCGGAGACTTCGCGTCCATTCTAACGACCCTTACGAAACGGAGTCATCAGGGCAAGCGTCCGGCCAACGCACTCATCGCGCGGGCAATTCAGTTTTGCGAGGACGAGGGAATTCGGTACCTAGTCTATGGGCTGCTCAACTACGGGAACAAACGCGATGGCTCTCTACGGGAGTTCAAGCTCAGGAATGGATTCAACGAGGTTTTAATACCAAGATATTATGTGCCTCTAACAGCGCGGGGAAAAATCGCTCTGCGACTCGGTTTGCATCGCGGCTTAATCGGAATCCTACCATCTCCGGCAGTCAGGCTGGCGGTGGGACTGCGAACGCGATTCTACGCCTTTAAACAGTCTTTTCGGGCCGGTGTAGCTCAATGGTAGAGCAGCCGAATCGTGTTCGGCAGACGGGTGGTTCGAATCCTCCCGCCGGCTCCAAAGTCACTTGCAATGATCTCGCTTACCCCTTAAGTATCACTATGCAATTACTATATTTCACTGCTTGGAGAATGGTTCGTCACGATTGTCAGAATCTTTCGAGCCCTGAACTTAGCGCGCCAAGCGGTACTCCAATGCTTGGCACAACCGCAAAAGTGCAGAGCGCCCCAGAGAGTTATTAGGGAATAGAACCTTGCCGGGGATCACTGGACTCATTACAGGAATGCCGCGGAAATTGGCTGAGCCGCAGCTCTTGCGGATGGTCGAGACGCTTCGCCATGAGGCTTTCTACGAGACGGGGACGTGGGTAGATGAATCCCTAGGCGTATATGTGGGCTGGGTGGCGCGAAAAAAGTCCGTCTGCGATGGTATGCCGCTGCGCAATGAGCGAGAGGATATTGCGCTTGTTTTTTCCGGAGAAGAATACAGCGAGTCCAGTGTCGATCGCCACCTCAAGGAAGGCAACGGCAAGTTCCCGACGGATGGGCCTTCAAATCCCCTACACTCGTACGAAGAGGACCCCGATTTTCCGGCGGGTCTCAATGGGTTGTTCCATGGACTTGTAATTGATAGGACGCGTGGAATTGCGACCTTGTTTAATGACCGATATGGGATGCACCGTCTTTGCTACAACGAAGCGAAGGAGGCCTTCTACTTCGCATCAGAAGCGAAAGCGATTCTCGCAGTTCGCCCGGAACTACGTGCGCTGAATAATCAAAGTGTTGGTGAGTTCATTAGTCTTAGCTGTGTGCTGCAAGATCGCACGATTTTCAAAGATATTTACGCGTTACCGGCTGGTTCTGCTTGGGTCTTTAAAAACGGCCGGATCGAAAATAAACACACGTACTTTAAACCGCTGGAATGGGAACAACAAGCACCCTTAGACCAAGAAAGCTACTACATTGAGCTCCGAAACGTGTTTTCACGGAATCTCCGCCGTTACTTCAACGGAACGGAGCAGGTCGGGGTCGCATTGACTGGGGGATTAGACACTCGAGCCGTCATGGCATGGCACAAGGCCCCATCTGGATCGCTTCCATGCTACACCTTCGGCAGTATGGTTCGAGAATCTCAGGATGTCGCGCTCGCGCGGCGCCTAGCTAGAGAGTATCACCAATCCCACCACGTCATTACAGTTGGCCATGAGTTCCTGTCCAAGTTCCCACATTATGCCGAACGCACGGTTTATCTGACCGAGGGAAGCGTTGATGTCTACCGTTCGTCGGATTTATATGTAAGTGAGAGAGCACGCGAAATCGCGCCCGTCAAGATTGTGGGAACCTATGGAAGTGAAGTAGTCGCCAACGCGGTAATGTTCAAGCCAAGCGCGCCGCCGTTCGATCTATTTGACTCGGAGCTTCTCCCGTACGTTCGCCAAGCTGAAGATACATATTCCAACCTCCTGAAGGAGCATCCGGTTACGTTTGCAGCGTTTCGGCAGTCTCCCTGGTATCATCAAGGAGTTCTTGCGCTTGAACAGAGCCAGCTAACGGTGCGGTCGCCGTACCTCGATAGGGATTTTGTTCGGACTGTATTCCGTGCACCCCGAGAGACAGCTCATGGCCGGGATGTCCGCTTAAGACTGATCGGCGATGGGGACCCAGCGCTCCGCCAGACTCGGACCGACCGCGGTTTGGCCAATGGTCGCAACCGTCTGAGTGCTGCGATGACACGGGGTTTCCTTGAGTTCACTTTTAAAGCGGAATATGCATATGACTACGGAATGCCGCAGTGGATCGCCCGTATAGATCATGCGCTGTCGCGTCTCCATCTCGAGCGCCTTTTCCTCGGCCGACATAAGTTTCTGCATTACCGGGTCTGGTACCGCGATGCCCTCTCAGGATATGTGCAGCAAATCTTGCTCGATCCATTGGCTCTCTCCAGACCATATGTAAAACGAAAAGCGCTGGTGAATATCGTACAAGGTCATCTCAAGGGAGACCGGAACTATACCAGCGCGATCCATAAGCTGCTAACGCTGGAAGTCTTGCACCGCCTTTTTATCGATGCGGGCTGACGGAACTGTCTTAGCAGCGACAACAATTCACCTTGGAGCTCGCGGACGATGTAGTAGACCAGAAAGCCCCTTGTATGTGCCGCCGAATCTCTGAAATGGTCGCTTCTGCGTTAGCGTCATACAGCGTTCGTTATTGAATCGCATAATCCTTCACTTACCGCCTAGATGCCTCCGCTCATCGCAACTTTGATCTTTATAGTAGGAATCGTGGGTCTCTTCGCGCTCGACCGGGGCCGCGAAGCTGCGGAACCCTCCAAGGCCCTTTGGATTCCGGTGTCGTGGCTGTTCTTAGTCAGTTCGCGACCCGTTTCCCAGTGGCTGGGGCTCACGTCCACTGTATCCAGGGCCGACATTTACCTTGAAGGGAGTCCTGTCGATCGTGCCGTATTCATGTTGCTGCTCGCTCTTGGCCTTGTAGTCATCCTCAGGCGATGGAAACACGTCGCGCCGCTGCTCCGCGCCAGTTGGCCTATTCTGTTGTTTTTTGTTTATGCGGGATTCAGCATTCTGTGGTCAGGCTTCCCGTTTGTCACGTTCAAACACTGGACCAAAGGTATCGGGGACATGGTGATGGTTCTTGTCGTTCTTACCGATCCTGACCCCGTGGGGGCGATCAAAGGCCTGCTGTCGCGACTCGGATTTGTGCTTGTACCTCTTTCGATTCTCTTCATTAAGTACTATCCCAATCTGGGGAGAAGCTACAACCCATGGAGCTGGACATATTTGTACTGCGGCGTCGCCACTACCAAAAATATGCTGGGGATGGCCTGCCTGATTCTTGGACTCGGTTCATTGTGGCGTTTTCTGGGCGCGTACCAAGACCGGGGAAATGCCCGCCGTTCGCAGTGGCTCGTCGCTCATGGCGCTATTGTAACAATGGTGCTCTGGCTGCTCTGGCGATGCAATTCGGTGACGTCAGTTTCCTGCTTCCTTATGGCCGGTGCTCTGATGATCTTTGTAAGTTGGCGTAGCTTTACCCTAAAGTCGTCGACGATCCATTGTTTGGTGGCCGCAATGCTTGGCCTTGCCTTGTATGCGACGATTCTCAATCCTGGAGTAGGCCTTGTGCAGGACCTAGGGAGAGATCCCACGCTCACGGGCAGGACTGATCTCTGGCAGCTAGTCCTCAGCTTGAACAATAGTCGCTGGGTCGGTTCTGGCTACGAAAGCTTCTGGCTCGGTAAACGGCTCCAGCAAGTGTGGAACGCCTTCCCTGGCATACAGGAAGCCCATAACGGCTATCTTGAGATCTTCTTGAACTTAGGGTGGATTGGGGTCGGTTTGCTGACCGTTATCATCGCGAAAGGTTACCGGACGGTGATCACTGCCCTTCGCATGGGCCAAAATACGGCCAGCCTGAGACTGGCATACTTTGTCGCTGCCGTGGTTTACAGCCTTACAGAGGCAGGTTTCAGGATGATGGCACCCATCTGGATTATGTTTCTACTAACGACAACCGATACTGCGGAGGTCAATGCTTGGGAACGTTCAGTCCCCCTCGAGACCAAAAGAACTGATAGATCAGGGGAACTGGTGGCGCAACTTGGGCATGCGTTCGGCCATCAGTTTGGTCAGCGAATACTTTGAACCCATTTGATCTAAATGGCAAGTTTCAGCACGATGCGTCCGAGGCAAGCGAGTTGCGTCGACTTGCAGTTCGCGGAACTGGCGTTACCGTAGTCTCTCAGGGGCTCCTGTTTGCCATGCAGTTGGTCGCCACCATTGTACTCGCCCGTCTCCTCACGCCCGGTGACTTCGGGCTTGTCGCCATGGTTACGACATTTAGTTTGCTCCCGGCGAGTTTCGGATTGAGCGGGTTTACAGAGGCTGTTCTCCAACGTAAACAGATTGACCGCGCTTTGGCTAGCAACCTCTTCTGGATTAGCTTAGGGGCAGGCTTCATCCTCACAATCGGCTTCTGTGCTGCGGCTTCATTGCTCGCGAGGTTTTATCGTGATCCTCAGGTGGCACAGGTGGCAGTTGCTGTGTCGCCGACAATCTTCATCACCAGTACCTCGGTTCTGCCTCTGACTCTACTGAGCCGCGCTATGCGTTTTACGTCAGTCTCCGCCAATAGTGTTATCTCTCGCGGCCTTTCGGTGGTGGTTTCCGTCGTTCTTGCCTGGTCGGGCTGGGGTTATTGGGCGTTGGTCGCGGGCCTAATTACGGAACCACTAGTCGCGTCTATTGGTGCTTGGTCTTTGTGCCGGTGGATTCCCAGCCTCCCCCGACGAGCGCGGGGCACGGCTTCCGTGCTGCGATTTGCGATGCACGTTTACGGTCGTACGAGCTTCAACTATTTTGGTAGGAATATCGATAACCTCTTAGTTGGTTGGCGCTTCGGCTCCGGTCCCTTGGGGTTCTACAAAAAGGCCTACGACCTGTTTGTTCTTCCGGTTAGTCAGCTAGGAGCACCCATGACACCGGTTGCCGTATCTGCCTTAAGTCGCCTAATTGGGAACCCAGTTCGTTTCCGGAGATGTTTTCTCGGCGCGCTGGGGATTATGGCGTTTGTGGGCATGGGACTATCCGGCGACCTCACGTTAGTCGGCAGAGATCTAATTCGTCTCGTGCTAGGCACTCAATGGAGCGAGGCGGGGCGTATCTTTATGTTCTTTGGGCCTGGAATCGGTTTCATGTTCATCATCGGCACAAATGCTTGGATTCACCTCTCTATTGGAAGGCCAGACCGCTGGTTTCGTTCGACGCTGGCAATTTTCGTGGTGACAAGCTTATTGTTTTTCTTGGGACTTCGCTGGGGTGCCAAAGGGGTTGCGAGCGCGTGGACGATGTCCCTGTGCCTTGTCACGCTTCCGACGCTATGGTATGCGGGAAGACCGATACAGCTTGGTCTCCGCCCCATGTTCGGAGCAATTTGGAGATACGTTCTGGCTTCCGTGCTCGCCGGTTGTGTGTCCTTCGCTATCGTGCTATTGCTGCGACCGCTTGTCGCTGTACCGGGCGTAGTTGGCGCCGCAACTCGCATCGGAGTAAATTCCGCCCTATTTGGAATACTGTACCTCGGCATCGTTATCCTCCTGCACCGAGGGTGCGAACCTCTCTATCGGATTACGAGGCTGCTGCGAGAAATGATATCAGTGACCAACTCGCGAGGCCGGACCGTCGAAGCTTTAATCCCTGAGACCGCTGCACACGAAGCATTCGCAGCGACAGGGAGCGTAACGACGCCATAGCCCTGCAAAGCGAAAAGTCTATGAGGGCCGAGGGAGTACTTCCTAAGTTGCTTTCGTTAGAACGGCAATCTGTGGCTATCTTGGCAAAGTGGGCAGAATAGTTGAAGGTTTTCATGGCGTCCGAAGAACTGGTTCTTGATGATTCCTGGAGTATAGGTGAGGACGCCCTACGATTCCTTGTGGAGGATCTCCGGTCACTCCAAATGGAACATTTGGTCGAATTTGGCAGTGGCGTCTCCACAGTTAGGCTTGCCCTCAGCTTCCCGCACACCGCCATTCTCTCTATAGAAAGCTCCCATCAGTTCTATCTGCGCACGCTTCAACTCTTAGATCGTCACGTGCCTGCCCATCGTGTGACGCTGGAATTGCGCGGGTTACATTGGCAGCGCCATGGTTTTGGGCTCTACCAAAGCTATCGCCCTGGACCTATGCCCGCTCGAGTTGATGCCACCATAATCGATGGTCCTCCGTGGTGGACCATGCGGGGAAGAGAGGCGTGCTTATACCAGGTGTTTGACGTCTTAAGAATTGGGGGCCGTGTCTACCTAGACGATTTTAAGCGGTCTGCAGAACAGCAAATAGTCCGGAATTGGTTGTCCTCTTACCCGGGAGCCTGTAGGGTTAGGTCAGTCTCGTGCGGGCACGGATTGTGTGTTCTGGAAAAGATCAGGCATCTACCACGACCGCGACGGATGCAACTCGCTGTGCTCCGAGATAATTGGGTTCGGAACTCTGCCCGCCTTCTGGCGCAGATTCGGGGCCATCGAAGCAAGATGTCTGGCGATCGTCGAATGCAATGAACATCAGGTGCAATACTTCGCGTATCAATTGCGACATCTCTATCTATTCTAGTGAGGCTTCCGAGTCGGGACAGACAGATGAACACCTGGGCACTTCAGAAACACCGGCATTGGCCGACTAAGTCGCAAGCAGGCTGGTTTGGCGCAGGACAGAAAGCTACTCGGCCGACCCGATCGATGCGAGACGCGAAGAGGCTAAATCCTTTCGGCGAAAATTTAAGAGTGCAGGATGCCGAGCGGCCCTGGCAAATAGAACACCTACCGTACGATAGGGACCTTCCCATCCAGACAGCCGCCACGGCAAAATTGTCACCTGAACTCGAGGTAAGCCTGCTCACCGGTTGCGAGGACAGACACTACGCTGTCGGCCTATCAACGGCGCTCCTGCAGGCGGGCGTGAGCTTGGATGTCATTGGCAGTGATGTCGTTGACTCTCCGGAAATGCATGGAAACAGAAAACTCAGATTTTTAAATTTCCGGGGTAGCCAGGACGGGAAAGCGAACCTTTGCCGGAAAATCTCAAGGGTCCTCGCTTACTACGCCAGGCTCTTGCACTACGCTGCAGTATCCAAACCGCGAATCGTTCATATTCTGTGGAACAATAAGTTTGAATTCTTTGATCGAACGGTTCTCATGCTCTATTACAAGCTGCTGAGGAAGAAGCTCGTTTTGACCGCGCACAATGTCAACGCGGGCAGAAGGGACTCCAAGGACTCGCTGCTCAACCGCCTTACGCTGAGAATACAGTACCGCCTTTGCGACCACATTTTCGTTCATACAGAACAAATGAAACAGGAACTCGTGGAAGCCTTTCATATTCCAAACGCCGCGATCAGCGTTATCCCATACGGCATTAACGATGCCATTCCGACGACAGATCTAGGGCCTCAGGAAGCGAAGCGTCGCTTGGGCATTGCAACTTGCGATCGAGTTATTCTGTTTTTCGGCGCGATTGCACCTTACAAAGGACTTGACCTCCTCACTGCTGCTTTTGAGCGCCTTACGGCAGATAATCCGAACTACCTGTTGGTCATTGCTGGAAAGCCCAAGCCCGGTTGTGACAGATATCTGGCAGAGGTCCAAACTATTATTCGCCGTAGCGTTGCTTCGAATCGGGTCATCCAACGGATCGAGTACATTCCGGATGACGAAACGGAACTCTATTTCAAAGCAGCCGATGTGCTCGTCTTACCATATAGGACTATCTTCCAGAGCGGTGTCTTGTTCTTAGCGTTGAGTTTTGGGCTTCCGGTAGTTGCCGCCGACGTTGGCAGTTTCCGGGAGGATGTCATCGAAGGTAGGACTGGTTTCCTGTGTAAGCCAAACGACGACGCCGACTTGAGCGAGGTACTCGAGAAGTACTTCCGCAGTGAGCTCTTCGCCGAATTGGAACAGCGGCGCTCGGAAATCCGTAGCCTGACAGCCGTGGGGCACTCTTGGGAAACGGTGGGCAGGCTTACGCGGAGTGCATATCTGAAAACGCTCAATGGTTCTGTGCCGGACTCCATGAGTCCTCGAGATTGAGGATCTTCCTTGGCTGCAGCACAACGAAGCATCGCGAAACCAGTATAGCAACTCAGAAACGCATGAAAACTCCCCTAGTATCGATTTTGATTCCCGCCTTTAATGCCAAGGAATGGATCGCCGAAACTCTTCAATCTGCAATTGTCCAAACCTGGTCAAGCAAGGAGATCATCGTTGTGGACGATGGGTCCACGGACGGGACCGCCGAAGTGGCTAGACGCTTTGCCCGGGATGGCATCAAAGTTGTGTCTACCGAGAACCGCGGAGCGCAGGCGGCCCGAAACCATGCATATGAGTTGAGCCACGGGGATTACATTCAATGGCTCGATGCAGATGACCTTCTCGCACCGAACAAGATTGAACAACAGCTCGCAGCCGTGCGTACAGGTGACTGCGATCACATACTTCTTTCCTCGTCATGGGCCCCTTTCTACTATCGGACACGCTCCGCCCACTTCGTCCAAAATTCACTATGCCAAGATCTTTCGCCTGCCGAGTGGCTCCTCAGAAAGATGAATGAAAATCTCTTCATGCAACCTGCAACCTGGTTGACGAGTCGAAGATTGACCGAAGCTGCAGGAGTTTTCGATACGCGCCTCCAATTTGATGACGACGGCGAATACTTTTGCCGCGTGCTCCTTGCATCCGAAGGCACGCGTTTCGTACCTGGCACAGGTGTATTTTATAGGGCAACTAGTTCGAACCGCGTGAGCTACATCGGCAACTCAGATAAGAAAAAAGACTCGTTGTTTCTTTCCATGAAACTCCACATTAAATATCTTCGGTCGCTCGAAGAAAGTGAACGAGTCCGAAAGGCATGTTTAACATACATGCAGAATTGGTATGACCATTTCTACCCAGGGCGGCCAGACCTTATGGAACAGGTGCAGGCTCTCGCCGTAGAACTTGGTGGCCAACTCGAAGAACCCTGCTTGGGCTGGAAGTACTCCTGGATAAGGCCAATGTTTGGGTGGGAAGGGGCCAAACGAGTTCGCAGAACGCTTCCTCATCTCAAGGGTTCATGCATCCGATTCTGGGACAGGGCCATGCTCAAGCTAGAGTTAGCAAAGGGCTGGGTGACGCAAAGGTGAATGCGGATGGAAGTGTGGGAACAAGACATCAGGCGGTGGACCGAAATTGGTCGTTGGGGCCGGTAGAACCTGGCCTTGTGAGCGTCATTATTCCTGCTTATAACGTAGGATGCTTTCTCGCAGAGGCGTTTGATAGCGTGCTGCGGCAGACGTACCGGCCTATTGAATGTATCGTGGTCGATGACGGCTCGACAGACGAAACCGCTGAAGTTGCTGCAAGGACTCTAGAATTGAACGATCCCTATTTTCGAACAACATACATCCGGCAGCGGAATCAAGGCGCCCAGGCCGCGCGCAATTGCGGAGTTAAGGCCAGCCGTGGCGAGTACATTCAATATCTGGATGGCGATGACCTGTTAACGAAGGACAAAATCGAGGCGCAGGTGAATTTCTTAGCTTCGGCCTGCGGGCAAGGTTATGGCGTCGCATACGGGGACGCTCGTTTCTTGCTGGAAAAGAGGAGTGGATTCCAAATTGGCGAGCAGTTGGGTACAGGGTGCATGGATGATCCCGTAGTTGGGCTGCTCGGTGGTTCCTTTAATCCCTCGTTTTCCTACCTGTGCAGAAGGTCCGCAGTGCAAGCTTCTGGACCTTGGAATCCTGCCATCAAAATTAATCAGGACTTCGAGTACTTTCTTCGAATGGCTTGCAAGGGATTTTGTTTTTGTCATTTGCCAAGGGTTACCGGATTTTATCGAAAACACTCTGGCAGTCGAATCTCCGACCAGGGAATGCTACTTCGCGCGCGGACGACTTTGACGATCCTGAAGTCAGCTGAGAATATCGTGGAAACAGCAAACGTGTTGACACCGGTACGGCGCTATGCTTTTGCAAAAGCTTACCGAAATGTTAGTTGTTGGACATTCACCCTGGACCGAGTGGCGTGGAAGGAGAGTCTAGGACATTCCTTGCGTCTTTGTCCTGATTTATCACCTGAACAATTGATAGCTCGCTACTTGCAAAAGTTCCTTGGCGTTTGGAATACGGAGGCGTTACTTGGCACCGCTCGTCGGGTGAGGGAGAATCTCCGACGCGCAGAAAGTACCCAGCGGGTTATCTGAGATCGGAACCTGTTCGTCATGACACGCGCAGGATGAGAGGCGCCCGTTCTGCCTGAAGCCCCCAAGGTCATCGAGGGTGCTACCGCCGACGAAAGCACAAAAAGTGAATGTAATACCCCGACTGCGAAACGGTATCCGTGGGTTCCTTCAAACCCACGGCACGAGGAGCATCAAGAGGTTGCTCTGGAACGGTGAATTTTCGAACGGTCGCTGGAATTGCCTTGATCGCTCGCCCGGCGACTGTGTGTACGAGTGTGTGGAACAATTCGCAAGCAATGGTAGCATCCTCGACCTCGGATGTGGATCGGGCAGTACCGCAAATGAACTCAACATCGGCGCATATCGAGACTATACCGGCATCGATATATCAGATGTGGCTATCAGGAAAGCTGCGGAGAGGACGGTGCAAGAATGTAGGAGACACAAGAACCGCTTCTTCCAATCGGATATTTGTCACTATGAGCCAGATCGGCGATTCGATGTCATCCTTTTAAGGGACTCCATCTACTACGTCCCATGGAGAAGGATGAGAGAGATTCTTGAGCGGTATTCGGGCTACCTGAACAAAGACGGTGTCATCATCGTGCGGCTCTGGAGTGTCGCGGGCAAATACAGAGAGATTCTGGACAGCATCGAAAAGAACTTTACAGTTGTAGAAAAGTATTCGTTCGAGCCGGGTCCGGTTGTGATCGTGTTCCGGTCAGAGCGAAGAACCCCACGAGAGGCACTGCCCTCGGAGAAAACACGGTCTCACGGACAGTGGAGTACCTGATGACATTCGCGCTCAGTGAACAATGGCATTCAAGTGCTCGGGGGGAGCAGGACTGTGCAAACTGGCATAACAAGCCCCAGCATTGAACAAAATCACATCAGGAAGTGCAACCGTCCCGCCGGATACATATGTCGCTGGATTTGACGCGATCGGGTAGGTAATCTTAGTGGAGTTGGCGGTCTGCGTGGTGAATCTCCCGTTGTAGCCGGAAGGATTGATTCCAGAAACGATTATCTGCTCGCCCTTCGTTAACGTATTAGAAACCGTGAGCGTCACGGTTCCGCTAGACCAACTGGCCCCGGTCACCGTGAACGATTGGTGATAATTTGAATCCGCTGGCGAGTTCGCATAACAAAGCGCGGCTGGAATGTTGTAGGCATATCCCCCCGGCCCAGTTCCTCCTGCGGTATCCGGCCCGATAGCAGGCCACGGAGGAGTGCCCCAAGGGGTGCGCCAGAATGACGGCTCTGCCGCGAAATGAAATGAGGCAGGAAGCGTTGTGCTGGCCGGTACAGCGTTGGCGTAAACACTCAAACCTGTCGGCACTTCCGATGTACTGGAGCAGGTGGTTGACCATCCAGGGTCGGACGAGTTTCCGCACCAACGCACCGCCCCCGTCACCACGTCATAGTTGCCCCAGCGCATCAGCGTAGATGCAACTAAAGAATCAGCAGGAACGGTTACGCCAGCATCCGTTTGCCCTGGGCCAAGGTCATAAATCGTTGCTTGCACCCCAGAACCAAATTGGGTCTGGTAGACAGTATCGTAACCAGGCTGTCCGAGGACATTCCCGATTAAATTATCTTCGCGGCTGTAGGCATAAAGCTGAACTGCAACAGTATCCGAGGATAGGTCTGGCCCCCATCCGTTCATCTGATTTCTGAAAATGGTTTGCAGGCCGCTTGTTCCGTGGAAGATATCATTCCAAACACCACTGGTTTGGTTGCCTTCGTAGAGGTTGTACTGGTTTCCTGCACCGTGGCCTATAGCAAGAGCTTGTTGCAGCCAATTGGCTGAAATTTCGTAGTAATCGTCAGTCGTGAAGTTATCCACGTACACATTTCCGAATCCATTACTCATCAAAATGGGCGCGGTTACATGCTGAAAGATGTTATTGGCTACCAAGTTGTCGCTGCCGATGGCCGTTTCGACCCCATAGCTTTCGGAAGCCGCACTCTTCGATCCATAAAAATAGTTGTTCTCAATTGTGATGTGGGTCGCCTGATCTAACCAGACATGGTTCCGTTGTGTCTGTATGGAACGCACTCCGGTCATCCAACAGTTGGCGGCGTTAAAGAATCCCACTCCGCTAAATCCGCCATCGTTTGTGGAGTCAATGGAAAGGTTCTCGATCCCGGCATTTTCCAAATACGAAGTATTAAACCAGGCGATGGGCGAAAAACTGCTCGACCAGTTCAATCCTCTGATTGCGGGACTAATCGTGTAGGAACTTCCGTTTATCGCCGTCACTTGCACAATCTGTATCTGGCTAGAATTGGTCGGCGGCCCGTCTTCTTTCCATGTTACGGTGCCATCGGTCACTGTGCAGACAGCCGTCGTACACCAAGTTGGCTCGGTGGTGCTGGCTGTTCCCGCGACGGTAACAATGTACTGGTGACCGTTTGCGGTAGTAGGCTGAACCACATCTCCTAAGAGATACCCGCATCCACCTGTGCAGCCGCCTTGCCATTTCTGAATAGGAATCTGAAATCCAGAAGGTCCTGCATCAGCACATGGAGCCGTCGCGTTGTCGCAGACGAAGAAATTCCCGTTGTCTGCGTTGGAGTTTTCTTGGGCCAGATAAATAAACTTACCGACAGATACTCCTGGTCTGGTAGCCAGAGTCCCGTTCGGATTCGATAGCGTGATAGTGGTCGTGCCTTCGGAATATCCTGCTGTCCAATCGGCTACGGCCCAGTTATAGCTGAGATTGCCAACATAATCGCCTCCGGCTCCTTCAAAGCAAATGTCTGCAAACAGACCGCCACAACCAGTATTTCTAGTGAAGAACAAGAAAGTTTTATCAGCGCCCGCTCCGCGTAGCGTGATACCGCTTTTCATAATAATGCCGCCCGCCAATGTGTAGGTTCCGGCCGACAGATAGACAACATCTCCAACTGAGCAGTTTGAGATGTCGGTATTAATTTGTGTATAGGTGACGCCGGGGGATTCCGTCGTGCATACGGTGGCGCGGGCAGGGATGCCCCCCAACACGCCAGCAGTTGTCCAGTCAATAGCGCGGCTAGGGTCAAGAATGCCGGACCAGAGGTATTGGGCGCGGGCAGGGGCGGAGAGCAACAGGGGAAGAGTGAGGAAAAGCAACAGAGGGAACTTCCATCTCATGGTTTCGTCCTTGTTCAGGAGCGGGGCCCAGCCCATTTTAGTCATTGCCCGCGTAGCAATTCCATCGGGCATCGTAACATAACGGAAGCGGCTCGCACCGCCGCTAAGGAAGAGGCAAGGGAAGATTAGCACAGGCTGCCGCCTCGCACACGGCGGCGATGGCTTTTTAAACTTCGCTAATAGTATTTCGGTTTGAGTGCAAGACAGGAGCGGTTGCGAACCATGAGGACAGGGTTGGGAGGGAGGCCAATGCGGATCAGCATTTTCGGACTGGGTTACGTGGGGACGGTCGCTGCGGGATGCCTGGCGCGCGATGGCCATGAGGTGGTCGGCGTGGACACCGCGGGGACGAAGGTCGACCTGATCAACGCGGGGCAGTCGCCGATCATCGAGGCGCGCATTGGCGAGATCATCGGCGAGGCGGCGGAAGCCGGGCGGCTGCGGGCGACCACTGATCACGACGAGGCGATTTGCCAGACGGATTTGTCGTTCGTGTGCGTCGGCACGCCGAGCCTGTCGAATGGGCACCTGGACCTGAGTTCGATTCGGCGCGTTTGCGAACAGATCGGCCGAGCGCTGAAGAACAAGCGGGCGCGGCATACGATCGCCATACGCAGCACCATTCTGCCAGGAACGCTGCGAAACATATTGATCCCCGCGCTGGAGGAGACGTCGCAAAAGAGAGCGGGACGGGACTTTGGCGTGTGTCACAATCCGGAGTTTCTGCGGGAGGGGTCGGCTGTGGAGGACTTCGGTTGCCCGCCCATGACCGTGATTGGCGAGTACGACGAGGCCGCGGGCGAGATGCTGGCCGGCGTTTACGAGAAGCTGACGGCGCCACTCATCCGGACCAATCCGGAAACGTCGGAGATGATCAAATATGTTAGCAACTGCTGGCACGCGCTGAAGATCTGCTTCGCAAATGAGATTGGGAACCTGTGCAAGGAACTCTCTGTCGATGGACGCGAGGTGATGGAGATCTTCTGTCAGGACAAAAAATTGAATCTATCCTCCACTTATCTGGCGCCTGGGTTTGCCTTCGGCGGTTCGTGCTTGCCGAAAGACCTTCGTGCGCTCAGCTATGCGGCGAAACTGCACGATCTGGAATTGCCGATCCTGAAGTCCATTTTGCCGAGCAACGAATTGCAGGTGGCGCGGGCGCTCGAACTGATCATGCGAAATGGGCACAAACGAATTGGCGTGTTCGGGCTGAGTTTCAAGGCGGGAACCGACGATCTGCGCGAGAGCCCGATGATCGAAATCGTCGAGCGGCTCATCGGAAAGGGCTACGACCTGCGGATTTACGACAAGAACGTGCAGCTGGCCCGCCTGGTGGGAGCGAACCGCGATTTCATCCTCAATCGCATCCCGCATATTTCCAGATTGTTGGTCGACAACTTCGACGCCGTCTTGGATCACGCGGAGACGATCGTGATCGGCAACAACGACCCGGCATTTCACCGGCTTTGTGAACGCTTGCAGGACGGCCAGCGGATTGTGGATTTCGTCGGCATTGCGAACACGAGGAGCGATGATGGCATGTACGACGGCATATGTTGGTGAAAAGCACGGCGACCAAGTCATTCCCACTGCCATGAAAGGCCGGGTGCTCGGATCAGCGATAGCTCTCTTCGACTGGCTGGAGGAGAACGACTATCGCGGCTACGACACTTTTGACGGCCTCAACGCTCGTTATCTGCGCCCGTTCACCTTCAATAGCAAATTCCTGCGGACAGCATTGCAACAGGGCGTTCGTCGGTTTCCACTGAATTTGCGTCCACTGATCGGAATTAGCAAAAGCCATTCCACTAAAGCTATGGGTTTCCTCGCCAGGGGATTCATCCGCCTCTACCAAGCCACGGGCGATCTGACTTGGCGCGACAAGGCCGGTCCCACGCTTCAATGGCTGATTGAAAATCAATCGCCGGGCTACAGCGGAGCGTGCTGGGGCAATCATTTTGATTATCAGTCCCGGAGTTCTTACGTTCCCCAAGGTCTCCCTTCGGTCGTATGGACTTCCCTGATTGGCCACGCTTTTCTCGATGCTTTCGAAAACCTGAATGCAGACATCTTTTTACACATAGCGACCAGCTCATGTGACCACATCGTGCGCGACCTCCCAATGTTTCCACATGGGCAGGCATTGTGCATCGGTTACTTCCCAGGACAAGACCTCGAGATTCATAACGCCAACACCCTAGGAGCCAGCTTGCTGGCTCGTACTTATTCCTATACTGGCAGCGAGGCATATCGTGCGCTGGCCGAGAAGGCCATTCTGTATACCGCCCAGAGACAGCGAGCGAATTCTTCTTGGTACTACGGAGAAAAGGAAAACTTGCACTGGGTCGATAACTTTCACACTGCTTACGTGCTGGACTCCTTTAAGTACTATGCCGACGCCACAGCGGATAGCCAATTCGAGAACGTCATGATGAACGGGTATGCGTATTGGAAGAACAGCTTCTTCTGCGCGGACGGAAGACCGAAATATTACGACCGTAAAGTTCTGCCGATTGACATTCAATGCTGCTCCCAGGCCATCGACACGCTGGTGTTCTTCTCGGACCGAGATCCAGAGGCTTTGTCCCTGGCGCTAAAAGTAGCTCGATGGACAATCGCACACATGCAAGATCAGGCGGGGTATTTCTATTACCGCCGCTATTCGCCATGGCTCGTGAATAAGACACCCATGCTGCACTGGGGACAGGCTACGATGTTTTGCGCCCTGGCTGCTCTCTATCGAGCGGTATAGCTATTCATAGCTGCGAAAAATCCATGAACGCTAAGCAAAAGGTTCTCATCATCGTCGAAAACCTGCCCGTTCCTTTCGACAAGCGCGTCTGGAAGGAAGCTTTGGCGCTAAGCGAAAATGGGTGCGCAGTAACCGTGTTATGCCCCAGAGCCAAGGGCTACACAGAACCGTACGAATTCAAGAACGGAATTCACATCTACCGGCATCCGACGCCCAAGGAGGGGAATAGCGCCCTGGGGTACCTGCGGGAATACAGCTGCGTACTCTGTTGGGAGTTTATCTACACTCTTTGGATCTACCTGCGGCGGGGTTTTAACGTCATTCAGGGATGTAACCCTCCCGATTTCATTTTCCTGATTGCCCTTCCATTCAAGCTGCTCGGCGTGAAGTACATTTTTGATCAGCATGATGTGTGCCCTGAACTTTATCTCTCAAAGTACGGCAAGAAGGGTTTGCTTTACGGGCTACAGCTTTGGCTTGAGAAGCTCACGTACCGCGCAAGCGACGTGGTGATGGCCACGAATCGAAGTTACAAAGATATCGCAATATCCAGAGGAAATTGTGATCCCGAAAAGGTCTTCGTCGTGCGCAATGGCCCTGAGCTAGAAACCTTTAAGGCGGTGGACCCAAATGCTGCCCTCAAGCACGGCAAGCGTTACCTCGTCAGTTATGTCGGGAACATGGGCTCTCAAGAAGGTCTGGACATTCTGATTCACGTGGCCGGGCATGTAAAAAGTCTCGGACGCCGCGATGTTCATTTCACGTGTGTTGGTGGTGGGCCCGCCCTGGAGACCCTTCGGAGCATGGTGCGAGACAAAGACCTCACGGACACAATCAATTTCACGGGCAGAATTCCTGACGAGCAGTTGCTCGAAATTCTCTCCACGGCCGATGTGTGTGTGAATCCGGATCGCCCCTGCGTGATGAATGACGTTTCCACAATGATCAAAATCATGGAATATATGGCACTGGCGAAGCCCATTGTGCAATTTGATCTGAAAGAGGGCAGATTCAGCGCCGGCGAGGCGTCTCTGTACGCAGACACCCGGAACACAGTAGAAGACTTCACTGCCAAAATACTCTGGCTTTTGAACCATCCAGAGGAAAGACGAAGGATGGGCGAATTCGGACGCAAGAGAGTTGAAGAAGAACTGGCATGGAAGTACTCAGTAAACCATTTACTTGCCGCCTACAGGAAGGCTCTGAAAAATGGGAGCCGCATACTGAATCAATTGGCGAGCGCGCCTAATCGAAGTGCTCAGAAGAGAGCTCCGGCGAAGTCTGCATGCGCTCGACGCATCGAAGCCCAGCAGGTAGGAATGTTCAAACCAATTGCCAATCCCGGCGCGAATGAGGTCGTATTCGAACACTTCCGATGCCCGATGTCGAGTCTGGATTTCGGCCTCGAATGCGGCCTCAATTCTGAAGCAGGCTTCTTTGGTTTCGGGCCCGGAATCACTTGTTATGGACGAGCGACCCGCGCAGTGGTTAAGCAACCAGACCGCGCCAAATTGCCCGATATGTCACCTCTCGTGCGTTTGCAAGGTTCGCAGGGTCTGCTGCCATTCGACCCTGAAGAAGTCATAACCAATCTGCGCCGAGAAAGATATGTCGCTGCCAATCGTGCCTACGGCTGGCACCGCCAGCTAGCCACGCTGGAGAATGAGCTCTACTATTTGGTCCGGCCGCTTCTCGGCGTCGCGGTCCGGAAGCATCTGCAGAAAATATCTCTTCGCGGCTGGGGCAGCATTCCTTTCCCCCGGTGGCCCGTGGATACGACAGTGGAAGAGCTGCTTGAGAGGTTTTTGTTCTCGGCACTCGAGTGGCAGGGAATCAGCGACATTCCATTCATCTGGTTCTGGCCCGATGGCGCGTCAAGTTGCGTAGTGATGACCCACGACGTCGAGACAAAAGCCGGCGCGGACTGGTGTTCAAAGCTGATGGATATCGACGATGCGTTCGGGATTAAGGCCTCCTTTCAAATCGTTCCGGAGGAGAGATATGCAGTCACAGAAGCATTCTTGAACAGTATTCGAGATCGAGGATTCGAGGTAAACATTCAGGATCTAAATCACGATGGCCGGCTTTTCAGGGACCACAATATGTTTCTGAATCGTGTGAAGGCGATCAATCGGTATGCTGCGGCGTACGGTTCGCGAGGCTTTCGTGCTGCGGCACTCTACCGAAATCCAGACTGGTATGATGCCTTGGAAGTGTCCTATGACATGTCGATCCCGAATGTCGCTCATCTAGAGCCGCAGCGGGGCGGTTGCTGTACTGTATTTCCGTATTTCATCGGGAAGATTCTTGAAATTCCTCTGACCACCACGCAAGACTATTCGCTATTCCATATCCTGGACGACTATTCGATTAGTCTGTGGAAAAGGCAGATCGAAATCATCCAGCAGCGACATGGGCTAGTCAGCTTTATCATTCATCCCGATTACATAATCTCGAAGCGGGCGCACGAGACCTATCTTGCCTTGCTCGAATATCTCGCTGGTTTGCGATCGAGCGGCGACCATTGGTTTGCGCTTCCCGGAGAGGTCGATGCCTGGTGGAGAGCGCGAGCTAACATGAAACTTGTCTTGAAGAACGGTTCTTGGGTAGTCGACGGGCCGGAAAGCCATCGTGCCAGGGTAGCTTTTGCGCGAATCGACCACGGCCATCTGAGATACACGATCTCCGATGAAGTGCTCTCACCTGTGAGCAGAAACGGGTAAGCACTTCCGGATTGCTGTTCCCGGCGAAGGATCACAGGGAAAGACAGGCGTTTGGAATGAGCCTCTACGAAATTGACCCGCTTAACGACGCGCGCTGGGAGCCTCTGCTAAACCAAAGTCCAAGCGCGTCGGTATTCCATTCCAGACCATGGCTCGAGGCTCTGCGACGGACATACCACTACACGCCGGTCGCATACACAACTTGTTCCCCTGCGGAGCAGCTGGAAAATGCTGTGGTATTTTGCCGAATTGAGAGCTGGCTGACAGGCAGGCGCCTCGTTTCTTTACCTTTCTCCGACCATTGTGAACCGCTCGCAATAGGCCATGGGCGTGAGAAAAACTTCTACGGCGAGTTGGTGCAGCACACGAAACAAAGCGAGTGGCGTTACATTGAAATCCGCCCGCTTCACTGGAGCACTGAGGACTCGATGCCGTTCCAAAGCACCAAGACCTACTGGTTCCATCAGCTCGATTTAGGTCCGGATCTGGACGGGCTCTTTCGAGGATGTCATCGGGACTCCACACAGAGGAAGATCCGCCGAGCCCAGCGGGAAGGCCTCGCTGTTCAAGAAGGCAGATCCTCTTCACTCCTGGACTCTTTTTACGAACTGCAGCTGTTAACGCGGAGGCGTCATGGGCTTCCTCCGCAACCTCGCCGTTGGTTCAATAACCTGGCCAACTGTTTCGGCGAAGCTCTGACAATTTCCGTGGCCTTCTACGAACGACAACCCGCGGCCGCCATACTTACTCTTCGCTTCAAGGAGATCCTCGTCTATAAGTACGGCTGTTCCGACCCGCGCTTTCATCGGCTTGGCGCTATGCAGCTGCTTTTCTGGAATGCGATCCAGAACGCGAAGCGAGCAGGGCTGCGATTTTTCGATCTGGGCCGCTCGGATCTGACCGATTCCGGTCTCACCATTTTCAAAGACCGATTGGGTGCCAAGCGTTCAACGCTCACATACGGACGGTACTCCGCAGTGGGCAATCTCCGGCGAGACGACAACTCGCAATCTCCGGTTGCGATACGGTTTTTGCGATACGCGCCAGACGCCCTTCTTTCGACCTTCGGAAATCTTCTCTATCGCCACATTGGTTAGCCGGAGTTCTTAATGATCTTGGGCAAAAGAAGTGGTGCGCGAGGACGCTTGTCTTTACATGTGATAAATGCCGATGGCACCTGTCACGCTGTTCCGCCCTTACCGGATATGCACCGTTTTTGTAACCTATGCAGATTTTTTGTACACACGACCGAGGGCAAGTGGCGATAGATGGTGGGCCGCATAACATGCAGCTGAACTCGGGCGTTATTCCTGGCGTAACTTTTACGGACACTGACGTTGTGTCAGGACAGCCGCACTTCTATGGCGTGACAGCAGTCGATTACCGATGGGATCGAAAGTATCCATTCAAACCAAGCAGCCGCTACGATTCCGAGCCCGTGAAGGGGTCCCCTTCGTCGGCGAGCCCTACACACAATCGTGCACAGAAATAACCTGTCTCAGATTATAGGCCGTCTTGGTTGCGCTCGGCTTACCCTTAGCGTGACCCTGTTCCGAATTTAGCTTCCGCAGGCACACATCTCCCCCCGCTGCTTCTTCTAGCCAGTTTCCCGCCCCTGCTTACCTTAACTCTAACTCTTCGTGCGTCGGGCCAATCCGTCCGCAAAATTTGGTTTTCGGAATCCGACGCATCATGCCAAAACGCGGGAACAATCCGGGAACAATAAGAATTCCCTATCGTGTATCTCCATTCCTTTCAGCGCTAGATGTTCCCGCGTGTTCCTCCTAAGTACTTGATAATACACATCATAGCTCCCTGTCACGGCAGAGGTCGCGGGTTCGAGTCCCGTCGTCCCCGCCATTCTTTTCTAGCGGTTGCGGAAAGCGTGGCGTTCGAGCGTGGAAAAAAAAAGGAACAA